>Ga0315910_10002694_pt1 | contig 15400 bp, 11 predicted proteins | sample EdamamesoilMG_FD_204470 | JGI IMG/M metagenome (GOLD analysis project Ga0315910, IMG submission 204470) | Garden soil microbial communities collected in Santa Monica, California, United States - Edamame soil | ecosystem: Environmental > Terrestrial > Soil > Garden | place: USA: California... | reverse complement strand
GAGGAGCGCCGCGGAGCGCGCGCGGCCCAGGAGACCGGGCTCAGCGTGTAGCCCGCGCGGGCCGCAGGCGCGGCTCGGTTCCCGTCCTGGGCCCCCTCGTCGGCCTGGCCGCGACGGCGAGCGCGCAGCCCGGATAAGGATGCGGGGTCGCGACCCGGGGGTCGCGACCCCGCTCCCAGCCCGACGTCGCAGAGGGGGAAGACGACGTCGAGTGGGAGTTCGTCGAGTTTCGTTGTACGGGAGCGCCGTGCGAGAGAGACGCCGTCGACGGCTCGGTTCCCATGGGGGTCCGCCTCCAGCGGCCCTCTCGCGACGGCGAGACGCACTATGGCCGGAGTGCAAGGGGCCCGGGATTAACACCCGGACAGGAGTAGGCCGACGTCCTTCCCCTCGCCGGGAACGGTGACGCCGGGCGAGAATGCGCGCGAACCATGAAGGACTTCCAGGACCTGCACGTCGTGGTCACCGGCGCCGCCGGCGAGCTCGGCGGCGCCGTGGCCGAGCAGCTGCGCGTGCGCGGCGCGATCCTGCACCTGCCCGTGCGCTCGGCCGCCAAGCTCGACCCGGCCCTGAGGGGCGCGCACGTGGTCGAGGGCCTCGACCTCACCGACGAGACGGCCGTGGCCGGCTTCTACCGCGACCTCCCCGACCTGTGGGCCTCGCTCCACTGCGCGGGCGGCTTCGCCTTCACGCCCATCGAGAGCGCGACGGCCGCCGACCTCGAGCGCATGCTGGCCGTCAACGCGCGCTCGGCCTTCCTGTGCGCGCGCGAGGCCGCGCGCCGCCTGCGCGCCACCGGCCGCGGCGGACGCATCGTCAACGTGATCGCGCGCCAGGCGCTCGACCCGCGCCGCGGCGCCGGCATGGTGCCCTACGCGATGAGCAAGGCCGCCGTGGCCGCCCTGACCGTGGCCCTGGCCGAGGAGCTCGCGCCCGAGGGCATCCTCGTCAACGCCGTCGCGCCCTCGATCCTCGACACGCCGGCCAACCGCGCGGCCTTGCCCGCGGCCGACGTCACGAAGTGGGTGAGCGTCGACGAGCTCGCACGCACCCTGCTCCAGCTCGCCGCGCGCGACTGCGCCGCGAGCGGCACGCTGGCGCCGGTCTACGGTCGCGCCTGATCCGCGCCCGCGCCGCGCTCAGCGCGACACGGTGACCATGAGCTGCAGACCGTCGATCTCGAGGTCGCCGAAGTCGCCGCCCAGGTCGACCTCCGAGTTCGACCAGCGCGCGCCGAAGCCGAGGTAGCCGAAGTGCGGGATGTAGAACTCGAGGCCCGAGCGTGCGTAGAGGCCGTAGCCGAAGGCCGACTCGCTGCCGCCGCCCGAGCCCGACTGCTCGTAGTCGGCGAACTCGAGCAGCGGTCCGGCCGAGCCGTACAGGCGCCAGCGCTCGCCCAGGAACACGCTCGCGAACGGCCCGCCGTAGATGTCGACCAGCAGCAGGTCGACGTCCACCGCCACCACCGCGCCGCCGCCGCCCACGACGAAGGCCGCGGCATCGGCCTCGCCCGAGAGCCCGAAGAAGCCTTCGATGCCGAGGTCGACGCGGTCCCCGCCGAGCTTCCACTGCGCGCCGCCGCCGATGAGCGGGAAGCTGTCGAGGTCGCCCTTGTCGCCGTCGATCCCGGACGTGCCGTCGCTCTCGACCTTGCTGTACTCCGTCACCCCGATGAAGCCCTGCATCAGCGGCCGCCCGATCTCCCAGCGCGGCGTAGAGAACTCGTCCTTCGCAGCGCCCTGCGCGGCCGCCCCCACGGTGAGCACGGATGCGGCGAGGACGACCGAGCCGAGGATGGCGCTGGGGTTCATCGCGCCATGATCGCGTCCGCCCTGGCCCCGTGCAACTCGCGCGCTACGCGCCCGGCTGCGTCGGTTCCCTGGGAACGCTCTTCGCGCGCGCCCAGGCCTTCACGTCGTAGGGCGCGGGCTCGCCGCCGAGGTGCGCGTGGAACCAGTCGAGGTGCGCGGCGTAGTAGAAAGCCATCTCGCGCCAGCTCGGCCAGTGGCCGGAGTTCGGGTACACGATCAGGCGCGAGGGCACGCCCTGCTTCTGCAGCGCGGTGAAGTAACCCAGGGACTGCGTGTAGGGGCAGCGGTAGTCGAGCTCGCCCGTGATCACGAGCGCGGGCGTCTTGAAGTGCTCGACGAAGTTCGAGGGCGACCAGCGCGCGTAGTTCTCCTCGTCCTTCCAGGGGATGCCGAGGTCGTGCTCGGGGAACCACAGCTCCTCGGTCGCGCCGTAGAACGAGTCGAGGTCGAAGATGCCCATCATCGCCGCCTGGCAGGCGAAGCGGTCGGTGTGGCCTTGCATCCACATCATCATGTAGCCGCCGTAGGACCAGCCCATGGCGCCCATGCGCTGTCCGTCGACGTAGGGCAGCGCCTCGAGCTCGTCGGTGACGCGCATCAGGTCGCGGTAGACGCGCCCGCCGTAGTCGCCGCGGATGGCGTCGCAGAAGGCCTGGCCGTAGCCGTTCGAGCCGGTCGGGTTGGCGAAGGCCACCACGTAGCCCTTGCCCGGGTAGACCTGCCAGTCGCCGCGGAAGGCGTCGGTCCACTGCTGCTGCGGGCCGCCGTGCACGTTGAGGAGGAGCGGGTACTTCTTCCCGGGCTCGAAGCCGTGCGGCTTCACGACGAAGACGTGCAGCTTGTAGCCGCCCTCGCCGTCCACCCACAGCTCCTCGGCCGGGCGGATGTCGACCTCGGCCTCGAGCGCGGCGTTGAAGTGCGTCAGGCGCGTGGGCGTTCCGCCGGCCGCGGCCACGGCGTAGAGCTCGTGCGGCTCGCCCACCTTGCGGCGCGCGTAGACGATGCGCTTCCCGTCGGAGGAGCGCTCCCAGTGGTCGATGTTGCCGTCGCGCAGCACCTGGCGCGGCAGGCCGCCCGTGAGCTCGACGCGGTAGAGCGGATTGCGGCCCTCGTGATCGGCGGTGAAGAGGAGCGCTCCCGGCCCGTCCCAGGCGAGCTCGCCCACCCAGTCCTCGAAGGCGCCGCGCTCGGTCAGGTAGCGCACCGCGCCCGTGGAGCGCTCGAGCACGGCCAGGCGCCTGAGATCGGACTCGTAGCCCGGCGTCGCCTGGCTGACGAAGGCGATGTGCTTGCCGTCGGGCGAGTACAGCGGCGCCCCGTCCCAGCCGTCGTTGGCGTCGGTCAGGTTGCGCGCGCTCGTCGTCGTGGGCGTGCCCTCGACCGGCACGACCCACAGGTCGGCGTTGGTCGACTCGGCTTGCTTCACGTCGTGGTTGGAGACGAAGCACAGCTCCTGGCCGTCGGGCGAGAAGGCGTAGCCGCGGTCGCCGCCCAGCGAGAACGTGGGCGCGTCGTACGGGCCGGGCGTCATGTCCTTCAGGACGGCGCCCGTGGCGGCGTCGACCAGGAGCACGTGCGTCGCGCGTCCGTCGCGCCAGCTCGTCCAGTGACGGTAGAGCAGCTCGTCGGCCACGTGCACGGAGAGCTTGCCCTCGGGCTCCCGGTTGCAGTCGGGGTCGATGCCGCACTCGGGGTAGACGTCGGCGCTGACGGCCAGGTAGCGGCCGTCGGGCGAGTACACCGCGCCCGCGACGCCGGTCGGGAAGCTCGTCAGCTGGCGCGGCTCACCGCCGTCGACGGGCATGAGCCAGAGCTGGCTCGCGCCGCTGCGCGTGGAGCTGAAGAGGATCGAGCTGCCGTCGGGCGTGAACTGCGGCTCGGAGTCGGCGTTCTGGCCCTGCGTCATCTGGCGCGGCTCGCCGCCCTCCGCGTCCATGAGCCAGATCTCGCTCCAGCTCTTGTCGGCCGCGAGGTCGTAGCGCCGCACCTGGAACACGACCCGCTCGCCGTCCGGGCTCAGGCTCGGGCTCCCGACCTGGCGCACGCGGTAGAAGTCGGCGATCTCGAAGGCACGCCGATCGCCGGGCGCGGCGGCCTCGACGGGCGCCGGCACGGCGCGGGAATCGGCCGCCTCCGTGGCGGCGCAGGCGGACACGAGCAGGACGACGGCAGCGCGACGGATCATGGGGCGACCTCCAGCGCGATGGAGCTTAACACGCCCGCCGAACGGTCCGGACTCGTGCGCGGTAAGAGAAGCTCTCGGTCGGACGCTAGAGGCGCACCACCAGGCCGACCGAGAAGGCCTCGGAGTCGCCCACGTTGCTGCCGTCGACCGTCGTGCGCAGCATGCCCGAGAGGTAGACGCTCTTGCTGAGGCCGAAGTAGCCCGACACGCCGGCCTGCGTGGAGTCCTGCTCCAGGTCCTTGAAGCTGCCGCGCGCCGGCACCTCGTTCAGGTCGATGCCGCCCAGGCTCTCGACCTGGCTCCAGAAGGGCAGGATCGAGAGGCGCTCGGACAGGGTCAGGCCCAGCGTGACGTTGAGCGGGACCTCGTCGTCGGGTGACCCGTTGCGGATGTCGTAGCCGCTCTCGAGCGCGATCCAGCAGCCGCGCACCTGGAGCTGCGCGATGGCGCGCATGCGCACGTCGATCTGGCCGTCACCGATGGCCGAGAAGCCGTCGTCCTCGTAGTTGCCGCCCGGCAGCTTCACCGCCGGCGCGAGCAGGAAGGAGGTCAGCGCGCCACCGATGGGATGCTCGAACGCGCGCCACTTGAGCCCCAGCGTCAGGTCCTGCAGGTCCTCCTCGTCGGGGACGGCGCTGGTGCCGTCCGACTCGGTGGCGGCGTAGACCGCGTTCAGGACGAAGTCGAGGTCGTCGCGCAGGCCCATGGCCGTGTACAGCGCGTAGGCGCGGCGCTCGACCTCGCCCACGGCCGCACTGCTCGTGCGATCGTCGCCGTCGAAGAACTCGTCGAAGGCGTCGAACGTGTAGGAGAGCGCGAAGTCGGAGTGCCCCACGCCGTGCAGGAAGCCGTCCTGCCCCTGGGCGCCCGCCACCGAACCGAGCACGAACGGAGCCAGGAACGACGGCCAGCGGAGGCGGACGAGGGCGCGCGGCAGGGGCATGCGGAAGGGCGCGGAGTGGGGTGAGAGCGCGAGGGCGCGCACAGCCTACCCAGCGCCCCCCCCGCCCGCGCGCGGCACCCGGCACCGGAAAACGAAGCAGGCCGCCGCGAGGTGCTCGCGACGGCCCGATTCGACCCAAATATCCTGCTTCTTGTCCTGCTTCTCAGTGCATCCCGATGGGAGTCCGGGTGTGTCTCTATCCCTAGAGACGCAAGACGGCGCTTCGCTCCGCCGGAAGTTCCGGAGTTCTTACATTCCGTCGCCGCGCGGGGCGCCGGAGAGGGCCTGGGCCCAGGGCGAGGGTAGGTCGCTCAGGGCCGTCCCGGAGTCGGGCTCCAGGGCGTCGAGCACGGGCTCGAGCTCGCGGCACCCACGCAGGACGGAGAGCTCGAGGAAGCCCTGCGCCCGCCCGCGCTCGCCGCGCGCGAAGGCCTCCAGGGCGCGCTCCTCGAGCGCCTTGCCGTCGCGTCCCGTGCCGGGCACCTCGCGGGCGAGGAGCGCCAGGCCGGCCACGTCGGCGCCCACGCCCGGCGCCTGGGCGCGCTCGGCCGCCTCCTCGAAGCGGCCCAGGCGCAGGTCGGCCAGCAACCAGTCCTCGTTCCAGGAGCGCGCCGCGAGGCCGAGCTGCAGCAGGGCTCCGACGAGGAACAGCGTGAAGCCCACGCGCCGCCAGCGCGCGAGCTGGAAGCGCAGCTTCAGGCCCGCCAGCGGATCGCGCTCGGCGCGCTGCAGGAAGCTCACGCGGTCGCGCGTGGAGAAGTGGCGCCAGGAGGAGCGCTCGTGGGCGTGCGCGCCGGTGACGAGCTCGAGCGCGCGCACGAGCGAGCCGCTCTCCCCCACCGTGCGCAGGCTCTCCAGGTCGGCCTCGAGCTCGAAGCGCCGCGAGAGGTACCCGAAGGCGAGGTACCAGAGCACGACGAAGCCCAGCACGATCGCGCCCGCCGGCAGCGGCTCGTGCACGCCGCTCCAGGTGAGCAGCAGGTCCGCGGCCAGGAAGAAGCCCACGCCGAAGGCACCGAACACGAGCGCGTGCGCGCGGCGCGCGTGGCCCATCTCGTGCGCGAACACGGCCGCGAGCTCGCGCGGCCCGAGCTGCGCCAGCAGGAGGTCGGAGAAGAACACGAGCCGCGTGCGGGCGCTGAAGCCGACGATGGCCGCGTTGGCCATCTGCCCGCCCGTGCGCCACAGCAATAGCTCGCGGCAGCGGAAGCCGGCGCGCTTCTGCGCGTCCTCAAGCGTCGTGCGCACCCAACCGCGCTCGATCGGCACGGTGTCCCAGGTGTGGCGCAGCAGGAACGGCATGATCAGCAGGAACAGGCCCAGGAGCGCGGCGGCCGAGAGCGCGCCCAGCAGGCCGACCTCCTCCAGACGCACGCGCCATACCGGCGAGCGCCCGATCAGGCTAGTGCCCGCCAGGTACACGACGAAAGGCAGCGAGGCCGAGAGCAGGAGCCGCAGCTGGAACGCGCGCGCGCTGCGCCGATCCTGGCCCGAGCCGCCCAGGTAGCGCGCGCGCGCGTCGATGGCCGCGCATTGATAGAGGAAGAAGGGCAGGAGCGCGGGCAGGAGGCCGAGCCCGACCCATTCGGCGTGCGCGGGCGCGGTCATGCCCCAGCGCTCGAGTCGCTCCAGCCAGCCGAGCTCGCACACCGCCAGGAGCTGCAGCGCGACCGGCGCCAGCCCGAGCACCCGGTCGAGCATGGCGCCCACGCGGAAGCGCCCGGCCAGGAACGCGCGCCGCGCCAGCCAGGCCAGCGCGTGCGGCGCGAGCAGCAAGGCCAGCACGGCCCAGGCACGCTCGCCCGAGCGGTGCCAGCCGAGCTCCGGCGACGCCAGCGTCAGGAACGCGGCGAAGATGTGGAAGACGTAGCCCAAGGGCGCTCCCCGCTCTCGACCGGACCGGCCAGCGCGAGCGCGCCGACGCCGTCCCAATGGACCTCCAGACGCCCGCCGCGGGCCTGCACCGCCACCGGCGAGCGCGCGCGGCCGTGCACGAGGGCGGCCACCGCCGCGGCCGAGATGCCCGTGCCGCAGGCGGCGGTCTCGCCCACGCCGCGTTCCCAGGTGCGCACACGCAGCTCGCCCGGCGTGATCTCGACGAAGGTCACGTTGGCGCGCGCGGGGAAGCGCGCGTGGCGCTCGAGCGCGGGCCCGAGGGCCGCCACCTCGGCGCGCGCGACGTCCTCGACGAACAGGATGCAGTGCGGGTTGCCCATGTCGACCAGCGTGGTCGCGATCGTCCGGCCCGGCAGCGCGAGCTCGGCCGCACGCTCGACGATGCGCGGAACCCCCATCTCCGCGCGCGCGGCGACGATCGCGCCGCGCGCGTCGCGCAGGCAGGTCACGCGCCGCTCGCCGGCGTCGGTCTCGACCACGAGCTCGTCCGGCGCGCGCCCGCTGTCGGCCGCGAGGTGCGCGACGCAGCGCAGGCCGTTGCCGCAGGCCTCGGCGCGCGAGCCGTCGCGGTTGAAGACCAACATGCGGCAGTGGCCGCCGTGCTCGGGCCGCGCCGCCAGCAGGAGGCCGTCCACCCCCAGCGGCGGGCACAGCTCGCGCGCCAGGCGCGCCGGCTCGGCCGGGGCACGCTCGAAGGCCGGCAGCACCAGGAAGCGGTTGCCGGCTGCGGCGTAGAGCCGCGCTTGGTCGCGCTCGAAGTCAGACACGGAGCTTGTGGGTGTTCTTGAAGTGCAGCTTGGCCACGCGCCCGAGGCCCTCGCGCCCGTGCAGGCGCACGAACTCGCGCGCGCTCGCGTCGGTGGGGTCGCCGGCGCCCTTCTTCAGGTCGACCGCGTACTGCTCGGACAGCGCCGCGAGCCCGTCGAGGAAGTGCGCGCGCGCCACCACGCTGGCGGCGGCGACCACGGGCTCGCGCTCGGCCTTGGTGCGCTGGAAGAGCTCGACCGCGACGCCGGCGAGCGCGTCGGCCACGAGCGACTCGCGCGCGAACTGGTCGACCAGCACCAGGTCGCCCGGCCGGGCCAGGCGCCGGATGCAGCGCGCGTGCAGCTCGGCCAGGAGCGGGTTCAGGCTGCCGGCGCGGGCGTGCTCGCGGTTGTAGTCCTCGGGTGCCAGCACCTCGAGCGCGCAGGCGTAGCGCTGCTCCAGCGCCGGCGCGAGCACGCGCACGCGCTCGTCGGAGAGGGTCTTGCTGTCGGCCACGCCCGCGCTCACCAGCTCGGCGCGCTCGCGCGCGTCGGCGCGCACGGCGGCCACGACCAGGGGGCCGAGGTAATCGCCCTTGCCGGCCTCGTCGCTGCCGACCAGCGGGCGCACGCCCACCTCGATCGGCCCGGGCGGGGGCGCGGGCCGGCCGCCCAGGTAGCGCTCGGCGAACAGACCCACCTCGCTGCCCTGCACGACGAGCTTGCCCGAGCGGTACAGCGTGGCGATCACGCCCTGGCCCTTGACGCTGAAGCGCGCGTGCTCGACCGAGCGCGGCTCGAACTCGCCGCCCGCGAGCTCCTGCTCGAGGCGCGCCTGCGCCTCGGGCGCGAGCTGCACCACCAGGGTCTCCTGCGGCATGCGCGCGATTCTTGCAGGCGCGAGCGGCGCGCGGAAGCGCGCCGCGGAATAGAATCCGCGCTCTCGTTCCAGACGCGGAGAAACTCGCTTGACCCAGATCCACGATTCGATCCTGTCCGCCATCGGCAACACCCCCATGGTCCGGCTGCGCAACGTCGGGCACGGGACCGGCTGCGAGTTCCTGGCCAAGTGCGAGTACTTGAACGCGGGCGGCTCGGTGAAGGACCGCATCGGCAAGCGCATGGTCGAGGAGGCGCAGCGCTCGGGCCGCATCAAGCCGGGCGACACGCTGATCGAGCCCACCAGCGGCAATACCGGCATCGGCATGGCGCTGGCGGCCGCGGTGTACGGCTACCGCATGATCATCACCATGCCCGAGAAGATGAGCCGCGAGAAGCAGGTCGTGCTCGAGGCGCTCGGGGCCGAGATCATCCGCACGCCCACGGAAGCGGCCTGGGACGCGCCCGAGAGCCACATCGGCGTCGCGCGCCAGCTGCAGAAGATCATCCCCGACTCGCACATCCTCGACCAGTACTCCAACCCCGACAACCCGCTGGCGCACTACCACGGCACGGGCAAGGAGATCGTCGAGCAGACGGGTGGCAAGTTCGACTTCGTCGTGCTCACGGCCGGCACGGGTGGGACGGTCTCGGGCATCGCGCGCTACGTGAAGGAGCACGTCCCGGGCGCCAAGGTGGTCGGCGTCGACCCGGTGGGCTCGATCCTGGCCGGTCCGGGGCCGATCGGCACGTACAAGGTCGAGGGCATCGGCTACGACTTCATCCCCGACGTGCTCGACACGAAGCTGGTCGACGAGTGGGTCAAGACCGAGGACCGCGAGTCGTTCCTGATGGCGCGGCGTCTGATCCGCCAGGAGGGCATGCTCGTGGGCGGCAGCTCGGGCTCGGCCGTGTGGGCCGCGCTGCAGATCGCCAGGAAGCACGGGCCGAAGAAGCGCATCGTGACGCTCCTGCCCGACTCGGTGCGCAACTACATGACCAAGTTCATCGACGACCGCTGGATGCGCGAGAACGGCTTCACCGAGGCCTCGTGGGAGACGACCACGCTGGGCGACGTGCTGCGCGCCCTGCCCGCGCGCAAGAAGCTCGTCACGGCCGCCAGCGCCGACACGGTGGCCGACGCGGTCATGACCATGAAGGAGCACGGCATCAGCCAGCTGCCCGTGCTGGACGAGGGCCGCCTGGTGGGCATCGTCACCGAGTCCGACCTGCTCTCCAAGCTGGTCGAGGGCCACAACCTGTCCTCGGCCGTGGCCGAGGTCATGTTCCGCAATGTGCGCACGGTGCACGTGAACGAGGACGCGCGCGTCCTGACCGAGCTCTTCGCCAAGGACCTGATCGGCCTCGTGGTCGACGACGAGAAGTGCCTGCTCGGCATCCTGACCAAGATGGACCTGGTCGACCACCTGACGGTCGCCGCGGGCGGACGGCGCGAGAGCGCCGCCCGCGGGTAGGACCGCGGCTCAGCGCTCCGCGAAGAGCTCGATACGCGCGCCGCGCGTGGCCGCGAGGCCGCCGACCGCGCCCGCGTCTCTCACGAAGGCCTGCGCGAACGCGGTCAGCCCGAGCAGGGCCGGGTCGGTCGGCAGGCGCCAGCGGAACGTGGCCATGCCCTGCGCGTCCAGCACGCCCGCGCGCAGGCGCGCGTCGGCGCGGGCGAGGGACACGTGCACGGGCATGCCGTGCAGGCTCGCCGAGGCGGTGCGCGCGGACACGACCAGCGCCACGGGCGCGCCGGCGCGGCCGTCGCCGACACCGATCTTGAACTCGCGGTGACCGAGGTTGGCGGGCACGTCGGCCAGCAGGCGCGGCGCGACGTCGCCCGTGCCGGGCCAGGGCTCGCCGTACTGGTTCGAGCCGCGCGGCGCGAGCTCGGAGTGCAGCCTGGGGCGATCGAAGGGCTCCATCCGGCCCGCGACGCGCGCATCCGTCAGGCCGGTGTCGAGGAAGGCGCGCAGGGCCGCGCGCTCGGCGGCCGTGAGCACGCCGAAGGTGAATCCGACGGCCTCATAGTGGAGGATGACGTCGTCGAGCGTGGCGAACTGCCCGCTGCTCGTCAGCCGCCGCTGTAGCCCGACGTTGCGCAGCGTGGGCGCCTTGGTCGAGCGGAAGTGGTCGGGCAGGCCGATCGAGTGCGAGCCGCCGTCGCTGAACAGCGGCGGAACGTGGCACAGCGCGCAGAAGGCGCGCGTGTTGAACACGTTCAGGCCCGCCGTCTCCTGCGCGTTCATCGTGCCGAGGTCGAAGGGCGTCTGGTCGGAGACGAGCGTGCGCTCGTAGGCGGCGATGGCCATGGCCACGCGCTCGCGCGTCACGCCCGCGCTGCCGAAGGCGAGCTGGAACAGCTCGCCGTAGCCCTGCGCGCCCGCCACGAACGCCTCCAGCCGCAGCGGCAGGTCGCTCGCGAGCGCGAGCGGGCGCACGCGCTCGAGCTTCCCGAGCACGTCGTCCCAGTCGCGTCCCTCGTTGGCCATCTCGATCGAGGAGAGCGGCGGCGCGACGGCCTGGCTCTCCAGCGCCGCCAGGTCGGGCAGCACCACGTTGCCGAGCCGGTCGCGGAAGACCGCCGACGCGCGCAGGTCCCAGAACAGCGAGCGGAAGAAGGCCGCGTTGATCACGGTGGGCGCATGCCGCCCGGTGGCCTGCGGCTCGAGGCCGAACACCGCGTGGCGCCTGAAGTCGCCCGCCCCGCTCTGGCGCAGCATGCCGGGCGAGCCGAACTCGTCGTCGGCGTTGCCCATCAGCCCATCCAGGCCGGGCTCGCGCGCGCCGGCGCGCAGGTCCGTGCCGCCCGCCTCGGGCAGGTGGCAGGTGGCGCAGGCCATGGTGTTGTCCGCCGACAGCTGCTCCTCGAAGAACAGCGCAAAGCCGAGCAGGACCTTCTCCGGCGTCTGCGGATTCCCCGGCGGCACGGCCACGGCCGGGAAGGCCCCGATCGTGCCCCCCTGCGCCGGCCAGGCGCTGACGCCCGCGGCGAGCGCCGCCACGGCCACGAGACGACTGCACACCTCCGCGAGCGCTCGCGCGCTCCCGATCCCTACCTTCATGGCCTTTCCCTCGCTCCCGGGAGCGCGCGCGGTTCCCCTTGAACAACCGGCCCCCGACTCCACCGGCACAAGCAACCCGGGGGCCAGCGGTCACGCTTTCTCCGGCTCGAAGCCAGCGCTGCAACCGTGTGCTCCCGCGCGGCTAGGTGCGGGAGGCGACGGGCCGCGCGTCCCGGCTCCTCGTCCGGCGTAGCTCGGGGAGGGACGCCTCCGGGGAGGACACGCGGGGAAAGCCCGTGATCTCGCGGCGACGGCACGGGAAGATCCGCGCCGCGCATGCGCACCTCAGCGGCCCTGCTCGCGCTGGCGTCCCTGCCCGCCGCCACGGCGTCCCATGCCTCCTGGGGCGACGAGGTCGTCGTGCGCTCGGCCGACGGCGCGAACGAGCTGCGCCTGGGGGGCCTCTTCCAGGTGCTCGGGCGCCTCGACGCGGACGAGCGCGAGCCCGGCGCCGACTTCGAGCTGAAGCGCATCCGCCCGGAGCTCGAGGGCCGCGTGGCCGGCGGCTACCTCTTCAACATCGAGCCGAACTTCGGGGCCGACGAGGTCGAGCTCGAGGAGGCCTGGATCGGGCCGGAGCTCCCGCGCTTCCTCGGCGGCCGGGCCGTGCTGCACCTCGGGCGCATGAAGGCGCCCTTCAACCTCGAGGAGGTGCGCACGCGCCGCTGGATCGACTTCCCCTTCTTCTCGATCCTGAACCAGCTCGCGCCGGCCGAGGACACGGGCGTGTTCCTGTACGGCACGAGCGCGAGCGAGCGCTGGGAGTACGGCCTGGCCGGCTACAACGGCACGGGCGACGCGGACACGAACTCGAGCAAGGACGCGGCCGCGCGCCTGATGTGGCACCCGTTCGCCCTCGACGCGGGCGCGGCGTTCGAGCACCTGCAGCTCGGCCTGGCCGGCACGATCGGCAGCCAGGACACGGACGTGGGCGGCGACGCGATCGACAACGAGACGCAGCTGCCCGTGCTCGTGTTCGCGGGCGGGACGGCGCTCGACGGCACGCGCACGCGCCTCGGGCTCGAGCTGGCCTGGTTCCACGGGCCGTGGTTCGTGCAGAGCGAGCTCATGGCCGTCGACCAGGAGATGTCCGACGGCGGCGGCAGCGTCGAGGAGGTGGCCTTCCGCGGCGCCTACCTGACGCTGGCGCACACGCTCACGGGCGAGGAGAAGGGCTTCGACGGCCTGACGCCGGCCGCGCCGTTCGACTTCGCCACCGGCAGCGGGCGCGGCGCGTGGGTCGTGGCCGGACGCTACTCGCTGCTGGAGCTCGACGACGACCTCGAGACGGCGCTGGTCGAGCCGGGCACGTTCACCGACCGCATCCAGACGGCCTCGCTCGGGCTCGACTGGATCCCCAACCGCCACGCCATCGTGCGCACGGCCTTCGTGGCCAGCTTCTACGGCGACGAGGTCGTGCTGGACCAGGGCGCGACCGACCACGAGGAGAGCGTGCTGGTGGAGTTCCAGCTCCACTTCTGACGCGCCGAACGCTCTAGCGCGCTACAACGTGCGCGAGAGCACCTCGAACCAGGCGCCGCGCGTGGCGGCGAGCCCGGTGGCGGCGCCCGGATCGAGCACGAGCCACTGCGCGAAGACCTGCAGCCCGAGCAGGGCCGGATCGGGCGGCACGCTGGTCTTGAAGGTCACGAGACCGTCCTCGCTCCCGCCCGTGGCCGTCACGCGTGCGATGCGCGTCGCGCGGGCGGGATCGACCGCCAGCGCCACGCCGCGCACCTCGGTGCCGGACGGAGCCACGGCGTTCGAGAGCAGGAGCACGGCGCGCGCGCCGGGACGCGCGTGGCCGAGGCCGAGCTGGAAGCGCCCGTCGCCCGCGAAGAGCGGTGCGTCGGCCAGCAGCTGGGGCTCGACGCCGCCCGTGCCGAGCGTGCCCTTGCCGTACAGGTTGGCGCCGCTGGGACGGCGCTCGCTCGCCAGCGTGGGCCGATCGAAGGGGCCCGTGCGCGCGGCCAGGCGCGGATCGGTCAGCCCGACGATCAGGAAGTCGAGCAGCGCCACGCGCTCGTCGGGCGTGATCGGATCGAGGATGTCGATGGTCTGGTAGTGGTTCAGGACCTGGTTCAGGTCGGTGAACTGGCCGCTGCTCATGAAGCGCTCGTGCAAGCCGACGTTGCGCAGGCTGGGCGTCTTCGAGAAGCGGTCGTGGTTCGGGAGCTCGATCGTGCGCATGGCGCCGTCGGTGAACAGCTTGTTGTCGCTGGGGTGGCACACCTCGCACTCGGCCTTGTTCTGGTAGACCGAGAAGCCCTGCAGCTGGCGCGCGGTGAGCGTGCCGAGGTCGAAGGGCGTCTGATCGGCCACGAGCGTGCGCTCGTAGCTCGCGATGGCGAAGGCGATGCGCTCGCGCGTGATCGTGCTCGAGCCGAAGGCCTGCTGGAACAGGGGGCCATAGCTCGTCGCGTTGCCGACGAAGGCCTCCAGCGCGGGCGGCAGGTCGAAGGCGAGATCGAGGGGCCGCACGGCGGCGAGCTTGGTCGTGACCTCGGTCCACGTGCGCCCGACGTGGCCCATCTCGACCGGCGAGAGGATGGGCTCGACCGCCTGCGACTCGAGCGAGGCGAACTCGAGCAGCACGATGCCGCCCGACGTGTTCCGGAACGTGGGCAGCGCGCGCGAGTCCCAGAACTGCGTGTTGAAGAAGACCGCGTTGATCGCGGGCGGCGAGTTGCGCCCCGTGTTCTGGATGCCGATGCCGAAGGCGGCGCTGTTCTGGTAGTCGCCCTCGGCGTCCTGCAGGCGCAGGCCGGGCGAGCCGAACTCGTCGTCGAGCGTGTTGAGCAGGCTGTCCGCCCCGGGCGAGCGCGCGCCCGAGCGCGGGTCGCTGCCGCCCGCGTCGGGCAGGTGGCAGGTGGCGCAGGCCATGCTGTCGTCCGAGGAGAGCTGCTCCTCGAAGAACAGGGCCTGGCCCAGCAGGGCCTTCTCGGGGGTGAGCGGGTTCCCGAGCGGGACCTCGATGACCGGGAAGTTGCCGATCACGTCCTGGGCCGTGCGCGCCCCGGCCAGGAGGGCCAGCAGGGCCGGCCCGAGGGCCAGGCGCACGACGCGGGAGGCGTTCGAAGAGGGCATTGGGAGCGTCGCTGAGGGGGGGATGGGGCCGCGATCGAGGGCCCCGTCGAAGTAGACCACGGAGAGGCGGAGCACGCCGGGCCGGGCAGCTTTTTCCGCCCCCGGCGGCCGGCGAGCCGCGCCCCCGGCCCCCGCGGCGGGGGCCGCCGCGGCGCGCTGTCCTAGAATTGCCGCGCCCGCCGGAGGCGTTCCCATGATCCTCGAGCAGATCTACCTCGCCTGCCTCTCCCAGGCCTCCTACCTGATCGTCGACGAGCGCACGAAGACGGCCGCCGTGGTCGACCCGCGCCGCGACGTGGCCGTCTACCTCGACAAGGCCAAGGCCCTGGGCGTCTCCATCCGCCACGTCCTGCTCACCCACTTCCACGCCGACTTCCTGGCCGGGCACCTGGAGCTGCGCGCCGCCACGGGCGCCACCATCCACCTGGGCGCGCGCGCGCGGGCCGAGTACGCCTTCGAGCCCATGCACGACGGCGGCGTGCTCGAGCTCGGCGACGTGCGCCTGACGTTCCTCTCGACGCCCGGGCACACGCCCGAGTCGACCTCGATCCTCGTGCACGACCTCGCGCGCGACCGCGTGCGGCCGCGGGCGGTGCTCACGGGCGACACGCTCTTCATCGGCGACGTCGGGCGCCCCGACCTGATGGTCGCCACCGGCCTGACGGCCGAGGAGCTGGGTGGGCTGCTCTTCGACTCGCTGCGCCAGAAGCTCATGACGCTGCCGGACGAGACCGTCGTCTATCCGGGCCACGGGGCGGGCTCCTCCTGCGGCAAGAACCTCTCCA
>Ga0315910_10002693_pt1 | contig 15401 bp, 8 predicted proteins | sample EdamamesoilMG_FD_204470 | JGI IMG/M metagenome (GOLD analysis project Ga0315910, IMG submission 204470) | Garden soil microbial communities collected in Santa Monica, California, United States - Edamame soil | ecosystem: Environmental > Terrestrial > Soil > Garden | place: USA: California... | reverse complement strand
CGACGGCAGCGAGCCGTTGTATTCGCCGCTGCATTACGCGAGCAAGACGTTGGAGTTTTGCTTCACGCACAGCAATTCACGCTACGGCGAGACGTTCTATTCGTTCGTCAACGGCCAGTACACGAGCGACGGCGGCACGCACTTGAGCGCGTTCCGCGAGGGGTTGCTCAAGGCGGTGAACGAGTATTGCGGCGGCAAATACGAGGGCGACGACGTGCGCGAGGCGATGATCGGCGCGGTATCAATCCGGTTGAAAGATCCAATCTTCGAATCGCAGACGAAAAACAAGCTCGGCAACACGGAAATCCGCACGGAGCTCGTGAACAACGTGCGCGAGGAGTTGTTGCATTTCTTCCAACGCAACAAACAGATCGCCGAGACGATTGTCGCGAAGGTAAAGGACACGCAGGAGTTGCGGAAGGAATTGCAGAACGTGAAGAAACTTGCGCGCGAACGCGCCAAGGCGATCACGTTGCGCATCCCGCAGTTGAAGGACTGCAAAAATCATTTCGACAAGAAGAAGGAAAAGGGCAAGGGCACGATGGTCTTCATCTGCGAAGGCCAGTCCGCCGCCGGCTCGATCACGAGTTGCCGCGACGTGAACAACCAGGCCGTGTTCGTGCTCAAGGGCAAGCCGCTCAACGTCTGGGATCTCAAGCGCGACGTGATGTACAAGAACGACGAGATGTACAACCTCATGCAATCGCTCAACGTCGAGGACAACACCGAGGGCCTGCGCTACGACAAAGTCATCCTCGCCACCGACGCGGACGTGGACGGCATGCACATCCGCAATTTGATGATCACGTATTTCTTCCGGTTCTTCGAGCAGCTCGTCCACGACGGCCACGTGTATGTGCTGGAGACACCGTTGTTCCGCGTGCGTAACAAGGCCGAGACGATTTATTGCTACAGCGAAGCGGAGCGTGACGCGGCTTCCACGAAGCTCGGCGGCAAGCCGGAGATCACGCGGTTCAAAGGCCTGGGCGAAATCAGCCCGAAGGAATTCCAGCAATTCATCGGCAAAGAAATGCGTTTGAGCAAAGTGGAATACGCGCCACGCGCCGAATCCGGTCCGATCTTCAACTTCTACATGGGCAAGAACACGCCCGAGCGCAAAGACTACATCATGGACAAGCTCGTCGTGCCGGTGGAGGAGTGAGATCAGCCAAATACGCTTACTATCATAAGCTGATCGCCAAACCGTATTCTGTGGGTGCGAACTTTGGGGCCAGTCCCATGTAGCCTAATAGCACGTACGAGAAACTCCTTCGATTGAAACGAGGCATAGGAAAACCGGTGTGCTTGTGAAAGCATTCGGTCATTCAACTCCTTAGCAGTTCCCGGAACAAGTGTGGCGTAGCAGATTGGGCCATCCCAGTGACCCATCGCCACTACGCGCGGGCTAAGGGGTATGGCGATCTCGATGTTGGGATTCTTGATTCCAAGCGGCGCCGGCCGATTGCCTCCAACGTCCGCAATCGTCACTGGATGATCACTAATAACTAGGTCTTCGTCCGAATTGTCGATTTCACCAAATGTCCACTTCATTCGCGAGAGCTCTTGGGCGATAATACTCCAGAGATCGAGCGCGCTTGCCAGAGCAAATTCCCGCGTCGGCGTTACCTCAATTGCTCCCTCATCCATGATGCGAATGACGTCAGCGATTTCTGCTTCGGTGGCACCGGTCGCTTTTATTTCAGCGATGATATTTGCCCTAGCTTCTTTGTGATGCTTCAGAATGTGCTCCGCAGTCTCTTGAAAAACAGGCGCGGAGTTATCGGTGGTTCGTTTCAAACTTACTGGAGTTCGTTGCATTTGAGCCGCGACAAATCGGAAAAAGGCATGGGCCTCCTCAGCCGAGAGGTGTTCTCGCTCAAGGAGTGCTCTGATCGCATTCGCACCGGGGGCTTCAATCTCTTTTGACAGCCAATTCTCAATCGCCAGCGCCGCCGGCGTTGCGTGTCTTTCATCTGGGCTGTAAAAGTATCCCTCGACCGCAAGACCCTTCGGCGCGGCGCAAAACATTTTTTGGGCTTGAGCGTCATACGCCCAAACTTTCCCGTCTTTGCCGGCGAACCGTCGGAGAAGAAGCTGAGGAACGTAATGCTGCAGCCGCGGAGTTCCCTTTTTCACAAGTGGCAAGATTACGCCAAAAGTTGTAAAGCGTCGAGCACGACGCAGTGCATGATTGTTGACATAAACAGCATAGATTGATCGCAGTCTTGTCTTTCTGCGTTGAGGCTCGTAATGGTTATGCGTGGCAACCAGACAGACAAATCATGAGAGATTTTGGCTGGTTGCGGCTCCTGCCGTGGGTCTCCTCGCCGTGCTCGGAATAATTGTCGGTTGCTCCACGGGTGTTTCCCGCAAGTCCTCCCCGGCCATCGCTGTCAATGCCATGCGCGTGCTCAGAGATAATTGCATTGCCTGTCATGGCGCGGAGAAGCACAAGGGCGGGCTGATTCTCTCGACTCGGAAAGGGTTGCTCGCAGGTGGCGATGTAGGGCTGGTCGTTTCTTCCAAGAATCCGGAGGAAAGCCTGATCCTGAGGGTCCTCCAAGCGGATACCGATCCGCACATGCCGCCCAAAAAACAACTCACGCCGCGACAGATCGGAATCCTGCGCGAGTGGGTTCAGGCCGGAACTCCGTGGGATGAGGCGGCGCTGCGTAAGGATCCGGCGCATGCCGAGATCAAGTGGCGTTCGCTCCCGGCGGCCTATCAACCGGTGCTGGCGCTGGCATTATCGCCCGATGGCTCACGGCTGGCGGTGGGCCGGGGTTCGAGGTTGGTACTTTACGATCTCTCGGCCACCAACTTTCCCGTATTGAGCGAGACCAACGCGCATCGCGATGTGGTGCGTTCGCTGGCCTGGAGTCCCGACGGACGGTGGCTGGCGAGCGGGAGTCATGGGGAGCTTCACGTGCGCAATGCGTCTGATCTTTCGTTGGTCTGGCAAACCGGCAGCAACGTCGCCGGTTGTGTGACCGCGCTGGTGTTCTCACCGTTTGGCGGCGCGCTGGTCGCGGCGGAAAGTCCGGCCGGCAGTGCTGCGTGGGTCCGGGTGTTTGCAGCGGAAAACGGGAATCCAATCAGTGCATGGCCTGCGCATGACGACGCGATTAACGCGCTCGCCATCACGCCCGACGGCGGACGCCTGGCGACTGCCGGTGGCGACAAGTTGATCAAGCTTTGGGAACTGGTTTCCCAGACGGAGGTCGCACGCTACGAAGGTCACCTCGGTGCGGTGACCGGTGTCGCCTTCAACACGAACGCGACCGAACTGTTTTCCATCGGTGGCGACAAGCAGATTAAACTCTGGGATGTGAAATCGCGGGAGAGCGTGGTCAGCATTGCGGGACGCAAGCATGGCCTGACCGCCGCCGCGTGGTCGGCGGATGGCAAGACGGTGGCCGTGGCTGACGAGGATGGTCGGGCCTATACCTTCAAGGAATTCAAACGCCATGACGGCGCGCAAAGTTCCGAGACCGCACGCGAGAAACAACTTGGTCGCTGGGACGATGTGCTGCACGCCGTGGCCATCAATACCGACGGCACGCGCATTGTAGTTGGCGGTCAGGATGGTGTGGTGCGCGTAATGAATCAGGACGGCAAGGTGCAGGCTAGCCTCGGGTCGACCAACGAACTTCCCGCGAGCACTGATTCCGGACCCGAAGTCGCCGCTAAACAAACGACACCTTCGTTCATTCACGATGTCCTGCCTGCCCTGGCCCGGGCTGGTTGCGCGGCGGGTTCCTGTCACGCCAAGCCCGAAGGGCAGAACGGCTTCAAGCTGTCGGTGTTCAGCTATGATCCCCGCAGTGATTACGCCGAGATCGTGAAAGACGGACGCGGCCGGCGCGTTTCGCCAGCGGCGCCCGAAGCGAGCCTGCTGTTGCTCAAGCCGACTCTGACCCTGGATCACGAGGGCGGCCAACGTTTTGAACCTGACTCTCCCGTTTACCGGATGTTGGTTGATTGGATTACCGCCGGCATGCCTTATCAACGGACGAATGAACCTTCCCTCGTCAGCCTGCATGTGTCACCCGCGACGGGCACTTATCGTCACGGGGCCAAAGCGCCATTGACTGCCACGGCCCGATACGACGACAAATCGGAGCGCGACGTGACCGCGCTCACCGAATTTGTGTCGCAGGACAAGGAACTCGTCACTGTTGATGAGGCGGGCCTCATGCGAGTAGGAAATAAGAACGGCGAGAGCGTGGTCGTGGTCCGGTTCATGGGACAGGTGGATGCCGCGCGAGTGACCGTGCCGGCGGATGCGCTCTTGGCGGCGAGTCGGTATGAGGGGCTGCCGGCAGCCAACTTCATTGATGAACTGGCCTACGCGCATTTTCAAAAGCTCGGCCTTTTTCCTTCCACAAAATGTTCGGACGCGGAATTCCTGCGCCGCTCAACGCTGGACACCATCGGCCGGTTGCCGACTGTCGCGGAGGCGCGCGCCTTCCTGGCGGATCCGGCGGCGGATAAACGACGACGCTGGGTCGAGCAATTGCTGGCCGATCCAGCCTGGGCTGATTATTGGGCGAACAAATGGGCGGATCTGCTGCGACCCAACCCGGATCGGGTCGGCGTGAAGAGCGTTTACCTGCTCGATCAATGGTTGCGGGCTGCCTTCCGGGAGAACCTCCGTTACGACGCATTCGCCCGCGCGCTCCTCACGGTGGAGGGAAGCAATCATCGCGATGGGCCGGCGGTCGTCTATCGGGATCGCCGTGAACCGGCCGACCTGACCACGATCTTTAGCCAGGTGCTCCTTGGGGTGCGGATGGAATGTGCCAAATGCCACCATCATCCAAACGAAAAATGGAGTCAGGACGACTTCTACCAATTCGCCGCCTTTTTCGGTCCGGTGAAACAGAAAGGCGCCGGTCTTTCCCCGCCCATCTCCGCCGGTAACGAAACGTTCTACTTTGCTACAGGCGGCTCGGTGAAACACCCCGTCACCGAAGCCGTGCTCGCGCCGCGTCCGCTCGACGGGCCGAAGGCCGAGTTGAAGGAGAAATATGACCCGCGCCTGACGCTCGCCGAATGGTTGACGAACCCGGAGAATCCCTACTTTGCCCGCGCGGCGGTGAACCGCATCTGGGGAAATTACTTCGGGCGCGGCTTCGTGGAACCAATGGACGATTTTCGGGTGTCGAATCCCGCCGTGAATGAACCGCTGCTCAACGCACTCGCCGCCGACTTTGCAAAACACGGTTTCGATTTGAAGCAGGTGATGCGAAGGATTCTGAACTCCGAGTTGTATCAGCTCAGTTCGGCGCCTAACGAAACCAATCTCACGGACACCAAGAGTTTCTCCCGCTCCATGCGGCGACGGTTGCCTGCCGAGGCGATGCTCGACGCGGTGTGCGATGTCACGGGCGTTCCAGATACATTCGAGGGCTGTCCGCCCGGCACGCGTGCGATCCAGACCTGGACATTCAAAACGCCGTCCCATTTCCTCGACGCCTTTGGCCGGCCCAATGCCAGCACCGATGCGCCGTGCGAGCGCGACTTGCGAACCAGTGTCGTGCAATCGCTGCACCTGATGAATTCCCAGGCGTTACAGGCCAAGCTGGCGAATCCGAAGGGGCGCGCGCGTTTGCTGGCCGCCACGGACAAGACACCCGAAGAGATCGTCACCGAACTTTATCTCGCCGCCTTCACACGCCCGCCGACTTCCGAGGAACTAGCGGCCGCCAGCGCAAGATTCGGGGCCGAAGCCAAGGAGCGTCAGGCCGCGACCGAAGATGTGCTTTGGGCGTTGCTAAACTCGCCGGAGTTTGTATTTAATCACTAGAGTTCTCATGAATGCCCTGAAGACTAACTGCGCCGGCATACACCGCAGGGATTTTCTCCAACTCGGTCTGAGGGGCATGCTGGGGTTGGGGTTCTGCGATTTGCTGCGGTTGCGGGCTGGAGCAAAGGAGCCGGGTGGCGCTGTCAAGCGAGCCGTGCGGCCGGGCAGCAATGTGAACTGCATCCTCGTGTGGCTGGATGGCGGGCCTTCCCACTACGAAACCTTCGATCCCAAACCGGACGCGCCATCGGAAATTCGTGGCGAGTTCAAGGACATCCCGACGCCGCTGCCCGGTGTGCATTTCAGCGATTGCATTCCGAAGCTCGCAGCGATGGCGGACAAGTTCACCATCGTGCGTTCGATTCACCACAAAGACCCGAACCACGGTGGCGGCAACCATTATCTGATGACCGGCATGCCGACGCCGGCGCCGGTGGCCTGCGGGGCGTTCGTGACCTTCCATCCGTCCTTCGGCTCGATGGTTTCCTACGAGCGCGGCATTCGCAACGGGCTGCCGGCCTACGTCTCCGTGCCGCAAGTTTCGCGCTCGGGCGGGCCGAACTTTCTCGGCGGGCAGCACGCTCCGTTCGTGATCGATGGCAGCCCGAACAGTAAATCGTTCCGCGTTCGCGACGTGACGCTGCCGGCGGAGATTGACGAAGCCCGCGCGAAGAACCGGCTCGAATTACGCCAGGCGCTCGACCGGATGGATCGCTACTCGGACAAACTGGCCGAGGATCCGGCGGTGACCTTCGATGACTTCTTTGCGCAGGGGTTGGAACTGGTTCGCTCGAAGGAGGCGCAGGAAGCATTCGACATTCATCGTGAGACCGATGCGGTTCGCGAGGATTACGGGCGGAATGATTTCGGGCAGCGTTTGCTGCTCGCGCGCCGTTTGGTTTCGGTGGGCGTGAGTTTTGTGACGGTTCAATACGGCGGCTGGGATCATCACACAAAAATCTTCGAAGCCTATAAGGGCGATCACGTGAAGCGGTTCGACCAGGGCATGGCAGCGTTGATCAAGGACCTCGATGAGCGCGGGATGCTCGACAACACGCTCGTCGTCGTGCTGGGTGAATTTGGCCGGACGCCCAAGATCAACAAGGACGCCGGGCGCGATCACTGGCCCGGGGCCATGTCGGTGTTGATGGCCGGGGCGGGAGTGCCGCGCGGTCATGTGGTTGGGGCCACGGATCCCAAGGGTTACTACGCCTCGGACAACGTGTACGGGCCAGAGGACTTTGCGGCCACGCTCTACACCAAGCTCGGCATTGATCCGAACCAGATCCTCCACACGACCGCCGGTCGGCCGATTCCGCTTGTGAACCAGGGCCGGCTGATCAAGGAGTTGTTCGTTTGATGCTGCGAGCAGCAATCCCTCGCCGCGTGCGCGCCGTCAGCCCACTCGGTCGCGGCCCGTGGAGTGACATTGCGCGGAAACCCACAAGCGGAGGAATGGACAGCCTGACGTGCGTTTTGATACGCTAAGCGGCGGTCGGATAATCAGTATTTGGTTTTTCCGACGGCCTATGAGCAAGAAGCATAAGATCGTTTTGAGATACGGACTGAGAGAGCTAGAACTTTTCACGGACGGCGAACTCGCCATCGGTAAGCTCCTCAGTTTTTCAGAGATTCAGGCGCAACTCGGATACGATTACCACAACGTCCGGGTGTTGCTACGGGACGGTGTCACGGTGGATTTTGAGACGTTCGTTGGCGCGCAAAATATCACACTCATTCTTGAGACAGCTGTCAATATCAAGGAGGGACTTAACCGTCGGAGCGTACTTCGAGGTTTGTCTGAGCTTGTCGGTCTTAGGTTCAAGCGGCATGGAAGGCGGCACGACATCTTCACCACCGCTGACGGTGTGCAGATAGAGATTCCACGGCATACAGGCGATATTGCCGATGGAACGTTGAAATCAATAGTGAGAGATGCCCTGCCGGGTACGAGCCTCTCGGAATTCAAGCGAAAGATTTCGTGATTATGCCAAGGAGACTGAATCATGCGATGTAGTGAACCCAGCAATCACGCTGGGGTTGCAATCCAAGTGTCGCGCGGGGCGGCTCGCTAGGCCGCAGTTTGGTATTTTGTATATCATGTAATCGCATGAGCCGTGGAACCGCCCATAATGCAATTAACCGCGCTCGGCAACGTGTCCGGGAGGAGGCCGAGTTTCACCGACACCACCCAGCTACAAAACGCGAGTCGTCACACAAAAGGGCGTCGAGAGTCAGAGAAGCGGCGGAGCGTAGAAAAGGACGGCTTGATCTATGCAGCCTCTGCGGGGAGTCCTTTAGATCGAATTCGACGGAGGTTGGCATCTTCATTTGTCCCAACTGTCAGACCAAGGCCAAATCGAAGACGGACACTGCTGGGGCATGAACGACATGGTTGCCAAACTCAAGATCCCAGAAGAACGCGCCATCTTACGGCTGAGCGTTTCGCAGTCTGGAGTTTGCCGACTCAGAGAGCTTTGTTTCGCACTGTTGACTCTCGCCACGCTGACCGTTCAATCGGCGGCGCCGTCGCTTGAGCAATTTCATCCCGTCGGATTCGCTCGCGGCACGACCAACGTGGTGAAGGTCGTGGGCAAGGTGGATCCGTGGCCGCCGCAGATCTGGGGCGGTGTCACGGGAGTGGAGATCAGCGCGCTCACCAACAAGAACGAATTGCAATTCGTGGTGGCCGCTGATGCCACGCCGGGCGTGCGTCTGGTCCGATTGTTCAATGACGAAGGCGCCAGCGAACCGCGCCCCTTCGTGATCGGTGCGGGCCGCGAGGTAGTCGAGGTCGAGCCGAACGATCACTTTGCTTCGGCCATGACGAATGCCGAACTTCCGATCACGATCAATGGGCGCCTGGAAAAAAACGGCGATGTGGATTCCTACCTGGTGCGCGTCCCGGCGGGTCAACGCCTGTTGGCTTCGGTGGACAGCCACGTCTTGATGAGCCGCCTTGATGCGGTGTTACGCCTCGTCTCCACCAATGGCCAGCAGCTCGCCTGGAATCACGACTTCGCGACTATTGACCCACGACTGGAATGGCGGGCGAACGCTGAAACCTCGGTCGTCGTGCAGGTTTTCGGATTTCCCTTTCCCGCCAATGCAGAAATTCGACTGGCCGGCGGCGATGGAGCGATTTATCGACTGCACCTCTCGGTAGCCGAAACCAAGCCCGCTGAGACGAATGAGCGACCGTCTGAGTTGTCGCTACCGGCCGCGGTTCATTCCTTCTTTGCGGAGGCTGGAGCGCCGCATCGTTTTAAAGTGAAACTGGCGAAAGACGATTGGATTTCAGCAACGGTCGCCGCGGAAGCCTTGGGATCGCCCGTGGATGCCTGGCTGGCGGTGGAAAATAACGCCGGCAAGGAACTGACGCGCAACGATGACGCCAATGATTCGCGCGATCCCGCGTTGGACTGGAAGGCGCCGGAGGACGGCGAGTTTGCGCTGGTCGTGGGCGCGTTGACCCGGAACATCGGTCCCGAACAGCATTACGAACTCACCGTGCGCCGCGCCGCGCCCGACTGGCGCGCGAGCTTGTCGGCGAGTTCATTGGTGTTAAAAGCGGGAACGACCAACGAATTGAAGCTGACCCTTACCCGGTTGCGCGAACTGACCAACGCGCTTCAAGTCGTGGCGCAGAAGCTTCCCGAGGGCGTAACTTGTGAGCCGACGCAGGTTCCAGAGAAAGGTGGCGAGATGAAGTTGAATCTGATGGCAGGTGAGGCAGCGGCAGCGTGGCAAGGGCCGGTCCAGATCCTGGCGCGGGACACCAGCAGCAGGAAAGAGCGGGTGATCCCGTTCAAGCTGACCGGCGCCACCACGGACAACGGTGTTCCCGGCGGTTATCGCGTGTTGCTCGCGGATGAAACCGACCATGCCTGGCTGACCGTATTACCCAAAGAGCCAGAGAAAGCGAAGCCTGCGGAAACGGGAAAGTGAACTGTTCATTATTCGCGGCGCAGCCTTCGAGAAAGTAGAGGCTGTCCTCGGACGCAAGATCATCCTGATTTTCTACATGGACGGACTCCTTGTACCGGCGGAGGAATGAAGCCTTTCAAGCCCGCGCATTTTTCGCGTTACTTGTAGGTCGTGTGCGTGCGAAGCCAGTTCAAGTCGGTTTGAATTTGCGCCAGCGGCGCAGTGGGATGCGCCGCGTTGTGATCGTGCCAGCGGCCGTCGCTCTCCGGCATTCCGGGATTATTGAATCTTCCGTTTACCCACTTATGAGATTCGGCGTGCCCATCCGCAAAGGAAAAAACTGAGGACTTCACATGCTGGTTGCCCGGGAAGTGATACATCTGTGCAGCGTCCATGTGGACTCCAAACTGCGGTCGGCAAATACTGTAGGGATGGAGTTCACCGAAGACAAAAACATCGGATGTCCGGCCCACGGAACTGGTTTTCAAGAAGACGCGATAGGCCCTGCTTGGTTCGTTGTGGTACGGCGCACCCGCCCAACCCACGTAGGTGCTCATGCCATAACTTCGCGGACGGTAGTAGCTGACGGCGCCCACTCTGGTTAACGCTTTGTCCGACGGACAGCGGAAGCTGGCCTTGGACTTTCCCATGAATGGAGCCAAGAGCGAAACCCGGTCCGAAACCATTCCGTCCGCAGTTTGCTGATCGGTCAGGTTCGATCCTTCCCGGCCTTCCACCCACACTTTCGGGACGTAATTCGCCGGTGGATTGGCCAGGTTTACCGTTGAATCCCCCTGGCTATTGGCCGGCCATTTGTCGGCGTTGTCCAAGGCATAGATATGCGCGGCGGTGATCAACTGCTTGATGTTGTTCAAGCAGGCGATGTTTCCGGCCCGGCCCTTGGCTTTCGCCAATGCCGGCAAAAGCATCGCGGCGAGAATCGCGATGATCGCGATGACCACGAGCAATTCAATCAGGGTGAATCCTTGGGGACAACGCCACGAACCACAGTGAGACCGGGTTCGACTCTGTGTCAGTTGCATGCCCAGACATAACCATTCAAGCACGATGGATTCAAGGGCAATCCGGCGCTGGTTGGGGAACAGTGGGACGGCCTCCGCAGCCTTGGATGGGTCATCAAATCGCTGATCACGCTTTCCCTGTGTGCCATCACACGACCAAGCGGAAGTCTCAAATCGTGGACATGCTGGTCGTGCCGCTGGAGGAGTGATGATTCCTTCGTGAGGTGAACCGCACCAGGGCGGCGATTTCAGCACGAATAGAAGGTTGAGGTTGAACCGCTCCAGTTCCCAATGGCTTGCGATGCACACAGATGCACAAAGGGTCGATGGGAAAGCTTGAGGCGCGGCGGGGAAGAGCGCAGATTTCCTGTAACCAGCCACCCGCAATGCCTCAGGAAGCGGGTGTTATGACTATTAAAGTAAATCCAAACACCTGCCCGAAGTGCGGTACTGCGATCCCCAACGACGCACCGCAGGGCCTTTGCCCCAAATGCGTCCTCTTGGGAGCAGCCACTCCCACCGAAGCAGGTTTTCCACCCACAGCCACGGCGGAGATTCCATCACTCGAGCGCGTAGCCGCAGCGTTTCCACAACTGGAAATCCTTGAACTCCTCGGCCGCGGCGGCATGGGATTTGTGTTCAAAGCGCGCCAGCCGCATCTTGATCGGTTCGTCGCGCTCAAGCTGCTGCCGGAGAAACTCGCCCGCGATCCGCATTTCGCCGAACGCTTCAGCCGCGAAGCCCGCATGCTCGCCCGGCTCAATCACCCCGGCATCGTCAGCATCTTCGATTTTGGCCAGTCTGGCGGATTCTGTTTCCTGCTGATGGAGTATGTGGATGGCGTGAATTTGCGCCAGGCAATGCAGGCGGGGAAGTTTTCTCCCGCCGCCGCACTGGCTGTGGTGCCAAAAATCTGTGAGGCACTGCAATACGCGCACGAACAGGGCGTGTTGCACCGCGACATCAAGCCGGCGAACATTCTGCTCGACGGCAAGGGTCGCGTGAAGATTGCCGACTTCGGCATCGCGAAACTGGTTGGCGACGAAAACCCCGATTTCAATCTCACGGCTACGGGCGCAACCATCGGCACGCCGCAATACATGGCCCCGGAGCAGTTGGAACAGCCCGGCAGCGTGGATCATCGCGCGGACATTTATTCACTGGGCGTTGTCTTCTACGAAATGCTTACTGGCGAATTGCCCATCGGGCGATTCTCTCCGCCCTCGCAACGCACGCCGCTCGATCCCCGCGTGGATGAAGTGGTGATGCGTGCCCTGGAGAAAGAGCGCGAGAAGCGTTACCAGAGCGCGGGTGACGTAAAAACCAATGTCGAGCATCTCACGCAAGCGCAGGTTGCGTCCGGCGCGCCGACTCCGGATTTCGACCCGGCGCAAGATTTCATTCTGTGCCCGCCCCGACTGCCCCGCATGGCCAAGGCGATCATTGTGTATGCGCTCTTGGTGGCGCCGGTGTTATGGCTTGTGGGCCTTTTCACTTTGGAGCCGCTGCCGGAACATGCGCTGGTCGCATTCGTGGAGGGAGCGGTGAATTTCTTGACCGCCGCCGGTGAATTTCTGGTGTTGGTTCTGCTGGCTGTGGGCGGTTGGAGACTTCGCGGACTACGGTCCTCGGCGCCAACCTGGCTCAAATGCTCGCTGTGGTCGCACCTGAGTTTGATTGTCCTGGCCATCGGGGGCCACGCCTGGGTTGGCGCGCTGGAGGCCGAACTCCTGCCGAACGCCCCAACGACACCGCTGAATGTCGGTGATGGTTTGATGCTGGCAATCGCTCTGGTTTCGCTTGCCTTCGAAATCAGCGCGCTGGTCTGGCTGCGGCGTAACGGTGCGTTGCTGAAATCGCTTTGCCCGCCACCATCCCCGGGCCAGGGGCCGCACGGCACGGCGGTGCTGGGCGCCGCCGGGGTTGACGTTTCGAAGTGGTCGCGCGCGGCCGTAGCCGGAAAATGGATTTTCGCCGTCCTGCTCCTGGCATTCCTCGGCAGTGCGATCACCTGGTGGTCGCGAATGCCGACGCCGACGCGCGCAGATTTGTCCGAAGCATCCGAGCACGCCGTTGCGATGGACGTGAGCGCACCGCCGCGAGAGACGCTCATCATCACGGGAATCGTGCTGTCCAATGGCGTGCCGCTTTCGGGCGAACCACTGCGCGCAAAACTCTGGCCCCCGAGTGGACTCAAGCCGAGCCCGTTCGTCGTTCAGTGGAAAATTCCGGCGGATGTCACCGCGGACGGAGCGCCTTGGGAGATTGTTGTTGAGGACGCCACCTCGAACACGATTGCCGCACGGCTTCGGCCCCCGCAACTTCCCCGGCTCAACTGGTCGATTTCTCCCTCCGCCACCAACCTCCCCAAGCTGTCCGTCACCCGCGAAGCCCGGACTTTCGAGGTCGCCCGGGGACTGCAGACGTCCGACGGTGGCCCCACCCGCGCGGTAGATTGGAGCGTCCGGATTCAGTTGCAGAGCTCGCCGTCCTCCACCGCCTCGTCTCGCGGGATCAAGGCTGACTTCGTGTTGCCCGCGAATCAAGTGGCCGTTTTTGAATTGGTGACCCGCAGCAACGGCGTGATCGTCCCGGTGCCGGGACTGACCGCCCACCACATCAACGGCGCCCCCGAGCGTTACAGTGGGAAGTTCATTCTTGCCGATGATCCTGACGACCTCGACAGCCTGACGGGCATGCCGCGGTGGACGTTCGGCATCCTTGGACCCGATGGACGGCTCACTTCACAAGGGTTGGCCGTGCCACCGGTCCCGTCAGACTTCAACCTCACGATGGAATTGTGGAAAGCACTTCAACCCGACCAGGAAGTCGTCGAGGGCCTGCCCGATTCAACCTCAGGCAGGCAACCCTATGGCCTGCGCATCCGGACGCAGACGGTCAAGCTGAAGCCGGGGCTGCACCACTCGTCGAGCGGCTACGGTACGAATTGGATGCCTGCCGTCGCGCGGCATCTGGAATCCGCGACCACCACGAACAACACACCTTGGATTCAATTCACGTTCACGGCCGTCGAATTGCGCGAAGTGGACGGCAAACGCTGGCTGGCGATTGATTACGTGGACAAAGTGAACGGCGATTGCCAGAAGGCCTTTCCGTGGGAGGCGAACATCCCCGGTCACCGGCCAGAAACCCGCACCTCCGAGTTTGCGGTGGATGTCACGGATCCGCAGGCCGCGCGTCATCAGCGGATTGAGTATTTGCTGCCCGACTCAATCCGGCGCGAACAGCTTGAGCAGTTGCGCAGCCAGGTTGAAAAGGCGCTGAAACAGAAAACCATCCGGCTGGAACTCGGCGAGCAGAAGTCCCTGTTTGAGTTCGGCAGTTCCAGCGACACCGCGCTTAAGGCGTGGATCAAAGTGGTCCCGCCACTGAAACTCCCGTGAGTGACGCGCCCCGCACTTCACCCTTCGCCCCGACGCGCTGGACGCTGGTCCTGCGTGCGCGGGGAGAATCGGTTGAAGGCCAGGCTGCGTTAAGTGAACTGTGTGACGCGTATTACCAGCCGGTGCTGCGGTTTCTACGACGCGAAGGACGGGACGAGGACGCGGCGCGTGAACTCACCCATGATTTCTTTGCGCGCGTGCTGGCGGGCGGAGCGTTTGATGGCGCGGATCCGGAGCGAGGCCGTTTTCGATCCTACCTGTTGGGCGCGCTCCGGCATTTCCTGGCGGATCAACGCGATCACGCCCTACGCCTCAAGCGCGGCAGCGGCATCGCACCAGACTCGCTCGACGCGCCGGTGGGGACCGATACCTCCCCCGGCTTTCAGGTGGCAGATCCTGCCGCGACCGCGGGCGATGCTGGCTTTGATCGCGAGTGGGCACTGACCGTCATGGACCGCTCGCTGTCCGCGTTGCAGAAGGAGTTTGGCGACACCGGAAAACTGGAGGAGTTCGAAACGTTGAAGCCGTGGCTGATGGGTGACGCGGCGACCGGTTCGCAGGCTGACGCCGCCCGCCGGTTCGGTTTGTCCGAAGGCGCGGTGAAAGTGATGATCCACCGGCTGCGAAAACGCTTTCGCGCCGTGGTCCGTGCGGAGATTGCCCAAACCTTACGCGACCCTGCGCTTGTGGAAGAAGAACTACATCACTTGATCGAGGCACTGGTCTGACCGCGCCCACGACGGCATTCGCGCCAATCGCAGCGTATTGGAAACTACGCGGGCTGCTATCGGATCTTCCCGCTTTCATCAAAAGCGTTCGACCCCGCGTAACTCCTTGATTCACGCCAACACGTTCGGTGTAATGCGTGGCAGCCAGGATGAGCACCGCAAAGCGAAAAAAAGAATCAAACCAACCGGAATTGCCGATCGAAGGCGCGAAGCCCGCGCCGGAGGAGGCGAAGTCTGCGAAGAAATCTGACGCCGCCAATGGCAATGGCGCTGACCACATCGTGGCCGAGCAGGTCGGGGCCATCGCCCATCGCCCCTTTGATCCAAAGAAACTCGAAGTCGGGCTGCACACGCGCGTGGACCGCGGATTCCTGGACTATGCCAGCTACGTCATTCGAGATCGCGCCATCCCAAATCTCGCCGATGGCTTGAAGCCGGTGCAACGGCGCATCATGTGGGCGCTGCACGAAAAGGATGACGGGCGTTTCATCAAGGTCGCCAACGTCGTGGG
>Ga0315910_10002692_pt1 | contig 15412 bp, 15 predicted proteins | sample EdamamesoilMG_FD_204470 | JGI IMG/M metagenome (GOLD analysis project Ga0315910, IMG submission 204470) | Garden soil microbial communities collected in Santa Monica, California, United States - Edamame soil | ecosystem: Environmental > Terrestrial > Soil > Garden | place: USA: California... | reverse complement strand
ACATGTACGCCTACGCCGAAGCGGCCGCCGGGCGCGGCCTGCGCGCGATCATCGCCGGCGCCGGCGGCGCGGCCCATCTGCCTGGCATGCTCGCCGCGAAGACGCCCGTGCCGGTGCTCGGCGTGCCGGTGGCGAGCCGCCACCTGCAGGGCGTCGACTCGCTGCACTCGATCGTGCAGATGCCCAAGGGCATCCCGGTCGCGACCTTCGCGATCGGCACGGCGGGCGCGGCCAACGCGGCGCTGTTCGCGGTCGCGATGCTGGCCGGGACCGATCCCGCCCTGCAGGCCCGGCTCGCGGCCTACCGCACACGCCAGACCGAAGCCGCCCGGACGATGAGCGCGGACCTGAAGTGAGCCGGCCCATCCCCCCCGGTGCCACGCTCGGCGTGATGGGCGGCGGCCAGCTCGGCCGCATGTTCGTGCATGCGGCGCAGCAACTGGGCTACGCGACGGCAGTGCTGGAGCCCGACGCACAGAGCCCGGCGGGCCTGGTTGCGCACCATCATGTGCGCAGCGCCTACACCGACCCGGCCGGCCTGGCCGAACTCGCGTCGCGCTGCGCCGCGATCACGACCGAGTTCGAGAACGTGCCCGCCGACGCACTGGCGGCGCTGGCGCGCGAGCGGGCGGTCGCGCCGGGTGCCGCCGCGGTCGCGACCTGCCAGGACCGGGCCGCCGAGAAGGCGCACTTCCTGCACTGCAAGGTTCCCTGTGCACCCCACGCGCTGATCGACGGCGAGGCCGCGCTCGCAGCGGTCGACGCCACACTGCTGCCCGGCATCCTGAAGACGGCGCGCCTCGGCTACGACGGCAAGGGGCAGGTGCGCGTCGCCGACCGCGCCGCGCTGGCGGCCGCGTGGGCCGCGCTCGGCCGCGTCGCCTGCGTGCTCGAGCAGATGCTGCCGCTCGCCGCGGAGCTGAGCGTGATCGTCGCGCGCGGCGCCGACGGTGTGGTCGTGAACCTGCCGGTGCAGCACAACCTGCATCGCGACGGCATCCTCGCGGTCACGACCGTGCCCGCACCGGGCGTGCCCGCGCCGGTCCAGCAGGCCGCGGTGGTGCACGCGCAGCGCATCGCCGCGTCGCTCGGCTACGTCGGCGTGCTGTGCGTCGAGTTCTTCCTGCTGCGCGACGGCACGCTGGTCGCCAACGAGATGGCGCCGCGCCCGCACAACTCCGGCCACTACAGCATCGACGCCTGCGATGTCTCGCAGTTCGAGCTGCAGGTGCGCACGCTCGCCGGCCTGCCGCTGGTGGCGCCGCGGCTGCACTCGCCGTGCCTGATGCTGAACCTGCTCGGCGACCTCTGGTTCCGCGCCGGGCCTTCCGCGGTCGAACCCGACTGGGCCGCCGTGCTCGCGCTGCCCGGCGTGCATCTGCACCTGTACGGCAAGACCGAGGCGCGCCGCGGTCGCAAGATGGGCCACCTGACCGTCACCGCGGCGAGCGCCGACGCGGCGCGCGCGGTCGCTCTGCGCGCTGCCGGTCTGCTCGGCATCGAGGTGTTCTGACCCATGCGGCTGGATGGCCACGACGCTGCCGACATCGAACGCGCCGCCGGCCTGCTCGTTGCGGGCCAGCTCGTCGCGTTCCCGACCGAAACCGTCTACGGCCTCGGCGCGCGTGCCGACGACGATGCAGCGGTCGCGCGCATCTTCGCCGCCAAGGGCCGGCCGGCCGAGCACCCGCTGATCGTGCACGTCGCCGAACCGGCCGACGGCATCGTGTTCGCGTCCGCGCGTCCGCTCGCCGCACGGCGCCTGATCGAGGCGTTCTGGCCTGGCCCGCTGACGGTGATCGTGCCGCGTGCGCTCGGCATGGCCGCGGCAGCCGCGGGCGGGCAGGACACGGTCGGGCTGCGCTGCCCGCAGCACCCGGTCGCGCGCGCGCTGCTCGCCGCGGCACGCCGCCACGGCGTGCTCGGTGTCGCCGCCCCGAGTGCGAACCGCTTCGGCCACGTCAGCCCGACCTGCGCGCAGCATGTCGTCGACGAATTCGGCGACGACCTGGCGGTGCTCGATGGTGGCGACTGCGAGGTCGGCATCGAGTCCAGCATCGTCGACTGCTCCGGCGCCCACCCGGTGCTGCTGCGGCCGGGTGTGCTGACGCGGGCGCGCATCGAGGCGGTGCTCGGCGAGCCGCTGCGCGAACCCGATGCGAACTCGCCGCGCGCCTCCGGCACGCTCGAGGCGCACTACGCGCCGCGCGCGAAGGTGCGCCTGATGGCCGCGCCGATGCTGCAGACGGCACTGCAGATGCTCGGCACGAGCGCGCTGAAGCTGGCGGTATATTCACGCACCGTCGGCCCGCCGGCGGGCTCGCCGCTGCGCCGGCGCGCCATGCCGGCCAGTGCCGAGGCGGCCGCGCACGAACTGTTCGCGGCGCTGCGCGAACTCGACGCGACCGGGGTGGATCTCATCTGGGTCGAGGAGCCCCCCGCCGAACCGGCGTGGGAAGGTGTGCGCGATCGCCTGCGGCGGGCCGCCGCGGCGTGACATCAAGCGATGGAGTGGGAGTGTCGATGAAGCTGTTCAACCTGATGCGATCCGTGCGCGTGGCGGTGGGGGTGCTGGCGGCGGCCGTGCTGGTGTCCTGCGGCGGCGGTGACCGGGTCCAGGACTTCGCGCCCAAGCGGCTGATCGTCTTCGGCGACGAGAACAGCGTGATCGACGACACCAACGACGCCAGCCCCGGGAACGGCCGCAAGTACACCGTCAACGGCCTCGTCATCGGCGCCGATGTCGATGGCGACGGCGTGGGCGACTACACCGACGAACTCGACTGCATCACGAACCCGATCTGGATCCAGTACCTCTCGGCGCAGTTCGGCATCGTCTTCGCGACCTGCAACCCGACCGATGCGGCCGACCCGCAGGGCCGCATCTTCGCGGCACCCAACGCCCGGGTCGCCGACCTGGTGACGCAGATCGACGCCTACCTCGCCGCCGACTCGCTCTCGGGCACCGACCTCGTCACCGTGATGGTCGGTCAGCACGACCTGCTCGCCCACTACGCGCTCTACGACGGGACCAACTACGCCGAGGTGCGCAAGCTGTCCGCCGCGGCCGGCGAGGCGCTCGGCAAGCAGGTCACGCGCCTGGCCGAGGCCGGCGGCAAGGTGCTGATCTCGACCGTGCCCGACATCGCCTACTCGCCCTTCATGCGCGCCGAAGACCTGGCCCACCCCCGCGAGGAGCGGCCGCGCGTGATGAAGGACCTGGTCTTCGCGTTCAACGAGGCGCTGCGCGCCAACTTCCCGAACAACGGCGAGATGATCGGGCTGGTCCAGGCCGACGAACAGGTCCAGATCCTCGCCGACGAGGACAAGACCAGCCTCGACAACTGGACCACCGCGGTGTGCGACCGGACCGAGGCGCCGACGCTCGACCAGTGCACCCAGGCAACGCTGATCACCGGGGGCAGTTCGTCGGAGTACCTGTGGGCCGACGCGACCCATCTGACCCCGGCCGGACATCGCTCGATCGGCTCGCTGGCGGTGACCCGCGCGACCAACAACCCGTTCTAGGGCCGGCGTCCGAGCACGACCTTCATCACGAGGATGCAGCTCGCCAGCGCGAGCGTGACGAAGTTCGCCACGATGACCGGCCACGCGCCGAGCATCACGCCGTAGACCAGCCAGAGCAGCACGCCGAGCGTGAAGGCGCTGTACATGCCGAGCGAGATGCCGCTCACGTCGCGCGTCTGGAAGGTGTGCCAGGCCTGCGGCACGAACGACAGCGTCGTCAGCACCGCGGCGCCGTAGCCGAGCCAGTCGGTCGCCGTCACGGCAGCAGCCTCGCCGGCGCGGCGGGGGTGTCGCCGGCCTCGGTCGCAGCCCACTCCACCAGCGCATCGAAGGCCGGCCGGGCCGCATTGGCGTTCGGATGGTTGATCAGCGCGACGACGACGCTGCGGCGCCCCGATGCGCCGAGCACGTAGCCGGCCACGCCCGCGACGTCGCGCAGCGAGCCGGTCTTCAAGTGCGCGCGACCCGGCGCAGCGCGGGAGCGCAGCGCCGTGCCGTCGATGCCCGCGACCGGCAGCGACGCCATCAGCTCGGGCATCACCGGGCTCGTCCAGGCCGACTGCAGCAGCCGCGCGAGCAGCAGGGCCGACAGTCGTGTCTCGCGCGACAGGCCCGAGCCGTTGTCGATCAGGGCGGCGTCGGCCGCCTTGCCGGCGTGCGCGCCGAGCCAGCGTCGCACGACCTCGCGTGCGGCCTGCGGCGTGCCGCCGGTGCCGCGCGCCAGCCCGAGGGTGAGGAAGAGCTGCTGCGCCATCACGTTGTTGCTGAACTTGTTGATCTCGCGCACCACCTCGGCCAGCGGCGGCGAACTCAGCTCGAAGCTCGGTTTCGTCGACGGCGCCAGGCCTTCGCGCACGCCGCCGCCGAGCTTGCCCCCGAGCTCGTGCCACAGGCCGACCAGCAGCCGCTCGTTGTAGGACTTCGGCTCGGCATAGGCGAGCGACCAGGCGCGTTCGCCGCAGGCGAGCGGGAAGCCGCCGGCCAGCCGCACGCGCAGCGGGTCGCTGAAGTCGGCCTTGAGCGCGCCGCGCCAGTCGTCGCACGGGCCCGCCAGCAGCGGCACGCTGGCGTCGGCGCGCAGGCCGGCCAGCGGGGGCTCGACGCCGACCAGCGCCACCCCGCGCGCGGCATCGGGCACGACGGCGAGCACGAGCGCGCGGTAGTTCAGCAGCAGCGCGTCGGGCCGCACGTTGTAGGGCCGCAGCGGCTCGCCGTCGAAGTCCGCGGGGCTCTGCTCGTGGATGCCGAAGGCGGTGCGGTCGAGGATGATGTCGCCGCGGATCTCGCGCACGCCGAGCTGCTGCACGCGGCGCAGCAGCAGCCACAGGCGCTCGAGCACGAGCTTGGGGTCGCCGTTGCCCTTGATGACGAGGTTGCCGTCGAGCACGCCGTCGGCGACGCTGCCCTGCAGCCACACCGGCGTGGTCCAGCTCCAGGCCGGACCGAGCAGGTCGAGCGCGGCGTAGGTGGTCACCAGCTTGGCGAGCGACGCCGGGTTGAACGCCTGCTCGGCCTGCCACGCGAGCCGGGTGCGCTGGCTGCCGACGTCCTGCACGACCACCGCGAGCGCCTCCGGCGGCACGTTCGCGCGTGCCAGTGCGGCCTGGACTTCGGCCGGAAGCCGGGGCGCCGCGACGGCGGCGCAGGCCCAGAGCAGGCTGCCGGCGAGCAGCACGAGGTGGCGGAACGATCCCTGCATGCGGGCATGATCGCACGCCGCGGTGCGCACCCCGGCTGCCCTAAACTCGGTCGCATGAGCTCGCGCCTGCTCGCCTTCGACACCTCGACCGAGGCCCTCGCGGTCGCGCTGGTGCTGCCCGGGCAGACGCTGGTCGTCGACGGCGCCGGCGGTGCGCTGGCCTCGGCGCGCCTGATTCCCGAAGCGCTTGCGCTGCTGGCGCGCGGGGGATGCAGCCTGGCGCAGCTCGACGCGATCGCCTTCGGCCGCGGGCCGGGGGCGTTCACCGGCCTGCGCACCGCGTGTTCGGTGGCGCAGGGGCTCGCGCTCGGCGCCGGCAAGCCGGTCGTGCCGATCGACAGCCTGATGCTGGTCGCCGATGCCGCGTGCGCCGAAGGCGACGCCGAGGCCGACTGCTGGGTGGCGATGGATGCACGCATGGACGAGGTCTACGCGGCGCACTACCGCCGCCGCGCCGGCGCATGGTCGACGCTGCACCCGCCCTGCCTGATCGGGGCCGACGCGCTGAACCGGCTCTGGACGGCCGACCCGCCGGCCTGTGTGGCGGGCAGCGCGCTGGATGTCTTCGGCGAGCGCCTCCAGCCCGGTCCGGCCGCCCGTCGCGTGCCGAACCCGCGCGCGCGCGCCGCGGCGCTGGCCCGGCTCGCGCAAGCGGCCTGGACGGCCGGCGCGGCCGTCGATGCGGCGCTCGCGCTGCCGGTCTACGTGCGCGACAAGGTCGCGCTGACGACCGCCGAGCGCGACGCCGCACGCGCCGCTGCGGGGGCCGCGGCGTGAGCGCGGTGCTCAAGCCCGGGCGGCGCGAATTGCTGCCGCTGACGAGCACGCAGCTCGACGCCGTGATGGCGATCGAGGCGGCGAGCTACGCCTTCCCGTGGAGCCGCGGCAACTTCATCGATTCGCTCGCGTCGGGCTACGCCGCCGAGGTGCTCTACGACGACGCCGGCCGCATGCTCGGCTACCTGGTCGCGATGGCCGGCGTCGACGAGATGCATCTGCTCAACCTGACGGTCGCACCGGCGCACCGCGGCGAAGGTCACGCTCGCTACATGCTCGAGGCCTTGATCGACCACTGCCGCCGCCGCGACGCGCGCCAGCTCTGGCTCGAGGTGCGCGAGAGTAATGCGCGGGCACGTGCGATCTACCTGCAGCGCGGCTTCGTGCACGTCGGCGTGCGCAAGGGCTACTACCCCGCCGCGCACGGCCGGCGCGAGGACGCGATCGTGATGAGCCTCGCGGTGGGATCCGCCGACGAGGACCACTGATGGGCTGGAGCGAACGGCAGCGTGCGATGCTGCAGGAGATCGGCATCCGGCTGTGGGCCCCGGCGGCGGATCCGCAGGCGGCAGACCTGCCCGCTGCGCCGACCACCGAGCCGGATGCGTCGGCGGACGGGGCCGTGGCGACGCCCGCCGCGGGCGGCGCGCCGGTCGTGCGCGGTCCGCGTGCCGTCGGCGTCGAGACGATGGACTGGGTGCGCCTGCGCCAGGCCGTGGCCGACTGCACCGCGTGCAAGCTCTGCGGCGGCCGGCGCCAGACCGTCTTCGGCGTCGGCCACGAACGGGCGCACTGGATGATCGTCGGCGAGGCCCCCGGCGAGCAGGAAGACCGCGAGGGCGAACCCTTCGTCGGCAAGTCGGGCCAGCTGCTTGACAACATGCTGCGCGCGATCGGCCTGACGCGCGGCGAGGCCACGCCCGAGCGGCAGGTCTACATCGCCAACACGCTGAAGTGCCGCCCGCCCGGCAACCGCAACCCCGAGCCCGAGGAACTCGCGCAGTGCGAGCCGTTCCTGATCCGCCAGGTCGCGCTCGTGCAGCCGAGGATCATCCTCGCGATGGGCCGCTACGCGGTGCAGAGCCTGCTGCGCAGCAACGAGCCGATCGGCCGCCTGCGCGGGCGCGTGCATCGCTACCAGGGCGTGCCGCTGATCGTCACCTACCACCCGGCGTACCTGCTGCGCAACCTGGACGACAAGGCGAAGGCCTGGGACGACCTCTGCCTCGCGGTGGCCACCGCGGCGGCAACGCCCTGAAAGAGCGCACCGCCGCGGTGCCCCCGCGACTATCATGCTCGGCACCGAGCCGGCCGCGATGCCTGACCTCCCGACACCTCCCCCCGCCGACGCCGACGTGCGGGCCCAGGCGAGCCTCTTCCGGCTGCTGGCCAACAACGTGCCGGTGCTGATCGCGTACTACGACGCCGGCAACGTCTGCCGCTACGCGAACCTCGAGTACGCCCGCACCTTCGGGCGCGACGAGCATTCGATTCTCGGCATGCAGCTCGCCGACATCATCGGCGCCGAGGCCGCCGCCTTCATCGAGCCGATGGCCGACAAGGTGCGCGACGAGCAGGTCTCGGTCGCCTACGAGCGCCAGCTGCCGGCGCCCGACGGCGGCACGCGCTGGATCGAGGTCCACCTGCTGCCGCACGTCGGCGATGACGGCCGCACGGCGGGTGCGTTCGTGCTGATCTCCGACATCACCAAGCACCGCCTCGCCGAACGTGCGGTGCGCGAGTCCGAGGAGCGGCTCGCGAAGTTCATGCAGGCCAGCGCCGAAGGCATCGTCTTCCACAAGGACGGCTACATCACCGACGCGAACCCGCCGATCTGCGCGCTGACCGGCTACACGCTCGAGGAGATGCTGGGCCGCAAGACGCTCGAGTTCATCGCGCCCGACCACGTTGCCAAGGTCGCCGCGGTGATCGCGTCGGGCCAGGAGACCGCCTACGAAAGTGTGCTGGTCGACAAGCTCGGCCGGCGCATCGCGGTCGAGTTCATCGTACGCACGATGGTGCGCAACGGCGAGCGCCACCGCATGACGATCGTGCGCGACATCCGCGACCGCCAGGCGGCGCAGGCGCGCATCCACCACCTCGCCCACCACGACGCGCTGACCGGGCTGCCCAACCGCATGTCGTTCATGGAGCGGCTCGAGCACCAGATGCTCGAGGCGCGCACGCAGGGCACGCGGCTCGCGCTGCTGTTCATCGACCTGGACCACTTCAAGCGCGTCAACGACTCGCTCGGCCACCTCGTCGGCGACACGCTGCTGCACGCGGTCGGCGCGCGCATCGTCGGCTCGCTGCGCGCCACCGACCTGGTCGCGCGGTTCGGCGGCGACGAGTTCATGGTGCTGCTGCCCGGGGTCGCCTCGCCCGAGCAGCAGCGCGTCGACGTCGAGGAGGTCGCCTCCAAGCTGCTCGGCGCGATCGAGGCGCCAGTGCAATCGGAGGGGCCGTCGATCTCGGTCACGCCATCGATCGGCATCGCGCTCTACCCCGGCGACGGCGCGAGCCCGGACGAACTCGTCAAGCATGCCGACGCGGCGATGTACCTGGCGAAGGCGCGCGGTCGCGCCAATCACCAGTTCTACGACCCCGGCATGGCCGGCACCGCGTATGCCGCGCTGGTGCTTGAGGGGCAGCTGACGCAGGCACTCGAACGCGGCGAGTTCGAGCTGCACTTCCAGCCGCAGGTCGACGCCCGCGACGGCCAGACGATCGGCTGCGAGGCGCTGCTGCGCTGGAACCACCCCGAACGCGGCCTGCTGCTGCCCGACGACTTCATTCCGGTCGCCGAAGGGCAGCGGCTGATGCTGCAGATCGGCCAGTGGGCGCTGGCGCGCGCGGCGGCTTGTGCGGCGGCGTGGCACGCCGAGGGGCTGCCGGTCACGCCGATCGCGGTGAACCTGTCGACGGTGCAGTTCCAGTCGGTCGGCTTCGTCGAGGCGGTCGTCGAACTGCTCGACGCCGAGGCCCGCGGGCCGGCGCCGCTGGCCGGGCTGCTCGAACTCGAGCTGACCGAACGCATGCTGATGGACGACCTCGGCGAGGTGAAGCACCGCCTCGCACGCCTCAAGGCGGTCGGCCTGACGATCACCATCGACGACTTCGGCACCGGCTACTCGTCGCTCGGCCACCTGAAGGAACTGCCGATCGACAAGATCAAGATCGACCGCTCGTTCGTGCAGGACCTGCCCGGCAACCGCGACTCCGCCGCGATCACGCGGGCGATCGTGCAGATGGGCGCGAGCCTCGGGCTGAAGGTCGTCGCCGAAGGCGTCGAGACGGCGGCGCAGCGCGACTTCCTCGCCGACCAGGGCTGTGCCGGCCTGCAGGGGCTGCTGATCGGCGCGCCGCTGCCGCAGGCCGAGTTCGAGACCTGGGCGCGGCGCCGCGCCGCGGCGGCGGCTACTTCTTCTGCTTGACCGGGCGCTTCCAGCCCGGCAGCGAGACCTGCGGCGCACGCACCACGGTGAGCTGGCCGGCCGGCGCCTCCTTGGCCACGGTCGAGCCGGCACCGATGGTCGCGCCCGCGCCGACCGTCATCGGCGCCACCAGCACGCAGTTGCTGCCGACGTGCACGTCGTCGCCGATCACGGTGCGGTGCTTGTTGGCGCCGTCGTAGTTGGCCGTGATGCTGCCGGCGCCGTAGTTGACGCGCGCGCCGACTGTCGCGTCGCCGAGGTAGGCGAGGTGGTTGGCCTTCGCGCCGCGCCCGAGCGTCGAGTTCTTGACCTCGACGAAGTTGCCGATGTGCACCTCGTCGCCGAGGCGCGCGCCCGGCCGCAGCCGCGCGTACGGGCCGATCTGCGCACCGGCGCCGATCTCGATGCCGGACGCCTCGCCGTCCATGTGGGTGTACGGCAGGATCGCCGTGCCGGCGCCGATCGTCGCGTTGCGGATCCAGCAGTGCGCACCGATGCGGACGTCGTCGCCCAGGACGACACGGCCTTCGAAGACGCAGCCGACGTCGATCTCCACGTCGCCGCCGCAGGTGAGTTCACCGCGCACGTCCAGGCGCGCCGGGTCGGCAAGCCGGACGCCGGACTCCATCAGCGCCAGCGCGCGTGCGCCCTGGTAGCGCCGTTCGAGATCGGCCAGCTGCACCGGGCTGTTGACGCCGAGCACCTCGGTTTCGGTCGGCGCCGGCGCAGCGACGACCGGCACGCCGCCGGCGACCGCGAGCGCGACGACGTCGGTCAGGTAGTACTCGCCCTGGGCGTTGTCGTTCGTCAGTGCGGCGAGCCAGCGCTTGAGCAGGCGCGTCGGCGCGGCCATCACGCCGGTGTAGACCTCGTCGATCGCGTGCTGTTCCGGGTCGGCGTCCTTGTGCTCGACGATGCCGCGCACCGCACCGGCCTCGCGCACGATGCGGCCGTAGCCGTGCGGGTCGGGCAGCACGACGGTCAGCAGCGCGAGGCGTTCGCCGCCGCACGCCGCGAGCAGCGCCCGCAGCGTGGCCGCGCGGATCAGCGGCACGTCGCCGTTCAGGATCAGCGTCGTGCCTTCGTCGTGCAGCAGCGGCGCGGCCTGCTGGACCGCGTGGCCCGTGCCGAGCTGCGGCTCCTGGCGCACGAAGTGCAGGTTCGGCGCCGCGACCGCGGCCTCGACCAACGCGGCGCCGTGCCCCGTGACGGCAACGATGCGATCTGCGCCGAGTTCTGCACCGGTGTCCAGAACATGCTGCAATAAGCTTCGTCCGGCCAGCCTGTGCAGCACCTTCGGCAGGGCCGACTTCATGCGCGTGCCCTTGCCGGCGGCCATGATCACGATGTCCAGAGCCATGCCACGTTCATCCTTGCTGTACAGACGGTGGATTATCGGCCTGCTGTGGCTCGCGCTCGCCGGGCTGTCCGGCTGCAGCGCGCTGCGCTTTGGCTACAACCAGGCGCCCGAGCTGGTCTACTGGTGGCTCGACGGCTACGTCGACTTCGACGACGCCCAGACGCTGCGCGTGCGCGACGCGCTCGCGGCGTGGTTCCAGTGGCATCGCCGTACCCAGCTGTCCGACTACGCGAGCCTGCTGGCGCGTGCCCAGCAGGACGTGCTGGCCGACACCACGGCCGAACGTGCCTGCGCCTGGTGGGGCGAGGTCCGCCAGCGCACCGACGTCGCCTTCGACCGTGCGCTGGTGCAGGCCGCCGAGATCGTGCCGACGCTGACGCCGCAGCAGCTCCAGCACATCGAGCGCCGCCAGGCCAAGTCGAACGACGAGTTCCGCGACGAGTACCAGGACGCCGACGACGCCACGCGCCAGGAGAAGGCGGTCAAGCGCTTCGTCGAACGCGCCGAGACGCTCTACGGCCGGCTCGACGAGGCGCAGCGCGAGCTGGTCGCGCGTTCGGTCGCGGCATCGCCCTTCGATGCAGGACGCTGGCATCGCGAGCGACTGCGGCGCCAGCAGGACGCGCTCGAGGTGCTGCGCGACGCGACGCGCGGCACCGTCCCCACGGCGCAGACAGCCGCGGCGCTGCAGGCCTGGTCGGAGCGCCTGCAGCACTCGCCGCGGCCGGGCTACCGCCGCTACAGCGAGCAGCTGACGCAGTTCAACTGTGCCTTCAGCGCCACGCTGCACAACAGCACCAGCGCGGCGCAGCGCCAGGCGGCGGCCGCCAAGCTCAAGGGCTGGGAGAGCGACCTGCGCGCGCTCGCGGCGCAGAACGGTCGCTGAGCGACGCCGCTACGGCGCCGGGGCGATCGGCGTCGTGATCCGGCGCGGGTTCACGCCGCCGTTCGGGAAGTCCTTCATCGCGGCGCCGAACATCGCCGGCAGCAGCGCGTCGGCCTGCGGCGAAACGCCCTCGCTGCTCGCACGTGCCTCGTACAGCGGCGTGCCGCTGCGCCGGTCGCGCACCAGCACCGCGACCTCGCGCGTGTAGGTCAGCATCGGCGGCGTGTAGATCGAGCCGCCCCAGCCCCAGCCGTAGGGCCAGGCGCCCGGCGCGTAGTAGCCGCGGGCATAGCGGCCGTAGCCGTAGTAATACCCGCCGGGCGGCCACCAGAACGGGTCGTAGGCGGGCCAGCGGTCGCTCAGGTCGACCCGCGCGCCGACCTGCACCACGTACTCCGCGCTCGCCGGGTCGGCCGCGGGCGTGAAGCCGGCGCCCTCGATCGCGGCGCGGGCGGCGTTCTCGAGCACCTGCTGGGCGTCCGGATGCGACTCCTGCGACGGCAGCCGCTCGAAGGTGTAGCTCGCCGGCTTGCGTTCGGCCGGCCAGCGGCTGTAGCTCGACACGTCGCTGGTGAGCTGGGTCATGCCGGCGCAGCCGCTCAACGCGGCCGTGACGAGCAGCAGCGCCCCGATCGAACGTCCCATGGCGGCTCCCTGTGCGACCCGGCGGGTCAGTCGTCGCGGTGGATGCGGATCGGCGCGGCGGCGGGCGGCGCGCACGGATCCTCCTCGTCGAACGCACGATCGCCGTCCGGGTTGACCGTGCCGGTGGTTTGGAGCGTCGTGAACGGATAGAGGTTCCGGTCCATCAGGTGCGACAGCGTGATGTTGCCGAGCGCCGTGTGGATGTTGTCCAGCCGGCCGGGGAACTGGCGCTCCCACTCGCGCAGCATCTTCTTCATCTGCACGCGCTGCAGGTTGTCCTGGCTGCCGCAGAGCGTGCACGGGATGATCGGGAACTGCCGGTGCGCGGCCCACTGCTCGAGGTCGGTCTCGGCGACGTAGGCGAGCGGGCGGATCACGATGTTGCGGCCGTCGTCGCTGACGAGCTTGGGCGGCATGCCCTTCAGGCGGCTGCCGAAGAACATGTTCATGAAGAAGGTCTGCAGCATGTCGTCGCGATGGTGGCCGAGCGCGATCTTGGTCGCGCCGAGTTCGCCGGCGACGCGGTAGAGGATGCCGCGGCGCAGCCGCGAGCACAGGCTGCACATCGTCTTGCCCTCGGGGATCAGGCGCTTGACGATCGAATAGGTGTCCTGGTTCTCGATGTGGAACGGCACCGCGCGGCTCTTCAGGTACTCGGGCAGCACGTGCTCGGGGAAGCCCGGCTGCTTCTGGTCGAGGTTGACCGCGACGATGTCGAAGCGCACCGGCGCGCGCCGGCGCAGCTCGATCAGGATGTCGAGCAGCGCGTAGCTGTCCTTGCCGCCGCTGACGCAGACCATGACCTTGTCGCCGTCCTCGATCATGTTGAAGTCGACGATCGCCTGGCTCACCTGGCGGTGCAGCCGCTTGGACAGCTTGTTCAGTTCGTGGGCCTGCTTCGCTTCATCGAGCACCGCGCTCATACGTCGTCCTTCACGGCAAACACTTCACAGCCGACCGAGCGGCAATCGGGGTACACGTCGGGCTTCTCGCTCGCGACGCGCGCCGCGCGCACGCGCGGGTGCGCCAGCATCGCCGCGAGCAGGTCGTCGCAGAGCGTCTCCTGCAGGTGGATGTGGCCGCGACCGACCCGCTCGACCACGCAACGCCGCATGAAATCGTAGTCGACCACCTCGTCGAGCGCGTCGTGCTTCGGCGTCGACAGCGCCAGCGGCACGTACAGCTCCACGTTGATGAGCACGCGCTGCTCGGCGGTCTTCTCGTGCGCGTGCACGCCGATGTTGATGAACACCTCGTGGTCGCGCAGGAACAGCCGGCGGCAGTCGGCCAGGCGCGGATCGTGCGGCCAGGCGCTCATCGTGTGGCCGCCTGCGGCGCGATGAGGTAGGCGACGTCGCGCGGCTGGCCCCACAGGTGCTGCCCGCCGTCGACCAGCAGCGTCGTGCCGGTCACCGCCGGCGCCTCGATCAGGAAACGCACCGCCTGCGCGACGTCCTCGGGCGTCGATGAACGCTCGAGCGGCGTGAGCCGGTGCGCGGCGGCGAACTCCGCGTCGGTCATCGGCCCGGACGGCAGCGTCACGCCCGGTGCGATCCCGCAGACACGCACGCGCGGCGCGAGCGCGAGTGCGAGCGCGGTCGTCGCCTCGGCGAGCGCGGCCTTCGAGAGCGTGTACGAGAGGTGGTCGGGATTCGGGTTCCAGAGCTTCTGGTCGAGCAGGTTGACGACGCAGCCGCGCCGCGTGTCGCCCGCGAGGTGCTCGTGCAGCGCCTGCGCGAGCAGGATCGGCGCCGCGGTGTTGACGCGCCAGTGCGCCTGCATCGCGGCGTGGCCGAAGCTCGCGACGTCGTCGTGTTCGAACACCGACGCGTTGTTGACGACCGCGTCGAGGCGCTGGAAGTGCTGCAGCACGCCGGGCACGAGGGCGCGGCAGGCGGCCTCGTCGGCGAGGTCGGCGACGAACACCTGCGCCGTGGCGCCGGCGCGGCGCAGGTCCTCGGCGGTCACCTCGGCATCGGCGGGGGCGTCGCGGCCGTGCACCGCGATGTCGTAGCCGTGCGCCGCGAGCTCGAGCGCGATGCTGCGGCCGATGCGCCGGGCGGCACCGGTGACGAGGACGACGGGACGGGAGGACATGCTTCCTACAATGCGCCGATGCAAGAGCAGGGCGAGGGCGACAGTGTATCGACGGCGCTGCAGCGACTGATCCGTGCGGCCATCGTGCGCCAGGGCGGCTGGCTGCCGTTCGACCGCTACATGGCGCTGGTGCTCTACGCCCCCGGTCTGGGCTACTACAGCCGGCCGGGACCGCTGTTCGGGACCGGGCCGGCCTCGGGCAGCGACTTCGTCACCGCGCCCGAGCTGTCGCCGCTGTTCGGCCGCGCGCTCGCACGCCAGGTCGGCCAGGCGCTCGCGGCCAGCGGCACCGACGAGGTCTGGGAATTCGGCGCCGGTTCGGGCGCACTCGCGGCGCAACTGCTCGAGGCGCTGCCCGGGGCGATCCGGCGCTACACGATCGTCGACCTGTCGGCCGGCCTGCGGGCGCGCCAGCGCGAGCGGCTCGCCGGCCATGCGGCGCGTGTCGCATGGGTCGACGCGCTGCCGGAACGACTCGCCGGCGTCGTGGTGGGCAACGAGGTGCTCGACGCGATGCCGGTGCAGTTGCTCCATCATGACGGCACGGCCTGGTTCGAACGCGGCGTCGCGCTCGACGGCGAACGACTCATCCACGCCGACCGGCCGACGTCGCTGCGCCCGCCACACCCCGGGCCATTCGTGCCCGGCACGACCACCGAGATCCACCCGCAGGCCGAGGCGTTCGTCGCGACGCTGGCCGAGCGCCTGGAACGTGGCGCGGCCTTCTTCATCGACTACGGCTTCCCGGCCGCCGAGTACTATCACCCGCAACGGCACGGTGGCACGCTGATGTGCCACCGCGCCCACCGCGCCGATGCCGACCCGCTGGCCGACGTCGGGCTGAAGGACATCACCGCACACGTCGACTTCAGCGGCATCGCGCTCGCGGCGCAGGAGGCCGGCCTCGACGTGATCGGCTACACCAGCCAGGCGCGCTTCCTGATGAACTGCGGCCTGCTCGAACTGCTGCAGGGCGCCGACATCGC
>Ga0315910_10002691_pt1 | contig 15416 bp, 11 predicted proteins | sample EdamamesoilMG_FD_204470 | JGI IMG/M metagenome (GOLD analysis project Ga0315910, IMG submission 204470) | Garden soil microbial communities collected in Santa Monica, California, United States - Edamame soil | ecosystem: Environmental > Terrestrial > Soil > Garden | place: USA: California... | reverse complement strand
GGCCCATGGAGGGCAGGTCCGCGCTCGTGTTGGTGGCCGCCGATGCGTAATGCGTGGCCGGATAAACAAAACTGTTGTATCGCGAGCGCCGCACGACGATCCGCAGGGCGTGTTCCACCGCGCCGCGTTCGCATTCATCAAAGCGGACCAGGGCGGGAAACATTGGCAAACCCGCTGCGTCGGCGGAGGTCCAGCCGTTGGGACGCGGAGCGTTTGTGTTCAGATTGAACTTCGCACCGTTGGCGGCGATCCAGTTGGTCGGCGTACGCATAGTGCGCCACGTTTCAAAAAGATTGCCGCTCCACGGTTGAACGATGATCGAGTGACGGTCGCTCCCGTCGTCGTTTTGCTGCCATTGTTCGAGGGTCAGACCGCCGGTTTCAGACGGCCAGGTCTCGACCGGCAGGTTGAACGGGACCGGATACAATCCGTTTGGCGAAACGCCGCCGTTGAGATCGGACTCGCCGGGATACGTCACAAACCTCATGGTCGCCACCGGTTGATTATCCGGCACCAGCGCGTAGTTCATTTCCTTGAACGCAATCAACATCCTGCGATCCGACCGCAAATCAGCGATAATCTGTGCGATCATCGCATCAGAATTGGACAGCACCGGCCGGCGTGAGATGTCTTCGTTCCACGCGCTGGTGGTCGGGAAAATCTGCATGGCTGAAACAATGGCGTCCGCTTCTAATGTGTTGAACAGTGCCGCGTTCGTGACCGCGGGCAACGGACCAAGGATGCGGCCCGCGTGATTGATGCGCTCGGCGCTGGCAACTGGTGCGGCCAGATGCAATGCGGCGACCACTGATAGTGACCAGAGCTTCACAGTTCTTTCCAAACCTCCGCCACCTGCCAGCAAAAGCAAAGCCATCGTTGCCATGCTCGCCAGCTCGACGGTAACGTACGTCCGTTGCTCAAAGCATCGCCGGGAAATACTCAGGAAAACTCAACGGATTATGCTCGCTCGACAGAATTACCACCTCTGCTGTGTTGTCCTCCCGATTGTGTTGCTGGCAGGCTGCGCCAGTGACCGTGCCCACAATGTGGCTCACTTTCAGACAGGAGAGTCCATCGTGCTCGTCGGGCAGCAACCGGCCAATCTTGCGTTCGCGCCGTCGCGCTCCAGGCCGATTGCGGTTCGCAGTACGTATCGTGATGACCTACCGCACACGGTGCGTTACGAGGGCGGACGCGATTTTGTGATTACCGACACTGGTGGCATTCAACGCACGATCACTTCCCGCATTCCCGATTTCGCCACAAACATTCTCCACGGCAAGGAAGACTTCAATCACAGCCAGTTTCCCGGGTACGGCAATCTTCCGTTCTTTGTTTACGTGGATTATCACCATCGTGAGAAATGGAAACCGATCCCGGCCAGGCGTGAGTTCTCTGCGACCGCCCTGCCGGCGATCCGCCAGAAACTTCGCGCCGGCAAATCACTGCGCCTGGTCGCGTTCGGCGACAGCATCACCGCGGGTGGCGACGCGTCTGAGCCAGACCTCATCTTTTGGGCCCGCTGGGCCGGGGCGCTGCGCCAGAAATATCCGGTGTCAAACATCGAAGCCATCAACGGGGCGACCGGTGGAGACAGCACCGTGCAGGGGTTGGAACGATTGCAATCCAAGGTGCTGGCCCAAAAACCTGACCTCGTGTTGTTGGGTTTCGGCATGAACGATCACAACCGCGAAGGCTACGGCGTGCCGCTGCAGGCGTTCGTGGAAAACTTGCGCCTGATGATTGATCGCATCCGCGCGGATTCGCATGCGGAGATCATTTTGTTCTCTGCGTTTCCCCCCAACCCCAAATGGCATTTCGGCTCGCGCAACATGGCCGCCTACGCGGCGGCGACCGAACGGGTGGCGCGGGAAAAGCTGTGCGCGTTTGCGGATGTTTACCACCGCTGGCAGCAGATCGCGTCGCGCAAGCAAACCGAGGACCTGCTCGCCAACAACATCAATCACCCGAACGATTTTGGACATGGAATTTACTTCGAGGCGCTGCAAGCCCTCGGGCTGTAGCTTTGAACCCATCCCATAAACTGCGGGCGGAGCGCGGCGTTCACGCCGCTTCAGGGTGCAATTGCCGAGAACCCGCCAGACAACGACTCGCTTTAGAAAAACAAGCGCCGGACACGCGGAATCGCCGGCTTGACCCGCGTGGCGGGCGCGGGTATTAAGATCGTGCTTCTTTTCTGACGCGCCAAAGTAGCTCAGTGGTAGAGCAACGGTTTCGTAAACCGTAGGTCGTGGGTTCAATCCCCACCTTTGGCTCCATTCCTTACCGCTACCGCGGTAATGGCTTGGAAGGAGGGAGAGCCCCAATGGCTAACAATGGCCCGGCATTTTCCATTATCTGGCCACTATTTTGGACGATTCATAATAGCATGTCACCGGGTTTTCTAAACATGGTTTCGCCAAACCCGCGATTCACTGCTTCCGCGCGGCTCGATCAGCATGATCAGCGCAAGCCTTCATCTCAAGCGTGAGCGCGGAGGATGGTCGGTTTTGGTTGCACGTTTTCAAATTTGTAGAAGCGCCAATTCACAAACCACGAAACTCTCCAAACTTACGAAAAGGCCGCCCCTCAGCGCGATCCTTCCTCAAGCCACCGCGCCAGCCATTGATGGACTTCCTGGTAAAACACGCGGCTGTTTTCGCCTTTGAGAATCCAATGGTTTTCATCCGGCCAGACCAGCAGCCGGCTGGGCACGCGTTGGCGCTGCAAGAGACTCCACATTTCCAGCACGTTGTTGAGCGGCACGCGAAAGTCGTTCTCACCGATGGTCAGCAACATCGGCGTTTGAAAATTCTTAGCGTAGGTCGAAGGGCTTTGATCCAGCTACGCCTGGGGTTTTTCCCAGAACGGCCCGCTCATCATGCGTTCGCGATGGTAGATGCTGTCGCTGGTAGCCCATTGCGAATAGAGACTGGCTAGGCCGGCGTGGCTGATGAGGCATTTGTAACGCGTCGTGGTGGCTTCCATCCAATTGGCGAGATGCCCGCCGTAACTCGTTCCGGCCGCAGCCTGCCGCGCACCGTCAATAAACGCAAAGCGCCGGATGGCCTCGTCGTCGGCTGCGTTGATGTCATCCGCTGGGCCGCGCAATGGGTCGCCGAGTATGTCGCGAGTGAATTGCTGGCCGTAGCCAGTCGAGCCGACATAATCCGTCAGCAGCAAGACGTAACCCGGTTGCGCAAGCAGGTGGTAATTCCAACGGCGCGTCATCGAGTCCCGCCACATGCTGGCGTGGCCGCCGTGCATGAGGACCAGCAGGGGATATTTCTTGGATTCAGCAAATGCCGGTGGCAACGCGAGGTAACTGTGAATCGGCCGGCCAAATTTGTTTGTGAACCAGAACTCGCGCAATGGTGCCCAGTCAATCTTCGCGGCGGCTTCGACGTTGAACGCTGTCAGTCGTGTGCGTTGTCCGGCGGCGAGGTCCACGCGATAGGTTTCCGCCGGACTGTGGGCAGCTTCCCAATTGGCGAAGAGCACAGGCGTTGCAGCCTGTTCAGGAATGCTCATTGAAAGCCAGACGCCTTGCGGTGCATCTACGGCGAGGCGTGTTTCTCCACCGTTGGCCGCCACGGACCAGATGCGAATGCGGCCCGCATCCTCGGCACTGAAATAAATCGTCCGGCTGTCGGCCGAAAAGGCGAATGAGCTGACGTCCCGGTCAAAAGCTGGCGCGGCTGGAGTGGATTTTCCGTCCCAAGGCCAGGCGGCGATACCGAGCCGGCTCACGCTGTAATAGTGCTCTTTGCCGGCGGTCGTGAGAAAGCCCAGTTGCTTCCCGTCTGGAGTGAATGCAGGATTCTGATGGCTCACGTCACCGCTTGTGAGCGGGCGTGGTTCGCCACCGGTCACTGTTACTTCGTAAAGGTGGTGGATGGTTTCGGTGTGAGCCGCGGCTTCGAAGTTCGTCGTGGCCGTGACCACGATGGACTGCGAATCCGGTGTCCACGCAGGTTGCAAGTCATCGCCTGCGCCTTCGCCGAACGCGCCACGGAAGCCCGGACTCTGCAACAGCTCCGTACCGGCAAGCAGATCGCGCGCGGGCGATGACCCATCGGCGGGAATCACAAACAAGCGAGTTTGAACGTCATCGAGCCATTTGTCCCAGCGCCGCGTGGGGAAGTGGTCGTAGGCGCGCATTTTGGATTTCGCCTGCTTGCGCTCGTCAGCAATGCGTTTGTTGTCCGCGTCATTCGTTGCTCCGCGATGGACGGGCGCTTGAAATGATATGCTCTTGCCGTCCGGACTCCAATGGGGGGCGTGGGCGCCGAGTGCCAGTTGCGTGAGCCGGCGCGCTTCCCCGCCGTCCACAGCGATGACATAAATCTGCGCCGCGTCGTCGGTTTCGCGTTTGGCGGTGAAGGCGATTTGTTTGCTGTCGGGACTCCACGCCGGGGCGGACTCCTTGCTCTTGGCGGTGGTAAACCGGCGCGGCGGCGCGCTGCCGTCACCCGGGACGAGCCAGAGATCAGAGATCTCGTTCTTCTCGTCGTAGGCCGCCTCCGTCACCGGCACGACAACCCACCGGCCATCCGGCGACGGCGACGGTGCGCCCACTTGCTTGAGCAGCCAGAGCGTTTCGTGGGTGATGGGAGATTTTGCTTCAGCTGCCAAGGTGTGGCCGACGGCAAGCAGAGCTGCCAAAGCGAGGGGAGGCAAGGGCGTTTTGGTCATGATTGGAATTGGATTGGAATCAATGAAGGAGCGCCGCGCACCGGTTCAGCAAAAGGGCGCATTGTTGCATCGTCAGCGCTCAGTTTGTTTGCGCTGGTTTCAGCGCCGGATCATCCAGATCGATTCGGTAAAGAATCTGGTTGTAATCGTAGCGTGGCGTCGGATGCGGCTTGTTGGCGAACTGCAACGTGTACGTGCCTTCGAAAATCAAGATCGGCTTGTCGACAGCGGTAAACTCGGGATGAATGCGCGGATTGTAGAATGTGTAGTTTTCGTGGCTGATGATTTTCACTGCCATGCCCCACGGGCCGGTGGGTGACTCGGCTTCCGCATACCAGAGTTCACCGAACGCTGACGGCTTGCCGAAGCCTTCCATGAACACAATCACCCAGCGCTTGCGCCACGGATTCCACGCCATGGAACCACTGTGCAGCTTGACCGGTTTGCCGTCAGCGGCGGAAACCAAACTGTCCTGCGGCTTCATCACCACCCACTTCGAAGAGTCCTGCCAATCCTCGAACGTGGCCGGGCAGCGTAGCGTCGGCAGCGGATTACCAAACAGCACCCACTCCTTGCCGGCGGAATCTTTCCAGAGCGCCGGGTGACCTTCCGGCACGGGCGGTGGTTTCGGCGCGGCGTCGGATTTCGTCCACAGCACGCGCAACTTCTCGAAGTTCGAGGTCGTGTCGTTCCACACGCACAAGCCCCATTCGTAACCTTCCATCGGCGGCTTCACCTTCAGGTAAGAGCCCACCAACCGCGCGTCTCCATTCTTGTCTGGCAAACTGATGTAACCCGTAACCCACGTTGGCCCTTCGCCCGGCATGGTTGCGATGCCGCGTGGCGCGCCTTTGGCATCGGTGAAGTAATCCAGCTTCAGCCGAATCGGCGGCGCGAACTTTTCGAGCGGTTTGACGGGTGTCGTCGCACTCGTGCCGTGAAAAATGCCGAGCGGATATTTTGCGAGCGTGGTATCGCCCCAGAGCCAGAACATTTTCCCGCAGTGCACCGCGTTCTGAATGCTGTCGCAACCCAGGATGCCTGGCTCGCGCCAGTCCAGTTCCTGACCAAGCTTTTGGCTCTCGCCGAAAATCCCGCCGCCCGTGATCCGGCCGAGCCGTTTCGCGATGATGGTGCGGTTCATTTCGACACGTAACGTCTTGCCCGGTTCCGGCGTCAGCCGCACACCGCGCATCCCGAATCCGTCCTTCGGCACTTCATAACCGTTGCCAATGACATCGAACCACGTCTCGCGGCCCATCAATTCAGGTAAATCGAAAGCGATCACGCCTGCGTTGTCCGTGAAGAACCGCGCGTGATGCGTGGTGCGCAGTTCGACCAGCGGCACGGGCCAGCCCGTGTCTTTCTCGACGATCTCGATGCGGCAAGGTTGGATCGCGGCGGTGAGGGCCGGCGTGACAAGCGCCAGAGCGAGCGCGGTCAGAGATTGTTTCAATGAACAAGCGGTGTGCATGGTGAATGAGGGGATGTGGTTCAAACTTCGCGTGAAATTTGAGACGCGCCAACTGCAGTGTCAATCATGCGCTCAGTCCTCCAGTCGCGCAACCACCCGACCGGTCCAGAGCGAGGCAAATTGCGTCAACATCACCGAGGCGCAGAACAGGAAGAATCCGTCCTGCACCTTGATGCTGGCCAGGCCGCCCGATTTGACGGTGAGCACCAGGATCGCCACGACGAACACGTCCAGCATTGACCGTTTGCCCATATGCGCGACGAACTTGAAGAGCTGCTGCGCCTGCGCGTGGGCCAGTTGCGGTTTGAGCCAGAGGATGAGCATGGCGTTGATCTTCACAAACGGGAAAATGTCGGTGAAGACGAACAGGATGAGGAAGAGAAACAATTCGCCCGCGCGCCATAGCGTGCCCAGTCCGGCATAGACTGAAATCTGATTCTCAAACAGCCACAGCTTGGTCACGGACGTGAACGGCCGGAAAATTCCCGCGGCGAAGAACGCCAGGGACACGATGAGCATGGCCACGATGGCACCGCCGGGGCGGCGATGGGTTTTGAACAGCGAACGACCGGCGTCGGAGTTACTCATGAATTCGCGCCCAGCATACGCCGGGGCGGGCGCGGGAACATACTCCGCGTCTGGCCCCGCCAGCGGCGATCAGCTTGGCCGGTTGAGGAGCCGGTCAAGCGAGCGGGCGACCTGAAAAACCGCCAGACAGAACTGCGCCGACGCCGGATCGTTCAGGCACAGCGCGCCTTCGCGAATGCGCGGCAAAGGATCGCCCTCCAGGCAGAGGGGAAATCGCTCGTTCAATTTGTTGGCGTAGCCAATGAAATCTTCCGGGCCTTCAGCGCACAACGCGGCGCGATTGACCAGACGGAACACGCCGCAACTCCCCTGACAGGCCTGCCGCATCAACTCCACCATCACCCGGCCCATCGTATGGCGTGGATTCATTTCCACGACTGGCTTGAGCCGCACCGCGCCGCCGGCATCGCGATAAACAAACGCATCAATTCCCAATGGTCCGAAAAAATTCACCCGGCGCAGCTCAGCTTCCAGCAACGCAAAGATGTCTGCGTAGAGTTGCAGCATGAGCCGAGCGATGTTGGGCGGCCCGCGGAAAGCCGAGACCACCCGGGCCGGGATGCGCGTGTGATGATGCGACTCGGCCCAATTGCCTTGATACTGGCCTTTCGCATCGTTCAGCAAACCGGTGTAGCCGCACAGCTTCAAGCCGGCAGGCGTCATCTCCAGTTGCACGGAGAAGTCCACCACGCGTTCCAACCACGGCTCCACAACGAGTTGATGACCGCCCGTCAACGAGTTGGCCAGCCAGCGCCGGTGGGTTTCCAGCAACTCCAGTTCGAAGAGGCGGATGGCGTTGCTGCCGGCGAGGCCGATGGCTTGTTTCACCACGATCTTGTGATGGCCGCGGGCGCGAATGGCGGAGATGGTGGCGAGGGCGGCGGCGAGGGAATTCACAGCAACGCCAGCTTCGTGTTCGGAGCAGAGCCAGCTTTCCGAGGACATGATGCGTGATGCGTGATGCGTGAGGGAAGAATGAGATTCGTTACCTCGTCTCCTACTGGAAAGGAAGCTTCGCAGGAACTCCGTGCTCCACGCTTTCGAGTAAAGCCGGGCGATGCCGTCGTTGAAAAACTCCGCGGGTTCACGGGCCGCACCGGTGAGATTTGCGAACAGCGGTTGTAAAAGTTCGATGCTGTCCGGCGACCACGCCCACGGGCGCAGGCCGCCGAGTTTGCGTTGCAAAAGGTTGGCGACAGCAGCCGGAGCGCCGGTTTCCGATCCGGCGCGAGTCGAATGGCAGACTTGAAACGCGCCGGGTCGGACACCAGTGCTCCGCTCGAATTCCACGAACTCCGGCAACGGAAAACTGGCCTGCTTGATTGTGCTCAGGAAATGCGTCGTTGGCCGATGCTCAACCAGCACGATGTCGTCCTGTCGGCAGAGAAACTGCGGGAGATTCTCCAGATCACGCGCCAATTGCGCCTGATGCTTCGTCGGGTTGAACGCCTTGCCTTGCGCCAGCCGGCCTTCGGCGAACGGATTGAAAACAAAAACGGTCGGCGTCCGGCCTTTGGACTGCGAATACACGTTCAGTTCGTCAATGAACTGTGCATCCAGCCCCGCTTCGCGCCGGCCTTCAACATTGAGCGTGAAACCTTTCGCGCGTTGCGGAGAGAGCGGAAATTTCAAAGTGCGGCAAAACGCGTCCCAATCGCTTTCACCCGGATTCTTCCAACGACGAAACCATTTCAGGCCATAGGCGACGTGCGCGATTTCGTCGCGGTAAATCTTTTCGAGCAACTGTGCCGTGCCGGCATCGCCGACTTCGGCAAAGGTGCGGGCGAAGTGGCGGGCGAAATCCAGATTCGCCTGCTCGAAGGTCAGGCTCAGGCCGGCCACGTAATCCATCGGGTTTTCCATCGGGGCGACGCAGCGCCAGAAATACCCGCTCACCGGCAGTTCGCCGAAGTGAATGCCGCACGCCTTCATGCGTTCGAGGTAAAGCCGCGTGTGCTCCTGTTCGTCCATCAGGGTTCGCAAGACGCCCTTGCGAAAGGCTGTTGGCGCATCGGGAAACCGCAGGAGCACCAACGCCATCAATTCAGTCGCGAGCAATTCATGATTGGCGAAGAAGTGAAGCAACCGTCCACGCTCGCGTTCTTGTTCCAGGCGATGCGTACCTGGGAAACTGTCACGCGCTGAACCGGCGGCTTTGAAGCGCAACTCCGTCGGGCGGCCCGGCGTTTCCGGCGTCACGAGCGCCGGGCCGGGATGTTCGTCCGTGATGACGCCCGGCGGCTGGAGTTTTTCCTCCAGCGTCGTGGCGAACAACACTCGTTCGGCAAATTCGCGCAGTTCCATCGTCCGGGTTCATCGTGCATTGCCTTTAACCGGGACGCCAGTTCGCGTTGAGGCGAAACGGGCCAGCGAATAGCGTGGTTTATGCGTGAGGCGCCGGAGAAGTGGAAAAGCAAAGGCGGAGGACGGCCTCCGCCTTTCATAATTTTGAAGATTGAAGCATCCGTTACGATTTTCTCAACCGCATCAGCAGCGCCAGCGCGCCAATCCCCAGCAAGACATAGGTGGATGGTTCGGGCACGACTGCCATGTAGGTAACCGCATTGAGGAACATAGTGGAACCGTCAGCGGACAGATCGAAGATCCCCGCCATTTCTGAGGTGCCTCCAGTCGCCTGCTCCCGGCTGCCAGAAAAGAAGACCAATCGCTTGCCGCCCAATGTTTCGAGACCCCCATTAATGATGGCTCCAGCGTTCCATTCGCCGATGATCATGCCCGTGCCAAGGTTGGCAGCGTTATCAATGGTACCGACTCCGATTCTGGCAATGAGTGTACCGCCGGCTTCCAGTGGGCTGCTATTCACGGAAATGCCCCGTTGGGAGACGCTGTTATGCGAGACAATGCCTGCGAATGAGTTCACCATTATGTTGCCGGCACCCAAAGAAATCCCCGAGAATATCGGATGGTTGGGTACCAAGGCTTCAAGTTGGATCGGGCTGGTGGTATCAGGTATGGTGTCACCGGTAGTGAAACCCAGCCTGGAGCCCCGCAGGGCGTAACCACCCAAATGCATGACCGGCTTGGTGATTGTGGTGTTCCAGAACGCGCTTTCAGTGGCCGTTTGATAGTGACCGCTGGCGGTAGATCGGGAAACGATAACAAGATCAAACCCATTATAAGTCGCGGCATCTGCCCCAGTTGGTTCGTCCTTTGAGAGGAATCGCGTTACAGTGTGCCCATTGGCGGCCAGCAGCGCCGTGTACCCCACATCTGGCGCTTGGGTAAAGCCAAGGCCCGCAGCGGCAGTGGAAGGGGAATTATCGCCGGAGTGGAAGCTTACGAATGCGATATTCGCGGCTTGAGAGGAGATGGTTGCCACCAGAGCACAAAGAAAGACCAAGCCGTTTTTTTTCATCACTAGTTCCGAGTTGACCGACGTTTGCTGCGACCGAATCTGAGCCAAGTCACATTGTTGTTACTTCTGGATGGCGGCGTTTTTACGTGAACCGGAGACTTCCTGTCAAGGCACAAAATGCACGGAATTCTTCAAATCCCTGAAATCCGTTGCCATAGGGAAAGCCGGTTCGCAGCAGTCTGGGCTTTACACGCCACCCGTGCAACTCGCACTTGTAGCGGACTGTACTTTGCGTATCTTCGCCAAAAATTCAACAATACCGTTGAATTATGAGCCGGGCCAAGCCCATTTTCGATAGTCTCAGAAGTCGTATCACGGATTCAACAACCTTGCGGCACGTTGCGAACCAGTCCTCTATTAAAACCACGCCTTCTCATGAACCAAGCCAGCCCGGTCGAAGTCCGTACTATCACAGCCGCCGAAACGTGGCCGTTGCGCCTTGCCGTATTGCGACCGGGCCATCCACTCCCAGCCGCCCAGTTCCCTGGCGATGATTTGCCGTCCACCAGGCATTTCGGCGCTTTTCGCAGCAGCGATTTGGTTGGCATCGTCTCGCTCTTCCTTGTGGAAATGCCGGAGCAACCCGGCGTAGGCGCGCTGCAATTACGTGGCATGGCCACCGTGCCGGAAGTGCGTGGTGCGGGCTTCGGTCGCGCGTTGGTGGCGGCCAGCGTCGTCTTCGCACGACAAAACGGTGTAAAACTGATCTGGTGCAACGCCCGCACCTCAGCGGAGGAATTCTACCGCAAACTCGGCTGGGAAATTCTCGGCGAAGAGTTTGATATCCCCGACGTGGGTCCGCACTTTCGCATGTGGCGGTGGGTTCCATAAACAAACGCCGCCGAAACCGCCGGCAAATGCCGCGTCGTTTTTTCGGTGGAACGATGTGATAGAGTTGATGCGTGACAGATAGCAATACATTGGCGCTCCTGCCAACCCGGCGGGAAATGCTGCGCGCCTTGCGCGACAAGAACGCTGATTACGACGGCGTGTTTTTCACCGCTGTAAAGACCACCGGAGTCTTCTGCCGCCCGTCCTGCCCATCGCGCCCGAATCCGGACAACGTGGAATTCTTTGGCTCGATCAAGGAATGTCTGTTTGCCGGCTATCGTTCCTGCAAGCGCTGTCATCCGCTGGAAACGAACGGCACGCCGCCGGATTGGGTTTCGAAACTGATCGCGCGCGTTGAATCCGCTCCCGACGAACGCCTCAAGGCCGAAGACCTGCGCGCCTTGGGCATTGCTCCCGAGCGCGCGCGGCGCTGGTTTCAGCAACATTACGGCATGAGCTTTGTTGCGTGGTGTCGCGGACACCGCTTGGCCGGCGCGTTCACACGGATTCGGAACGGCGCGAAGCTGGACGATGCCGTCTTTGGCAGCGGCTTCGAGTCGCACAGTGGTTTTCGCGACGCGTTCAACCGCACCTTCGGCGACGCACCCGGTCGCACCCGGCAGAACGGAGTACGAATCGTTTGCGCGATGATCGAAAGTCCGCTGGGTCCGTTGCTCGCGGGGGCAAATGAAGAGGGCGTCTGCCTCCTCGAATACACGGATCGCCGCATGTTGGAAAAGAATCTGGAGACGATACGCAAATGTTATGCTTGCGCCGTCGTGCCGGGTGAACACCCGTGGCTGAGGCAGCTCCGACACGAACTCGCAGAATACTTCGCCGCCAAACGTGACCAGTTTAATGTGCCGCTCGCAGCGCGCGGCACGCCATTCCAAGAAAAGGTCTGGCGCGAACTGCGTCGGATTCCGCACGGCCAGACCATTTCTTACGACGAACTCGCCCGCCGCATCGGCCAACCCACGGCCCAACGCGCCGTCGCTCGTGCCAACGGCATGAACCGGATTTGCATTTTGATTCCGTGCCATCGCGTCATCGGCAAGGATGGCACGCTGACCGGTTACGGCGGCGGACTCTGGCGAAAGCGATTGCTGCTGGAACTGGAACGAAAACGCAAAGCCAACGAAGATTCCAGCAAGGATTGGTGCGTCCGACAGGACTTGAACCTGTAACCTTCTGATCCGAAGAACGTTTTTTATAACGCAGGTTTTTCACTTTTGGCCAAGCTAATTTTTGCCCACACGCATCCTGCGCCCATTTTATCGGGGTAAAATGAATGTCATTTTTTCTAACGGTTCCGGCGGTCAGTTTTTATAAGGGGTGCGGGATTTATTCTAACGGGGTTTGGTTTGTCAGGATTTGTCCGGGCGGAACCGAATCACCAGCACGTTGACGCCTGGATGGCCGGTTTGAAACGGATACCAGTATCACAAGGACAACGGACGGAAAAATCATCAGGCGGGTTTCAAACCAACCGCTGCGGCTGTTGAATTGAAATGAGCGGTCGAGTTTTTGTCGACCTCACTTGGAATAGCCAAGGTAGTAATAGTTACCAACCGTGTCGCTATAATGCGCATCAATGGTATCTATCTGATTCCATTGAACAGGTGTGTCGAGAACGCAGTTGGTGGGAGCGGCGGGAATATCGGCCCTGAACAAGGTTCCCAAGCTATTACTGTTCAGGTAAAGGTGAATGGTGGATACGCAGGTTGGTGTAAGAGTGAGTATCGCTCCGTTAGTTGGATTGCGGTAGTCCCAGCTGACTGATGTGACAAAGCCGTTTGATAGTGTCACCGACGGTGTAATCACAACAAATTGAGTTGCGATAGCTGGGTCTGGTTGATTGAAAGTATATACTTCGCTACCATAATTAATGGTCCAAGGCCCGGACATAGCGGAAGGGTCGCAATGAACGCCGCCAAGCGAATACCACTCACTGTAAACGTAATCACTTGAAGGCCCACCCCCTTGTGCACCGGCAACGATGTGATTAACCCCTGTCAAAGGAGGCCCGTTGAAAAACACATTCGTTGCCGGGAGGGGGTTGTCCACATGACGCAGCTCGAAAACGACGCCCGAATGGTTGTTCGTTGCAGGGTAACTTCTGGTTCCGGCCGTTCCGATGATAGACCCTGAGCTAGGACCAAAAGTGAAAAACAACGATGGAAATGCAATGCTCCCTACACCAACACGGTAGAAACCATTCCCATTCTGGGAGACCGGGCCCGAAGACGTTAGAATAACCCGATTCGTGTTGTCGGGCAGCATGGATGAGTAGTCCCATGTCTTCAAATCTTCCGAATGCATCAGGGTGTAAATGCCGTTTGATGGCAGGCGAATTTCCGTCCGCACTCTGCCATCTGCCAACATAACCGTGTTTGTGAAGAACGGTTGGCCATTTGCTAACTTGGCTTGATATAGTTGCTGAACCTCAGACGCTGAAAGGGCACGGTTGTAAAGACGGACTTCGTCAATCGAGCCATCGAAGAAGCCAACGCCCCCTCGTCCGGTGCCAACGAACAGTGGAAACTGAGTCACGATGTTAGTCCCCGGCGTGCTGTAGGTGGCGTCGAGTTTATCATCCACAAAGAGTTGTAGTTTTTGTTGCTGTTGGTCAATCACGGCACAAACAAAGTGCCATTGGCCATCGTTGATGAGTTTTGTTCCTCCATAACCTGTCAAATCTAACTCAAACCGCACACGACTCTGGTAAAAGGCCAATTGAAAGCCGACCCAAGGATTGGATGCAGTTGCTTTGCAGACAAGGCCGTGAAATGCGCTGTCGGTGTTGGTCGTCCGCACCCAGCACGAAACCGTCAAATTGGTTGTGGTCTCAAGTTGCGGTTGGCTTGCGTATTGAATGTGTTGGGTGCCGGAAAAAACGTACGCAGATTCCGGCGTGCTCATCCGATCTGGGGTAAGGCTTGCAGTGTTCAGCAGAGGGTTGTTTTGATAACCGCTCGCATCGTTTGCATTCCCGTTAAACGGATAATAGGCCACCAAACCGTTGGTAAGCGGGACGACGGGCGTCGAAGAGTTCGTGCCGAAAACCCTGAAATTGTCTAACCAAACCTTGCTGGCGCTAACAGCCCAGTAATCCGATGCCCCGTAGAGAACTGGTCGCATGTCCAGCCATGCCGCTACGTTGTTTGTTTGAATTGTTACAAGCGAACTTGGGTCGCCAGCAGGAAAGTAGAAGGAGGTTACTTGCTTGGTTGCGGAATCATAACTCATGCCCAGCGTTATATCCGTTCCAATAATGTTTGTTGGGTCTGAACCCTCAATGGTAATGAAATTCCCATAGGTACCCGCATAGGGGCTTGTGTTCACGCCAATCCTGAAAGAGGGCATCCCCGGAGCAGGGTTTGTGCTAAAAAGATGAACATCTAATCTGACATCTTGGTCAGGTATTTGTGGGACTTCATAAGTGCCGGGATTCATGTGTGCATCCACCATCAACGTCCAATTTGTGTTGAATGGAAGGCTTTGTGGCCATATTACAGCCCCGCTACCGGAGTGGTCAGTCGTCGTTGCTGTTTTGATGAATTGCAGATGACCGCCGCTCAGGAAGAGCCCGTCGCTTGGATTGTCAATATGGATGTATGTGGTATCCCACTTGGCAAGAGTGCCGGAGAAATCATCCGTTCCCTCCCAAGCCGCCCCAAAGCACGGTTCAAGCTGCGTCAGCACTCCCGACACAATGGCTACGACAAGTTTTTGAAATGTTGGTTTCAGTGTTCGCATAGATTTTATCTTTGTGTCGGGAAGCACCATGATTTCATCCGCCCGACCACCTGAGCCAGAAGTGGACACTTCTTGCGGCACCGTTGGACACCAAACGTCGGAAGTCGCCAGCGGTTAGACTATTTTGCTTCGCTTCCGCAGTTGGAAGCAGGAGAAGTGCCCAAACTAATCCTCGTCGTCGGTAGCATTGACTTTGATTGAATTCGCTCTCCCGTGAAAAACTTGTCATCTTCAATGACGGCGAACGAAATGAACCGCACGCCATACATTTCCAAGTCGAAATTCCTCCAAGGGCTTCAATGCCCAAAGTTGGTCTGGAGTGCCTGCAACGCCATGCACCGCCAACTTCGTCGCCAGTGTCTCATACGACCGTGCCGCTTGGAGTTTTTCGGCAGGCAGTTCCGGCCCCTTGCCGTGGTTGAGGATTCGCTGCTCAATCTGTCGGGCGTAATCCAGTGCGGCGTCTTCGTCGTTGAACGTCTTGCGCTCGTTCATCCCCCACTTTTTGGACCGAGCACAGACGATCCAATAGCGGTCCATCTTGGGATGCTCCAGCGCATACACCTGCGGGAAAGTTTTCCTGATTATCATACTCTGACCTTTCAAATGCATGGACCTTCTGTGGATGCTCCGGGGGGATTTTCTGCCCGACCTGACTGGTCGTGCTACCTCAACCGTGGAACCATTCTCTGT
>Ga0315910_10002690_pt1 | contig 15418 bp, 13 predicted proteins | sample EdamamesoilMG_FD_204470 | JGI IMG/M metagenome (GOLD analysis project Ga0315910, IMG submission 204470) | Garden soil microbial communities collected in Santa Monica, California, United States - Edamame soil | ecosystem: Environmental > Terrestrial > Soil > Garden | place: USA: California... | reverse complement strand
TCGACCCCGTGAAACGTGCCGCCGCCGTGGAAATAGACCAGCGGCTCACCCTGTCCGATCGCGTAAACGACCGTCTCGACGCCGTCGATGCGGTGGACGGTACGGTCGTATCCGTCGGTGCTGTAGGCCCATTTGTGCATGCGAGTATTGCTTTCGGATTGTGCGGCGCTGCGGCCGGCCAGTAGCGTAAGGGCGGCGCCTGCCGCCAGTCCGGCGAGAGCATCCCGGCGCTTCATGCGGTCACCGGTTCGACCGGCATCGCCGCGCCCTTGATCAGTTCGGCGAGCGAGGAGGCGCGGACGTCCGAATGACCGTGCCCGGCCTGGGCGAACATGCCCGCCTTGTCGGCGGCGCGGCGCACCGGATCGGGCTCTGACAGCAGCCGCTTAAAATTGGTCGACATCGGCGAAGTCACCTCCAGGAACACGCGCCGCCGCTCGGCCGCGTAGAAATCCAGCACATTGTCGTTCGCCCGCCCGGCGATCACCGCGCCGAGCGTGTCGGACAGGGTATCGGCATCGATCACCCCGCCCGTCAGCTCGAGCCCACCGCACGGGTTGCAGGCATGCGCCGCGTCGCCCGCCAGTAGCACGCGGCCTACCCGGAATGTGGGGCAGCAGCGCTGGTGCACGCGGTACGGAGAGAAGTTGTCGATCCGGTAGGGCACCGAGGGGTCGGGCAGGATCGCGGCGAACCGTTCGGGCAGGCGATCGAGGATCGTCGCCTCGTCGAGGCTAGCGTCCTCACCATAGGTCAGCCGCCAAAGGTTCTCACGCCCGAGCCGCCCGATCACGCACCAGTTGACCGGGTCAACGACCATGTTGGCATTGGCGTAGCCGAAATCGCGGAACGGGTATTCGATGTTGGTCGCGACGAACCGGTCAGGCCAGGTGAAGCCCTCGAACTCGAGCCCGACGAGCTTGCGCACGGTCGAGCGGGCGCCATCAGTGCCGATCACCCAGTCGGCCTCGAAGATCACCTCGCCCTCGTCGGTATCGACGGCGAGGCGGGCCTCACTACCGGTCTGGGCAAGCGCCTTGACCGTGTGGTCCCACAGCACCTCGGTATTCGGCAGCTTCGCCAGGTGACGCATGACCAGCTCGGCGAGGATGTGCTGGCCGAAATGGAGGTTGTGGTCGAACTCCTGCCCCGGCTCGAGCGCGTCACGCATGTCGGATTCAACCCGCTCGCCGGTGTCGAGCCAGTGCATCATGAACTCGGTGGAGCTGAGCCCGATCTCGTGGGCTTCGTCCGACAGGCCGAGTTTCTTGAGGATCGATATCGTGGTGTGGAAATAAACTGCGGCGCGCGGTGACTTGACCACCTCGGGCTCGCTGTCGAGCACCGTCACCTCGACGCCCTGGCGCGCGAGGCCCAGCGCGGTCAGCAGGCCGACCGGCCCGGCGCCTACGATCACGACCTGCCTTCGTTCGATATTCAAGCCGTAGCTCCTGCGGCGGCGCGGCGTGCGAGAACGCGCGGGTTGGTCTCGATCACGAACAGCGCGGTCACGCCTGCGGCCAGCGCCAGCGCGGCCTGAATGTAAAGCGCGACGTCGAGGCCGTAGCTGTCGGCCAGCCGCCCGGCAATCGGCGGCCCGAACACGCCGCCGGTCAGCTCGCCGATCATCACTACGAGGCCCATCGCCGTCGCGGCGCGGGCCCTTCCGAGCGTCTCGGCCGGGATCACCCCCATGAACAACGGGAAGGTGCCGAGACCCATCCAGCTGACGAACATCAGCCCGGCGAGCATCCAGACAGGACCCTGGAACCAGAGCACCGCCGCAGGCGCAAGCACCATGAGGAAGGCAAACGCGACCAGCGGCGGCTTGCGGCCGATCCGGTCGGACAGCCAGGTGACAAGAATGCCGCCAAGCGCCGGGCAGAAGCCGACCGCCGTCATGATGTTGCCCCAGGTGATCGGATCGTAGCCGCGCGGGCCATCGAGATAGAGCTGCATGAAGATCGAACCGATCACGATAGAGCCAACCGCGAAGCAGCTCATCAAAGCACAGAGCCAGATGTTGCGCTCGGCCAGCATGGCGAGGAGCGAGGAGCTGGGCGCCGGGCCTTCCTCCTTCACCGCCGGCGGCTCCTTGATGAAGCGCCAGATCAGCGCCGCAAGGATCAGGCCCGGGATGCCGGCAATGTAGAACGCCTCCTGCCAGCCGTATTCCACGGCGATGCGCACCAGGATGAAGGGCGCGAGCGCGGTGCCGATGATCGAGCCGAAGGTGTTCTGCACGATCCCCGAGTTGAGTCCGCGCCGGCTTTCGGCGCTCGCCGCGGCGATGATCGCGAGGCAGATCGGCAGGAACGGCCCTTCGGCGAGGCCCATGACGATGCGGGCCGCGAGCAGCGTCTCGAAGCTCCACGCCAGGCCCGAGAGCACCGAGCAGGTCGAGAACAGCATCAGCGCGCCGATCAGGAATGGCTTCCTTTGCCCGATCTGGTCCGACCAGCGGCCGATCAGGAACGCGCCGAGCGCCCAGGTGGCCGAAAGCCCCGAATTGGCCCAGCCGAGTTGCTCGTTGCTGAGCTTGAGGTCTTCCTGCACGAACGGCCCGAGGAAGGTGAGCGCCATGCGATCGAAATAGGCAAAGCCGAACGCTAGCCCGAGCAGGAGAACGACAGTCAGCTCGTAACCGCGGTCACCGCCTTCGCGTGGCATGGGTGCAGTCGCCATCCAAGTCCCCCTGCTACTTCCTTGTCTACTCTCTAGCAGTAGGTTTGGCCTTTGGCCGCGTCTAGGCGGTAAGAGGAGCAAGCGGGGGCCGCGCGTAATAATCGCGATACTTAGCAGGCGAACTGTGTTGCGTGATTGCGACACCGGGACACCTTCGGCGCAAAAATTACGCGTACGGCACTATGTTGCGAGTCACTCTTCCGCTATTGAGGCGTCAGGAGAGGGAGTGGGTCGCACCGGTCCTTAAGAGAATCCGGGGCACTTCCTGGCCTATCGTTCTTTCGATCGCCGCAAAGGCGAGCGGGGGAATTCGGGATTACCGGGGGAGCATCAAGCTCCCTACAGGGAGGGAAGCCTAATGAGATTCAAGACGCTTGGCGTCGTGTCTTCGCTTGCGATCGTCGCCAGCCTGACCACGCCCGCTTACGCCCAGGAAACGCCGGCGCCTCAGCAGCAAGCTGAAAGCGAGGAAGGCCGTACCAACGTCATCACCGTGACGGCGCAGTTCCGCGAACAGAACCTTCAGGACACGCCGATCGCGATCACCGCGGTCAACAGCGAGATGCTGGACGCGCGCGGCCAGACCAACATCGCCCAGGTGGCGGCCCAGGCACCGAACGTGTCGCTGACGCCGCAGCCGCAGAACGGCGGTACCGGCCTCATCGCGTACATCCGCGGTGTCGGCCAGACCGACTTCAACTACGCGCTCGATCCGGGCGTCGGCATCTACGTCGACGACGTCTTCATCCCGACGCTGTCGAGCTCGCTGCTCGAGCTGATGGACCTCGAGCGTATCGAGATCCTGCGCGGTCCGCAGGGTACCCTGGCCGGCAAGAACTCCATCGGCGGCGCGATCAAGCTGTTCAGCGAGCAGCCGAGCGGCGACGGCACGGGCTATGTCGAAGTGGCCTACGGCTCGTACGACTTCGTCAGCGTGCGCGGCATGGCCGACTTCCGGGTCAACGACCAAATGGCAGTTCGCGTTTCGGGCGTGGCCAAGGGCCGCGACGGCTATGTCGACCTGCTCGACTATGGCGTGGCGCATCCCAACGAGAACGTCCGTGCCAACAATGCGCGCGGCGCCTATCCGGTCGTCGGCACGCAGGGCGGCCAGGGGATCATCGCGGGACGCATCGCCCTGAACTGGGAACCGACCGATTCGGTCGAGATCAACATCTCGGGCGACTACACGCGGGAGCGCTCGGAACCGCAGCCCACCGTGCTGTTGGCTGCCGGGTTACCGCAGAGCTCGACCAACCCGGTGTACACACCCAACACCGTGGCCGGCGGCGCCTTCGCCGGTCTCAGCCGCGGTGCGGGCCCGGGCCAGCCGGCCTGGCTGGTCGGTAAGGACGGCAACGCGATTCCGATCGACTGCCGCTTCGTTCCGGCCGGTCAATATAGCTGCGATGCGCTGAGCTCGTCGGTCTACAGCGGTGACCGGCGCTACATCAGCTACGCCAATTTCCTCGACGGCACGGCGCCGACTTCGCAGTCACCGTTCAAGCCTTACGCGGCACTCCAGAACCAGGACTTCAATGGCTGGGGCATCATGGCCAACGCCACGATCGACCTGACCGATACCATGGAACTGTACTGGATCGGGTCGTGGCGCGAATACACGACCAAGTTCGGTCAGGATCAGGACGCGTCACCGGTACCGGTCGCGCAGCTCGACAACCGGCTGGATCACCGCGCATGGAGCCAAGAGCTTCGCCTCAACGGTGAGTTCGGCGACGGTTTCGTCGAGTACACCCTGGGCGGCTTCTACATGGACCAGGACGGCAGCTATACCGCCCGCGTCGACTTGCCCTATGCGGGCATCGACTTCATCCACGGACCGGACACCACCCCATCGACCTCGAAGGCGCTGTTCGCCAACGCCACCATTCACCCGATGGAAGATTGGACGATTTCGGGCGGCGTGCGCGCCTCGTGGGACAAAAAGACCTATACCTACTTCCGGAGCAATCCCGACGGTACGGTCCCCTTCCAGGGTTCGCTCGCACCGCCCCCGGGCGCTCCGCCGATTTGCCAATCGTTCTATCTCCCCGATCCACTCGCGCCTCACGCGCCGGCACCGGGAGACCCGCCGGGCGGCCCATTCACGGGCGCGCCGATTCCCACGGGTATCGGCAACTCCCCGAACTGCCTGCTTACCGGGATTTACGACCTGGAGGGCGAGTTCAAGGGCGACCGCATCGACTGGCGCATCGTTACCGACTACCGCTTCACGGACGAGTTCCTGGCCTACGCCTCGATCGCGACCGGATACAAGGGCGGTGGCGTGAACCCGCGGCCGTTCTTCGGCCCGGCGAACGGCGAATGCCCGCCGTTCTCGTTCAACCCGGACGGCACCGTCATTCCGGCGGCTCCGTGCAACCAGATCAAGCCGTTCGATCCTGAAACCCTGACCACCTACGAGTTGGGCTTCAAGAGCGACTTCTTCGATCGGCGCGTGCGGTTGAACGGTGCGGTGTTCTACAACGACTACGCCGACATCATCTTCCAGCTGTCTGCCTGTCCGTCATCACCGTGCCTCCGCCCGACCAACGTCGGCGAAGCGAAGGTGACGGGCTTCGAGCTCGAAACCACGATCTACCCCGTCGACAACCTGACGATCGATGGCTCGCTGAGCTACATCGACATCAACTATGACGACGACTCGGTCGCTGCGGCGGGTCTCAACGGTAGCGAGACGTTCCCGTACACGCCTGACTGGACCTACAGCTTCGGCGTCCAGTACGACGCCGATGTCGGTCCGGGTACTGCGAGCTTCCGGTTCGACGGCTCGTATCGCTCGAAGATCTTCACCGACACCACGAACAGCGTCTGGAGCCTTATTCCTGGCCGCTTCCTCGGCAATGCGCGTGTCTGGTACACCACCGAAGACCAGGCATGGGAAGTTGCTCTCGAGGTCCAGAACCTGTTCGACAAGTATTACTTCCAGAGCGTGAGCGACATCACCAGGTCGCTCGGCTTGGTGACCGGGGTGCCCGGCCTGCCACGTACCTGGCAAATGTCCGTGAAGCGCAACTTCTGAGCTCTTCACGCCTAAAGACCTAATGAAGGGCGCGGATCCATCGGATCCGCGCCCTTTTCTTTGCCTTGCCGTCAAAAAAACGGCCCGCCAGTGGCGGGCCGATTAGCTATGTGGTGAAGGGTACGCGCTCAGTCGGTGTTGAGCCGCTCGCGCATTTCCTTGCCAGGCTTGAAGTAAGGCACCCGCTTCGACGGCACGTCCACTGGATCGCCCGTTCGCGGATTGCGTCCCGTGCGCGCATTGCGCAGGCGAGTGGAAAACGTTCCGAAGCCCCGCAACTCGACCCGGCCGCCTTCGGCCAGCCGCGCGGCGATCTCGTCAAAGAAGATGTCCACCACCTGCTCGACTTCTTCGGGCCGGAGGTCCGGATTGTCGGCAGACAGCGCCTGGAGGAGTTCCGATCTAATCATCGACGCCCTTCTTTGCCCCCGACACACATCGGTGTCTGGAATCTCTAAGACCGCGCCTGCGACTTGGCCACGGCATTTTACGAACCCAGGGTGCAATTTGACAGACTGGTTGCGCCCGCGCAATCGGGCACGTGGCTAAAAGTTGATAAATGCTAACTTTAGTTTGTCGAAGACGATCAGGCGTCGTCGAAAACGTCCGTCGGGTCGATGCCCAAACGGGCCATCCGCTCGCGGATTTGTGGCCATTCCTCGTCAAGGAACTGTGCCCGCTCGGCAGACCGGAGCTGGTCGGCCGCGCCTTCGCGCACGAACATGCCGACTCCGCGCTGCACGCGGATCAGCCCGTCGGCCTGGAATTGCTGGTAAGCCTTGGCGACAGTGAGCGGATTGGCGCCCTGTTCGGCGGCAAAAGCCCGAACCGACGGCAACATGTCCCCTTCCGCATAGCGCCCTTCGATGATTGCCGAGGCAATCTGGTCGCGCAGGCGAAGATATACGGGGCGGCTGTCGGCCATCGGTGATGCAGTGCCATAATACAGCGCGTCGGGCAAGGGCTGGAACCGTCCGGGCCGGTTTCCATTGCAACAAAAGGCGCTTCACATGGTTGAAACAGCCGCTAGGTTGCCCCCTTCGCTCCCGGCCGGGAGCTCAATCAGCAAAAGCGGGAACGGGTGCGCATGAAAGACATGGCTCTTTGGCAGGAGGCCGACTGGATCGCCGCGATCGCAGTGGTGGTGCTCGGCATCTTCCTGACGGTCGGCGCGAAGATCGCGATTCAGAAGGAACCCGAGTTCGCCGGCCACCCCAAGGGCCTCTACATGCTGTTCTTCGCCGAGATGTGGGAGCGCTTCTCCTACTACGGCATGCGGGCGATCCTGATCTTCTACCTGACGCAGCACTGGCTGTTCAACGACGGCAAGTCCAACCTGATCCTCGGCGCCTATACCAGCCTCGTCTACATCACCCCGGTCCTCGGCGGCTATCTCGCCGACCGCTGGCTCGGCCAGCGCAAGGCTGTGCTGTTCGGCGGTATCCTGCTGGCGCTCGGCCACGGCTTCATGGCGGTCGAAGGCACCGGCGGGCAAGACGATCCGACGATCAACGTGTTCTGGCTCGCGCTGGCGCTGATCATCGTCGGCTCGGGTTTTCTCAAGGCCAACATCTCGGTCATGGTCGGCCAGCTCTACCGGCTCACCGACGTGCGCCGCGACGGGGCCTACACAATCTTCTACATGGGCATCAACGTGGGTGCGGCGATCGGCACGATCCTAGTCGCCTATCTCGGCCAGACGATCGGCTGGGGCTACGGCTTCGGCCTCGCCGGAATAGGCATGCTAGCAGGACTGGTGGTGTTCGTCCTCGGTAAGAAGGCGCTCCACGGCGCTGGAGAGGCGCCGGCGCCGCTGAGCAAGGCGACCGAGCTCACGCTCTACGGTATCGGCCTCGCCGCGGTCGCCGTGATGTGGGCGCTGGTGCAGTACCAGGACGTGATCCAGAACCTGCTCATCATCTCGGGCCTCGCGCTGCTCGGTTACGTGCTCTACGAAAGCTTCAAGCTGCCGAAGGAACCGCGCGAGCGGATGTTCGCGATCCTGTTCCTGATCTCGCTCAACCCGCTGTTCTGGGGCCTGTTCGAACAGGCCGGCGGCTCGATGAACCTGTTTACGGATCGCTTCGTCGATCGCAGCGGGGTGCCTGCGGGTATCTTCCAGTCGATCAACCCGATCTACATCATCCTTATGGCACCGCTGTTTGCCGGACTGTGGCAATGGCTCGGCCGCAAGGGGCGAGAGCCTTCGGCGCCTGCCAAGTTCGGGCTCGCGCTCGCCCAGATGGGCCTGGCCAACCTGGTGCTGGTGTGGGGCGCCGAGGCTTATGGGGTCGCGGCGATGACCCCGGTCTTCCTAGTGTTCGCTTATTACCTGTTCGCCACCACTGCCGAGCTGTGCCTGTCACCTGTCGGGCTGTCGGCGATGAACCGGCTGGCGCCGACATACCTCGCGTCGCTGATCATGGGCGCGTGGTTCTACATGACCGCGGTCGGCAACTTCGTCGCCGGAAAGATCGGCGAGGCGACCGGCGGACATGATGGCCAGATGAGCAAGCAGGGCTTGCTCGATATCTATGAACTGTTCGGCTGGATCAGCATTGGCGTCGCGGTCGTAGTCCTGCTGCTCAGCCCGATCGTCAAACGCTGGATGCACCTCGACACGCTGCGTGACACGGGCGACGAACTGCGCGGGCAGGGCGAGGTCGGCGAGCCGCAGGCGGCCGGCATCCACCCCGCCACCGGCCCGCAGAGCTAGGTCGATGACCAAGCCTAAGGTCCCGCTGGAGGACCGCGTCGAGATCGAGGAGCTGATGGCGCGCTATGCCTGGGCGCTCGATACCGGCGACTTCGAAGGCTACGCCGACTGCTTCCATCCCGACGGCTGGCTCGAGCATTGGCCGCAGGGGCGCTGCCTCGGCCGCGAGGGCCTGAAGCGGGCGACGGATTCGCTGTGGTACGACAGGCCCGATCACTACCTCGGCCGCCAGCATCGCATGAGCCAGGTTCTGATGAGCCCGGAAGGCCCTGACGCCGTGCGCATCAAGTGCTTCTGGTCGATCCTGCAGCATGACGTGAAGACGTTCGAGAACCGGGTGTTCGGCATGGGCACGTGGGACACGCTGGCCGAGCGGCGCGCCGGCGAATGGCGCTTCAAGAGCGTCTATGTCGATTTGTGGATCAACGGTCAGGTGCCGTGGGTGGGCGAGGAACGGGCGTGGAGCAGCCCGCCCGCACAGGTCGCCTAATCCGATCGTAGCAATCGCCGGTCGCGTTCAACCCCAGGCGCGGACCAGCTCCGCCGAAACGTGCTGCGCATGGGCGTCGAACTGCTCAAGCTCGTCGTTGGCGAACTCGCGCGGGGTCGCGAAATGGGTTGTCAGCACGCCGATCGGGGCGCCGGACGGACCTTTCAGCGGGGTCGATTGGAGGGAGCGAAAGCCGGCCGCGAGGGCGGCGGGCAGATGGCGCTCGAACAGCGGATCGCGCTCGATATTCGCGACGGTCACCCGCGAGCCGGAGGCAATGGCCCGGCTGCAGGTCGTGCATCCATCGGGCTTAAACAATGAGAACTGGCTGACGAAGCCGGAATCGAAGTTCCGGTAGGCGAGCATAAGCAGCGTGTCCTGGCTTGCGACATAGAGCTGCATCACACCGAACTGCGATCCCATGAGGCGCACCGAGTCCGCGACAGCCTTTTCGGCCATGGTCATGAGGCCCGGAGCTTCGAGGTGATCGGCAGGCAGCGCGTACGGCTCCTCGGATGCGAATTCGCGCACTGCATTGACCAGCAGCCATTCGAGAGTGCTTCGAGTCACCTTCGGCATGTCACGCGCGAGCAGCTCGCGATAGCGCCTGATGTCGATGCACGGATCCATGAGGGTATAGCCACCTCTGCTTCCGCAGGGAGCTTACGCGATCCGTTACATTTATGACAGCGCCGAAACAGGGCTGGCGCCGATAGGGAACCAGCTCAGGCGCGCGCTTCCTCCACCCCGGCGCTGTTGTGGCGCAGCGCGGCCAGCACCGTCTCGACGATGTGCGGGGCGTTGAGCCGCGCCTCGTCGTACTGGCGGTCGGGCGCGTCCTGTTCCTGGAAGAGGTCGGGCAGGCGCATGGTGCGGATCTTGAGGCCCGCGTCGGTCAGGCCCTCGTCGCTGGCGAGGGTGAGGACATGGGCGCCGAGGCCGCCGATGCTCGCTTCCTCGATCGTCACCACGACTTCGTGTGTCGCCATGAGCTTGCGGATCAGCTCGGAATCGAGCGGCTTCGCGAAGCGCAGGTCGGCAACGGTGGTCGACAAACCCTTGGCTTCGAGCTGCTCGGCCGCCTTCAGCGCCTCGCCGAGCCGGGTGCCGAGCGAGAGGATCGCGACCTTGGTTCCATGGCGGACGATGCGACCCTTGCCGATCTCGAGCCGCTCCGGGCTCTCGGGCAGGGCCACGCCGGTGCCGTTGCCGCGCGGATAACGGAAGGCGATCGGGCCGTCGTCGTGGAGCGCGGCGGTGTGGACCATGTGGACCAGCTCGGCCTCGTCAGCCGGGGCCATGACCACGAAGTTGGGCAGTGTGGCGAGGTAGGTCACATCGAAGCTGCCGGCATGGGTCGCGCCGTCGGCGCCGACTAGCCCCGCGCGGTCGATGGCGAAGCGCACGGGCAGGTTCTGGATCGCCACGTCATGCACGACCTGATCGTAGGCACGCTGGAGGAAGGTCGAATAGATCGCGCAGAACGGCCGCATGCCTTGCGCGGCGAGGCCCGCGGCGAACGTCACCGCGTGCTGTTCGGCGATGCCGACATCGAAGCTGCGATCGGGGTACAGCCCTGCAAACTTGTCGAGGCCGGTGCCGCTCGGCATCGCGGCGGTGATCGCGCAGATCGTCCCATCGCGCTCGGCCTCGGCGATCAAGGCCTTGGCGAAGACGCCAGTGTAGCTTGGCGGACCGGCCGCGCCCTTGGCCTGCTCGCCGGTGATGACGTCGAACTTGACCACCCCGTGGTACTTGTCGGCGCTGTTTTCGGCCGGCGCGTAGCCCTTGCCCTTCTGGGTGACCACGTGAACCAGGCACGGCCCCTCGGCCGCATCGCGCACGTTTTCGAGCACGGGGACCAGCTGGTCGAGGTCGTGCCCGTCGATCGGGCCAACGTAGTAGAAGCCGAGCTCCTCGAACAGCGTGCCGCCCATCCACCAGCCGCGGGCGTATTCGTCGGTCTTGCGCGCGGCGCGGTGCAGCGGCTCGGGCAGCTTGCGAGCGATACGCCGGGCGATCTCGCGCAGGCCGAGGAACTCGGCCGAGCTGACCAGCCGCGCGAGGTAGCCTGAAAGGCCGCCCACTGGCGGCGCGATCGACATGTCGTTGTCGTTGAGAATCACCACGAGGCGGTTTCCGGCCGCCTCGGCGTTGTTCATCGCCTCGTAGGCCATGCCCGCGCTCATCGCGCCGTCGCCGATCACCGCGATGGCCTTGCCCGGCTTGTCCGCCAGCTTGTTGGCGATGGCAAAACCGAGGCCGGCGGAGATGGAGGTCGAGGAGTGCGCGGCGCCGAACGGGTCGTACTCGCTCTCGGCGCGCCGCGTGAAGCCGGACAGGCCGCCCGGCTGGCGCAAGGTGCGGATGCGGTCGCGGCGGCCTGTCAGGATCTTGTGCGGATAGGCCTGGTGGCCGACATCCCAGATCAGCCGGTCGATCGGCGTATCGAACACGTAGTGTACGGCCACCGTCAGCTCGACCACACCGAGCCCGGCACCGAGGTGCCCGCCGGTGGTCGAAACGGCGTCGATCATCTCGGCCCGCAGCTCAGTGGCCAGCTGGCGCAAGTCCTTGCGCTCGAGCTTGCGCAGCTCGGCGGGCGTGCCGACGGTATCGAGCAGCGGAGTTTCGGGCCCTGCGGTCATGTCCGGCGCTTACACTCGCCAATCCGGCCTGTCGATGAACGGCGGGTGATGATTGCCTGAGGAATCTATGAGTTGCCCGCGCAGTCTTCGCAAATGCCGCGCAATTCGACTACCGGACGCACGTCGGCAAAGCCCGCAGCCTGCCCCGCCTCGCGCAAGGCGCCGGTCAGCTTGTCGTCGTCGAGGTGAGTCGCCTGCCCGCAATCGTCGCAGATCAGGAAGATGCAGTCGTGGCGGCATCCCGGGTGGGAATTGGCGAGGTAGGCGTTGGCGCTCTCCACCCGGTTGGCAAGGTTGGTGCGCACGAACAGGTCGAGGATCCGGTATACGCTGTTCGCCGCCACGCGCTTGCCGCGCCGGTTTCCGACCGCTTCGGCGATGTCGTAGGCCGATGCTGGGCGATCCTGCGCCGCAAGCGCCTCGAACACGTCGGAGCGCATCGCGGTCCACTGCTCGCCCGCCTGTGTCAGAACGCTCTCGGCCTCTTCGACGAGGCGATCGCCCGAATGCTCGTGGTGCTTATGTCCGCCCATCACGCCGATATAGGCTGCCCGGGGCGCCGTAACAATCAGCCGGTCTGGAAGCTCGTCCGATAAAGCGAGGGGAACATCGCCTTGAGCGCAACGACCTTGGGCGCATCCCACCGCACGATGTAGGGGTGGCTGGGGTTCTTCTCGAAGAAGTCCTGGTGATAGGTCTCGGCCGGGTAAAACTTCTGCAGGTTCTCGACCTGCACCACGATCGGCTTGTCCCACACCCCGCTCGACCGCATCTGCGCGAGGTAGGCGGTCGCGACCTGGCGCTGCTCCGCGGTGACCGGCACGATTGCGGCGCGGTACTGGGTCCCGGAATCGGGGCCCTGGCGGTTCTTCAGGGTCGGGTCGGCGACGACCGAGAACAGCACTTGCAGCAGCTGGTCATAGCGGACGACCTTGGGATCGTAGGTGACCTTGACCGCTTCCGCGTGGCCGGTACCCCCGGCGGAGACCTGGTCATAGTGCGCAGTGGTGGCGGTGCCGCCGTGATAGCCCGAAACCGCGCTTGTCACGCCCTTGGTATGGCTGAAGACGGCCTCCACACCCCAGAAGCAGCCGCCGGCGAAGATCGCGGTCTTGAGGCCGGTTTCCTTGGCCTGGCGCTTGGCGGCGGGGGCGTCGAAAGTGCTTTCGGCAGCGACGGCTGAGCCGCAAGCGGCGAGCGCTAGCGCGCCCGCAGCAAGCAGCGCGCGCAGGGCGGTCACACCACCTGCGGAACGATGATCGCGGCGAGCACCAGCGCGGTCACGCCGAAGCCCGCGAAGAAAGAGCGAAAAAGGTCCGGGGTGAAAAGGCCCATTGGTCGTGTCCATCAATCTCTGTCCCATCGGTCCTATCCCACTGGTAGTTGAGAGACTCTGAATGGTCCCGTTGGCGGGGGTTAATATAGGTAACCATTTCGCGAGGCCAATGGCCGGCCGCAAGATCAGTGGCGGAAGTGGCGCATCCCTGTGAAAACCATGGCGATCCCGGCGTCGTTGGCCCGCGCGATGACTTCCTCGTCGCGCATCGCTCCGCCGGGCTGGATCACCGCGGTCGCCCCCGCCTCGATGGCCACGTCGAGCCCGTCGGCGAAGGGCAGGAACGCGTCCGAGGCCATTGCGCTGCCGATGGTCTTGGCATGGTTCCAGCCAGCGGCCTCAGCCGCCTCCGTCGCGCGCATGGCCGCGATACGGGCCGAATCGCGCCGGTTCATCTGGCCGGCACCGATCCCCGCGGTGGCGCCGTCCCGTGCGAAGACGATGGCGTTCGACTTGACGTGGCGGGCGATGGTCCAGGCGAACAGCATGTCCCTGACCTGCCGCTCCGTCGGCTGGAGCTGGGTGACGACCTTGAGTTCCTCCGGCAGGATCGAGCCGTTGTCGCGGCTCTGCACCAGCAGCGCGCCGGTGATCGGCTTGACCAGCAGGCCGCCGCGGCGGGCATTGGGGAGATCGTCCACCAGCAGCAGGCGCAGGTTCGGCTTGGCGGCGAACGCGGCGCGCGCTTCCTCATCGGCGCCGGGGGCGACCACTACTTCGGTGAAGATCTCCGTGATCGCCGCGGCGGTCGGTCCGTCGAGCGGCCGGTTGACCGCAATGATCCCGCCGAATGCGGAGACAGCATCGCAGGCGAGCGCCGCGCGGTAGGCTTCCTCAAGGGTTTTGCCATGGGCAACGCCGCACGGGTTGGCGTGCTTGACGATCACCGCGGTCGGTTCCTGTCCGGCGAACTCAGCGACGAGTTCGAGCGCGGCGTCGGCGTCGGCGAAGTTGTTGTAGCTTAGCTCCTTGCCCTGGACCTGTTCGGCCTGCCCGAGGCCGCGCGCGTGCGGCCCGAGCGGGGCGTAGATCGCCGCCTTCTGGTGCGGGTTCTCGCCGTAGCGCAGCTCGCTCACCAGCCGTCCGTTGACCGCGAGCATCTCGGGGAACAGCCGCTGCTGGTCGGCGAAAGCAAACCACTGGCTGATCATCGAATCGTACGCGGCCGTTGCGGCGAAGGCCTTGGCGGCCATCCGCTTGCGGAATTCGAGCGTAGTCGCGCCGTCGTTCTCCGCCAGTTCCTCCAGCAGCACCGGATAGTCGGCCGGATCGGTGACGATGGTCACGTAGGCATGGTTCTTCGAGGCCGAGCGGATCATCGCCGGACCGCCGATATCGATGTTCTCGATGATCGTGTCGCGATCCGCGCCACGCATCACGGTTTCCTCGAACGGGTAGAGGTTCGAGACGAGGAGGTCGATCGCGCCGATCTCGTGCGCTTCCATCGCCGCCGCGTGCTCGGCATCGTCGCGCACCGCGAGGAGGCCGCCGTGGATTAGCGGGTGCAGCGTCTTCACCCGGCCATCCATCATCTCGGGGAAGCCGGTCACGTCCGACACGTCGCGCACCTGTAGCCCGGCATCGCGCAAGGCGCGTGCGGTGCCGCCGGTCGAAACGAGCTCGACACCGCCCTTGGCGAGGCGCGAGGCAAGCTCGACCACGCCGCTCTTGTCGGACACCGAGAGCAGCGCTCGCCTGATCGTAACCTGGGTCATGTCCGGGGCGCCTAACGCTTCCCGCGGGGTCTCGCTACCGAATCTTCTTCAGCAGCCAGGAGAAGTTGCCGCCGCCGCGCGAAACCATGCCCTGCATCACCAGCTGCGAGACCGGATGCGGGCGGCCGTCGCCATCGACCCACAGGCTTTCGTCCACCTCCACGGTCGCGCCGCCGCCGGTGACGAACTGCCAGTGGCTGTTGTCGGGCAGCAGCAGCGCCGCGCCGCGGCCGTTGGCCGAGAGCGAAACCTCGACGCCCGGGCCGAGATGGAACCGGATCGCGTAAGGCACCTTGCCGCGCTTGCCCTTGCGCCCGGCAGGCACCAACAGGTCCTCCCCGCGCAGCTCGGTGCCGTCGTCGCGCAGGATCAGGATGCGCTGGTGGACGAGGCCAAAGCGGGCGACGTAGCCATCGTGGCTGGCTTCGAGGCGGGTCGCCGTGCTGCCGCCTTCGGGCGAGAGCGTGCGGCGGTCGACCTCGACTTCGCCGACGCCGGAACCGAGCTTGCCCGCGACCATGACCGCCGTGGAGTTGGCGTCGCCGAGCACGAGCGTGGAATGAGCGGCAGTGGCGCGCAGGCCCTGCTCGATCCGCACCGGCACCAGGCCGCCGGCAAACGCGGCCCCGCCGCAGTTGACCACGATGCGCTCGCCCGCGTGCGACATCTCGAAGGCGAGAGTCGAGGCGCAGCCGTGGCGGGCGTGGCGCGCCAGCGGCGGCGGCGCCGCGTCGAACTGCAGGATGGTCTTGCCGGCGACAGCTCGCTGGTAGCCCCATTGCCGC
>Ga0315910_10002689_pt1 | contig 15424 bp, 17 predicted proteins | sample EdamamesoilMG_FD_204470 | JGI IMG/M metagenome (GOLD analysis project Ga0315910, IMG submission 204470) | Garden soil microbial communities collected in Santa Monica, California, United States - Edamame soil | ecosystem: Environmental > Terrestrial > Soil > Garden | place: USA: California... | reverse complement strand
GTGAGGAAAACCTGATTGAAGTTGACGGTAAACAACACGGTAGCGTTGGGTGGTACTGAAATGATTCCCTGGTCATCTTTTACACCGATTTCTTTGTAAGCCCAGAATGATGGAATAAATATTTTGGCTTTCGACCCAGCCGGTAAACGGGCAAATGCTATTCGCCAGCCCGGAATCAATTTGTTCAACTTGCCCGAGGTAGCTACATCGTTCTGATTGACAGTACCCTGATCAAATGGGAAGCCCTTCCCTTCAAGGGCGTTGGCATCAAATACGTTGCCTGAGTAAGCAACATCGATGGTACTCCAATCGCGCGCAGGCAATCCGTCACCCAGTTCGGTAATGACCAGGCGAATACCTGACTGGTCCTCAATGACTGTACCACTACCAGCTCCACCACCTGCCAGAAAATCATCAATACTTTTCACCTCTTTCTCCAGCTGAACACCAGCGGGATTTTCCTCCACATCATCGCTGGAGGGCGAACAGGATGAAAAAATTACTGCATAACTCAGCAGAACTACAATCGCGCAATTTTTTATCAAACTCATAAAAACTACTATTTACAAATTCTGGTTGCCGGGTCCATGTTGTCTCCCACATTCAGCAGCTGAACATCAAAAATCAAAATGGCATTGGGAGGAATTACGCCCGGATATCCGCGCGGTCCGTAGGCCAGTGTAGACGGAATATAAAATGTACCTGAATCACCTATGCCCAATTTAGGGATAGCTAATTGCCAGCCGGGTACTACGTCTGTCAGCGGGAACGCAGTGTTATCGCCCTTGTCGAATATATTGCCATCACTCAGGAGCTTTCCGGTATATTTTACTTCAACACAGTTTTCGACTACCGGTTTCTTACCACCGGCTGAATTGTGAATCACATAGCGAATACCACTCGTATCTTCCTGTGCTTCGATTTTATTATCGCTGAGGTATTTCTCAATTTTTTCGACGTCATCTGCTTTTTGCTTTGCGGATTTCCTGGCGGCTAATTCAGACTGGTATGTTTTGAATTTATCTACCGGCATAATGTCATTCACGCGAATCAAATAGGAAATATCCAGCGTGGAGTCAAGACCCATGGGAAGCGGAGCACGAACCAATTCGGAAAAAAATTTCATCACGGGCATAGTTACCCGCACACTATCTCCTTTTGAAACCATCCGAAACATCTGCATCATACCATCTTCTGTGGCTAATGCTGAAGTATCGGCAATCATCAGGAAACCTGGCATCTCCTCCTTATACGTACTCTGCCAAATCGAATCTTTGGAATCTTTCATAACAAAGTCAAACACTACGATCTCTTGAGGCTTTCCTACTACGCCATCACCGGATTCGACAACCGTAAATTTAAATCCATTGGGAGTTTCTTTTTCGGTTTTGCAGGCCGCAAGCATCAGCAGCAATCCCATCAGCACATGTGCAATTTTCATCGTATTCATAGTTAGACAGTAATAGGGTTTACAAAGTTGGAATTTATGTATTGGTTTTTTGAGTTCACGCCATCAATTGCGCCTTATATTCGGGGAGGAGCTTTAGAAATTTTTGCAGGGTTTCATCCAGGTTCAGGTTTGTCTGACCGCCCGCAGCATTGCGATGCCCTCCGCCATCAAAATGTTTCCGCGCCAAATCATTCACTGAAAAATCACCCAATGACCGAAAGGATAATTTGACGCTGTCCTTCCGATCTGAAATCAACACGGAAAGTTTTATACCCTTTACAGAAAGACCGTAGTTTACTAGTCCTTCCGTATCGCCCGTTTGCGAACCGAATTTTTTTAATTCTTCGGCAGACAAAACGATATAGGCCGTACGATATTCGGGCAATACCTGGAGTTTCTCCCCAAGCACATAACCCATCAGGCGCAAACGCTCCAGTGAATTTGTATCGTAAATCAGTTTTGACACCAGTGAAGGATTAGCGCCATGCGCCACCAGTTCCCCGGCAATTTGAAAGACTTTATGAGTAGTATTAGAGTGCCTGAATCCACCTGTATCGGTCATTATGCCCGCGTAGAGGCAGTTAGCAATTGATTCATCGACCAAATCCTTATCACCCGCCTCATCGATCAACTGAAAAACCAGTTCAGCCGTACTGGCTGCATGGCTGTCCCACTGAACAAAATCAGCAAAATCTTCAGGCTCGAGGTGATGATCAATCAGCACTTTTTTAGCCGTGGCGTTCCGCACCATTTCTCCCAATTCGTTGATCCTGTTAAGGCTGGAAAAATCAAGACAAAAAATGATTTCAGCGCGATCGATAAATTCCTGGCTTAGCTGAGGTCTTTCCTTCTGGAAGATCAAAACTTCCGGGTTCCCGGGCATCCAGGCAATGAAATCAGGATAGTCGCTTGGGGTTATCACCTTTACCTGATGACCCTTTTTCTTCAGGTAGCCCATTAAACCGAGGGAAGAGCCAAGGGCATCTGCGTCCGGCTTAACGTGGGTTAGTATAACCACGCGCCTGGATTGGCTCATAAATTCACAAAATGCCTTAATCTTCTGCATGTCTGGTTTAAGGAAGGGGCAAAAATGGATATTTTTTTTGAAGTCACTGCCCGCGTCCGTCAAAAAGTGCTTTAAACCCGCAAGAGTTCCCCTGCACTCTGGACTTTTTTTCTATTTTTGCGGCCGTTTACTGAACGCTGGAAACTACGACTAAACAAATATTATGGCTGGAAACAGAACTTTTACAATGATTAAGCCCGATGCGGTAAGTGCGGGTAACACAGGTGCAATTATCAAAATGATCGAAGAGGCGGGTTTTCGCATTGTAGCCATGAAAAAAACGCAGCTTTCACCGGAGCGGGCCGGACAATTCTACGCAATCCATAAGGAGCGTCCTTTCTTTAAGGATCTTTGTTCCTATATGTCGTCTGGCACCATCGTGCCCATGATTCTGGAGAAAGACAATGCAATTGAAGACTTCCGTAAATTAATCGGAGCTACTGACCCGCAAAAGGCGGCACCCGGTACCATTCGCAATCTCTTTGCAAAATCCATTGAAGCCAATGCTATTCATGGATCAGACAGTGATGCAAACGGTGAGATCGAAGGAAATTTTTTCTTTTCTAAATTCGAACAGTTTTAAATCAGGTTTTATAAAATTCAAGATAAAGCACGGATAGCCTCCGTGCTTTTTTATTTCTGTTTTTGTTTGGCGCGGTGCATGCGTGCATTCCACAGTGCCTGTTTGTAGATGGCATTGTGAATACTCGCATTAACTTCATAGCCAATCAGCAGAACAACGGTCACAAGTTGGATCCAAACCATGATGGCAATCAGCACGCCAATGGATCCATACACTTTGTTATAGGTAGCGAAGTTGGTGATGTAATACGAAAAGCCATAGGAAACAATCAGGCTGCCTGCGGTTGCCAGAATGGAGCCAACGGAAAAAAAACGCCAGTTGTAATGAATAGCGGGCCCGAAGTAATACAGCGTGGAGATCGCCAGGAAGAATACAATGAAAATAACCAGAAAACGAAGTGTGAATAATAGAAATACCGTGAAGTCGGTGATGTTGAGCCAGTCGAATTGCACGAGATAATTCAGGATGAACTGACCAACAACCAGCAACACGATAGCCAGAAAAACCACAAACGCAAGGTTGAACGTTAACCCCGTAGCAATCAATCGTGTTTTCAAACCGCTTCTCCGTTCAATGGTTCGGTAGCAGGCGTTGAAGGCGCGCATCAATGCCAGTGTTCCATTGGTCGAGAGCCAGATGGAAAACACAAAACCCAATGATAACAATCCGCCACGCTGATTGCTGACGATATCCATAACGGTAGGCGAAATCACCTCGAACATACTAGCCGGCATCAGATCACCCATGAATTTCAGAATACTTTCGTGCGTGATGTCGGGAAATAAAGGCGTGAGGTAGGGGATCAATGTGAAGAGAAAAATAATTGCCGGAAATACGGCCAGGATAAAGTTGTAGGCCACACCGTTGGCACGATCCATAATTTCATCGTTCACCAGGTTCTGTGCAAACAACCGGAGAATTTTATACAAGGAAACGTTCTCGTACTTTTTGAAACGAACTCGCTTCATCCAGGCGATGGCAAACCGACCGGGGTTCCACTGAAGAATGAATCGTTTGTGTTTGTACCTCATGTAAAGAATGGTTCCAGCACTTTTGCCATAGCTTCGGGCGGGCGGCAGGGCCGGTTTGTTTTCTGATCGACAAAGGCCAGTAATGTTTCTCCCTGATGGATCAGCTTATTCGCTTCATTAAAAATTTCATATTCAAACCGAATGCGTACGCCTGGTTTTTCACGCAGCGTAGTCACTATACGTAATACTTCATCGTATCTGCCGGGTGCAATAAATCGGGAATGATTCTCAAGCACTGGCATGATCACGCCCATTGCTTCAATTTCTTTGTATGTCAATCCCAATTTACGAAGACTCTCAACCCGGGCCACTTCATAGTACATGGCATAAAAACCATAATACACGTAGCCCATTTGATCGGTTTCTCCATAGCGTACGCGTACAGTGGTTTCGGATTGATACATCTCAGCGGTTTTGTTGAGCAGCTTTGCGTTGTTCGATGGTAAGCGCACGCTGATATTTAGCTGCATTACGCATGTGTTCTTCGTAACTATTCGTAAAGTTATGACGCCCGGAAAAATCCTCTTTGGCACACATGTAGTAATAGTTGCTGGGTGTGTAGTTTAGCACGGCTTCGATTGAACTGATCTCCGCCATGCTGATCGGGCCCGGAGGTAAACCGGCATGCAGGTACGTGTTATAGGGAGAATCTATTTCCTTGTGAACATTCAGAATGCGCTTCAGGCTAAAATCACCAACAGCAAATTTCAATGTCGGGTCGGCTTGTAACGCAATGCCTTTCTTCAACCGATTAAGATACAAACCGGCAATGATTGGTGCTTCGTCTGCCTTGATGGTTTCAGCCTGCACGATGGAAGCCAGGGTGGATACTTCTTCCGGTGTTAGGCCAATCGCGGTTGCTTTTCCTTTACGTTCTTCGTTCCAAAATGCTTCGTATTCATCGTGCATTTTCTCAATAAGGCTTTCGGGAGAAATGTTGTAATACACTTCATATGTATTCGGGATGAACATCGCGATTACATTATCCTTGGTGAGGCCGTACGGATTGTTCATCGCGAATTTTACCAAAGCAGCCTCAAATTCTTCCGGCTTCATGCCGAGGTTGCGCGTGATGCGCTCGGCCAGTTCCTTCGGCAACCGGATATTATTGAACGTGATTTTAACCGGCTCCTGTTTTCCCGACCGAAGCACCTTCAATGCCTGAAGATTGGTCATATTCGTACGAAGAACATAACGCCCCGGCTTCAGTTGTGTATCATAGCCGGTGAGACGAGCCAGAAAACTAAATGAAATTAAATCATTAACATACCTTCCTTCGTGCAGTGTCTTTTGTATGTCTTTGAAGGTTGCCCCTTCATCGATAATGAACAGGCGGTTGTCCTTATCCACAAGGATATTGGGTGTGTATACAACCTGGTAGGCATAAAAAGTGAAGGATATCCCTAGAATGCCGAATACAAGAAACAGGATTAAACGTTTGCTGGGTTTCATAAACTAACTGAACGGCAAAAATAATAAAAAGTATTCGAGTTGGGGTCTGGTGTTAGAAAGTCCGGAAGACCGAAAGTCGGAAAGTCCGGAAGAACTTATCCTTCCGACTTCCGGGGCTTTCCGTCTTCCGGACTTTCAGACTAGCTTTGTCTAACTTTCATCCCGAATGGCTGCCGAGTTATTAAAAATTCATCCGCAAAATCCCGAAGCACGAAAAATCAATCATACCGTTGATGTTTTGAAAAGGGGTGGTATCATCGTCTACCCCACTGACACAATCTATGGTATCGGGTGTGATCTGATGAACAAAAAATCCATTGAGCGGCTCTGCCGCATCATGGACATTAAACCGCAGAAGCTTGATCTTTCCTTTATCTGCAATGACTTAAGTCACATTTCTGAATTTGCACGTATTGACACTCCGGTTTTCAAACTGCTGAAAAAAGCATTGCCCGGAGCATTCACGTTTATTCTTGAATCCAGCAACCGGGTACCAAAAATTCTGGATGTAAATAAGAAGACCGTTGGGATTCGCATTCCGGATCACAACATCCCGCGTCAAATCGTGAAAGAATTACAGAATCCATTGATCACTACATCCATTAAGGATGACGATAAAATCAAGGAGTACACTACGGATCCGGAAGAGATCTACGAAGATTTTAAGAACCTGGTGGATCTTGTTATCGATGGGGGTGCAGGGGGAAATATTCCTTCCACCGTTGTTGACTGTACCGAAAATGAAATCGCGATCATCCGTCAGGGGCTTGGCAAAATAGAGGAGTATTTATAATGCCTCGAGCTTCTGTTTCAGCAGCTGTTGTTCAGCCACGGATGGCGTGCGGGTTAACGCGTCAGTAAAGTACTGCCGGGCCAGCTCCCTCCTCCCCAGCTGATGATACCATTCGCCAAGCGTACCGTAGTAGAGATAGTAGTTTTTCAGCACGTCATCGTGTTGCAACGCCAGCAATTCGGCAAGGGCTTTTTCCACACCGTGAACTTCAGCGTAAGCAATCAGCCGGTTTAATGCTACGATTCCGTTGGGCTTCATTTGATACAGTAGATCATACAAAGCCAGAATCTGTTTCCAGTTTGTAGCACGGTAGTGGTTTGCCATGCAGTGTTCATAAGCAATGGCCGCCTCGATGTGAAACGAAGAGACCACATCACCGGTTGACGCGCGAGTCAGGAACACGTTCCCTTGTTGTATCAGCGCGTAGTTCCATTTTGACCGATCCTGTTTTTTTAACACGAGCAAATTACCAGCATCATCCACACGGCCGTACAAACGTGCTGCCTGCAAACACAGCAACGCAGTAAGCGCAAAACTCTCCGGTTGCGCGGTAAGCGGATGATGGATGATCATATTGGCCAGGCGTAGTGATTCCTCCACCAGGTCATCACGAATAAGTTGGTCGCGCTGACTGGAATTGTATCCTTCGTTGAAGATGAGGTACACAGCCGTTAATACATTTTGGAGACGTGCTGAAAGTTCAGTAGTCTCCGGAATATTGAACGCCACCTTTTCCTCGCGAAATTGTTGCCTTGCGCGATAGAGCCGTTTGGTTATTGTCTCTTCTCCCGTGAGAAACGCACGGGCTATTTCCGCTACACTAAAGCCGCAAAGCGTTTTCAGGATCAATGCTACTTGCGACTCTTCCGGCAACGAAGGATGACAACATACGAACATCATCCGCAGTTGCTCGTCTTCAATTTCATGTTCGTGAACGAATTGACGGATTGTTTCGCCCGCTGAGAATTCAGACTTCAGTAAGGGTGAAATTTCGGCAGCAAACTCTTTTTTGTGACGCTCTCTGCGCACTACGTCAAGCGCCTTGTTTCGTGCCACCGTGAAAAGCCAGGCCGAGGTATTTTCGGGAACGCCACCAAAACGCCATGTCTCCAACGCTTTTATCAGCGTATCCTGCACCACATCTTCGGCCAGTTCGAGGTTGTGTGTACCAAAAATTTTGGTAAGCACGGCAATTAACTTCCCCGCTTCGTGACGAAACAAGTGCTCCACCAGGGGTCGCTCATCCTGCGGTAAACTCATACACTGAAAATAAAACAGGTTGTTGTGTTGACAACCTGTTTCACCAAAATTTACAAATCGTAATACGTAGCGTCTCGTATGATTTTTTTATCCCGAATGGTTAATACCGTTACAATCGGCAGTTTAAATTTCTTTCCGCCTGGTCCCGTTCCCGTAGAAATAAATTCCACGGTCACTTTATCGCCTGCCGGCCACACGCCCACCACTTCGTCATGAAGGTCGGGAAACATCTTCTGCATTTCAGCATACTTGGCGATTACTTCGGCACGCGACTGATTAATGTATTCAGTACCGAAAGACGGATCAAGGAATGACGCAGTATCGGTATAATACCCTGCCATTTCTGTCCAAGCATGACGATTGAAGGCATCAAAAAAATCATGCACCAGCATTTCGTTGTCATTTGTGGCTGGAGCACCCGCCTGGCACCCCATCATCAGTATGAATAAAAGAACGATCGTTGCTTTCATGAATTTATTTTGAAGGGAACTGTGGATGCGTCTTTATTTCTTCAATCTGCAAGGTGTGCCGCTTACAATGCGCTCCGATCAGAATTATCCACTGGTATGAATCTAACTGGCCAAACAAGGGATGTGGCAGCAAATGGTTATGCAGGTCGTCTTGCGTCCACCCATTTTTTGGTTTCGTTCCGTTGTGCATTAAACGATTCAAAAGCTGCAGCCGAGTTCTCATACTTACCGGTTGGCTGCAGAAATTCAGGTGCCTTTACTTTTTCCGAGCGGTCAACAACAACCCGAATGAGGTCTTCAGCGCTGGCATATTTTATCTCCGTGCGTTTGGAACCGTCAGCTGGCTTTTGTTGAAATTCTTTTATTCGCCCGAATATTCCCGTTTCCGCTATAGCGATATGTTCCAGACATTGGGCTATGGACCAGTTCTCCGGAGATACTTTGAACTGAAGTTGCTCTGCACTCAATCCTTTGATGGATTTTTCCAGATCATGCTGGGTTTCGGAAAGGTATTTAACAGCGAATTTTCGTTCGTCTTTGGTAAGTATGCCTTCACCGGTCAGGCCGGTGAACAGCAACACAACGAGAAATGAAATAAGGGTTTTCATAAAACAAGTTTAAAGGTGGTGGTAGCAAATATAAAGGTTCATTGGGGTATCGGCATGACCTCCCTGACTTCTACGCTCGCATCGGGTGCATCAAACATGGGACATCCTTTTGAAAGCTCGATGGCCTCTGCATAGTCCCTCGCCTTGATCAGGAGATATCCGCCCACAATGTCTTTGCCTTCGGTAAAGGGTCCATCGGTTACTTTAATTCCGGTGGTTCGCAAAACTTTTCCTCCGGGCAGAAGGGGCTGTCCGCCAATAAGTTTTTCACCCTCAGCCAGAGCGCCCATCCAGGCATTCCACTTCTTCATGTCGGCTTCCATTTCGGCCGGTGAGAGGTTAGCATAGATTTCTTCAGCTTCCTGGGTGTTGCGGAAAATGTACATGAATTCTTTCATTTGATTTAAATTTTAAAGGTTTGACATTTTTACATCCCATTGACGAACGGACACATTGAATATGGACAGACTTTTAAAAAAATTCTCAAAAAAATTACCGAACCTCCACAGAAGCATGCTCAATCAGTATTAGGAATCAACCCGTTCAAGTTTGTGTTTCGGTGTGTGAACACCGGCCAACCGGATTTTACGACCGATGGCAAACTTTTCCGGAGCATCAACAATTCTGAAAATCAATTTCTCCGGTCGAATCAGTTACTTTGCTTACGCTTTAAAACTACATATCATGCGCAACTCACTGATTTTTCTGTCTTCCTTTTTAATCGTTCTATCGGCACATGCACAGGATTTTCAGCGGCTGTTTATTGCCGAGGATTTCACAAAAGAGAATTTGTTCACCAACAACATCGAAGGTCCTGCATTTGACGAAGCCGGAAATCTATACGTAGTCAATTTCCAAAAGGACGGTACCATTGGCCTGGTTAAACCGAACGGAGACGTGCAACTATTCCTTACCCTCCCCGAGGGCAGCACTGCCAACAGCATTCAGTTCGATAGTAAAGGCAATATGTATCTGGCTGATTTCACCGGGCATAATGTGCTCAAGGTTAATATAAAAAACAAAAAAGTGAGTGTGTATTCACACGCAGCTTTCAACCAGCCGAATGACCTTTGTATCAACAGCAAAAATCAGCTCTTTGCTTCGGATCCCAATTGGAAAGAGAGCACGGGAAAACTCTGGCGGATCGACAAAGGCGGTAAAGCCGTAATGCTCACGGACCAGATGGGAACTACTAATGGCATTGAGCTGAGTCCCGATGAAAAAATTCTCTACGTAAATGAAAGCGTTCAGAAAAAAATCTGGGCTTTCGATGTGGATAGCAAAGGGAATATTTCAAACAAAAGACTCTTTGCCGAATTCCCTGACTTTGGTTTTGATGGTATGAAATGCGATAAGCAGGGAAATCTTTACGCAACGCGGTATGGCAAAGGTGTTGTTGTTGTTTTATCTCCCGATGGAAAAGTAATCCGTGAAGTTCAGCTAAAAGGCAAGAACTGCAGCAACCTGGTGTTTGGCGGATTGAATGGTAAGCTGGTATACGTTACGCTGCAAGACCGAAAGGGAATGGAGATGTTCCGGAATGATGTGGCTGGAAAGGGTTTTTGATGTTGTGAAGGTTCAGGTATACATCCTGGCCATTTTATTCTGCCCCACATCGTGTTTGCAGCAACCTTCAAGGCACACCAATGTTATTGCCCTGCAACCTTACGCGGGCTTTGATCAGATACTTCTTGATAGTCTTTCGACAAACATTGCAAACCATTATGATGCGCGAGTGGTGGTGCTTCAGCCCATTGCGTTACCAGAGGAAGCCTTTGTAAATATTAAGTCAGCTCGCTTCCGGGCAGACAAACTCATCCAAATACTTGAACAAACAAAACCAGATACAATTGATTACATTCTTGGACTTACCACAAAAGATATCTCAACTACAAAACGAGATTCATGGGGCAATGTCAAAGAACCTGCATCAAAATATGAAGATTGGGGAGTTTTTGGATTGGGTTATATGCCGGGCGCGAGTTGCATTGTGTCAACATTCCGGATCGGAAATCCGAAGTCCAAGCGCAACGAGCGCTTCATGAAAATATGTATTCATGAGCTCGGCCATAATATGGGACTGGAACATTGTGAAACACAGGGCTGCGTTATGGCTGATGCGGCTGAAACTATTAAAACAATTGATCAGGTTCACACCGACCTTTGCAGTGCCTGCAGAAAAAAATTGAATTAATCACCCCATCACCTCCCGCAACACCTGCACAGATTTAATCTCACCCAATCCTTCGATGTGATCGGTGTAAAACCGGATCAACAAATCCAGTAGTTCTCTCCTTAATGTATGAGGCATATGTATTACCGTTTCGTAATCAGTTACTACTAATGTATCCAGCATACCTTCCATTTCGGGTGTAGCGTATCGTCCACCGACTACTTCATTTTTGTTTTGTGCACCGAAACCAAGAAACCGGCTCAGCTTCAACAGAAATATCAAATGAAAATTATCGATCCCTTTTACCTGGTGATCCAACGTGATTAACGAACGAATCAGAAAATCACATACTTCTTCCGAATGACTTTCGTCTTTCACAGTTTTATTGATGATCTCATTGATGAACATGGCAATGGTGGTTTTTCGCACATCGTTTTGTATCGATTGATAGGGGTATAAACACTTTACCTCCTTGATGCGAAGTATGTCGGCATTATCACGGTGGTAAACAACCAGATCGAGCAGCGTAAGCGGTTGATACAGGGCGATTTTACTTTTTGCTGATTTGCTTCTCACGCCATTGACAATGTACGCCTGCATACCGAACAGCTCCGTAAAAATATTTACAATGATGGAGGTCTCTCCATACTTTGTAAACCTGAAAACTATTCCGCGCGTTTTGTGTAGCAATTCTTTTGGGTTTCCTTGGCGTTGTCCCTTTGCAAAGATCGTGAAGAGACTCTACTAGTCAATGACGGCTATTTTACCTACTTCGCTTTCGGCTCCATCACTCGTGGCTGCGAACACCAGGTAGATTCCGGTTGATGCGCGCCTGCCCTGGTAATCCTGAACATTCCAGGTGGCCATCCCACCGTTGGCTTGTGTTTGCCAGATCAGTTTTCCACTGATATCTGTAATCTTGACCTGCGCATCCATAGCTAAACCGGTTATGCCTACCGTTCCGGAAAATGTGCTCACCACCGGATTCGGAAATATTTTAATCTTCTGCGTTGCATAGTCACCCGATGTGGCATCGCTGCGGAACGAACTTATGCCTTTGTCCGTCACGAAAAAAACTTCACCGGTTTTTCCATCAATCTCAATATCACGGATCACATTCGATAACAACGGGCTGTTTTCAATAGTGAAATTGTAAATCATTTCTTCACCGATTGGATTGAAAAGCCATACACCTCGCTCGGTTCCCATCCATTTTCGGTTTCCGCCATCCACAGCAATCGCGGTTACTTTATCATCGCGCAGCAGAAACCGGCTCTCAAAAATCGGCTTGATGGCACTTTCGGTTGGACTGTAGAAATAACACACACCCAGTTCCGTTCCTACCCACACCAGGCCATCACGGTCAACGGCAATGGATCGTACATTTTTGTTAGGCAATGCTCCGTTGTTTGAATTTTCAGTGAGGTAAGCAAAGGCATTCTGTTCCTTGTTGAACACATACAGTCCTCCGCCTTGTGATGGATTTACGATCATCCAGACATTTCCAAACCAGTCGGCCACAATGTCTAACGGATAGCGACCCGCTGTTGTGAGAGCCGGAAAAAATTCCCAGGTATTATCCGGCTTCAAAAGATTAAGCGATTGAGAATTCCCATAGGCGGCAACCCACATACCTTCGGCAGCTCCATCAATGGCTGTGATCAGGTTGTTGGGTAAGGGACTGGTTAGGTTGTCATAGCGTGTTGATGCACCACTGGCATCTTTCTTTTCTAATCCAAAGCCGTAGGACGAAACAAACCGGTTTCCGGAATTGTCTACTTCAGCATCCGTAAGATCATTCATGGTGGTTTGCTCAGTGTTCCATACGCCATTTTGAAATTCGTCCAGCATCCCTTTTCGGTTCAGCGGCATCATGGAGGAAGAATACCCCCCCGCAACGTTGAACATTCTACCATTGCTGAATTTCATTTTAAATGTAGCTGCAGATGAAGGGCCGTTGGGCACGAGACTTAGAAATGACCCGGAAAAGTCAGACACCAGTCCATTCAGTTCGTCTCCGATCCATAATTTTCCGGAGGCATCTTCCATAACATAGTTTGTCTGCTCAAACAGAATATTGGAGACAATTTCTGGAACTGCTGCAGGCGTTTTTTTCCAAACATTCACCAGGTTGCCGCCTGCGTTTTCCACCATGAAAAGGTGTGCGGTTGAGGCACTGATTGACCGGAAAGTTGCGCCTTGTAAAAAGGATTCTTTTGTCCACACTCCATTTTCATAACGATGAATTCCAGAACCATCAACGGGAATGAATACACGGTTGTCAAAAGCGGCTATTGATTTTATCGCTGTGTTTAATTCGCCCGATGCAAATCGCTTCCACTTGTTAAAGTCTAAAAGGTTGTCGTCCATATCTCCGGCAAGTACACCGGTTTCGGTAGCCAGAAAAACGGAATCATCCTTGAAGGTACTTTGAAAGATCTGCAGCGTTTGGCCGGCATCACCCAGATCGCGCCATGTTTCTTTAATGGCTTTCGCGGAGAGATCAAACACGACTACACCGTAATCGGATGACAGGTATGCATAGTTTTCCCGAATGGAAATGTGATTTATTTTTTTTGACCCGGTAATGGTTGATCCCTGTGCCGGGTTAAATCCGACAACTGAATTTCCCCTGACCACATCAAACCGCCCATCTTCATAAGCGATCAGCAACTGATTTGTCTGTTGGTCAAAATTAATCCATGTAATTCCCGAGCCGTTTAGTCCATCGAGTTTTGAAAGGCTGGTTATACTTTGATCAGCACGATCGAAAACCATTACACCATTTTCGGCAGCTGCAAAAACGTGCTGACTTCCAACAGCAACACTGTTGATTGTGTTGTAGGAAAGGTGCATACGCCAAGTGCCGATGGGAATATTTTGCGCGAATGTGTACGAACTAAGAAATACCAAAAATGTACAGAGCAGCAGACGTGTTAACGCGCAAATGAAATCCGGGATTTTTTTATTGAATGACGTCACCATCTCTTTACAGACATTGATAATTTGCACATTACTCATTGCTCCGTAGCCCTTTCCTTCATCCCTTCCATAAATGCCTTGCGGCTTCGGGCTTCATATTCGGCTCGCTCACCGAGCATTACCTGTTTATCATTTTCCACCAGGCGAAAAGAAAACGAAGCGAGTTCACCGGTTTGTGCGCAGATCGCGTGAACTTTCGTAACAAATTCAGCAACGGCCAATAGGCTTGGCATGGGCCCAAATGGTTTACCTTCAAAGTCCATATCCAGACCAGCCACGATTACGCGTTTGCCTGAATTGGCCAGTGTATTACAAACATCCACGATAGAGTCGTCAAAAAATTGCGCTTCATCAATACCTACTACATCACACTCTCCGGCCAGCAGTAAAATGTCACCTGGAAAATTAACGGGTGTTGATCGAATAGCATTTTCGTTATGCGACACAATTTGCTCCCGATGGTAACGGGTATCGATCACCGGCTTAAAAATCTCCACATTTTGCCTGGCTATTATGGCGCGATTCAATCTGCGGATAAGCTCTTCGGTTTTGCCGGAGAACATACAGCCCGCAATTACCTCAATCCAGCCAACACCTCCCGGCTTATGCTTTCCACCTAAATTCGGTTCAATAAACATGAGAGTAAAATTAAGAGAGTTTCCGGGGTTTCAATCGGAGTAGTTGAGGTGCGGAAGTTTATACGGATCAGGAACGGCAATAGTAATTTCGCCCGATACAACAGCCTGGCAAGCAAGGCGCTCGTCTGATGCCAGTTCACCCATCTGCTGATACCGGATCTCTGCGGTGGTGTGGGGAGAAATCTGTTCGGCACCTTGAACTACCCTGAACTTACAGGTGGTACATCTGCCTTTGCCGCCACAAGCATGCATCCAGTCCTGGTGATGCACCTGGAGCTGGAAAAGCAATGGTCTATACGAATCGTTCGTCTCGACCGTTTTGTTAAACAGGTTTTGAATGGTTATGCGCGGCATGTTGTCAATCTGCGGCTAAAATGTGCACATTATTGAATATCCATTAACTTTATAGCCGCCAAATAAGGCATTAATCAGATATAATACACATGGACGAAAAGATCAGTCTGGAAGCAATTGCGTTGTATGGCGATTCATATGCCGAAAAGGTGCTGAAGGGATTTTTTGCTTCAAAAGAAAAGATCATGGGTTCGGAGATTCTCAGTCTCTGTAATGTTCAACAAGTCAATCTTTTTGTAATCCGTGAGTTGTTTAAAGTATGGCGCGATGAAACCAAAAAACTGAAAAGCCCATACTTTGATTTCGAAAATCCGGAAGTAAAAGAAGCGCTTGATAATTTCATGGGTGTGCTTTCCAAAAATATTTCCATTGACCGGGCATACTTTGCTCCGTTGTTGAAGAAAGCATCCAGCCAGGCATTACTCGTAATTTTTGATCCGTATGATTTTTACTCCATCACGATCACCGGAAAAAACAATAAGCTGGACATAGAACCCTTCCGGGAAGAGATCAAATACCTCAAAGTGAATAAGGAGCCGCTGGAGCGTATGCTGCAAAAACTCG
>Ga0315910_10002688_pt1 | contig 15426 bp, 13 predicted proteins | sample EdamamesoilMG_FD_204470 | JGI IMG/M metagenome (GOLD analysis project Ga0315910, IMG submission 204470) | Garden soil microbial communities collected in Santa Monica, California, United States - Edamame soil | ecosystem: Environmental > Terrestrial > Soil > Garden | place: USA: California... | reverse complement strand
ACGGGGACGGGCGCGCCCTCGCGGAAGCGGTGTCGAAGCTGGGAACCGCGCTGCGCGAATGGCGGCCTTTCTGCGGGCTGATCGACCAATGCCAGGCCGATCTCGCGGCGTTGAAGACCGAACTGGCGAACCAGGAGCGGCCACCGGCGGGGGTCCTGCACGCGCAGGTCGAGGCCTTGCGCCGCGAGAAGGCGGCGCTGGAAGACATGTTGCGCGAGCACGGCGCGAAGCTGCAGCAGTTCTACGCCCGCATCGCGTCGCTGGAGCAGATGGTGCGCGACCACGGCGCCACGATCGTGGACTACAACGCGCGTCTCACCGGGCGCGAGGCGGAGCTTGCCCGCATCAAGCGGCACTGGACGTGGAAGATCGCGCGGCGGTTCATGCGCTAACGCTGATTTTCAGCCGCCAGCCGCCAGCCGCCAGCCGCCAGCCGCCAGCCGCCAGCCGCCGGTCGTCAGTCGTCAGTCGTCAGTCACCGATTTCGGTTTGGCGCGCCCCCCGATGCGGTGGAAGGTGATGCGGGCGTGCGATACCTTCCTGCCGTCGACCATCCTGCTGACCTGGGCGATCCTGAAAATGCCGAGGCCCGGATAGCTCACGGTGCCGTCTCGCGACTCGCCGAGAGCCTTGCTGATGTGCCTGAAGAGATGCTGGATCAGGGCGATCACCTTGTCCTCGGGCAGATCGTCGAGCAGGCCGGGATTGGCCTGGTACAGGTCGTCGATCAGATCCGTCATCCGCCATTGAACGCGAGGCGGGCCACTCGTTTCGAGGATCTCGCCGCGCGAAGCGTGCTTGCGGCGCAGGGCATGCATCAGTTTTGCCATTTCCCCGGGCGTTTCACCGCGGATGCCCTCGGGCGCCGCGCGACCGAGCAATGATCGCAGCCGGCGCGCGACTTCCGCATCGGGCGTGAGCAGGTCCTTGCTCTCCCTGACGTCGCCCGGCCGATGCTCGCCCAGATGCTCGTCCAGCGATTGTCCCAGCCGCGCTTCCATCCACTCGATGTCCGCGCGGTTCCTTGCGAGGACCGGCGCGACGATGTCCGGAGAGAAGCGGAACTTCTCGCCTCCCGCCTTGGCCAGCAGCATGCCTAGCTTGTGGCCTTCCGGCGCTCTCATTGCCGTAAAGCCGAGCTTGGATCCGATCCTCCCATAGTTGTAGAGCAGCGCGACGGCCTGCCTCGTCAGGGACTCGTTCAGCCGTACGATGCGCCGCGCGGGCAGCGCGATGTCGAGGCGCGAGCAGAAATCACGCACGGCGCAGCCTTCCGGGAATGCCGCGGGGTCGAACTTCCACAGGTGCACGTTCTCGCGCCCGAAAACGTCGTCGAGCGCGCCGAAGAACTTGCGGTAATTGCGATATTCCCGGTCGGGGCGGATCTGTCGCGCGACGCCGCTCTTGACGCGTTGCTGAAAGCCGCTGGCCATGAAGCCGGCGGGCGGCCTCACATAGCTGACGACGGTCAACTCGTCGAAGCGCGCGCGGAACCAGTCGCGTATCCGGGCCAGCCCTTCCGGCGGCAGCACGCCGATGTCCTCGCCCGAGACGATGAGCGTCCGCTTTCCCGCCTCCGCGACTGAACGCTCCAGGCGTCCGCGCATGTCGGCAACGTACTCGGCGAGCGCCGCGGCGTCCGGGCGGTCGGCGCGGTTCAGGCGGTGGTGCTCCGGGTGCGGCGAGAACAGGCTGACCATCGCCAGGCTGTGGTTGGGTATGTCGAGGCGCGCGTAAAGAAAGCGCTCATCGGAGAACCCGTCGAGGCTCCACTGGATGGAGGTGGAGCCGGTCTTGTGCATGCCGACGTGAATGATGCAACGCGTCACTGGCGATCCTCTCCCCGCAGCAGTGTGCCGGTACGGGCCCTGGCGCGATCGAGCAAGCCATACGCTAGTCTGCGCAGCGATCCGGACGGCGGCGGGTCGGTGCGCGTCCGCAGCGCATGCACCAGCAGCGCGACGTCCCGCGGCGTTTCGCCACGGTTGCCGGCGGGCGCAGCGTTGCCCAGCAGCGCGATCAGGCCGTTCACTGCTTGCGGGTCCGGAACCAGCAGTTCAGCCAGGTCGCGCACCTCACCCGGCTGGTGCTTGCCCAAATGTTCGTCCAGTGATTGCCCCAGCCGTGCTTCCATCCATTCGATGTCGGCACGGTTCTGCTCGAGCACGGGACCGATGAGGTCGCGGGACAGGCGGAAGCGGGTGTTGCCGATCCGCATCAGCTCGCTTGCCAGACGGTGGTTCTGAGGCCCGGTCATCGACGTCGAGCCCAAGTCCCGTCCCAGTTCGCGGTAGATGTACAGCAGACCCAGCGCCTCCCGCGACAGCGATTCGTTGAGGCGCACGATGCGCGACGCCGGCAGCGCGATGTCGAAGCGATGGCAAAAATCGCGCACCGCGCAGCCACCCGGATACGACGCGGGATCGAACTTCCAGAGCATGACGTGCCCGCCGCCGAACACATCATCGAACTTTCGGAAGATCGCGCGATAGCCGCGGTACTGGAGAGACGGCCGCTCGTCGCGGCGCTGCCGTTTGACCTGCTCCTGGAACATGCCCGCGACGAAGCCGGCGGGCGCGCGGATCGCGGCGGCGACCGTGATTTCGTCGAAAGCTTCGCGCAAATGGTCCCTGAGGAGACGCAGCTTGTCGGGCGGCAGCAGCACGACGCCCTCGCCGGAGATCAGGCAGGTGCGGCCGCGCGCCGCTGCCATTGACTGCCGAAAACGCGCGAGCGCGGTCTTTCTGCCTTCGTCGTCGAGGCGGGTCGCGCGGGGGTTGTCGTGGCCCAGCAGGCCGAACAGCGCGGGCGCGTGGTTGGGATGCGGATCGAAGTCGGCGTAAACGAACCGCTCGTCGGCGTAGCCGTGGAGGCTGCGCTGGATGGACGTCGTGCCGGTCTTGAACATGCCGGCGTGGAGGACGCAGCGGGTCATGACGGTTCCGCGTTCTCAATAGGGGTCGCGGTGCTGGCCGCCGAGCGCCACCCGGGCATAGCCCAGCAGCTGGCGCGCGAGTCTGCCGAGCGGCATCCGATCGAGGGGGCTCGCGCACTTCAGCCGCAGCGCGTGCACCAGTCGCACAACGTCCTCGGGCGACTCGCCGCGATTGCCGCGCGGCGCGGCTTTTCCCAGCTGCGCCAGCAGTTCGTCGACCGCGCCCGGGTCGGGCACGAGCAGGTCCGACTCGTCGCGGATGTCGCCCGGCCGGGGCGCGCCCAACTCATCGCGCAGGGATTGCCCGAGGCGCGCCTCCATCCACTCGATGTCCTCGAGGTTCTTCCCGAGCACCGGCTGCAGGGCATCCGGGTGGAAGCGGACGCGGGTGCGGCCGATCGGCAGCAGCGCCTGTTCCAGCCGGAAGTTCTGCCCACCCCTCATCGTCGTGGAACCGAACGCCCTGCCCAACTTGCGGTAGATGAACAACAGCCCGAGGGCTTCTCGCGATATCGAGGAGTTCAAGCGCACGATGCGGCTTTCCGGCAACGCGATGCCGAGCCGCGTGCAGAAGTCTCGCACCGCGCAGCCGCCGGGGTACGTGGCGGGATCGAACTTCCACAGCGTGACGTTCTGGCGCCCGAATACGTCGTCGAACTTCCTGAAGGTGTTCCGGTAACTGCGGTACTTGAGCATCTGGATGTGATCGCGGTGCTGGCGCTTCACGCGCTGCTGGAAGGCGCTGGTCATGAAGCCCACCGGTTCACGCACCGCGGCGATGACGGCGATCTCGTCGAAGCGCTCGTGCAGGATCTCGCGCAACCGGACGAGCGGCGCCGGGGGTAAGGCGACGATGCCTTCGCCCGACAGCACCAGGGTGCGACCGCGCGCCGCGGCCATGCACTGGCGGAAGCGGGCGAGCGCTTTCGCTGTTTCCCGGCCGCCGGGTGCCGGCGACTCGGGATGATCCAGCCCCAGCAGGGCGAACAGGGCGCGGGTGTGATTGGGATGGCCGCCGTAGTTGGCGTACACGAACCGCTCGTCCTCGAAGTTGCGCAGGCTTTGCTGGATGGACGTCGTGCCGGTCTTGTACATGCCGACGTGGAGGACGCAGCGGCTCATGCCAATTCCGGCTCAAGGCACGCCGCGGGCACGCGCCCGGGTGTGCACGCACGGCCCATCAATCGTTCAGCACGATCTTCGTGATCGCGGCCACCTGGAAAATGATCTGGACGATGTCCTTCCAGAACTGGCGCGGCTTGTTGTCCGGCCGCGGCAGCACCAGGATGTCGTCTCCCGGGCGCACCTGGCTGTTGCTCGGGTCTTCGTCGAAGCTGCCGTCCCGGTGCGCGACGATGATGCGCGAGGTGTCGGCCTTTTGCGAATACCCGCCGGCGCGCTTGATGTAGTCTTCGACGCTGAAACCCGCCTCGTGCGCTACCGCGTTGGGGAACAGCACCTCGCCGTGCACCAGCACCAGGCCGTTCTTTACCGGCACGCGCACGATGTCGCCGTTCTCCAGCAACAGGTCGTCGCGGCTGCGCGCCTGGGCGATCACGACCTGGCCAAGCGGCTCGATGTTGCGGGCGCGCTCGACCCACTGCAGCATGAGGGCGGCCTCTTCCGTGCGCAGCCGGGATTCCTCGGCGGTACCGGAGCGCGCCGTCAGCACGGCATTCTCCAGGCTCTTCAGCGATGCCTGCAGCATCAGTCTCTGCCGCTCCTTGACGCTCAGACGGAAGAGCTGCAGGTTAGGCGAGTCGGAGCGCTCGGTGAACTCGATCTGCTTGACCAGTTCGCCCATGCGCGCGCCGTACGGCAGCACGTATTCCTGCGGGCTGACGTGCTCGCCCTCGACGCGCACGGTGATGGTGCCCGGGCGCTTGTCGGCGGTGAACTCGATCTCGTCGCCGTTCGTGAGCTGAACGGTGCCCGCCTCCTTCAGCGGGAAGTACTCGGTATTGCGCACGATGCCGGTATTGCGCATCACGCGCACGTGCGTCGAGGTGGGCATCGGCCGGGCGAGTGCGGCAAGCCGCGCGAGCTCGACGCCGGTGCCGGTGAACTCGAAGCGCTTCGCATTTGCCGCCAGTCCCGAAACCTTGAACATGCTCTTGCGCGACTGCACCAGCACGACGTCGCCGTCGCCGAGTTGCACGCCCGGCAACTGGCCGCTGAGAAGAAAGTCGTACAAGTTGAACTGTGCCCGCACCTGGCTGCCGCGCAGGACCTGCACGTCGAGGAAGGAGCCGCGATCGGCGTCGATGCCGCCGGCCTGGTCGAGGTAGCGCAGGATGCTGTCGGTCGAGGTGCCCTGGTACATGCCGGGCCGGTGCACGAAGCCGGTGACGAATACCCGCACCGGCTGGGCGGCGGCCAGGCTGATGTAGCTGTGCACGTTGGCGCGGAAGGTGCGGCGCAGGGATTCCTCCAGCACCCGGGGCAGGTCCCGGTTCGGGATGTTGTTGACGCGCACGGGCCCGACTTGCGGCAGGAAGATGTTGCCCTGCGGGTCCACGGTGAGCATTGCGTCGAAATGGAACGCGCCCCACAGGCGGACCTGGAGCTGGTCGCCGACCGCGATGACGTGGTCCGGATTGAAGATCGAAGCGGAACTGGCCGCGAACGCGCCGGTGAACATGTTCGCGCCGAACACGTCGCTCGTCAGATTGACCGAATAATCGAACAGGTTCGCGCCGCCGGAAGGCTTGGGCGCGGGTGGCGGGGGTGACGGCGCGACCCGCGGGCGGGACGAGGTGGATTCCGGCGAGGTCGCCGGGAACAGCGGCGCGAACGTTCCCCCGAGCGGCTGCTGCGCTCCCGGTTGCTGCGCTGTGGCGGGCGCGGCGGTAGTGGACGAGGGCGAGGTGATCGTCGCGGGCAGTTGCTGCTGCGGCGTCATGTACTGGGCGCTCGCTGCGTGCGCGAGGAGCAGTGCAAGGATGGCTGTCAGGTGTCGCATAGGGTCAGTCCCGGTGTTCGCGAATGATGTCGATGAGAAGGAGCAGGATGCCGGTCAGGATCAGCGTCACGATCACGTAGACCGCGATGGTGTAGAGCCGGGCAGGTTCGAGCGAGTACTCAGGCACGGTTGGAGTCTGGATGACGGAAACCTTCTTGAGGGTGCGGTTGGCATCGATGCGCGCGCGCTCGAGCGCCGACAGCGCCGTCTTGTAGACGTCCTGCTCGAAGCCCGCTTCCAGCAGCAGGCGGTCGTACTCTTCGGCAACCCGGTTCAGCGTCTTGCCGTTCGGCGAAGCGAGCCGCGAACGCTCGGCGGCGATTTGCTGTTCCACCGCGCGCACCTGGACGTTGATCTGCACCAGTTCCGACGCATCGGGTGTGAGATAGGTCTCGAGCGCGCGTCGCCGCGCATTCAGGCTCGAGAGCTCGCCCTCGAGCCGCGCCGTCACGGCGGACAGGTTCTCGAGGGTGGCGGCCGGCGAGACCAGTCCGTGCTTGTTCTGGAAAACGAGCAACTTCTGACGCGCCGCCGACAGCCGCTTGTTCACCTCGATGATTTCGCGCTCGGCGAACGCTACCTGCTCGCGCGCGAGCTTGCGCGCGAGCTCGTTCATGAAACGCTCGCCTTCCTGCACCAGCATGGAGCCGATGGCGTGGGCCATCTCCGGCGTGTAGGCCTGCGTCTTGATCACCAGCAGGCCCGAGTACTCGTCGAATTCCGCCTCGACGCGGCCGAGGTAATGCTTGTGGAACCATTCAAATGGAATATCACGGTAGAGCATGCGCGAGAGCACGTCGTAGCTGTCGTTGAAGTGCGTTCGCAGGTCGAGCCTGGCGTCGAGCACGCGCAGCATGTCGGTCGAGAGAAGGTGGTCGCGCAGCAGCAGGATGTCTTTCGAGCCCGCGCTCGAGCCCAGCACCGACGAGAGGTCGAGGGTCGGCATCGCGGGCGCCTGCAGGTTCTCCACGACGATATGTGCCTCGGACACGTAGCGCTTCGCTGCGAACACGCCCCAGTAGAGCGTGAACGCCACCATCAGGCCGATCGCTATCCGCCAGATGAGCTGATTCTGTTTTTGATAACTCATGCCTTGATGCTCTGTCGGTAATTTTTCAATGCTTCGTCCACTGAGTCAAAACTGTAGGCCTGGCCTTCGTGCAGCCAGACCGCGTAATCGCAGAACTGCTTGAGGGTGGTTTCATTGTGAGATACCAGAACGAGCCCTGACCGTTTGAAGGTATCGCGCAGCGCCTTCTGTGCCTTGCCCTTGAAGGCGGCATCGCCCGCTCCCATGCCCTCGTCGGCGATATACATGTCGAACTCGAACGCCCGCGCGATGGCGAAGTTGAGCCGGCCACGCATGCCGGCGGAGTAGGTGCGGACTTCCTCGTCGAACATGTCGCCCAGCTCCGAGTAGGCATGGATGAAATCGACGCGATCTTTAATCTCGTCTTCGAAACCGTGAATCCGGCAGATGAATTTCGCATTCTGCCGCCCGGTCAGCCGGTTCACCGTGCTGGAAGTCAGTCCGAGAGGCCAGGAGACGCGACCGGTGCGCTCGACGTGGCCGCGGGTCGGCATGTCGAGGCCGGACATCAGGCGCAGCATCGTGGACTTGCCGGCCCCGTTGCGGCCGATGATGCCGGTATTGCGGTCCGCCGGGAACGCGAGCGTGATGCCGCGCAGCACCCAGTGCGGTTCGCCGCGGCTCGTCCAGTAGCGTTTGTGCACGTCGGTGAGCGTGATCATAGCGTTGTCATCAGGCGGGTCCGGTAGCGCACGTGCAGCACGAGGCCGGCAAAGATCAGCCCAAGAGCGACCGAGTAAACGTAGGTTAGCGTGATGCCCGACGGGATGATGTAGGTTGGCATGAACGCGACGCGTAGCGCCTCGATGCCGTGCAGCACGGGATTCCACAAAAGGACCTCGAGGATGGCGTGGGGCATCGAGATCGACGGGTAGATTACCGCTGATGCGAAGTACAGCGGGAGCATCATGAGCCGGGTGATGCGGCCGACTTCGGGAAACAGCGAGGCGATTACCGAAAACACGAGCGCAAGTCCCAGCCCCAGCAGCCACAGGCCAACGCCGGCCACCAGCGCGCCGAGCGGGTCGGCGGGAACGACCGGGTGATCCAGCAGGCCGGCGCCGAGAAAAAAACCAAGGAAGATGACGCAGACCAGCACGCCCTCGGAGACGGCGCTCATGATGACGGTATCGATCGGCTTGATCTGGCGGAAAGCGTAGAGCCGTTCATTGGCGTCGACTGCCGCCATGCCCCGCGCCCACACGTTTCTCAGCATGAACAGCGACTGGAGGCCGAGCAGGATAAACACGCCGGTATCGGCGCCGGCGATGACGCGACTGCGGATGCCCACCGCATACAGCCACATGAGGAAGCCGATGTGGAGCAACGGCTCCACGATCAGCCACGCCCAGGCGATGCGGTCCTGGGCGATGCGCGAGAGCGTCTGGCGCATGAACAGGGCTTTCCACACGGATAGCGTGATGGCTAACGGCGTGCGAAGCTTGTGCGGGTCGGCCATGATTCCGGTTTACAGCAGTCCGCGCAGGTTGAGAACGCGGCGCAGCATCGCCATCGTGGTCAGGATGTCGTCCGCGACCGGGCGCGCTTCTTCCGGGCTTGCGTTTTCGAACCAATGGATCGCCGCGGCCATTTGCTCGGGCAGCGTCAGGGCCGCGTGCTGGCGCTTGAGGCCGTCCACTGCCCGGTAGCGCAGAACCCAGCCCTCGATTTCTTTCAGTTCAGCAGGCGTGCAGTTGCTGCGCAGCTTGTCGCTGATCGCCAGGGTAGCCCGGTTGATGCTCCCCATTGGTATCGATCTCGCCCTGCCGATGGAGGGGTCAAGCTGGCTTTTTACGACCTGTATGTTATTGCCGCGAAAGCGAAAATGCATAATAAAACATGAACATATTCTTGATCACACATGTTCATCATATCCTCGCCGGGACACCCCTGTCCAGACCCGCCTGCACTGGCGCTGGGCCGGCGTTCGGAGTCGTCGTCGCATGCTGGCGCGGGCAGCGGGTGCCCAGGGTCTCGCCCGGGCTGAGGACCGCGATGCCGCGACGTTCCGGCGCAAACGTCGGTCAGGGGGCGCATGCCATAATCGCCCGATTGGGCGCTGATACGTCCTCATGAAGAAAGCCGCATGAAGAAAGTCGCGCTGATTACAGGGGTAACGGGCCAGGATGGCGCGTATCTCGCCGAGTTCCTGCTCGACAAGGGCTACGTCGTTCACGGCATCAAGCGTCGCACCTCGCTGTTCAATACCAACCGCATCGATCACCTTTACAAGGACCCGCACGAGAAGGGCCGGCGCCTGATCCTCCATTACGGCGACATGACGGACTCGAGCGCGTTGATCCGGGTGCTGCAGCAGGTCCGGCCGGATGAGATATACAACCTGGCTGCGCAGAGCCATGTCGCGGTTTCGTTCGAGGAACCCGAATACACCGCGGACTCGGACGCGCTCGGCACGCTGCGCCTGCTCGAAGCGATTCGCATTCTCGGCCTGCAGAAGAAAACCCGCTTCTACCAGGCATCCACCTCCGAGCTCTACGGCAAGGTGCGGGAAGCCCCCCAGAATGAAACGACGCCGTTTTACCCGCGCTCGCCGTACGCGGTGGCCAAGCTCTACGCGTACTGGATCACGGTGAACTACCGCGAGGCGTACGGGATATACGCCTGCAACGGCATCCTGTTCAACCACGAGTCGCCGATGCGGGGCGAGACTTTCGTCACGCGCAAGATCACGCGCGCGCTGGCGCGCGTCAAACTGGGCCTGCAGGACTGCCTCTACCTCGGCAACCTCAACGCGAAACGCGACTGGGGCCACGCCAGGGATTTCGTTGACGCGCAGTGGCGCATCCTCCAGCAGAAGCGGCCGGACGATTACGTGATCGCCACCGGCGAACAGCACAGCGTGCGCGAGTTCGTCCAGGTGGCGTGCCGGGAGCTCGGCATCCGCGTCAGTTGGCGCGGCAAGGGCGTGAAGGAAAAGGGCTACGACGCGGCGGGTCGCTGCATCGTCGCGGTGGACCCGCGCTATTTCCGGCCCACGGAAGTGGACTCATTGCTGGGAGATGCCTCGAAGGCGCGCCGGAAACTGAAGTGGAAGCCCAGTGTGACTTTCCGCGAGCTGGTTTCGGAAATGGCGCGCGAGGATCTCAAGCTTGCGGAGCGCGACGCGCTGGTCAAGCGCCACGGGCACCGGTCCTACGATTTTCACGAGTAACGGTACAGGCACGTGAAGACATACGTGGCCGGTCACAAGGGCCTTGCGGGGTCCGCGCTCTGCCGCGCGCTGGACGCACGGGGGCACGGAAATCTGGTGACGCGGACGCACGCGGAGCTGGAACTGACCGATCGCGCCGCGGTGCGGGCGTTGTTCGAGAAAGAGCGTCCGGACCACGTGTACCTGGCCGCGGCGAAAGTGGGCGGCATCATGGCCAACTTCGAGCTGCCCGCCGAGTTCGTCTACCTCAACCTCGCGATCCAGAACAACGTCATCGAGGAAGCGCGGCGCGCGGGCGTCAAGCGGCTGCTGTTCCTGGGATCCGTCTGCATCTACCCGCGCGATTGCCCCCAGCCGATCCGGGAAGAACACTTGCTGACCGGCCCCCTCGAGTTCACCAACCGCCCGTATGCCATCGCCAAGATCGCGGGCATCGAGATGTGCTGGGCCTACAACCGCCAGTATGGAACGCGCTACATCGCCGCCATGCCGAACAACCTCTACGGCATCGGCGACAACTACGATCCCCGGCATTCGCACGTCCTGCCCGCGATGATCCGCAAGTTCCACGAGGCGAAGGTGAGGATGGAGCAGCGCAGTTCCGGCGAAGCCGGGGGGCATCCCTCATCCCTCATCCCTCATCCCTCGAAGGACGACAAGGTCGTCCTGTGGGGCTCCGGCACCCCGCGGCGCGAGATGTTGAACAGCGACGACATGGCCGAGGCCTGCGTCAAGCTGATGGAATTGCCGGACGCCGATTTCGACCGCATTGCCGGCACCGATCCCGCGGCGCCGCAGCCGCCGCTGATCAATATCGGCTGGGGCGAGGATTACACCATCCGTGAACTGGCGGAGCGGGTGCGCGGCGTCGTCGGCTACAAGGGGGCAATCGAATGGGATCCGGCCAAGCCCGACGGCACGCCGCGCAAGCTGCTGGATATCAGCCGCATGAAGGCGCTGGGCTGGTCGCCCCGCATCACGCTCGACGACGGGTTGCGGCAGGCGTATGCGGATTTCCTGTCCCGCTACGGGAAGTAGACGGGATACACAGAATACTTTTCAAAACCCGTCAAAAACATCAATAGACAGGATTAACAGGATTAGATCGAAAAACAGAGCGCCTGCTTCCTGGCTCGGAGCAGGCGGGATTGGCAGGACGCACAACCTGGATCAATAAAATCCACCCCCGGATTCGATGCTTCAAGATTATGGTTCGTTTTAATCTTGTTAATCCTGTCCGTTAAAGATTTTGGCGGGTTTCAAGGTTCTTGAGCGGATCCTGTCTATTTCGTCCGGCCGTAAACGTCGTCGAACCTGACGATATCGTCTTCCCCCAGGTAGCCGCCGGCCTGAACCTCGATGATGACGAGGTCGGTGCCGCCCGGGTTCGACAGCCGATGCTTGTGGCCGACGGGTATGTAAGTGGACTCGTTGGTCTTGAGCTCCAGCTCCTGGTCCCCGTTGACCACCTGTGCCGTGCCGTTGACGACGACCCAGTGCTCGCTGCGGTGGTGGTGCATCTGCAGCGACAGCGAGGCGCCCGGCTTGACCTCGATGCGCTTGATCTTGAAGCCCTTGCCTTCTTCCAGCACGGTGTAGGTGCCCCACGGCCGGTGCACCGTGCGGTGGAGCTTGTGCGATTCGTGTCCCTGCGCCTTCAGCTCGGCGTAGAGGTTTTTGACGTCCTGGGCACGGCCGCGGTCGGCGATGAGCAGGGCGTCCGGCGTGTCGATGACGACAAGATCGTCCACGCCCAGCACGCCGACCATGCGGCCGTCGCTGCGGATGTAGCAGTTGGACACGTCCTGCAGCAGCGCCTCGCCCTCGACCCGGTTGCCGGCTGCGTCCGGCGGCACCAGGTCGCCCAGCGAGTTCCACGAGCCGACGTCGCTCCAGCCGATGCTGCACGGCACGACCGCTATCTCGCCCGATTTTTCCATCACCGCGTAGTCGATGGACAGCTCGGGCACTTTCTCGAAACGCTCCACGTCGAGCTCGACCACCGTGTTGTCCGGGGCGCCGGTAACGCGCGAGTGCTCGAGGCAGGCGGTGACCGATGCGAGGATGTCCGGGCAGTGCCGGCGCATCTCGCGCAGCATGGTGCCGGCGGAAAAGCAGAACATGCCGGAGTTCCAGAGAAACCGGCCGGACTCGACGTAGGCGCGCGCTTTCTCGAGCGGTGGCTTCTCGACGAAGCGCACCACGCGGTTGCCCTCGAACTCGATGTAGCCGTAGGCGGTCTCGGGCGCATCGGCGCGGATGCCGAAAGTGACGATCTTGCCTGCCTGCGCGAGGTGGATCGCTTCGGCGACAGCGGCAGCGAACGCCGGCTGGTCCTTGATCAGGTGGTCTGCCGTGAGGATGAGCATCAACGCGTCGTCGCCGTGCATGCTGGCGATGCGCAGCGCGGCGGCGGCGATCGCCGGCGCAGTGTTGCGCCCGAGCGGCTCGAGCACGAAGGTATTGGCGAAGCCGGAACGACCGGACTCCCGATACTCGTCCTGGACTTTGAAGTAGAGCCCGTGATTGGTGACGGTGCAGACCTCGGTCACCGCGGGCAGCGCGGTCGCGCGCAGGTACGATTTCTGCAGCAGGCTCGAGCCGTCGCCCAGGCGGATGAACGACTTCGGGTGCATCTCCCGCGAGACCGGCCACAGGCGGGAGCCGGCGCCTCCGCAAAGTATGGTCGGGATCAGTTTCACGCCAGCAGGCCCTCGATTTCCCTCATGCATTGGTGCAGCGCTGATTCCCAGAGAGGCGGAACTATACCGAAAGCGGCCGTGAGTTTCGATGTGTTCAGGCGGGAATTGGCGGGGCGGCGGGCGGGCAGGGGATACTGGGAGGACGGGATCGGCGACAAGGCCGGCGCCTTGAAGTCCGCCCGGAGGGTTTCCGCCCGGGCGAAGATCGCCCCGGCAAAACCGTACCAGGACACGGCGCCCGCGGCGGTGAGGTGATAAATTCCGCCGGGCTCGTCCTGCCGGCCCGGCCCGGTCCCGGCTACCTGCAACGCCCGGGCGGTGATATCCGCGATCGAACGTGCCCAGGTCGGCGCACCCACCTGGTCATCGACAATTTTCAACTCGGGCCGCTCGCGCGCGAGGCGCAGCATGGTGCGGACGAAGTTGTTTCCCCTGGCCGCATAGACCCAGCTCGTGCGAAAGATCAGGTGCCGCGCGCGGCTGGCACGAACCGCTGTTTCTCCCGCCAGCTTGCTGCGCCCGTACGAGCTGACCGGGTTCGTCGCGTCGTCTTCCCGGTAGGACGCATCCTGGGCGCCGTCGAACACATAGTCGGTCGAATAGTGCACGAGCAGGGCGCCGAGCCGTTGCGCTTCTTCGGCCATGATACCGGGCGCAACGCCGTTGATTTTCATGGCGAGATCGGCTTCGGTTTCCGCCTTGTCCACGGCGGTATAGGCGGCTGCGTTGACGATGATCGAGGGGCCGGCTTCACGGATGACGCGCCGCACGGAGTCCGGGTCGGACAGATCCATACCCTTGCGGTCGAGCGCGATGACTTCTCCGAGCGACGCCAGCGACCCGCGCAGTTCCCAGCCGACCTGGCCGTTCGCGCCAACGAGGAGAATCCTCGTCACGGGATGCTCACGGGAAAACTTCTGCCTGCTTGAGCGGCTTGCCGGCCTTGTCTTTCGCCGCGAGGACGGGTTCGCCCGACAGCGGCCACTCGATCCCGATGTCGGGATCGTTCCAGACGACGCAGCGCTCGTGTTCGGGCGCGTAGTAATCGGTGGTCTTGTAGAGAAAGTCCGCGGTGTCGGACAGGACCAGGAAGCCGTGGGCGAAACCTTCCGGGATCCAGAGCTGGCGCTTGTTTTCCGCGGACAGCGTGGTGCTGGCCCATTTCCCGAACGTCGGGGAATTCTTCCGCAGGTCCACGGCGACGTCGAACACCTCTCCCACTACGACCCGCACCAGCTTGGCCTGCGGCTGCCGGATCTGGTAGTGCAGGCCGCGCAGCACGTTGTTGGTGGAGCGCGAGTGATTGTCCTGGACGAAACGCGGCTTCAGGCCCGTCTTCTCCTCGAACACGCGCTGGTTGAGGCTTTCGAAAAAGAACCCGCGTTCGTCGCCGAATACCCTGGGCTCGAGGATCAGCACTTCCGGAATTTCGGTCTGGATGACGTTCATGTTGCGGGTAGTTTACAAGGTACGAGGAACAAGGTTCAAGGAAACGCACCCAATCCAAAAACCTTGAACCTTGAACCTTGAACCTTGAACCTTGAACCTTGAACCTTGAACCTTGAACCTTGAACCTTGAACCTTGAACCTTGAACCTTGAACCTTGAACGGGCTACTGCTGCGGTATCCTGGCTGCCCGGACTACTTTGGTCCATTTCGCCGTTTCCGACTTGAGATGGGCGGCATACTGCGCGGCGGTCGAGGGGATGGGGTCGACGCCCTGAGAGACGTAGCGCTCCCGGGTCACTTCGGATTTCAGAACGGCGACGGCTTCTCGGTTGAGCTTGTCGACGATCGCGCGCGGCGTGCCGCCCGGCGCGAGGAAGCCGTACCACGTGCTGTACTCGTAGCCGGGGAATCCCGATTCGGCGACCGTGGGAACCTGGGGCAGCGTCGCCGTGCGCTTGTTGCTGGTCACCGCGTAGCCGATCAGGCGGTTGCCTTTCACGTGCGGGAGCGCGGACGCGTAGGTCGAGAAGAAAACCGAGATCTGGTTACCGAGGAGCGCCGTCAGGGCAGGGCCGGTTCCCTTGAAAGGCACGTGCGTCAGGTCCAGCCGGCGCGACATCAGCAGCATTTCCATCGCCAGGTGCGTGCCCGAGCCCAGTCCCGCCGACCCGTAATTCAGCTTGCCGGGCTGCGAGTCGGCGAGCGAGAGGAATTCCTTGAACGTCTTCGACGGCAGCGCCGGGTTGGCGACGAGGATGTTGGGCTGGTCGGTCACCAGCGTGATGGGGGAGAAGTCCTTGATGACGTCGTAAGGCAGCTTCTTGTAGAGCGCGGTGTTGAACGCCATGCTGATGTTGCCGAGCAGCGTGGTGTAGCCGTCGGGCGCCGACTTCGCGACGATGTCGCAGCCGAGAATGCTGCCCGCACCCGGCCGGTTGTCGACCACGATCGTCTGCTTGAGGGAATCGCCGAGCCCCGCGGCCAGGACGCGCGCGGATATGTCGCTGCCGCCGCCGGGCGCGAACGGCACGACCATGCGAATCGGCCGCTCGGGGTAGCCGTGTTGGGCGCCGGCAGCCGGCGCGATCGCTGATAGCAGTACGGCAAATGCAGGTG
>Ga0315910_10002687_pt1 | contig 15428 bp, 12 predicted proteins | sample EdamamesoilMG_FD_204470 | JGI IMG/M metagenome (GOLD analysis project Ga0315910, IMG submission 204470) | Garden soil microbial communities collected in Santa Monica, California, United States - Edamame soil | ecosystem: Environmental > Terrestrial > Soil > Garden | place: USA: California... | reverse complement strand
CCATGATCGGCGGTCGCTCGACGCCCTGGATCGCGCTCGAGTACGTCCACGGCGGGCTCGAGGGCACCACGCTCGAGGACCGCGTCATCTACGCGCTCCACCAAACCGAGTCCGCCTTCGATCCGACGCGCGCGGCGCACGCGATCCGTTGTCTCGCGGCTGGCCTGTCCGCCATCCACGGCGTCGGCGTGATCCACCGCGATCTCACGCCGGGCAACGTGCTCTGCTGCGGCTTTGGCGAGACGGAGATCTTCAAGATCTCCGATTTCGGCCTGGCACGTCCGGAGGGGCTCGGCCGGACCTTCACCGGACTCGGCATCGGGACGATCGGCTACGCCGCCCCGGAGCAGAGCGTGAACGCCGAGGTAGGTATCGGCACCTTCACCGACGTGTTCGCGTTCGCGTGCGTCATCTACTACCTGCTCAGCGGGGAGCACTACTTCGAGAGTGAATCGGCGGTCGACGTGTACGCGGCCATTCAGGGCAAGGCGCGCTCGAGCGTGCTCGCCGCGCGCGGTCTGAGCGCGGACCTCCGGAGCCGCAGCGACGCGTGCCGCGCGATTGACGCCGCGCTCGCGCGCGCCACCTCGTTCAGGCCCGAGGAACGTCCGCAGACGGCCGACGAGCTCGCTCAGATGGTGCTTCCGTGGCTCGGCGATCTGCCGTCGGCGCCGCGCTCGAGCCGGCGCTTGATGGAGACCGTGCTCGGTGTGCCGACGCACTCCGATTTGTCCGGCTGGAGCTGGGTCGTCAAGCACCGCCCGCGCGACGATCTCGTGATTCAGGGCGCGGCGTGGGACACCGACGGTCACTGCTTCGCGTTCACGCCGCGCGGTCCTTTGTTCTGGAATGGGCACGCCTGGATCGGAGCGACCAACACGCTGTCGGAATTGCCGCGCGGGATGGTTTTCGCGCGGCGCGCCGAGGCGGGCGGCTGGCTCGTCGGCGGCTCCGGTGGAACGCTCGCGAACTTCGGCAGCGAGGGCGTCCGCGACCTCGTCATCGCACCGTGGGCGGGCGTCGAGTTCCTCGACGGTTGCGGGATGCTCGACGATCTGGTGGTCGCGGTGGCGCGGCGGCCCGGCGCCGGGCTCGAGCTCTACGCGCGCTGCGGGCTGCGCTGGTTGAAGCCGTTCCCGCTCGACGGCGTGCAGAGCGTCACCGCGCTCGTGCGCTTCGACGATTCACGTTTCATCGTCGCAGGGCGCCTCACGCGCGGCGTCGCGTTCGCCGCCCTCTACACGCCGACGCTCTGGGAGCTCGAGCCACTCGCCGTGCCGGAGACGCGGTCGATCATGTGCGCGGCGAGCAACCCGGAGCGCGTGCTCGCACTACTCGTCGGCAGCGAAGGCATCGCCGTGCGCGTCGATAGCGAGGGACCGCTCGCCTCGCGCGTGCACGGTGCGCCGGACCTTTCGGCCAGCGCGCTCGATGTTCTGGATCGTGAGTGGGCGGCGAGCCTCGGGACGCTCTGGACGCGCGGCGCGCTGGGTGAGGCATGGCGCCCCGCATGGTCCGATCCGATCTGGCAGGCGCCGTTCGTGAGCCTGATGGCGGAAACCGGCCTGGTGACGGCGATGACCGTGAATGGCGGCATCGTGGAAGGGCGTTCGATGCTCGGCCCGCGCATGGGTCGCACCCGCACGCGGTGAACTTTTGCGCTGCGGGCACCCGCAGGCGGCGCGCAGGCGCCGCAGCGCAGCGCGCGTGACAACTCGCTACAATTCGCGACAACTCGTTACTTGCTGCCGAGCGCGAGAGGGGTACTCTGATTCGCATGGGAGCACGCGGGCTCGCGGGGTTGCTCACTGTCTGCGCCCTGTCGTCGAGCGGGGTGGCTGACGCGCGCGTCCCAAGTCGATTCAGGCCGGGCGCGATCCAGGAATTTTCCGACGGCGAGCAGCGCACCCTGCTCGCCGGCAGGACCGTCTCTCGCCCCGTGCGCTTCGAACGCGGGGATGGCGGTTCCTACGTCGGCGGGGTGTCGTACCAGGTCGTCAAGGCGAGTCCGACCGAGGTGCTCCGCGCGCTCGCCGACGTGCGCTCGCTTCCCCGTGCTCTCCCGCGCACGCTGAGCGCCGAGCTCGTCAGCAGCTCGGGAACCTCGGCGCGCGTCGAGTTCACGCAGGGCAAGGCGCCCTTTCTCGTGACGTACACCGTGCACCTCGAGCAAACGCGCGAAGGTGATGCCATCCGCTTCTGGCTCGACCCGACACGGCCCCACGACGTGCGCGACGTGTGGGGCTATTTCCGGGTGGCGCCTTTTGCCGACGGCCGAACCCTGGTGACGGTCGCCGTCGCCCTCGATCTCGGGCCGGGCGTTGCGCGCCTGCTGTTCGAGGACGGCGTCGAACGCACCATCCTGCGCTCTCCCGACAAGATCCGCGCCTTCGTCGAGCCCCGCGCGGTTGTCGTGCGCTAGGTTTGCTGCGAGAGTCGGGGTCGCCCCCTGCCCATGCTCGCGCGCGTCACCGCGATCCTGTTCAACACCTACCGGGAGGCCGTTCGCGCGCGGATCCTGCACGGCCTCTTCGCGCTCGCGCTGGCAACCGCGGGGTACGCGCTCGTCGTCGGCGCCTACGCGAGCAGAGCTCGCATGCGCGTCGTGAGCGATCTCGGCGCCGCTTCGATATCGCTCTATGCCGTCGTCGTCGCCGTCGTCCTCGGCGCGACCTCGCTCTATCGCGAGCTCGAGCTCAAGACGATCTTTCCGGTCCTCGCTCGACCCCTCTCTCGCACCGAGTACCTCGTCGGCAAGCTGCTCGGGACGGTGCTCACGCTGATCGTGTTCGTGCTCGCGAACTCGGGGGCGCTCCTGCTCGCGCTCGCGATCCTCGCCGGCCGTCCGCCGCTTCATGTCGGCGCGGTCGTGCTGCTCGTGGCGGGCGTCGCGGTTGCCGTCGGGCTCCGTCTGCCGCGGCTCCGCACCTCCCTTCCGCTCTTCTGCGCGCTCGCGCTCGCCGGTGCCGGGTTCGTCCTAGCCGACGGGGCGCCCGACGACCGACGCGTGATCGCCGGCTCCGCGGTCCTCACCGTGTGCGAGGTGATCATCGTGGTGTCGATCGCGACGCTGTTTTCGGCGTTCTCCTCGCCCTTCCTGACCGCGGTCTTCACGCTGTCGCTCTTCGTCGTCGGTCGCTCGGCGGACGCGCTCGCCAAGCTGCCGGTGCGGGTGTTCGGGCAAGGCCTTCACGACCTCGGGCTCGTGCTCAGCATGGGGGTTCCGAACCTGATGGTCTACGTGCCGCCCCGCCCGCTCCTGACCGGAGAGGCGGCAGGCTCGGACCTCGGGAGCTACCTGGCGCTGTCCGCCGGACAAGCCGTTCTCTGGTGCGTGTTCCTGCTCGTCGTCGCCAGTCTCGTCTTCAAGAAACGTGATTTTCTCTAACAACCACTCGCGGATCGGCTAGGGGTCTGTCGGTGCTGCTCGGCCCGTGGGTTCGCCGCTTGTCGTACATGCTCGCCGTCGTGGCGTTGGCCCTGCTCGTGATGACGCTGCGTGCCGTGCGGGAGGGTGACGCGGCGATGGCCGAGAGCGACGCCGCGTTCCACCGCGGGGACCTCGGGCTGGCGATCCTGCACGCGCGGCGCGCGGCCCTCGCCTACGCGCCGGGAGCGCCGCACACGCGGGCGGCCCTCGGGAGGCTCCGCGCGGTGGCGATCGGTTCCGAGGGTGCCGGCGATGCCGCCACGGCACGCCTCGCCTGGGGAGCCATTCGCGGCGCTGCGCTCGGCGCGCGGCACGTGACCACACCCTATGCAGCGGAGCTCGAGGAGGCCAACGGCGCGCTCGCTCGTCTCGCCGCTCCGCTTGCCGAGGGGGACCCCGGCGCGCGGGAACGGGCGTCGAGCAGGGCTCGCGAGGCGCTGCGCGGGGTACCCGGTCCAACGGCGCTGAGCGCGACCATTCTGGTTCTCGGCGCGGTCCTGTGCGCCGCCGGCCTCTTTCTGATCGGGGCCCGGGGGTTCACCCGGGAAGGCCGCGTGATCTCGAAGGGGCTCGTGGTCGGCCTCGTCGTCTTCGCCGTCGGCGCCGCTTGTTGGACCTTTGCGGCCTATCGGGCGTAAAACCGCGATCATGGCCGGAGCGCGGAACGACCAGACGCCCGATCCGCCGCCTGCCGTCGACGACGCGCTCGAGAAGCTCCTCGGCCGGTTCGTGACCTACCTCGCGGCGGAACGCCGAGCCTCCCAGCACACGGTGCTCGCCTACGGCAGCGATCTCCGCGCGCTCTTCCGCTACGTGCGCACGAAACGGGAGCATCCCGACGTCGAGGCGATCGACAAGCTCCTGTTGCGCTCCTTCCTTGCGGAGCTCGCGCGCAAGGTCAGCCCGGGGACTTTGTCGCGCAAGCTCGCGAGCGTGCGGGCGTTCTTCGGCTGGCTGGAGCGCGAGACGCTCGTTCGGAGGAATCCGGCGTCGGAGCTCGCGAGTCCGAAGCTTCGCCGCAAGCTGCCGCGCTTTCTCGGCGCAGCGGCCGCCGCCGAGGTGATGGAGGCGCCTGCCGTCGCCGCCGTCACCGAGATCGAGCGCGCTCGCGACACGGCGCTGCTCGAGGTGCTCTACGGCTCCGGCCTGCGCGTCAGCGAGCTCGTCGGCCTCGACATCGCCGAGGTCGAGCTCGCGGAAGGGTCGCTGCGAGTGCTCGGCAAGGGCAAGAAGGAGCGCATCGTGCCGCTCGGAGCGAAGGCGAAAGCCGCCCTCGAGCACTACCTCGAAAAACGTCCCGAGCTCCGTCACCCGAAGACCGGCGCTCAGGACGGCGAGGCGCTGTTCCTCTCGCGCACCGGCGGTAGGCTGGGCGTGCGTCGAGTGCAGACGCTCGTGCAACGTTATGGAGGGCTCGGGGCGGGTCGGGGCGATCTTCACCCGCACGCGCTCCGTCATTCGTGCGCCACCCACCTGCTCGAGGGCGGCGCCGATCTGCGCGCGATCCAGGAGCTCCTCGGCCATTCGAGCCTGGCGACGACGCAGCGCTACACGCACGTCTCGCTCGATCAACTGATGGCCGTCTACGATCGCGCCCACCCGATGGCGCGCGTGGCGCAGGGGGCGCGGAAGCGGCCCCGACGGGCCGGACGTCGGGTATAATGGTGGGCTCGGGCGTCGAGTCCCGTTGGGGTCGGATCGTCGCGTCGCTTGCCGGCGCGTCGCTCGCCGGGGTTGTCGCCGCCGTCGTCGACATGAGTTTCGTGGCGCACGGCGCGCCGAGCGCGGGCCTCGCGCTCGCGGGCGTGGGGCTCGTGGCGCCGCTCGCGCTCGTCGTCGGCTCGGTGGTGGCGGCCGTTCGCCTGCTGCTCCTACCGTCGTACTGGCCGCGCGTCGGGCCCGCACTCGCGCAACTCGCGGCGCGACCCGAAAACGAGCGGCGTGAGCTCGCGCTCCGCTGGGTCGTCGGGTCTCTCGCGTCGCTCGTCGCGCTCGTGGTGGTGGCGCGGGTGGCGCTCCGGGTCCTCGCGAGCTCGGAGCCGACCGCGAGCTCGGGTGCCGGCATGGGGCTCGCGACCGTGGCGCTTTCGGGCGTGGTCGTCGTCACGACGCTCGGCGTCCGGCTTTCGCCGGAGCGCCTGCCGAAGCTCGGCCTCCATCCCGTGCCGGTCGCCGCCGTCGCCGTCGGTGGAGCGCTCGTCGCCTTCCTGCTCCTCGTGATGGTCGGCACGACCAGCGGCGCGGGGGGGGTGCTCGCCGTGTTCGGGGTGTTCAAGCGTGAGGAGCTCGATCTGCGCGGGGTTTCGCTGCTCTTCGCCGTCGCGCTCGGCGGGCTTTTCCTGCCTCGAGCGCGTCGCAGGGCGGGAAGCCTCGTGCTCCTCGCCGTCGCCCTGCTCCCGCTGCTGGCATTACCGCACGCGGCCGCGGGCGGGCTCGATGCGAGGGCGGCGCTCGACGTCGAACGCCGTGCCCCGCTCGGCAAGCGGCTCCTCGCGACTTTTCGCAGCCTGTCGGATCGTGATCGCGACGGGGCGTCGGCGTGGTTCGCGGGCGGCGATTGCGCCGAGGGCGACGCGCGGCGAAACCCCGCCGCCGACGACGTTCCGGGAAACGGTATCGACGAGGACTGCTCGGGCACCGACGCTCTGCCGGTGGCGAAGGCGAAAGCCCCCGTCGGGCGCTCGGCCGCAGCCGGCTCGCTGATCAAGCAGCGCCTCCCGGAAAAGCCGAACGTCATCCTGATCACGATCGACGCGACCCGTGCCGAGCTCGGCTTCACCGGTTACCCGCGCCCGATCTCGCCGTCCCTGGACGCGCTCGCCAAGAAAAGCACGGTGTTCGAGAACGCCTACTCGCTCGCCTCCTACACCAGCAAGAGCCTGGGCCCGATGCTGATCGGCCGCTACGGCATGGAGACGCACCGGGGCTGGCTCCACTTCAACCGCTTCACGCGTGCCGACACCTTCCTCTCCGAACGCCTGCAGCGCGCCGGGATCCGCACCGTCAGCGTGCAGGGTCACTGGTACTTCTTCAAGACGTACGGCTTCGAGCGCGGCTACGACGTGATCGACAGCGAGGCGACGCCCGCCGACCAGCCGATCGAGGGCGACCGCTCTTCGAACGGCGACAAGCTGAGCGATCGCATCATCGCCCAGCTCGGGCGTCCGGAGCTCGCCGAGCGGCAGTTTTTCCTGTGGTCGCACTACATCGACCCGCACGCCGAGTACGTCCCGCACGACGCCTTCGACTTCGGTCATCGCGGGCGCGAGCGTTACGACGGTGAGATCGCGTTCGTCGACCATCACTTCGGTCGAGTGCTCGCCGCGCTCGAACGTACGCCGTTCGCCTCGCGAACGATCGTCGTGGTCACGAGTGACCACGGCGAGGCGTTCGGGGAGCACGACCTCTACCGACACGGCTTCGAGATCTGGGAGGAGCTGGTGCGGGTGCCGCTCATCGTCTACGTGCCGGGCATGGAGGGGCGGCGAGTGAAGGTGCGACGGAGTGCGATCGACATCGCACCGACGGTGCTCGAGCTCCTCGGCGTCGAGCCACCGGCAGTGACGGCGAAAGACGCCTTGCGCGGGGAGTCACTGCTCTCCGACGTGCTCGGCCCGCCCGATCAGGCGAGCCCTCGCCCCATCTACGTGGACATGCCCGCGGGCCCGTACAACGACGAGCGCCAGGGCTACATCGAGGGCGATCTGAAGCTCGTCACCAGCGGCGGGCGCCCGCTCGGCCTCTACGACCTCGCGAGCGATCCGGGTGAACGCCGGGATCTTTCCGGTGAGCGCGCGCGCCTCCAGCCGATGCTCGAAAAAACGAAGGCATTCCGCCGCGCGCTCGACGAGGTCGTCGAGCGTCCGAAGTGACGGCCGAGGTCGTCACTCGCGCTTCGTGACGAGCGGACCGAGCACGTCGGCTTGCGCGAGCAATCCGGGCAGGCCGCCGGTGTGAATGAAGAGCACCCGGCTCGGTCGCGGCGAAAGACGCGAGAGCCCGAACAGCGCTTTCCCGGTGTAGACAGGATCGAACAGGAGGCCGGTGCGCCGCGCGACTTCGATCACGAACGCGAGCTGCTCATCGGTTGCGAGGCCGTAGGCGGGGCCCTTCCACGTGTCGTGCACGATCGGCCTCGCCGTCGGATCGAGCGTCGGATCGAGCGCACACGCCTCGCCCGCGATGCGGGCGACGACGGCGTCGAAGTAGGCGCGGTCGTCGCAGACCGCGAAAGCGTGGGCTTCGTTCGCCACGCCGTGCCGGCGGATGCCGAGCGCGACGCCTGCAGCGGTACCGCCCGAACCGCAGGCGTGCGCGACGGCATCGAAGCGCTTCGGGCCACCCGCGAGCCCTTGCTCGAGCTGGGTCGCCACTTCTCCCATCGCATCGACGTAGCCGAGCGAGCCGAGCCCGTTCGAGCCGCCTTCCGGGATCACGTAGCCGCGCTCGCCCCGCGCAGCGAGCTCCTCGACGGCGGCGTTCAGCGCGATGTCGCGCGCCTGGTATTGGGCCGGGGTGATGAACCGCACCTCGGCGCCGACGAGATGATCGATGAACAGGTTGCCGACTGCGGGCGGCGGCTCGCTCGGTGCGGCCGTTCGCAAGAGCAGGAGGGACTTCAGTCCGAGCTCCGCGGCGACGATGGCCGTCGCTCGAGCGTGGTTCGACTGGTGGCCGCCGCAGGTGACGAGCGTCGTGGCCCGGCGAGCGATTGCGTCGGCGGCCAGGTATTCGAGCTTCCGGATCTTGTTTCCCGCCGCGCCGGCCGCGGTCAGATCGTCGCGCTTGACCCAAACTTCCGTGCCGATCAGGCGATCGAGCGCGTCGTGCCGGACGATCGGTGTCGGAACGTTGGCGAGCGAAAGCTTTTGCGGGCTCATGCGAGCTCCACGAGTAGCGCATCCCGCTCCACCGCGTCGCCCGCCTGGACCAACACGCGCCGGACGGACCCCGCGCACGGCGCCGCGATCTCGTTTTCCATCTTCATCGCTTCGATCACCAAGAGCCCGCTGCCCGCTTCCACCCGCTCACCCTCGGCGACGAGCACCTTGAGCACGCGCCCCGGCATCGGCGCCTGGACGCTCCCGGGACTGCCGGAAGCGGCGGAGCGCACGGCCCCGCCTCGGCGTTCGGGCTCGACCGCGATCGTCGTGCCGCCGGGGAGCGCGACGCGCGTGCCGTCCGCCCCCGGGGCGAGCTCCACCATCCGATCGCCGACCAGCACCGAAAGCGTGGGCCCGATCGCCCGCACGGTGACGCCCTCGAAGGCGAGGCCGTCGCTGGTCACGAGGTGGCTCCCGTCCGGGGCCTGCTCCACCGTGACCGTCACCTCACGCCCCGCGACCCGCACCTTGTAGCGAAGCGTGCGTGCGGGCATGGTCCTCGTGTCGCGTTCCGGGCCGTGGTTCGCGACGATTCTTCGTGGGCGCAGCAGGGATCGAACCTGCGGCTTCGTCCGTGTGAAGGACGCACTCTACCGCTGAGTTATGCGCCCGAAAAACGCGGAGCCTCTGTAGCGCGCTCGGCTTCCGCCCGCAATAGTAGTAGACGAGCGAGCCGATGACGAACCCCGTCGTTCCGCCGCCGGATCCCGGCTTGGAGGTCGGTCCCCCGGCAAGTCCGGCGGACGGCGACGCGGTCGCTGCCCCCGGCGCCGCCCCCGTCGCTCCGCTCGAGCCGCCAGGTCCGGGCGGGGAGGGAACGGGTCCGACGAGCGGTGCGGTCGGCGAAGCGGCGCTCCGTACCATCGCGCTCCGCCGCAGGGACAAGATCATCGGCCTCAGCATCGTCGCCGTCGCCTTCGTCCTCTCGCTCGGTCTTTCGTTGTGGGCCAAGCGGGCCTCGCGTCCGGAAACGAGTGAGCCTCCGGGCCCGCCGACGACCGTCGGCGTGCCCGGGTATCCGGATCGGATCGACGTGGTCGGCACGCTGGGGGCCGCGCGCCAGGCGACCAAGCGCTCGCTCCTTCGCGGGTTCGTCGCCGACGGCGTGCGGGTCGACGGCACCATCGACGTGAGCGAAGGGCCCGGTCGGGCGCGCTTCGTGTTCCAGAGTCCGCCCGGGCGCGGCCCGCAGCCGGTGGACGGCAAGCCGGCCGTGCGGGGCGTCTACTGCGGTCGTCAAGAGGTTCACCTCCGTCGTGAAGGGCTCGTGGCCGTGCCCGATCAGCCGAGCCTGCCGTGCCCGGCGCCGTTGCCCGAGCCCTTACCCGATCCGCAGTGCTCGCTCGCCAAGATCTGGCAGCGCGCGCTCGCGAAGGGCATCCCCGGCGACCGGCTGGCGCGCATCGAGTACTACCGCGCCAATGCCGGGCCCGCCTGGCGCTTCGAGGCGCGGGAATCGGGCAAGCGTTTCGTGCTCTATGGCGACTGTCACCGCGAGCTGAAGGGCGTCGCCGCGGTGGGCAGCGTGCCGTGAAACGGGCCACGATCAAGGATGTCGCGCGTCGCGCCGGCGTCTCGACGGCGACGGTCTCGTTCGTTCTGAACGCGAATCCCAAGGAGGCGATCAGCGAGGGCGTGCGGCGCCGCGTGCTCGATGCCGCCCGAACGCTCACCTACCACCCGAGCGCGGCGGCGGCGGCGCTCGCAAGGCGGCGCGTGCGGAACGTGGCGCTGGTCTTTTACAAGGACGTGGACACGATCACGAACCAGTTTTACTCGTTCGTGGTTCAGGGCGCGGTGAAGGAAGCGCTCGAGCGCGATTACGATTTGCTGTTTTCGTACGTGGACGGAACGTACGCCGGCTATCAGAGCCTGCCCAAGATCGTGCGCGAGAAAAACGCCGGCGGCGTGCTCTTCATGCGCCGGCTCGAGCCCCGCATGGTGAAGGACATCCGCGCGCTCGGTATCCCGATCGTCGCGATCGACGAATCGCCGCGCGTGGCAGGGATCGATTCGATCCAGATCGACAACCGGCGCGGCGGGATGCTCGCGGCCGAGCACCTTGGCCAGCTCGGTCACCAGCGGATCGCGATGGTGATCCCGAAGCACGCCCCACCGAGCGTGGAAGAGCGCCTCGAAGGCTTCCGGATCGGGCTCGACAAGTGCGACCTCCGGTTTTCGAAGGCATCGAACCTGGTGGTGGCGGAAGCGCTGAGCTACGAGGCCGGCTTCCAAGCCGCCCGCGCGACGCTCGGGAAATCGCCGATCACCGCGTTTTTTTGCTCGAACGACGAGATGGCGGCGGGCGTGCTGCGCGCCGCTCACGAGCTCGGGCTCAGCGTTCCGCGTGACCTCAGCGTCGTCGGGTTCGACGACATCACGATGGCCAACTACACCGATCCGCCGCTGACCACGGTCGGCGTCGTGAAAGAGCACATGGGCCGGCGAGCGATGGCGCGGCTGATCGAGCTCGTCGAGCAGACCGACGAGCGGGTCAAGACCGAGCTCGCCCCGGTCGAGCTCGTGACGCGCGCCTCCACCACCGTCGCCCGCGAGCGGCCGAGTCGCAGGGGTTAGCGGCCTCGGCGTCGGAGGAAAGGCCGATGGGCGGGCGGAAGTGGTTCCTGGATGTCGTTGCCGGCGCGTTGCTGCTCCTGGTCGCGATCACCGCCTGGGAGAAAACGCACGATCTCGAATGGCCGTGCGAGGCCGATCTGTATCGGGATCTCGGGGCGGCACAGACGATCCACGATGGTGCCGTCGGCGCAGACCCGGCGTACCGCGGGGAACGCTGGTGGTATCCGCCGCTCGTTCCCGCGACCGTCGCGCTGATCGGTCGGGTGACGGAGGTGCCGCTGCACCGGCTCTATGCGACCGCGGGCATCTACCTGAATCTGCTCGCGCCGATCGCGTTTTACGTGATGCTGGGCGTGCTTCACGGTCGCCGCGTCGCGCTCGCTAGCCTGGTGGGCTTTCTGTTCCTCGGGCAGCACGACCTGATGTCGTGGATGCATGCGACGTACTCCCCCTGGCTATGGTCCTGCAACCTCGCCCAAGCATTCTTCTACCTCGGCGTTCTGATGCTTTCGCTGGCGATGCAGAGCGGCAGCACTCGCCAGGCGATCGCCGCGGGTCTCTTCGTCGGCATGACGGCGCTGGCACACGTGGCCCCCGCGATGCTGCTCGCGGGGATCTCTCTTGCGCTCACCCTTCGCGAGTCGATCGCCCATCGGTTCCGTGGACCGTCGTTCAAGCTCGCCCTCCGGACCCTCTTGCTGGTGGCGGCCGTCGCCGCTGTCGTTTCGTCGCCGTTCTGGTGGGCCCTCGTCGGGCACTATCAGCTGCGGGTGAAAAATGAGGTCCCGTTGCGCTGGCTTGCCTCGGAGCTCACCATCGAGCGCTTCGGCGAGCTCGTGCTCCGCAGCGTGTCCCTTCGGGGCATCGTTGCCGCGGTGGGCGTCGTGGGCCTCTTCTGGCCCCGGGGATTGCCACGATCCGCTCGGCGCTCGGCGCTCGGCGCCTGGGGGGTCCTTGCGGGGCTCGGGCTCACTTACGGATACGTCGCTCAGCGCACGCCGCTGCCGCCGCTGATCCCGTCCTGGCACTTCTACTTCTACCTGCAGGCGCTCGAAGCAGTGCTCTTCGGCATCGGCACCTGTGCGATCGCTCGCTGGACGATCGCCGCCGGGCGCGCGCTTCGTCGCGTTCGCGATCCCGCATCCGAGGCCCTTCAGCATCGCGCTGCCGAGATCGCCATCGCCGCGCTGCTCTTGGTCGTTGGGTTTCGTTGGGAACGCTACGCTGCCCGTCCGGATCTGGTCGGGAACCGGGAGGCGTCGCTCGTCCACTCACGGCTCCCGGCGTTCGACCTCTACCGCTGGGCTCTGCGTCGCACCAAGCCGGGTGACGTGATCTTGACCGACCCCGGCACGAGCTTCTGGATGTCGGCCGCCGGGCGGAAGGTCGTTGCTCTGGACCCGCTGTTCTCGAACCCCTACGTCGTCCTCGAGCCGCGAACGCGCGACTCGGCGACGATGCGCGAGGAGCTTGCCCAGCGGCGGTTTGCCCAGTTTTCCGGCCTCGCGGAGCAGTACCGGGTGCGGTACGTCACGTTGCCGGTCGCTGCCCGCGATGCCGCCCGAGAGCTGCCGGAGCTTCGTCGAGTGTTCAAGTCGGGGCGAGACCAAGGTACCGACGTCTATCGGATCGAACGATGAGCAACCCTGCGGAGTGTGTGCCGGCGAGCGCTGGCATGCATCGTGCTCCGTTCGCAGCGAAGGGTTTCGGCTGAGTCAGAGTGTGCCACTGCACTGAGGGGGTTGGCCGAGGCTTGCGCTCGAAAGAAAAAAATCGGGAGGAGATGTAATGAAACTCGACACCAGAACTCTGTGGGGCGCCCGCGCGGGCCTCGGCTTCGTGCTCATGCTCGGATGCTCCGGAGGGGACGGGATGTCCCCGACCCTCGGTGACACGGGGAGCGACTCGATGGAGGAAGCGCTTCGCTCGCCACGCCGAGGACCGCGGTCGCCGGGCCGAGGACCTGGACACGGCAACGGCCACGGTCACGGCAAGGGCGGTCATCATCACCACGGCCCGGGCTGCGGGCACCCGCCGAACGGTGGAGGGAAGGGCGGCAGCGGGGGAACAGGTAGCGGCTCGGCCGGCTCGGGCACGGGTACGGGCGCGGCGAACGGATCGGGCGGTACCTTCGGGAGCGCTGGCGGCGCCGGCATGAGTAGCGGGGGTTCGGGTGGCACGTTCAGCGGCGGTGGTTCCTCGGGCTCCGCCGGCGGAGGCTTCGGCGTCTGCGGCGATCTGATGCCCGATTGGGACGAGCAGTGTGACGACGGCAACGCGGTGTCGGGCGATGGTTGCGACGCCTGCGTGCTCGAGCCGGGCTACACCTGCGAATGGGGCGGGGGCTGCCATCTCGTCGTCTGTGGCGACGGCTTGCAGGAGAACTACGTCGACACGGGGGGCAACTGGGTGACCGAGCAATGCGACGACGGCAACGCGGCCTCGGGCGACGGCTGCAGCGGGAGCTGCGTGATCGAAGCGGGCCACATGTGCGAGTGGAACGGCCCGTGCCACGAGGTGATCTGCGGGGACAGCCTGCAGGAGAGCTACGCCCTCGGTGACGGCAACTTCGCCTACGAAGGTTGCGACGACGGTAACGCAGCGTCAGGCGACGGCTGCAGCGACGAGTGCGCCATGGAACCCGGGTTCTTCTGTCCCACGCAGGGTGTGTCGTGCCGCGAAATCGAGTGCGGTGACGGCTTCCAGGATTACTGGTGGGAGGAGGTCGACGGTGGAACCGGTGGAACGGGCGGAAGCGGCGCGGGCAGCGGCGGAACCGGTGGCGGCAGCGCCGGCGCCGGTGGCGGCACCTACACGATCTTCCATTCCGAGCAGTGCGATGACGGCAACACGACGAGCGCCGACGGTTGCTCGAGCGCGTGCGAGGTCGAAGCAGGTTGGATCTGCGAGGTTCCGGCCGCACCCTGCCGGCAGCCGACTTGCGGCGACGGCTACATCGATTTCATCGGCGGCGGGGGGACGAGCGGCTCGGGCGGCACCGGTATGGGCGGCTTCGCCAGCGGGACGAGCGGTAGCTACGAGGAGTGCGACGACGGAAACGAGGCATCCGGTGACGGTTGCGATTCGGCGTGCACCTATGAGCCCGGGTACTACTGCCCTGGGCCCGGGAATCCTTGCGAGCTGGCGGTCTGTGGCAACGGCTACGCCGAATGGCCGGCGGAAGTGTGCGACGACGGGAACGACATCCCGAACGACGGCTGCGCCGATTGCCAGTACGACGGTGGCTGGGCCGGCGCCGGCGGCAGCACGGGTGGCACCGGGATGAGCGGCGCCGGCGGAAGCACGGGCGGCACGGGCATGGGCGGGATGAGGCCCTGAGCCGGGCGGTCCGGGTCTGCCCGTCGCTAGCGCAGGCAGGCCCGGACCAACTCGTCGAGCTGGCCGGTGGCGACGCACTGCACGGTGTCGGCGCCGCCGTAATAGACCTTCACCTCGCCGTCGTCTTCGACGACAGCGCCCGAGGTGAAGACGACGCTCGGCGTCTGACCGACGAGCTCGTACGGCTCCTCGGGCTCGAGGATCGCCTCGCGCGACAGGCCGATGACCTTGGATGGATCCTCGAGATCCAGAAGACACACGCCGAGCTGATAGACGTAGTGCTGCGCGCACTGCGTGCGGACGCCGTGGAAGATCGTGAGCCATCCCTCGGGGGTGCGGATCGGCACGGCACCGGGGCCGATCTTGGTCCACGCCCAGCGCACCTGTGCGTTCCGCAGCACGCAGCGCGATTTTCCCCAGAAGATCAGATCGGGCGAGTAGGAAACCCACATGTCGCCGAAGCTCCCGCCGGTGTTCGGCCGATCGAGCCGCGCGTAGAGCCCGCCGATCTTCTCCGGGAAGAGCACGCCGTTGCGGTTGTCCGTCGACGAGACGTGGCCGAGCCACTCGAAACGATCGAAATCCCGGGTGCGGAGCAGGCTGAGGCGGCAACCGTGCCCGCTGTGCGCGGCGTGCATCAGGTAGAACACGCCGTCGAGCGCCGTGATGCGCGGGTCGTAGTACATGCCCGCGGTGTACTCCGCGAACTCGGCGTCGCCGTGCGGTAACGCGGCCGGCTCGGCGCGCGGCGTGAAGCGGTAGCCGTCGTCGCTGTCCGCGATCCAGATGCGATTGGCGAGCGCCGCGTCCTCGACCCGGCAGGCCATGGTGTAGCGCCGGCCGTGCTTGATCACGCCCGAATTGAACACCCGCTTGATGCCGGAGCCGGCGGGGAAGTCCCGCCCGGTGAGGATCGGATTGTTCGGATGACGAACGAGGAGCGGCGAAGAACCGGGCACGGGGTCCGGCGTCTAACAGTCGGCCGGCGCTCCGTCAAACGTCGGCGGCAACCGGTCGCCCGACGACGCCGAGGATCGTCCGCCACAGCCGCGCGATGGAGTCCGGCTCCGAAACACTGACGCCGTGGACCTTTCGGCCACCGGCGGCGACGGCGGCGAGCGCGGGCTTCTGCTTAGCCCGTGGCAACCGATCGAGCTTCGTGGCGACGATCAGGATCGCGGGGGCAGGGCTCCCCCGTT
>Ga0315910_10002686_pt1 | contig 15431 bp, 12 predicted proteins | sample EdamamesoilMG_FD_204470 | JGI IMG/M metagenome (GOLD analysis project Ga0315910, IMG submission 204470) | Garden soil microbial communities collected in Santa Monica, California, United States - Edamame soil | ecosystem: Environmental > Terrestrial > Soil > Garden | place: USA: California... | reverse complement strand
TCAGCCTCAGCACCGGCTCGTCGATGATGCGCAGGCACGCCTCGATCGGCGGCCGCGGCTCCGCGTCGCGACCGTGCACGCCGAGGTCGACGGACACATTGAGCACGCGTGCGCCCTCGGGATAGTCCATGCCGAGGAAAAAGATGTCGCTCCAGCCCGAGTGCGACAGGTCCATGCGCACCGCGGTGCGCTCGCGCAGGATCGGGAACGGCCCGCCGGGCTCGCGCTCGAGCAGTTCGCGACGGATCCGCAGCGGATGGTCCGCCGGGTGACCCATGCGAAACATCCAGGTGTTTCCCGTCGTCGAGCGCACGGTCGCGCGCACCTGGTCGGCGAGCGTCTGAAACGCGAGCTGGTGATACGCGGCCGCAAGCGCACTCGAGAGCGTGTCGTTGGCGCCGCCGGCCGCCTGCGCGCGCAGGAAGACCGCGATCGCCTCCTCGAAACGCCGATCGAGCAGGTGCACGTGTCCGTCGAAGGGCACGCGCCCGCTCGCCGGAAACCCACCGCACCGCGGCAGGTGGAAGCGATGGATCGCGTAGAGAAAGAAGAGCGCGCGCACCCGGCGGTAGAGATTGGTCTCGCCGTGGCGGTAGCGCTCGAGCGACTCCGTATCCGCCAGCAACTCACGCCAGCCGCGGCCGCTGATGACCGACTCGAGGGGCCGGTCGCGCAGCGCCGGATCGTCCGAGGTGATGATGTCGATGAGTGAAGGCATCGCGTGGCGGGGGGCGGTTCGTGAATTCGGGCTGCGGTCTCGGTGTCGTCTGGAGGGCCGGGCTCCCGCCCGGCCGGGCGCGCGGAGCGTGTTCGCGGCCGGGCAGGAGCCCGGCCCTCCCATGTAACTCAGCCTTGGGCGAGCTGCTCGACCAGCTGTCGCAACACGAGGTCGCGGTCGCGACCGGCGAGAGAGAGGGCGAACTGCGCGAAAAGCACGCCGTAGGGCGCTCCGATGTCGTAGCGCCGCCCCGAGACCTCGAGCGCGAGATAGCGCTGGCGGCCGGCGAGAGCATGCAGGGCGCTCGAGAGCGCGAAGCCCTTCCCTTCGCTCGCCGCGTAGAACTCGTCGAGCAGGTCGAAGATCCCGGGTGTCAGCACGTGCATGCCGAAGAAACACAGGTAGTGTCCGGCGCGCAGGCCCGGCACGAGCAGGCGCTTTTCCGCCTCGGTCGGACTCGGCTTCTCGATCACCGACTCGACTTCGTAGAGCTTGCGTCCGCCCGGCACGAGGCGGCCGCCGACGGCACCGAAATACGGCAGCTGGCTCTCGCGCGTCGCCTGCACGGCGCTGACCGCCGCGCGCTCGGCCGCGGCCAGCTCGATCAGTTGTTTCGCACAGCCTTTGCCGTCCTGCGCGGTCGAGACATAGAGGTGATCGCCCACGAGATGCAGGAACGCGTCCTCCTTCGCGAGCGCCTCGCGCCCGAGGAGCACGGCACGCCCGTAGCCGCGCGCTCCCGACTGCTCCACAAACTGGATGCGCGAGCGAAAACCGCCCGCCGCGGTGCCGTAGGCCTCCTGATCGCCTGGACAGACGATGACGACAAACTCCTCGATCCCCGCATCGTGCGCCTCCTCGAGAATGATCTGGAGCGCGGGCTTGGCCACGCCCTCCTGGTCGATCAGGACCTGAAGCGGAAGCGTGCGCTGGGAGGGATTCGCCGCGGTGATGAGGGCTTTGCGGATTTTCATGCTGAGGGCGGGATGAGCCAGACTAGGTAGAGTCGACCGGAGCGCGCCATCCGGAAGCGCAATGCGACCCCAGCGCGGTTTCAAGACGCGCGGCGGCGCAGGAGCGCCGCCTTCCACATCACCCACGGGTCTGGGAACACACCGACCGCGTTAGGATCAAAGGTAGGGCGAGGCCTCTGGCCGAGCCGTGCCTGGAGAACGAAGCCGGATTGCGGCTCGGCCGGAGGCCTCGCCCTACCCCCGAAGCGGCCACCGCGTCACGTCACTCCCCCACCCACTTGAAGATGATCGTCGCGATCGGCGGGAGGACGATTTCGGCGGAGTAGTTGAGGCCATCGCATGGCACATCGACGGTGCGCACGCCCCCGCCGTTTCCGGCGTTGGATCCGCCGTAGTACTCGGAGTCGGTATTGACGACCTCGCGCCACTGGCCGCCGCGCGGGAAGCCCACGCGATAGCCGTCGCGGCGCACCGGCGTGTAGTTGCCCACCACGACGAACATGTCGCCGGTCACCGCGTCGTGCCGCAGGAACGAGATCGTGCTCGCGTCGGCATCGTTGCAGTTGATCCAGCGGAAGTTCTGTGGGTTGAAGTCGTTGGCGTGGAAGGCGGTCTCGCTCGCGTAGAGCTTGTTCAGGTCGCGCACGAGCCGGCGCACGCCCTCGTGGTCGAGGTACTCGAGCAGGTGCCAGTCGAGGCTGCCGTCGTGCTTCCACTCCTGCGACTGGCCGAACTCCGAGCCCATGAAGACGAGCTTCTTGCCGGGCCAGGCCCACTTGAAGCCGTAGAGCGCGCGCAGGTGGTGGGACTTTTCCGTGATCGAGCCGGCCGCCATCTTGAAGAGCATGGAGGCCTTGCCGTGGGTGACTTCGTCGTGTGAATACACGAGGACGAAGTTCTCGGCATACTGGTAAAGCATGCCGAAGGTGAGGTCGTTGTGGTGCCAGCGGCGGTAGATCGGGTCCTTGGAGAAGTAGCGCAGGGTATCGTGCATCCAGCCCATGTTCCACTTGAGGTCGAAGCCGAGGCCGCCCTGCTCGACGGGCTTGGAGACGCCGGGCCACGCGGTCGATTCCTCGGCGATGGTGAGCACGCCGGGAAAGAGGCGGTGGACGAGCTCGTTGACCTGCTTGATGAACGCGATGGCCTCGAGGTTTTCCCGTCCGCCGTAGCGATTGGGGACCCACTCGCCTTCCTTGCGCGAGTAGTCGAGGTAGAGCATGGAGGCGACCGCGTCGACGCGCAGGCCGTCGATGTGGTAGCGCTCGAGCCAGGCCACGGCGTTGGCCACGAGGAAACCGCGGACCTCGTTGCGGCCGTAGTTGAAGATGAGCGTGCCCCAGTCCTGGTGCGCGCCCTGGCGCGGATCGGCATGCTCGTAGAGATGCGTGCCGTCGAAGTGCTCGAGGGCGAAGCTGTCGCGCGGGAAATGCGCGGGCACCCAGTCCATGATCACGCCGATGCCGCGCTGGTGCATGTAATCGACGAAGAACTTGAAGTCGTCGGGCGTGCCGAAACGGTGCGTGGGCGCGAAGAATCCAGTGACCTGATACCCCCATGAGCCGTCGAAGGGATGCTCCGCCAGCGGCATCACCTCGATGTGGGTGAACCCCATCTCGATGACGTAGTCGGCGAGCAGCGGCGCCATCTCGCGGTAACTGAGCGGGCGGTTGTTGTCCTCGAGAAGGCGGCGCCACGAGCCGAAGTGCAGCTCGTAGACGGAGATGGCGCGGTCGGTGGTGTGCTGGGCGGCGCGCTTCTTCAGCCACGCGTCATCGTGCCAGGTGTAGCCGCCATCGGCGTCCCAGACGATCGAGGCGTTGTTCGGCGGCGACTCGAAGTAGGTGCCGTACGGATCGCTCTTGAGCCGGATGGTGTCGTCGGCCGCGAGGATCTCGAACTTGTAGAGGTCGCCCTGCGCGAGCCCGGGGATGAACAGCTCCCACACACCGGAGGTGCCGAGCGTGCGCATCGGGTGGTAGCGTCCGTCCCATTGGTTGAAGTTGCCGACAACGGAGACGCGTTTGGCGTTCGGCGCCCAGACTGCGAAGGCCACGCCCGGCACGCCCTCGACCGTGCGCAGGTGCGCGCCGAGCTTGTTGTGGATGTAGTTCTCGTTGCCCTCGGCGAAGAGGTAGAGATCCTGCGCGCCCAGCGTCGGGAGAAATGAATACGGATCGAAAAACTGCCGGACCTCGCGCGACGGCGTCTCGACACGCAGGCGGTAGCGGAAGGGTTTCGCCCGGTCCGGGATGACGACCTCGAAAAACCCGTCCTGCGCCAGCCGCTTCATCGGGTAGGTCCGGCGCTCGGCGCTCTCGACATCGAAGACCTCGCAGGTCTCGACCCGCTGCAGGAAGGCGCGCACGACGAGCCCGGGACCGGACGGAGTCTGGCACGCGTGCATGCCGAGCAGGTCGTGGGGTGTCGCGACGCGCGCGTCGAGGAAGGCGTTGAGTTCGTTCTTGGTGATGATCACGACAGGAGGATCCGTTCTAAGTGGGAGTCGACGCCGACCTGCCGGTGCGGGCGACGGCCCGCAACCTAGGCCCGGTTCCCGATGCGGTCTAACCAATTTCGCCCCGCACACTCCGGGGCTTGTCAGGCTTGGGAAACGCCCCATGTTCGCGGACGACGCGCGGGATCGCGCGCGACCCTCCACGACCCATGGCCTACGTCGTCACGGACAACTGCGTCGACTGCAAGTACACGACCTGCGCCGCGGTCTGCCCGGTCGAGGCGTTTCGCGAGGGGCCGGACCGGCTCTACATCGAGCCGGACGTGTGCATCGACTGCAACGCCTGCGTGCCCGAGTGCCCGGTCGAGGCGATCTTCGCCGAGGCGGAGGTGCCCGAACGCTGGAGCGACGCCCTCGAGGTCGCACGTCGCATCGCCCCCACCCTGCCCGTGATCACCGAAGCGCGGGCCGCGCTGAAGGGGCCCCGTTGCGTCGACCCGCACGCGGGCTGATCCGCAGGCAGAGGGCAGAGATCAGAGGTCAGTTCATGACCTCGCCCGTCCATGGGTCGCGTCCGCCAGTCCTCTGCCTTCTACCCCCTGACCTCTGACATCTGTCCTCTGCCCTCTGACTTCTGTCCTCTGCCCTCTGACCTCCGGCACCCGGCGCCCGGGCACTTGTCACTCGACTTCGCCAAGGCCGGTTTGAGACTCCGCCGGCTTGTCCCGCATGTCCCGGACGCTCCGCGCAACACTCCGCATCCTGACGGCGATCGTGATCGCGTCCTTCGGCGTGTCCGGCCTCCGGGCCGAGGCTGTCGCGGACGATGGCGCGACGGCGGATGCCCCGGGGTCCGCGTCGAGTCCGGCGACGGCATCGAACCCGCGCACGGCCGAGGCGCAACCCTTCAAGGTGACGGCCGACGATCCGCTCACCATCGACCTCAAGACCGGCGAAGGGGTTTTTCGAAAAAACGCGCGGTTCACGATGCCCCCGTGGATCATGACCGCCGACGAGATCCGCGTGAACTACAAGACCAACGAGGCGTTCGCCTCGGGTCACATCGTGCTCATGCAGCCCGGCCTGCGCGTGCTCGCGGAGACCGCGCACTACCGCCACACGACGCGCGAGATCGAGGTGACGGATTTTCGCTTCGGCCGGCCGCCCGTGCACGTCGAGGGCCGGCGCGCCTTCGGCACGGCGGACGTGATGAACTTCGAGGACGTGACGCTGATCTACGGCGAGCCGAACTTCCTCGCGCCGCGCGCCACGGCGTCGCGCCTGACCTTCTACCGCAAGGACGAGCGCATGGAGGCGCACATGCTGCGCGCGGGCTTCGGCGTGCTTCCGATCGTCGCGATGACCGGGCTGACGCGAGACATCCATTTCCCGAAACTCGAATGGGAGTCGCGCGCCGGCCTCGACAGCACGCTCGGCCTGCACGTCGGCGCGAGCGTCTACGCGCCGCTCCAGCCGGCCTTTCGCCCGGGGTTGAATCTCGATCTCTACTCCAAGCGCGGCGCGCTCGTCGGCCCCGGCGTGCGCTATGGAACGGACCGCGCGCCGCACTTCATCTCCGGCGCCTCGGACTTTGCCTGGATCAACGACGCCGGCGACCCGGGACTCGACTCGCTCGGGGAGCCGATCGACGACGACCGCTACCTCTGGACGTGGGAACACCACGCCCACGCCGAGGACCGCCGCTGGTCGCTCAACGGCGTGATGGGCCTGTGGAGCGACTCCGCCGTGGTGCGCGACTTCCGCGACGACCTCTTCCACCGCAACCAGGAACCGGATACGTATGTCGAGGGCTCGCTGAACGGCGCGGGCTACATCGTCTCGGCCTTCGCCCGCGCCCAGGTCAACGACTTCCAGACCGGCGTGGCCCGCCTCCCCGAGGTGCGCTTCGACCTGCTCCCGCTCGCCCTGGGCCAGACCGGCGCGCTTTTCGAGATGCAGGCGAGCGCGAGCGCGCTGACGGAGGACACGCCGGGCACGAACCTCTCGACCGAGACCGATCGCCTCGATGCCTACGCCGCGGTCAGCCGCACATTCGCCTCGCCGTCGACCCTGAGTTTCACCCCGGTGGTGGGCGGGCGCGTCACGCACTACACGCGCGCCGAAAACGGTCGCGACACCTACACGCGCGGCCTCGGCGAGGTCGGCTTCGACGCGGGCCTGCGCGCCTGGGGCATGAAGCATTTCGAGAAACCCTTCCTCGGGCTCACCAGCGTGCGCCACATCCTCAAGCCCACGCTCCAGTACCGCTACGTGCCCGAGGCCGACAAGGGCCGCGAGTTCATCCCCGATCTCGACCGCGGGGCGTTTCTCACGCGCCTCCAGCCGCTCGGGCTCGGCGACCGGCGCGACATCGACGACCTCGGCGAGATCGACACGCTGCGCCTCGGCCTGGCCAACCTCGTCGAGGCCCAGCGCGAGGACTACGGCTCGACGCGCCTCTTCGAGATCAACTTCGCCGCCGACTTCCACTTCGACGACAGCCACGACGGCGACCGCTCGTCGGACCTTCAGACGGAGATGCGCGTCACGCCCGCCCGCTGGCTCGACACCTGGCTGTTCCTGCGCAACGACCTCGAGACCTTCGAGCTGAACGAACTCAACCTGCGCGTCATGCTCGTCGACAGCACGGTCTGGTCGCTCGGCTTCGACGGAAACTACCTCATCGACGACATCGGCCAGATCCGCGTCTTCGGGCGCGCCGCGCTCAACGAGGCCGATGAGATCTACAGCCGCATCGTCTACGACACGCGCGAGAGCCGCTTCAACGAGATCCGCATCGGCCTGAGCCGCCGCGTGACGCAGAACTGGCAGCTCGGCCTCGGCGCGGTCTGGCGCGACGGCCAGACGCGCGAGAGCGACTTCGGCCTGAAGGCCGAGGTGCGCTTCCTGACCTTTTGAACGCAGCCATTTCGATCCGGTCACAGAGTTCACGGAGAAGGCACGGAGGACACAGAGCGCGTCCTGGGAACTCGCAGGGAACGAGCGACGAAATCACCCAGCGTCCCTTCGCCGTGGCGGGCACTCCTGAAGAGGACATCTCTGTGAACTCCAGATCGAATCTCCGTGCACTCTGTGACCCATCCGATCGGACTTGTCTGACATGAACCCGCGCATCCTCGAGAACCAGCGGCGCACGATCCTCGCGCTCATCCGCGCGCTCGAGCCGCAGCTCGTGCCCGGACGGCCCTTCGCGGCGGAGATCCGCAGCGAACTGGCCCGGCACGACGGCTTCGGCTCGCGCGACCGCCGCCTGTATCGGGAACTTCTCTACACCTGGCTGCGCTACCGCGCCTGGTTCGAGAAGGCGCGCGCGAAGGGCGACGCCGCCGCGGCCGACCTGCTCGTCGCGCTCAGCGGCGACGCCCCCGAGGTCGCGACGCTGCACGCCGCACTCACGCTGCCGGAGGGTCGCGCGCTCCCGCGCCGGCCGGGCACAGCGCTCTTCGAGCAGCTGTCCCTGCTCGTGCCCGACATCGCCTTCGACCCGCGCGAGCTGCTGCCCGCGTGGTTCGAGGCGCACGCGCCCGCGCTCTTCGGCGAGGTGGAACTCGCGTGCCACCTCTCCCGGCCCCCGTTCTGGCTGCGCGCCCAGCGCGGCACAGGGCTCGAACTCGTGCAGGAACTCGGCCGCACCGGGATCGAGGCCACGGCGTCGTCGCGCCTGCCTGCGGCCGTGCGCGTGAGCACCTACGTCGACCTCGAGAAACATCCGCTCGTCGAGCAGGGCCGGGCCGAGGTGCAGGACATCGGCTCGCAGGCGCTCCTCGCCCTCGTCGCGCCGCAGCCCGGCGGACGCTGGCTCGACCTGTGCGCCGGGGCGGGCGGCAAGTCGCTGCAACTCGCCACCCTGCTCGGTCCGTCCGGCCGGGTGCATGCGCACGACACGCGCCGCGACGCCCTCATGGAGCTGCGCCGCCGCGCGCACCGCGCCGCGTTGAAAAACATCGAAATCGAAGGCGTGCTGCCCGACGAGGTGACGACACGCTTTGACGGTGTGCTCGTGGATGCGCCGTGCAGCGGCTCGGGCACGTGGCGGCGACACCCGTTTCTCATCCACCAGACCACACCGGGCGAAATCAACAAAGCCGCGCGCCTCCAGGCCACGCTCCTGCGACGGGGCGCCAACTTCGTCGCACCCGGCGGCCGCCTCGTCTACGCGACATGTTCGCTCAGCCGGCGCGAGAACGAGGAGGTCGTGACGGCGTTCGTGAAGGAGTTTCGCGAGTTCGAGATCGAGGCGCCGGCGCCCGTCGCCGGCCTCAAGCCCGAGCCCGCCGGCTGGCTCACGATCCTCCCCTCGGCCCTCGACAGCGACGGGTATTTCCTCGCCTGCCTGAGGCGGCAGCGCGCGTAACCCGGAATACTGCCGGGTCGGGCGGGAACTGAGACTCATGCAGCCCGAGATGGTCGGCCGTGTCCCACGGCCGCTCCGTCGCGAACAGCCTCAGCGTCCGCATCGTTGCGCGGCGCCCTCGCCACGCGCCTGGGGACAGGCGCGTCCACCTTTCGGCGTTGTTTCACTCTGGATCCCGGGCCCGAACATATGAGTCCGGCTGAGAACAGCGGAGTCCGGTTCCGGATTCCGTGTCCTTCGTGCCGCTCGTGGCCGTTCCCGCCGGTCCTGGAATTTTTGTTTGCCGCGCGCTCCGGGCGCCCGATCTTCGGGGCACCGTGGTAGCCGAAGCCGCCGATCCTCGCATCCGCCTTCCCATCTTCGAGGGCCCGCTCGACCTCCTCCTCTTCCTCATCCGGAAAAACGAGGTCGACATCTACGACATTCCCATCGAGTCGGTGCTCAAGCAGTACCTGTCCGTCCTCTACACGATGCAGGAACTCCAGCTCGACGTGGCCGGCGAGTTTTTCGTCATGGCCGCGACCCTGATGGAGATCAAGAGCCGCATGCTCCTGCCCAAGGACCAGCAGGCCGTCGCCGCCGAAGGCGAGGATGAGGAACCGATCGACCCGCGCCTCGATCTCGTCCACCAGCTCATCCAGTACAAGCGCTTCAAGGACGCCGCCGGCGACCTCTCGCGCCTCGCCGAGAACCAGCAGAACTCGATCTCGCGCGAGAGCATCTCGGGCTGGGCTGCGCCGGCCGAGGATCGCCCGCTTGCGGGAGTGGACCGCATCGAGGTGTGGAACGTCTTCAACACCGTGCTGCGCCGCCTCGCCGAACGCCTCGTCGTCGGCGAGATCAACGACGAGCGCGTCACCATCGTCGACCAGATGGAGCACATTCTCGAGCGCATCGAGCGCGAGGACACCTTCCCGTTCAGCTCGTTGTTTCCCGGCCCGGTCAGCCTGCGCACACTCGTGGTGACCTTCCTCGCCGTGCTCGAGCTCACGCGACTCAAGCGCCTGCGCGTGCGCCAGGACGCGTCGTTTTCCGAGATCCTCTGCCTGAAGTGGACGGAGGAAACTCCCCCGGCTTCGCCACCCGCCGCGCCTGCGACGGCCTGAGGCCGGCCCCCCTTCCGCCACTCCCCATGGGCGACAAACGACCGACGACACGACATGGCCACCTGCTCGGCATCGGCCTCGATCACGAGGATGGCCACAAACGCATCACCCGCGCCGAGGACTTTTCCCTCGTCGGCGGCTCGGCCGAGACGCACGAGCGCATGACCGAGACCGCGATGAAGACGATCGAGGAGCTCAAGTCCCGCGGCAAATCGATCCACACCGTCGACCCGAGGGAACTCGCCGAGATCGTGCACAAATCCGCGCCGAAGGCGTGATCCGGCGCGCCGGTCGCTCCGTCACCGGTCCGGACCGAACCTGCGCCTGCGTCCACCCACCCGTCCGCATCCGTCCGACCCCGCAGCCTCCGATCGAGCATGGCCTCCGCCTCCGACCCCTCTGCCGGTCCCGAGCAAAACCCGCCGCCACGCGAGGAGGCTTTTCCGCGCGTGCCCGCGCCGGGCTCGTTCACGCCGCGGGTGCGGCCGGCTGCGATCCCCGGCGAGTCGGCACCGGCGGGCGCGAGTCTCGCGCGACCGACACCGGCTCCCCTGCCCGATCGCGGCGCGCCGTTGCTGCTTTTCATCACACTTGCCGCCGCCTTCCTCGCCGTTACCTTCACCATCCTTATCGCTTTGAAACTCTGATCCCATCCATGGCCGCCAACATCGAAAACCTGACCAAATCCAATTTTCAGCCGACGATCGCCGCCGCAGGCGCGACGCCGGTGCTCGTCGACTTCTGGGCGCAGTGGTGCGGCCCGTGCAAGATGATCGCCCCGGTCCTCCAGGAAGTGGCCAACGAACTCGCCGGCAAGGTGAAGGTCTGCAAGGTCGACATCGACGACCACGGCGACATCGCCGCTCAGTACGGCGTCCGCGCCATCCCGACGCTCATGGTCTTCAAGAACGGCCAGGTCGTGGAAAACAAGGCCGGCACGATCAGTAAGGGCGACCTCAAGGCGATGGTCGAAAAACACGTCGGCTGAGCTCACGCGCGAGCGACCGACCGTCATCCCCCACCTCTTCACGAAAACCCCGCCGGCCGCCATGCGCCGGCGGGGTTTTTCGTTTCCCGGACCAGCTCACGCGCGCCGGCGCACGCGGACCCGGGATTTTACCCTCAGGCCTTTCCCGATGGCGTCGCGTCCGTCGCGCCCACCGCCCGGGTGAAGCCGGGCACCGATGGTCGGGATCGGCGCGATGTGTTACCTTCGTCGCATGCTCCCCCCTCCGCAGAGCCAGGCCCGCGAGGCCGATCGCGTCGCCAACCACATCTGCAAGCGACGGCTCATGAACGCCTCGCTCGCGGCGGCGGCGGCGTGGCTGACCTACGTCAATCCGTTCACCCTCGAGGTGCGGACCGAGGGAGGCTGGCCCTGGCTCGGCACCGTCGTCGGCGTGTCGGCCGTCGCGGCCGCCTATTCGCTCTGGGCGATCACGGCCGGCGACCGCCGCGCCTGGATGCGCGCGTTTCACGCCGCCACGCAAAGGCACCTCGAGGCCGCGTCGAGCAAGTCCTGAACCGGCCACACGCCCGCTTGATCGAGACGGGGCGCGAAGCCCCGTCGGGCGCGGGCTCCCGCCTACGCTGAGCGGGACTCATGCAGTCCGAGGTGGTCGGCCGTGTCCCACGGCCGTTCGGTGGTCCGCGTTGTTCGCGTCCGCATCGCGGTGCGGCGTCCCGCACCACGCGCCTGGGGACAGGCGCGTCCCCTTTTCGGTGTCGATTGTTTTGCTCTGGATCCAGGCCCCGACCGAACGAGTCCGGCTGAGGTCCGCCTCGCGGACGCACCACCCGCGTTCCTGGAGAGACGGGCTCCGGTCCGCTCGGCCGGGCGCCCGCGAGCGGGCGGCCTACGAGAAGACGGCGCGACGCTCGGCGGCGGTGAGTTCGCGCCAGCGGCCCGGTGGCAACGCGCCGAAGTCGAGGCGCCAGGCGCCCGTGCGCACACGCACGAGCCGCAGCGTCGGGTGGCCGACCGCCGCCGTCATACGGCGCACCTGGCGGTTTTTTCCTTCCGTCAGCTCGATCGAGAGCCAGGTGTCGGGCACATTCTTGCGAAACCGGATCGGCGGGTCGCGCGGCGGGATCGTCCCGGCCAGCGCCGCCTCGAGGCGCGCGGCCCGGCAGGGCCGCGTCTCATGATCGCCGATACGCACGCCGCGCGCGAGCCGCGCGAGCGCGGCCTCGTCGGGCACGCGCTCGACCTGTACCCAGTACTCGCGCACGTGGCCCCGCTCCGGATCGAGGAGGCGCGAGTTGGCGCCGGCCTCGTCGCTGAGCAGGAGCAGGCCCTCGGAGTCGGCATCGAGCCGGCCGAGCGCATAGACGTCCTTCGGCAGATCGAAGTCGGCCAGCGTACGCCAGCGCGATCCCGGCTCGGGCGTGAACTGCGAGAGCACGCCGTAGGGTTTGTGGAACGCGATCAGCACGAGCGACGCGCGTCACGCACGGCCGCGCGGGATGGTACGCTGGAGGTCTCCGTGGCACGATGTCCCCGGGTAGGACGAAGCCTCCGGTCGAGCCGCCGAAGCACGCCGGGTCCCAACGCGCGGCTCGGCCAGAGGCCTCGCCCTGCCTGATCGGCGTTCAAAGGCGTCCGGGTTGACCTGCGGTTCAGCCCGCCCTCACGGCACCCGGACCGGCTTGAGGTCCCAGATGTCGCGGGCGTATTCGGAGATGGTGCGGTCGCTGGAGAACTTGCCCATCCGGGCGGTGTTGAGGATCGCCATCTTCGCCCAGCGGCGCTTGTCGCGATAGGCCTTGTCCACGCGATCCTGGCACGCGCAGTAGGAGGCGAAGTCGGCGAGCACGAGGAACGGATCTCCGCCGTCGAGCAGGCTGTGGCGCAGGGGCGCGAGCGCGCCCGGCTCGTGCGGCGTGAAGTAGTCCGAGCCCACCCAGTCGACGACGGCGCGCAGCTCCTCGTTGGCGTGGTAGTAGTCCCAGGGCTTGTAGCCCTTCGCCTGGAGCGCGTGGACCTCGTCGACGGTCAGGCCGAAGATGAAGATGTTGTCCTCGCCCACCTCCTCGCCGATCTCGATGTTGGCTCCATCGAGCGTCCCGATCGTGAGGGCGCCGTTGAGCGAGAGCTTCATGTTGCCCGTGCCCGAGGCCTCCTTGCCGGCGGTGGAGATCTGCTCGGAGAGATCGGCCGCGGGGATGATGCGCGCGGCCAGCGACACGCGATAGTTCGGCAGGAAGACGACCTTCAGTTTGCCCCGGATGCGCGCGTCGTTGTTGATCGCCGCGCCCACGGCGTTGATCGCATGGATGATCGTCTTGGCGAGTTCGTAGCCCGGCGCGGCCTTGGCGGCGAAGACAAACACCCGCGGCTGGATGTCGAGGTCCGGGTTCTGGAGGAGACGACGATAGAGCGCGAGGATGTGGAGCAGGTTCAGGTGCTGGCGCTTGTACTCGTGCAGGCGCTTGATCTGCACGTCGAAGAGCGCGGAGGGGTCCACGTCGACGCCGCAGTCCTTCTTGATCACGGCGGCGAGGCGGACCTTGTTCTCGTGCTTGATCGCCATGAACTCGTCCTGGAAGGCGCGGTCGCCGGCGAACTTCTCCAGCTTGCGCAGCTGGTCGAGATCGCGCGGCCAGCCGTCGCCGATCTTCGAGGTGATGAGCGCGGAGAGCGGGCGGTTGCAGGCCAGCAGCCAGCGGCGCGGCGTGATGCCGTTGGTCTTGTTGTTGAACTTGTCCGGATAGAGCGCGGCGAACTCCGGAAAGAGGTTTCGCTTGAGCAACTCGGAGTGGATCGCGGCCACGCCGTTGACCGAGTGGCTGCCGACGACCGCGAGGTTGGCCATGCGGATCGACTTGCCGCCGCCCTCCTCGATGAGCGAGAGCACGCGCTTCTTGTCGTCGTCGCCGGGCCACTTCGCCTCGATCGTGTGCATCAGGCGCTGGTTGATCTCGAAGATGATCTGCGTGTGGCGCGGCAGCACGCGCTGGAAGAGCGGCAGCCCCCAGCGCTCGAGTGCCTCGGGCATGAGCGTGTGGTTGGTGTAGGCCATCGTACGCGTGACGATCGCCCACGCGCGGTCCCACCCGAGGCGCTCCTCGTCGACGAGGATGCGCATGAGCTCGGCCACGGCCACGGCGGGGTGCGTGTCGTTGAGCTGCACGGCGACCTTGTCGGAGAATTTGTCCCAGTCCCGGTTCAGTTTCTGCCAGCGGCGGATGATGTCGCGCAGCGAGCACGAGACGAAGAAGTACTGCTGCACGAGCCGCAGCTCCTTGCCGTTCTCCGTCTTGTCGTTTGGATACAGGACCTTCGAGACGCTCTCGGTCACGGTCTTCTCGCGCACCGCCTCGACGTAGCCGCCCTGGTTGAAGGTGTTGAAGTCAAACTCCTCCGAGGCGCGCGCGGCCCAGAGGCGCAGGAAGTTGACCGTGTTCGTCCCGCAGCCGGCGATCGGCACGTCGTAGGGCACGCCGAGCACGGTCTTGCCGTCGCACCAGACGTCGCGCGCGTTGCCCACCGCGTCGAACTGCCGCTCGACGTGGCCGTAGAGCTTGACCGTCTGCGTGTATTCGGGGCGGACGATCTCCCACGGCGTGCCGTAGCGCGCCCACTCGTCGGGATGCTCGACCTGCCGGCCGTTGACGAACTCCTGGCGGAAGAGGCCGAACTCGTAGTTGATGCCGTAGCCGACGGCCGGGAGGTCGAGGGTGGCGAGCGAGTCGAGGAAACACGCGGCGAGCCGGCCGAGACCGCCGTTGCCCAGGGCCATGTCGACCTCCTCCTCACGCAGGTCGTCGAGTTCGAAGCCGAGATTTTTCACCGCCTGCTCCGTCGCCTCGAGGATGCCGGCGCTGATCAGGTTGTTGTGAAAGAGCCGGCCCATGAGGTACTCGAGCGAGAGGTAATAGCAGCGCTTGGTGTTGGCCTCGTGATGCGCGGCCTGCGTGCGGATCATCTTCTCGAGGATGCGGTCGCGCACGGCCAGCGCGGTGCAGATCCACCAGTCGCGCTTGGTCGCGGTGGAGGGATCGCGCGCGAGCGTGTAGCGCAGATGATTGGAGATGGAGCGCTGGATCTCCTCCGGGGTGTCATAGACGGAGAAATTCATCCCCCGTCCGGGTTCCGCCGCCGCCTTGGTCGTCGTCTTCTTCGAAGCAGTCTTGGCCATGTTGAGAGAAGTCTGGTTACCGTGGATTCAACGCCTGGATCCCGGCCGCAAAGCCCGGACCGTGCCAAAGCATTGCGCTGGAATCGGTCGCAGCGAATGAATTTTGCGCCGCCCACCCCCGATCGCTGTGACAAAACCGCGGCGGCCCCGCCGCCGTCACCAGGCCTCCGCTCGCTCAGGCGAGATCCGCCAGGCCGTAGCGCTCCAGGACAGCGCGCACCTTCACCGGCTGCCCGGTGTTGCCCGCCTCTTCCATCGCCTGCATGAGCGCGACGGTGCCGATGCCCTCGACGACATCAGGCCGCGGCACGGTGCCGGCGGCGATACACCGGGCGAAATACTCGATGTAGTTCTGGTACTCGCCCGCGTGGTGGCTGTGTCCGCCGAAACGGAAAAAGTAGTCGTCGCGGTCCTCGAACGTCTCGACGCAGGACTTTCCATCCAGCTTCCACGCGTAACGCAGATCGTAGTAGTCGCCCTGGCTCGCCCCGTGCGCGCAACGCAGGATGCAGCTCATGTTTGCATCGCGCACCAGCGGCACGACCGGGCTGGAGTAGCTGCCGCTCACGCGCGCGATGCGTCCATCCGCGGCCTTGAGCACGAAATGAAACGTATCGGGATGCGCGAGACCGAGACCGCGGCCGTTGTCGCTCAGGTAG
>Ga0315910_10002685_pt1 | contig 15435 bp, 11 predicted proteins | sample EdamamesoilMG_FD_204470 | JGI IMG/M metagenome (GOLD analysis project Ga0315910, IMG submission 204470) | Garden soil microbial communities collected in Santa Monica, California, United States - Edamame soil | ecosystem: Environmental > Terrestrial > Soil > Garden | place: USA: California... | reverse complement strand
GTGCGCAGCACCTCGGCCAGCAGCTCCTCGCGCCCGCGCGCCGCCGCGAGCGCGGCCCGCAGGGACGGTCCGTCGACCTCCGCCGCGAAGTAGTGCCGCAGAGCCTCCTCCATGCGCGTGCGTGCCTCCTCGTCCGGCCCCTGACCCGCGGCCGCCGGCAGCAGCGCGAGGATCCAGGCGACGAGCTGCGCGGAGGGAACGATCGTCATGTGCTCGAGCGCGGGGCGTGCTCCGGGCGGCCCCCGCTGCGCTCCAGGGTACTCGCGTCGAGGCCCTCCGGGTCACGGGCGCACGCTACCCTGCTCGCGCCATGCCGATCGCCATCACCCGCGAGGTCAGCCGCGCGATCGCGGCCTGCGAGCTGACGCACCTCGCGCGCGTGCCGATCGACGTCGGGCGGGCGCGCGACCAGCACGAGGCCTACTGCGCGGCGCTGGCGGAGCTCGGCTGCGAGGTCCGGCGCCTCCCGGAGGAGCCCGAGCTGGCCGACTCGGTCTTCGTCGAGGACACGGCGATCGTGCTCGACGGCCTGTGCGTCCTGATGCGCCCGGGGGCCGCGTCGCGCCGGCCCGAGGTGGACTCGGTCGCGCGCGCGCTGGCGGGGCTGCGTCCGCTGGTGCGCCTGGCGGGGCCGGGCACGGTGGACGGGGGCGACGTGCTGGTGCTCGGCCGCGAGGTGCACGTCGGGCTCTCGACGCGCTCGACGCGCGCGGGGATCGACGAGCTCGCGCGCCTGCTCGCGCCGCACGACTACCACGTGCGCGCGACCGAGGTGCACGGGTGCCTGCACCTCAAGTCCGCGGCCACGGCCCTGGGCGCGGACACGGTGCTGGTCAACCCGGCCTGGCTCGATCCGCGTGCGCTCGGGGAGCAGCGCGTGCTCGCGGTCGATCCCGGCGAGCCCTTCGCGGCCAACGCCCTGCGCGTCGGGGCCGGCGTGATCCACGCCGCGGCCTTCCCGCGCACGCGCGCGCGCCTCGAGGCGGCGGGGTTCCGTGTCGTCCCGGTGCCCGCGGACGAGCTGGCCAAGGCGGAGGGCGGCGTGACCTGCTGCAGCCTGATCCTCGACGATCTGCGCTGAGCGGCGCGCGGCCGTGGCGGGGCGCGGCTCAGAGACTCCGAGGAAATCAGGAGGCGCGCGAGGATCGCGCGCTCGGCCGATCCAGAGCCCCCCGGCCGGCGGCTGCCTGCGGCATCCTTCGGCCCGGCGGCTCAGAGCTTTGCGCGCTCGAGGATGCCGCGCATCTCGCGCGCGTCGAAGGCCTGCAGCGTCTGCGTGCGCACCGCGCCGCGCGAGCCGAGCCGCAGCAGCAGCGCCGAGGCGGTCTCGGCGTCCGGGGCCTCGAACAGGACGAAGCCGTCGTAGGCGCCCATCGTCCAGTACTGCTCGCGGATCTTCACCCCGAAGGCGCTCGCCTCCTCCCGGAAGGCGGCCGCGCGGGCGACCGAATCGCGGATCTTGCTCTCGCCTTCCTGGGTCTCGGAGATCAGGACGAGGAACGTGGCCATGACTGTGCTTCCTTCGGGGTTCCGGGCAAGGACGTTCGCTGAGCATAGCCCGCGAGCGCAAGGCCCGCGGCCTCCGCGGGGCCTGGTCCGTTCCGGAACGGAGCCCGACCGGAGTCTCGCCGTCAGGGGCGCTTGACCGAGTACACGCCGTACAGGAGCTGCAGGTCGCCGGGGTCGAGCTGCAGGCGCAGCGCCTGGTAGCGCTGCGGCGAACCGCCCACGGGCCGGAGGACGTCCGCGTCGAGCCACGCGGCGCTTCCGGGAGCCTGGTGGGCCTTGAGCAGGCGGAAGAAGTCGGCCGCCGTGGCGACGCGCGCGCCGCCGAGGGCGGTGACGACGTCGCCGCCCTCGAGCTGCCGCGGGCGGTGCGACCAGGCGCCCTTGTTGTACTGGACGGAGTAGACGACGGCCCCGCCCGAGCTGCGCGCGTCGGCCGGCGGGGGCTCGAGCAGGCTGCGCAGACCGGGTCCGTGGAAGCCGGGGTCGATCCGTGCGAGCAGGGCCTGCGCGTGCACGTCGCCCTGGACGCCGAGCTGGGCCAGCAACGGATAGAGATTGACCTTCTCGCCGCGCATCTCGTTGCCGGCCAGGAGCCGCTCGATCGCCGGCGCCGCGCGCGCGTCGAGGGCCGGGCCCTGCTCGACCTCGCGCGCGAGCAGGCGTGCGATCCGGGAGCTGAAGCCCTGGTTCGGCTCGCCCTCGAGATCCAGCTCCGCGAGCGTGGCCAGGGGATCGTCGAGGCTCGCGAGCGCGTCGATCAGGACCGCGCGGAACTCGTCCGGGAGGGCGTGGGCGTTCACGCCCGCGACGAGGAGCGGCGGGTGCTCGACCGCGAGCTGCATCAGCTCGAGCGCGCTCAGCCTCCCCGCGCCGAAGGCTGCCGCCAGGGCCTCGGCCGCCTGGTCGAGCTCGCCCTGCGCGAGCCGCTCGGCGAGGCCGGGGATCCTGGCGAGCTTCCCGTCTCCTGTGGACCCCGTCGAAGGCGGCTCCACGCCGGGCGGACGCGCCGGGGCCGAAGTCTCGACGGGTGCCGGCGTGCGCTGCGCCGCGGCCGCGTCCCGACCGGCGCTCTCCCGCACCAGAGCGAGCTCGCGGCGCGCCGCGGCCAGCTCGTCCTCGAGCCACGCGAGCGCATCTTCCTGTGCGCGCGCGCCGTGCGCGGCCGGCACGCGCTCGAGCCACGCTCCGATCAGGGTCACGAGCGTGGACGCCGTCAGCACGCCCACCACGGCGCCGAGCCAGAACGAGGTCTTGGTCGAGCGCTCCGGCACGGACTAGTCCCGCGCGATCTCGCGCTGGCGCTTGTGCCACTCCCACAGCCGGAACTGGTCCTGGATCGGCGCGCCGAGCTGGCGCGCCCAGTGGCAGACCTGGCCGCGGTGGTGGGCCTCGTGGGTGATGGCGGAGCACACGAAGCCGGCCGCGTCGAGCGGCACGCCGCGCACCTTGCCGCCGTTCTCGAAGGCACGCTGGATGACCTCGGCCACGGCACGAGCGCTGGCGGCCAGGGCCTTGCGGGCCTGGTCGGGCGTGACGGTCGTGCGATCGAGGTTCTCCGGCACGCGCTTCGCGCCCGTGCTGCGGGCGACCATGCAGCGCACGTTGTGCACGTGCGCGAAGGTCGTGGCGATGTTCCGGCGCTGCGAGCAGGGCGGCACCAGGCGCCAGATGCGCGGCTCGAGCAGGTCGAGCAGGACCTGGTTGATGCGCTCGTTCGTGAGGAACGCCTCCACCAGCGCGCGCGCGGGGTCGTCGGGAGCCGGGATCTTCGGAGCGGCGGCTCGGCCCGCCCTGGTCGCCTTCCGGGTACGCATGAGGGTGCCCTCCGGGCAGCACTCTACCCCGCCACCGCCGGGCCGGGTCCTCGGCGCGGGTGCTCGCCGCGACCCAGGGGAGGCGCGTCCAGCGCCGCCACGGGATGGCAGGGCCGACGGCTTCGGGAAGGCTTGCCGGTGGCGTCCGGCTTCGTCGGACGCGGTGATCTCCAGACGCGGGTGAGATGCGCCCTCGGCGGACGAGCGTCGAGCGGCAGGAGATCAGTCCCCGGCAGGGACGATGTGGATCGCCTCGCCGCACAGCTCGGCGTGGAAAGCCTCGAGCTCGTGGTCCTCGAACTCGTCCCAGCCGCGGCACTGCGGGTAGCGCTCGCCATGCGCTTGCACGTCGCAGGCCGTCCGCTCGCCGGTGGCGAGCTGGCGCGCGAGCTGCCAGCGGTTGGCCAGGTTCTCGAGGGCCTGGCGCGCCAGGCGCGGGCGCGAGCGCGTGATCTGCGGGTAGCGGCGGCGCAGCTCGGTCGAGCTCCACTGGGCGAATCCGTGGCAGAAGAGGCCCTTGCGGGCCGCGACCTCGCAGATCGAGTGCTCCTCGTCCTGCAGGCCCTCGAGCACGCGGCGCAGGTCGGCCAGGGCTTCCGCGCGCGTGCAGCTCCGGGTGGTCGTGGACATGATCTGACCTCCTCCCGACTCCTGGGATCGGCCGTCCGGCGGCGTCATGCGCCACAGGGAGGGGCTGGAGTGGGGCGAGGTGCGTACGGAACGAAGGCCCACGCGGCGTCCCGACCGGGGCCCGCCCGGGCCCCCGGGCCGGGATCAGACCATCCGCTCGAGGTGATGGCGCGCCTGCTTCTGCCACCACGCGTAGTCGTGCCGGCTCTCCTCGCTCCAGACGTCGAGCTGGTGGGGGACGTCCTTCCGGCGCAGCCACGCGCCGAGCTCGAGGGTCTCGGGGAGGCACTGGTTCTCGTGGGCGCCCCGGCCGACCACCAGCGTCAGGTGGGTCTGGCTGCGCACGCGCTCGAGCTCGGCTCCGTCCAGGTTCGGCACGAAGGCCAGCGGGTCGTTGAAGTAGGAGTGCTCGGAGGGCCCGCCGTGGATGAAGCCCGCGCCGCGGTAGCGGCCCGACAGGCACAGGGCGCCGCGGAAGATCTCGGGCTGCTTGAGCGCGAAGAGCGCCGCCAGCAGCGCGCCCAGGCTGCACCCGGTCGCCAGCAGGCGCGCCTCCGGCTGGCGCGTGTCCGCGCGCACGAAGGGCACGAGCGTCTCGAGCACGAAGCGCTCGTACAGGGCGTGCAGGCGCATGCGCTCCGCCAGGTCGCCCGCGCAGGTGAAGGTCTGCGCGGCGTTGCTCTCGGGGCAGTAGAGCTTCAGGCGACGGTCCGCCAGCAGGGGCCCGAGCGCGGCAACCATCCCGCCGTCGCGCCACTCATGCGCGATGCCCGCGTTCGAGGGGAAGACGACGACGGGCTGCCCCACCTCCCCGAAGCACCAGACGTGGACCTTCCGTCCGAGGGCCGGGCTGTCGAGCTGGAGATGTCGGGCGCTCATCAGGCGCAGGGCGAGCGTGGCGAGGGTGCTCCACACCAGTCTAGCCCGGATTGTTCATGAGCCCTCGGCTGCAACGTCGCGACTGCCCCGCACCTGCAGGGCTTCGCTCCCTGCGAGTCCTCGACGACCTGTTCAAGGTCGTCTCCGGTCCTCTCGGTCGCGAATCCCTGCATCTGCGGGCATTCGCGACCTTTCGCTCGAGGCCTCATGAATGACCCGGGCTAGGCGCCGCTCGGATCCGAGGCCGACCCGGTCGGTCCGCAGTGGAGCGTACGAAGCGGGCTCCGCTTGGCGCAGAGCCTGGGCTCTGGGCGCTCCAGGCCGTCGCGCCGGTGCTCAGGCCATCAGCTCGGGCACGACGCGCCCGAAGACGTCCGTCAGGCGGTAGTCCCGGCCCTGGAAGCGGTAGGTGAGGGCCTCGTGGTCGAGGCCGAGCAGGGCCAGCATCGTCGCGTGCAGGTCGTGCACGTGCACGCCGCCCTCGACGACGTTGTAGCCGAACTCGTCGGTCCGTCCGTGGGCGTGGCCCGCGCGCACGCCGCCGCCGGCCATCCACAGCGAGAAGCAGCGCGGATGGTGGTCGCGACCGTAGTCGTCGGCGGTCATCTTGCCCTGGCAGTAGGCGGTGCGTCCGAACTCGCCGCCCCACACGACCAGCGTGTCGTCGAGCAGCCCGCGACGCTTCAGGTCGATGACCAGCGCAGCCGAGGCCTGGTCCGTCTGGGCGCACTGCGTGCGGATCCCGGCCGGGAGGCCGCCGTGCTGGTCCCAGCCCTGGTGGAAGAGCTGCACGAAGCGCACGCCGCGCTCGGCCAGGCGCCGCGCGAGCAGGCAGTTCGCGGCGTAGGTCCCGGGCGTGCGCGCGGCCTCGCCGTAGAGCTCGAAGACCTCGGCCGGCTCGTCGGAGAGATCCGTCGCCTCGGGCACGCTGGCCTGCATGCGCGCGGCCATCTCGGCCTGCGCCAGGCGCGCCTCGATCTCCGCATCGAGCGCGTGGGTCGCCTGGTCGGCCTCCAGCTCCCGCAGCGTGGCGAGCATCGCACGCCGCGCCGCGCCCGAGACGCCCGCGGGATTCGCGAGGAACAGGACGGGCTCGGCTCCCGCGCGGAACTGCACGCCCTGGTGCTCGCTCGGCAGGAAGCCCGAGCCCCACAGGCGTGCGTAGAGCGGCTGGTCGCGCGCCGCGTCCCTGGAGACGAGCACGACGAAGGCCGGCAGCGTCCGGTTGATGCTGCCGAGGCCGTAGGAGAGCCAGGCGCCCATCGAGGGCCGGCCGGGCTGCTGGTGACCGCTGCAGAAGAAGGTGATCGCGGGGTCGTGGTTGATCGCCTCGGTGAACATCGCGTTCACCACGCACAGCTCGTCGGCGATGCGCGCGGTGTACGGCAGGAGCTCGCTGATCCAGCGCCCGCTCCGGCCGTGCCGCCGGAAGCCGGCGCAGGAGCCCGCCAGCGGGAGCAGCGACTGGTTGCCGCTCATGCCGGTCAGGCGCTGGCCCTGGCGCACGGAAGCGGGCAGGGGCTGGCCGTGGCGCTCGCGCAGGAGCGGCTTGGGGTCCAGGGTCTCGAACTGCGACGGGCCGCCCGCCTGGAAGAGGTAGATCACGCGTCGGGCCCGGGCACGCCGGCGCGCGCCGGGGGACAGCGCGGCCTGGGCTCCGGTCAGGGAGCCGAGCGCGAGCGCGCCCAGGCCGAGCGTCGCGCTCCCGAGGAAGAGCCGGCGCGTGGCGTGCCGCAGGAGCTCGGAGCGCGTGCTCATCGCAGGGTCACCACGGCGTCGGAGGCCAGCAGGGTCGAGCAGGCGAGCGTCAGGGCCGCCAGCGCGGGGTCGGCCTGCTCGCCGCCGAGGATGCGGCGTGCGTCCTCGGGTTCGCGCGCGAGCCGCTCGCTCTCGCTCGTGACCAGCGCGCGCAGCGCGGCCAGCTCGGCCACGCGCGGAGCGCGGCCCGCGAGGTGCTCGAAGGCGCGCGCGACCCGCGTGTCCGCGTCGGCGCCCACCTCGCCGGCCACGCGCCGCGCGAGGGCCTGCGCGCACTCGAAGAAGGTCGGCGAGTTGAGGAGCGCCAGCGCCTGCAGCGGCGTGTTCGTCGCCTGGCGGCGCGCCAGGCAGGTCTCGCGGCTGCCGGCATCGAACAGCAGCAGCTCGGGCGGCGGTGCGGTGCGCTTGCGGAAGGTGTAGAGGCTCCGCCGGTGGGCGCCCGGGCCCGTGTCGGGCACGTAGCCGCCCGCGCTGCTGACGCCCGCGTCCTCCCACAGCCCCGGCGGCTGCCAGGGCTTCACGCTCGGACCTCCGCGCGCCTCGACCAGCAGCCCCGAGGCCGCCAGGGCCTGATCGCGCAGCATCTCGGCCGTGAGGCGCATGCTCGGCCCGCGCGAGGAGAGTCGGTTCTCCGGATCGCGCTCGCGCTGCGCGGCGCTGCCCTGCGAGGACTGGCGGAAGGTGGCCGAGAGCACGAGGCGCCGAAGGAGCGCCTTCACGTCCCAGCCGCTGCGCACGAAGTCCAGCGCGAGCCCGTCGAGCAGCTCCTGGTCGGCCGGCCGCTCGCCCTGCGTGCCGAGGTTCTCCTGCGTCGCCACGAGCCCGCGTCCGAAGCACTGCGCCCACAGGCGGTTGACCGCCACGCGCGCGGTCAGGGGGTTGCGCGGGTCGACGGTCCACTGCGCCAGGCCGCGGCGATCGCGCGGCCAGGCCGGATCGAAGGCGAGCAGCGCGTCCAGCGCGTGGTCGGGCGCGACCGGCCGCGCGCGATCGGGCTGGTCGTAAGCGCCGCGCGTCAGGACGTAAGCGGCGCGCGGGTGCGCCGTGGCCTCCATGACCATCAGCTCGGGGATCGACTCGACGAGCTCGTGCTCCGCGATCCGCGCCGCACGCAGCGCCCGGGCGGCCGCGCGCGCGGGCTCGTCGACCTGCGCGAAGTACACGTCGGCGTCGCCCCGCACCGGGGTCGAGGCGTGCAGGGCCGCCACCTCGGCCGCGCCGAGCTCGCGGTCGTACAGGCGCAGCTCGTCCACGCCACCGCCCTGGAAGCCCACGTCGCGGTCGCGGAAGCCGATCTGGAACGAACGCACCCGGGCCGGGCCGTCCAGGTGATCGCGCACGACCTCGCTCGGCGCGCGCTCCCCGTCCAGGTAGATCGAGAGGCCCGCCGCGCGCGAGGAGCCGTCGTAGGTCACCGCGACCTCGACCCAGCGGTCGAGCGGCAGCTCCGCGAGCGTGCGGACGGCGGCGGCCGAGCCGGGCCAGGAGTGCACGACCTGCCAGGCGAGGCGTCCGTCCTCGAGCAGGAGCTGGTAGCCCTGCTGATCGCTCTCGATCGTGAAGGTGCTGGTGTGGAGCACGGTCGCGCGCGCCTTCCTGTCGGGGCAGCGCAGCCACAGGACCACGCTGAGCGGGTCCGCGCGCGTGAAGGCCGGCGGCTCGGCCAGCGACGGTCCGCTGTCGCCGTCGAGCAGCGTCGCCCGGCCGACCGGCCCGTCGAGCGTGCCCTCCAGCGGGTCGCTGCGCACGGGCGGCAGCACGGCGAGCTCCGGCGACGTGCGCAGCCAGTCCGCCAGAGCCCCGGCGCGCTCGCGGCGCGTGCGCGCCAGCGCCTCCTCGGCCGCGACCACCGCCGCGCGGCGTCGCTCGAGCTCGGCGCGCTGCTCGGGGCTCGCCAGGCGCAGCGCCGGCCGCGCCGTGGCGGAGGTCGAGTAAGCGTAGGTCCCGGCCTCGTCGATGGCTCCGAAGAACGCGGTGAGCGCGTAGAAGTCGCGCTGCGACACGGGGTCGTACTTGTGATCGTGGCAGCGGGCGCACTCGAGCGTCAGGCCGAGCATGGCCGTGCCGTAGGTCGCGACGCGGTCGGCCAGCGCCTCCTGGCGGAACTCCTCGTCGATCGAGCCGCCCTCGTTGGTCATGCGGTGCAGGCGGTTGAAGGCCGTGGCGACGCGCTGCTCCTGCGTGGCCCCGGGCAGGAGGTCGCCGGCCAGCTGCTCGCGCAGGAACTGATCGTAGGGCAGGTTCGCGTCGAAGGCCGCGATGACCCAGTCGCGCCAGGGCCACACGTGGCTCTCCCAGTCGGACTGGTAGCCGAAGGTGTCGGCGTAGCGCGCCGCGTCGAGCCAGGCGGTCGCCAGGTGCTCGCCGTAGCGCGGCGAGGCGAGCAGGGCGTCGACCACGCGCTCGCTGGCGTCCGGCGCGGCGTCGCGCGCGAAGCGCGCCGTCTCCTCGGGCGTCGGTGGCAACCCGGTCAGGACCAGCGACCAGCGCCGCAGCAGCGTGGCGCGATCCGCCTCGGGCGCGGGCGCCAGGCCGGCCGCTTCGAGCCGCGCGAGCACGAAGCGGTCGAGCGGATCGCGGCACCAGCCCGCGTCCTCGACCCCTGGTGGCGGCGCGGCACGGGGCGCGACGAAGGCCCAGTGCGGCTCGTACCGGGCCCCCGCGCCGATCCAGCGCTCGAGCAGGAGCCTCTCGTCCTCGTCGAGCGGCCGGCGGGCCGAGGGCGGCGGCATGACCTCGTCCGGATCGTCCGAGCGGATGCGCGCGACGAGCTCGCTCGCCGCCAGATCACCCGGCACGATCGCGCGCCGGCCGCTGGCGAGCCGCGCGCGAGAGCCCTCGGCGGTATCCAGGCGCAGGCCGCGCTTGCGGGCGCCCGCGTCGGGGCCGTGGCAGCGGAAGCAGTGCTCGGCGAGGAGCGGCCGGACCTCCCGGTCGAAGCTCGGCCCGGCGGCTCCCCCGTCCGGCGTCGTCTGCAGCGCGCCGAGCAGCGCGAGGATCGAGATCCAGCCAGGGCTCATCGCCGCCAGGATAGGATCGGTCCACGCGCGACGGACGCGTGTCTCGCGGTGCGCGCATCCGCCGGGCTCGGCCAGCGGCGCGCTCAGCGCGCTGGCGGCGGTGCCCCGGCCTCCAGCACGAAGCCCGGCTTCGGCTTGCGGTTCGAGCCGCTGTCGCCCAGGCAGTAGAGGCCCTGGGTCGTCGAGAGGTAGATGCGGTCGCCGCCGTGGACGAAGTCGCTGGCCTGCTGGCCCTCGGGCAGGTGGAAGCGCCAGCGCAGGTCGGCCTTCTCGAGGTCGTGCACGTAGAGGTTGCCGTCGAGGTTGCCGAACACGAGCGAGTCGCCCACGACGGTGGGGGAGCCGAAGGCGTTCGTCCCCGTCGCCACGCGCTCGCTGATCTTGCCCCGGGCGAGGTCGAAGCGCGCCACCTGCCGGCCGAAGCCGCCCACCACGTAGCCGGGGCCGACGCCGGGCGTCGAGAAGCCGGTCATGTCGAAGGCGGCGTGCCACAGCTCCTTGCCGTCCTCCAGGGAGAGGCAGCGCACCTCGCCCCGGCGGCTCCCCTTGACGTCGTCGGCATTGTCGTCGCCGCCGCCCTGCTGCGTGCCGCCGCGGTCGGCGAACACGACGCGGTCCTTGACCACCACCGGGTTGGTCCAGCCGAGGATGCCACCGGTCTCGACGCGCCACAGCTCGTGGCCCTCGACGAGGTCGAGGCACCAGAAGGTGCCGTCCTCGGCGCCGAAGAGCACACGCCCTTGCGCCGAGGCCGGGACCATGTTCACCGCGCCGTGGCCGGCGGTGGGGAAGGTCCAGGCCGGCCTGCCGTCGGCGACGTTCAGCGCGACGACCTGGTCGGTCGTGGCCACGATGAAGCGCTCGCCGGTCAGACACCCCGCGAAGTGCACGTAGCCTTTCGTCTCCGGCGTCCAGCTCCACGCCTCGCGCGCGAGCGTCCGGTCGTAAGCCGACACGCCGCCGTCCCTCGTGCGCCGCGCGAGCACGAGGTCGGGCGTGATCGCGGGGGAGTGGGCCACGCTGAGGGGGACGATCTTCTCGTCGGGCTTCTCCGGGTTCGCCTCGATCCCCGCCTCGAGCACGCGCCTGAGCACGGTGCCGTCGTTCGGGTCGATCCAGAACAGGCCGCGTCCGCCCGAGTAGAGGTCCGGCCCGCTCAGCGTCGGCTGGCCGTAGGTATCGGCCACGTGCCACAGGACCTCCGGCGTGCGGATGCGGTCCTGGAGCTTCGGATCGAAACCGTCGTGGGCCGCGTTGCGCGCGAACTGCGGCCACTCGACCGGGTTGCGCGGCACGACGAGGGGCTCGGGCTCCACCGCCACGCGTCCGAGCGCGGGCTCGGCCGACGTCGGCAGGGCGAGCAGCTGCGCAGCGACGGGCGCCAGCGTCCCCGCGCCGGCCGCGCGCTGCGCGACGCTCGGCCGCTCCGGCCGCGACCCGCCCTGGGCGACGAGCACGGCCACCACGATGCCCACGGCCACGGCGCACAGTCCGCCCGCCAGGGCGAGCCCGAGCGGATTGCGGATGCCGTCGCCGCGCGGCCCCACCTGCTGGCCGTCGCGGTGGAGCGGCGCGAGCTCCGGCTCTCCCCCGGGCAGTGCGAGCGGTACGAGGCAGTGCCGCCAGTCCTTGCGATCGCGCGCGTGGCGGCGATCGAGCTCCGCACGCATGCGAGTCAGCGCCCGCGCCAGGCGCGACTTGACGGTGTTCAGCGGCACGCCGGTGCGCGTCGCGATCTCGGCCGGCCCGAGGCCGTGGTAGTAGCGCAGCATCAGCGCGGTCTGCTCCGGCTCGTCGAGCCGCTGCAGCACGGCCACGACCTCGGCCTGGACGTCCACCGTGGCCTGCGTGAGCTCGCTCGGGATCGCCTCGGGTCGCGCCGCGTGCTCCTCGCGCCGAGCGCGCCGCTCGTCCTGACGCAGCACGTTGCGCGCCCGGTTCTGCAGCACGCGCGCCAGCCACGCCCGCGGCTCGGCCAGCCCCGCCGGCCGGCGCTCGCGCCAGGCGAGCCAGGTGTCCTGGAGCAGATCCTCGGCCCGCGCCGCGTCGCGGATCAGCTCGCGCGCCAGGCGCCGCAGGAAGCCCTGGTTGGCCAGGAACTCGTCGGGCGCGGGCAGGGCCTGGATGGGCATGGCTTCGGGGTTCATCGCTACCTCCGAGCGCTCGACACCGCGGAGGAGCCTGGCGGGTGACGCGATTTCCGGAAAAATCGCGGGCCGAGCGGGCGCGCTCGGCGTGCCCCTGGGCGGTCGCGCCGGGCGCGGCTGGGACGAGCATACCGGGGTTCGGCCACCCGCTCGCAGGTCCCTGGGCCGGGAGGTGACCGCGCCCACCGGGGACGACTAGGGTCGGGGCCGGATCCTCGGGATCCCGCGCGGGGCGCCACGCTCTCGGTTTCACATCCTTCCCCTTGCTCCTGGAAGCCATGCCGATCCCCCTCGTTTGCTCGATCCTCGCCTCGTCCCTGCTGGTCGCACCGGCCCCCGGTGGGAAGGGGTCACCGCCCACGCCCCCGAGCCCGCTCTACCGTCCCGTGGACCTCGGCGTGCTCCCCGGATGGAGCGCGAGCCAGGCGCTCGACGTCAACGACCAGCGCCAGGTCTGCGGCTCGCTGTTCAACGACGACTCGCTCGGCGTCGCCTTCGTGTGGCTGCCCCGTCCCGCCCACGGCCTGCCGGCCGGGCTGTCCACGCTCGGGATGCTGCCCCTCGGCGGGGCCGAAGCGAGCTCCGCGAGCGCGATCAACGACTGCGGCCTGATCGTCGGGACGTCGTTCGGCTACATGGGACTGGACACGCGCGCGCGTGCCTTCGTCTGGCAGGACGGGGAGCTGCGCGACCTGGGCGCCCTACCGGACAGCCCCAACGGCACCAGCCTGGCCGCTGCGATCGACCAGAAGGGCACCGTCGTCGGATGGTCCACGGTGGCGGCCGGCAGCGGCTTCACCTCGCACGCGTTCTCGACCCGCGTCTCCTGCGGCGAGCGAGGCGGGAGCGAGCTCGTCGACCTCGGCGTCGTCGACGGCTACGGCAGCGCCGCCGCGGCGGTGAACGAGCGCGGCGACATCGTCGGCTCCAGCTACTTCTTCCCCTCGCCCGGCCTGCCCGCCGAGCGGGCGACCTTCCGCGACGCGCGCGCGCGCCGTCTCCAGGCGCTCCCGATGCCCACCGGCGCGTTCTCCTGCAACGCCAAGGCGCTGAACGACCAGGGCCTCGTCGCCGGGTCGTGCTCGCCCCTGGACGGGAGCGGCCAGCACGTCGTGCTCTGGAGACGCACGCGGACCGGCTGGGCCACCGAGGACCTCGGGGCGGTCTTTGGAGCGCAGCTCAGCGTCCCGACGGCGGTGGACGAGCAGGGCCGCGTGTTCGGCTGGTCGCTGGCGGCGGGCGCGACGGAGGCGCGCGCGTTCGCGTGGTTCGACGGCCGCTTCCATCACCTCGACGACCTCCTCGTGACGGGCGAGCCCGTCCGCATCACCTACACGGGTGGCATCAACCGCCGCGGCGACCTCGCCGTGGGCGGCACCAACGCCCAGGGCGAGACGCGCGCGTTCCTGCTGCTGCGGATCCTCTGACCAGGGGGCTCGCGCGGCGGCGGGAGATCAGGCGAGGACGGCCAGGGCGCGCTGGTCGAGCCAGGCCGCCAGCGAGCGCTCCGCGTCCCACACGGCGGTGCCCCACAGCTCGTCCACGCGCCGGAAGCCGTTCCGGAGCGCGCGGTCGTCCCGCGGCTGGAGGATGCGGCGGGCCACCGGGAAGAGCGTCTCCTGCTCCCACTGCGAGTGCTCGTGCTGGGCGCGCAGGTACCGGCGCGCGCCACGCAGCAGGACGGCGAGCGCGGTGGGCTCGCCGAATGCGACGGGGTCGATCTGGTTGCGCAGGTGGGCCAGCAGCTTGCGCTGCGCGCCGTGGTCGTCCAGCAGCGAGCGCAGGACGAGCACGTCCTCGCCCTGCGCACGCGCCAGCAGCCGCGGCAGGTAGACCCGCTCCTCCTTCTCCTGGTGGTGGCCGTCGACCTGGACTTCGAAGAAGGCCAGCAGGCGATCCAGCGCCTCGGGGTCGACGGCGCCGCCCGCGAGGATCGTCTCGAGCTCGCTCGAGAAGCGCGCGCAGGCGGCGGCGATCGCGGAGTGCTCCTTGGCCAGTACTTGCAGGGCTCTCATGATGGGTCCTCCGCTCGGGTCTTCGTCCGCCCTGTCCATCGACCGGCGGCCCGGCCCGGCTCCCTGCGCACCAGGGGGCAGGCCCAGGGGTCGAATGGGAGGAGGTCGTCGCCGCAGAGGAGCCGTGCGCCAGCGCCAGCACGCGCTCGCGCGGCGTGCCCTCCTGCTCGGCCAGCGCCGCGCGCCTTCGCGGCGGAGTCCGGTCCGCCTCAGCGCGGCGCGGGCAGGGCGCGGCCGGCGAAGCCCTCGAAGAGCTCGAAGACCTCGTCCTCGGCCTGGTCGGCCAGGTACAGCACGCGCCCGCCGGGGAGCGGGACGAAGTACGTCGAGACGCTTCCGCCCGCGGGCAGCGGGCTGCTCAGGCGGCGCGGCGGCGCGCTGGCGTCGAAGGGCACGACGAAGAGCTCCAGGCCGGCGCCGGTCTCGGCCACGAAGAACACGTGGGTCGAGTCGGGCGCGACCTGGAAGTGCACGAGCGCGCCCACCGCGCGGGCGCCGTAGTCCAGCGCGGCCCCGCCGGCGAGCGGGATCCGGAAGAGCTCGTCCGGGCCCGAGGCGGCCGCGACGCGATAGACGACGTGCAGGCCGTCGGGCGCGATCTCGAAGCTGCTCACGCGCTCGCCCGGCGCGAGCGGCGGGTCGAGCCGGACCGGCGCGCCGCTCCCGTCCGTGCGCACGCGGTGGAGCTCGTGCAGCCCGTCGACGAGCGCGTCCGCGAGGTAGAGCGCCTGCGCGCCGCCGGGCGTGAGCCGCAGCGAGCCCGGCAGCACCTCGGCGTCGTCGCCGAGCGGCGTCAGGAGCAGGGGATCGCGGCGCAACGAGCCTCCCGGAACGCCCAGCGGTGGGCGGCGGCCGTCCGTCGGCGCGCTGTACAGGCGGTAGCGCGGGAACACGCCGCGGCGCGCGTTGAACACGACGCGGTGCCCGTCGCTCGTGATCCGGTACTCTGCCACCAGGCCGTCGAGCCGCACGGCGCTGAGGCGCTCGGGGGGCCGGCTCCCGTCGAGCGCGGCCGTGTGGAGATTGCCCACCGCATTCGTCGCGCCCGAGCCCACGTAGAGCACGTTGCGGCCGTCCGGCGCGATGCGGAAGCTCGTCAGGTCGAGGTCGCCGCTGAGCTGCAGCGCCGCCGCGCTGCCGTCGACCGGGACGGCGAAGAGCTCCATGCGCAGGAACTCCGTCGGGTTCGCGCGGAAGAGGGCGGTCGCCCCGTCCGGCGCGAGCGCGAGCTCGTACACCGTCCGCGCGTAGGGGAGCGACGACCAGGTGGGATTCAGGCGGAGCGGGGCCTGCGACCCGTCGAGGGGCACGCTGTGGAGGTCGTACGCCCCCGCGGTGCCCGCGCGTACCTTGCGGTAGACGACGCGCGTACCGCCCGCGCCGAGCAGGAAGGGGGCCGGGAAGGCGCCGTCGAGGGACTCGTCGAGCAGCACGGGATCCGTCGCTCCGCGCGCGCTCACGGCGTAGAGGCGCGCGACGCCGCCCGTCGCGTGGTGCTGGAAGACGACCGTGCTCCCGTCCGGGCTCGTGATCGCGCAGGACCCCACCGTCCCGGCCGTGCCCAGCGCCGCCGTGAGGCGCCGCGGCGCGCCGCGCGCGTCGAGCCGGGCGCTGTAGAGCTCGGCGACGCCGTCGACGTCCTGGTCCGCCAGGTAGACCACCA
>Ga0315910_10002683_pt1 | contig 15436 bp, 18 predicted proteins | sample EdamamesoilMG_FD_204470 | JGI IMG/M metagenome (GOLD analysis project Ga0315910, IMG submission 204470) | Garden soil microbial communities collected in Santa Monica, California, United States - Edamame soil | ecosystem: Environmental > Terrestrial > Soil > Garden | place: USA: California... | reverse complement strand
ACACCCTTGAGATCCCCGCCCTTGAAGTCCGCTTCCTTGTCGAGCACGAAACGTCGTGTCCCGACCGCGGCGGCTGGCACCGTGATGGCGGCGAACACGAGGGTGAGGAGGAGAGGTCGGAACGTGGTTCGTTGCATGGATCCCTAGCGCATGACCTGCCGGATGGTGACGTTGACCCGATCGCGACCGACCAGGAACTGACCGAGCGGAAAGACCTGGCGAATATTGCCCACGAAGGCCTCCGGGGCGACGCTGCTCGACGTCGGCCGGAGTGCATCGACCGCGCCGAGCGGCAGCTCCGACGCGATACGACCGCGGTGGGTGACGGTCGCCTGGGCCGACGCGTAGCTCACCACCACCGAGTGCTGCGGGTAGGCCGGATCCTCGAGATTTTTCACGAGCTCGGCCAGCGAATCCGGCGAAGGCTTGTCGCGCTCCTCGGTGTAGCCGGGCGCGATCTCGAGCGTGACGGTACGGCCGGCGAGGTGCGCGGGCAGCGGCACCGCCAACGTCTTGGTGATCGTCGGCCCGGCAAAAGGGACCAGCGTGAGCCGGATGCGTGCCGGCTCGCCCACGTCGATCTCGGGCGCGAGGAGCTCCGCGCCGCGCAGGCGATAGAGGTCACGGGCGTAGCGAAGGCTCACCTTCACGTCGACGCTTTCGATCCGAACGGGCTGCCAGGGGTTGTTCAGGATCGAACCGACGGCGCGCACCAAGGCCGAGCGCGAGAACTCGCCGGCGTCCGGCGTCCCGCCGATCGCGACGCCGAAATCCTCGAGCTCGATCTCGCCGAAACCCTGGATCTTGAGCCGGCTCTTGGCCTCCCAGCTCACGTCCTGGTGCTCGCTCGCCACCGTCTGCAGTCCGCTGCCGAGCGCGACCGCGAGGAACGACGGCGTGAGGAAGCGCTCGTGCGCGACCTCGAAGTTCCAGGTCGAGAGTGGCACGCCGGGGATGCCGGAAATCGCCATCTTGACCGGCACCACCGGCGCCTTCGCCGATTGCGAGACCACGATCGAGGCGACGCGGTCGTTGACGAGCGCCCCGACCGAGCGCACCGGCATGCCGATCTTGAACGAGCGCTGCTCGCTGGCGAGCACCCAGAGAACTCGACCAACGGCCGTGGGCAGCGCGGTGACGCCCGCCTCCATCATCGGGTGGCCGAACGCGACCAAACGGTCGCCTTCGACGCGCGTCACCGTCCCGAGGCCGGTGGCGCTCATGTCGCCGCGGATCAGCTCGACACCGATGGCGCCGCCGTCCTCGTAGCGAGTCGGCGCGTCGGGCTCCGGCGTCTTGCTGCCACCCCCGGCCTGCAGCGGCTCGAGCCCGAGCGGCGCGCAGAGCTCTTCGGTGAGCTTGATCGCACCGGACGTGAGCCCGCCGACCAGAAGCGGCGTGGCAACCTGCGTCACGGCCGAAGGCCCGGCGGGGGCGACCCTCCGCGCGAGCTTTCGCGAATGGTCCCGGAGGTCGTACTGATCGGAGTCGCCCTGGTAGCGCCCGAGCACGCCGCCCTCGGCGCTCCGCTTCGGCGCGCCCTGGCCGGGCAGGAGCTTGAGCGGCCAGCCGTTGATGGTGTCGGGTAGCGGGAGCTCGAGCTCGTCGAGCATGGTGCGGATGGGCGTCACGCCGGCGACCGGCTCCGCGCCGAAGGTCCAGCCGTACGCGTACGCTCCGACCATCTTGCCGCCGATGTAGATCGGACTCCCGCTCATCCCGGCCACCACCTTGGCGACATCGAGCCGGGGGTGCTTGGTCTTGATCAGGATGATCTCTTGCTTCGGGCGGAAGTTCTTGAGGACGTCGATGACCTCGACCTCGAAGCGCTCGGGCTTGGTCCCCTCGAACACGGTCAGGCCGTAGCCCTTCATCCCGCGGCGGACGTCGGCGATGCCCATCACGTCGCGCCGCGCGGCACGACCGTCGGCGCGGGCGAGGCTCCCCGGCAGGCTGAGCGCGAGGCCAAACGTGGCCGCCGCGGCAAGATAGAAGCCGTACTTCATCGACTCTAGCCGCGAGTCTACGCCATCCCGCTCGCCCGTCCACCAAGGCAATCTGCCTAGAGCTGCGCTGCGAAGCAGCGCAGCGGGCGAAGCCCAGAACCGGCAGAAGGCGGTGGGCTCTAGCGTGCGAGGAAGTGCCGTGGGCCCGCCGCCGCCCCGAGCACCGCGGCGTCGAGGATCAACGAGTCCGCCCGAACCTGCTCGAAGGCAAGGCTCGCCGTCACGAACTCGCGGTTCGCCGACTTGGGCGCGCTGTTCGGCTCGATGTGCCGCGCGTCCACGGCGCCAGCCGCGCCGCAGATCCCGGTGTAGGGCCCACCCGTGATGGTGGGACCGCCGGCCACCGCGTCGATCTCCGCCTGGAACAGCATCGAGCTTCCGGCCGGGACCGAGGGGAAGGTGCCGCTCGTGACGATCTCGGCTCCGTCGAGCAGGGCGATCGAAACGTCGGTCCCGGCGTCGACCGGCAGGCACATGTCGACCGGCGTGCACTCGCCCGTGTTCGCGGACACCGTCGCCTCGCCGAGCTGCAGCGTGAGCACGATGGGCATCCCACCGGAGGTCAGCTTGTTGCAGAACCTTGCCACCGTCCCGACGTAGGAATCGGGGGCGGAGCAGATGCCGTTGCCCGGGAAGCCAACGATCGTCGGGAGCGGCATTTCGCCGCTGCTGTCGATGGCGGAGAGGAACACCATTTCCTCGCCGGCCGGAACCTCAGGATACGTCCCCGACGAGACCACGCCCGAGCTGTCGGACAGCGCCACCGGCACGTCGATGCCGACCGGCACGCCGAGGCACTCGTTGTCGGGCGCGCAGGCGCCCGTCAACGCGGTGAGCGACACGTCGCCGATTTCGAGCGTGAGCTCCACCGCGGCATCGTTGTTGCTGAGCGCGTTGCAGAACTTCGCGGGAGTGGTCTCCCCGGTGCCGCTCGACCCGCCGGTCGACCCGCCAACGCCGCCCGTGGACCCGCCGACGCCGCCGGTGCCGCCCTCGACGCCACCCGTGCCGGCTTCGCTGCCACCCACACCGCCGTCGCCGCCGGTGCCGCCGGTCGCCGAGCTGCCACCCTTGCCGCTGCTACCGCCGTCGGTGCCGCCGTCCCCGCCCGTCGAGCCACCCTTGCCCCCGCTGCCGCCGGACGAGCCACCCTTGCCCCCGCTGCCGCCGGTCGAACCGCCATTACCGCCATTGCCGCCGCTGTTCGCGACACACCGATCGTTCTGGCAACTAAAACCATTGAGGCAATCTGCGTCCGAGTTGCAGCTGTCATCGTCGTCGTTCGGCGCGTCGTCGTCACCGACGGTGAAGCAGCCCGGGAGGCTGAGCGTGGCGAACGAGATCAGGATGATGCTAGGAGCAAAGAAATGGATCCTCATGGGGTAACCTCGATCTCACGAGCTTACTCCGATCGTCTCCTCGAGTGTTGATGAACCTCCTTCCGATCGTTCTTCCAGCGATACTTCTCGGGGTGTTCGTCACCGCGCACGTGGCGCTATCGGCAGCGGTTGGGCAGGAGAGCCCCCGCTGGCGGGGGCTCCTCGCGTTCTTCGTGCCGCCGCTCGCGCCTTACTGGGGATGGCACGCGAACCGCCGGCGCCTTACCGCGCTGTGGATCGCGGCCTGCGTGAGCTACGCGATCGCGTTGGTTGTGGCGTTCAGAGGTTAGGGCAGGAACGAGAGCGGTTCGACCGTCGCTTGCCCTGGACTAAAGTTGCGCCGTGGGTTTCGGCGGGCCGAGGACGGTCTTCGGCACGTCGGGCGTGAGCGCCTGGAGCAGCGTCAGGCCCTCGCTGACGAAACGGTCTCGAACGCGGATGGCGAGCTCCTTCTGGTCACGCCAGGGCACGGCGATGCCGAATACCAGGCACGCATTCGGGTACGCCGGATACGCCGTCCATGCCGCGGAGAAATCGGCGCTTCCGACGCCCCAGCTCACCCAGCCGTCGACCGTATGGATCTCGAGCGCTTGATCACGCCAGCGCGTGAGTTTGCTGTCGATGGGTCCGAGCTTGACCTCGAAGCCCTGGAGTTGCGGTCGCACCCAGGCCTCGACCGCGCGCAGACACGTTTCGCTCCGTGCCACCGTTCCGGGCGGGAGCTCCTGCACGCGGGCCACCGACGCGGCGTGGTACGCCTTGCCGTAGCGAAAACCAGCGAGGTGATCGAAGCCGAAGTAGCGGACCCGGCGCCAGTTTTCCCAATCGGGCAACGGCGCGTGGATCTGATCCCCCTTGTCGTTTCGCGCGCCCCAGGGTGACGCGAGCAGTCGCTCGAGCGCGGCTCGGTGCGGGTCCTCGGCGTCGCCGCCGGGCTGCGCCTGCGTCACCGTGGCGGGCGTCGGCGGGCGCGGAGGAGGCGCCGCCGGCGCCGCGGGTGGCGCGGCCGCGCTCGAGCACGCCCCGAGTGACAGGATGACGGCGACAAAGCCGAGGATCGACAGAGAGGCGGGCGGCAGCGTCACGAGAGCTCGGAGCATCGTACGGAACGACCCTCATTCTGACCCCCTTGCGAGCACACTTCCAGCGCGCGTGAAACTGGCGGCCGCCGTGGCGCACGCCACGGCCGAAGCGACCCGGCGCCACGGCGGTGCGACTCGGACGCGGCTCGGGCGCAACGAGGGCGCGCCCTCGGCGAGCTGATTTCCACCGTCGGGTCCCGCGGCGCGGCGCTGGCATGGCGCTCGCAATGACCTGACTCGCGCCCGCACCACCGCGAGCGAGAAAAAGGAAAAACCATGGACCAATCGAAAATGAAGATCGCCTACGTCGTCACCCAGCGTGGGACGCAGAAGTACTGGACACGCATCGGCGTCGCCTTCGTCAACAAGGACGGCTCGATCAACGTGAAGCTCGAGGCCGTGGGCACTGGTCGGTTTTGAATCCGACCGTGGGGGTCTAGTTGGCCCGTGGCGGCATCGGACTTTTCACCTGCACCGGCCCGCGGCTCGTATGCAGGTGAAATTCATCTTCGTCGATGCCCAACCGGCGACAGGCGTGCCCGCAGAACGACGCCGTCACGTCCTCATCGTCGATCCAGTGCTCGATCGGGATGTCTTTCCCGGTTTCTGGGTTGAGCAGATAGCGCTCCGTGGGCGCGTCTGGGCCGGACATTCCCAGCACCGGCCGGCGCACCTCTATGCATCCGTGGCCAAGAAGCCTTCTTCTCAGTTCCCCGAACGTCGGGCAGCCTTCGCCGTCGTGGTCGTCTTCAGGGCGCGACACTCTCCGCCCCCTGGCTCAAGAACCTCGCCGTCGCGCGCACGGGCGACTTGGCGGGCACGAATACCGGCAGCTCGGGGCTAGAGTTGTTCGACAGGATCGCGCTCTCCCAAAACTTTTGGGGAGCTGGGTCCAGCTCGGAAAGCGGGAGCAATCCCTTGGCGAGATCGGAAGCGATCTGCGAGCGCAAAGTCTTCACGAAGCGCACCTTGCACTCATCCGACGTGTTGCCTTGGGCGGCCACGTCCCGCTCGAGGCACTGCGCGACAAACGCTGGCCCATCACGATGAATCAGGATGGTAAGCCTGATCTCGGGCGCGTTCTCGGTGTCGTGCGGGTCGGCCATCGGTCTGTTCCCCTTCGCTAGGCTACTACTGTAGTACCGGTATACATCAGGGCAACGTTCGCTTGAGGGCAAATCTTGCGGTGTCTCCTATGAGACAATTACCCCCGCCCCAGTGTTCCCGCACAGTTACGGCCTGACGCGTTTCAGCATTGAAACGCCACGGGTCGGCCCCTAGCCGCCGTCCCGCGCCTTGGCGGCCGCCAAGAGCACCCGCCGAGCCCACTCGGAGTCCTTCACGCCTGCCAGCCCCGCGGCCGTGCTGATTAGCGCTCGCTCCTCGTGCGAGAGCCGGATCGGGAAAATCGCCTGTTTCGCCGCCGCTGCATCAACGCGTGGGCGGCCGCCCTTATTGAGCGCCTTTATTACCGCCAAGATCTCCGCCTGCTTCTTCTTCACGGCGTCTCTCCCGTGAGCGCCGCGTCGAGCAGCTCACCCATCGACCAGACGCGCGTCGTGATGCCAGCGGCCATCGCTGGCGTGCAGCGCACGGCTTCGTTCACGCGAGCGAAGTTGTAGTGCGCGAAGTGCAGGGCGGTCGCCGCCTTGTGGTTGCGAAGCGTCTTGCTGTGAGCGTTCGTGAGACGCGTCATGCGGCGGATCTGCATCCGCATGGTGAGGTTCTGGCGCTCGACGCCCGAGGTTGAGATCAACTCTTCTTCCGGCTCGCCAATGACGGCGGTCTTCTCCACCTCGGTCACGCGCGGCGGCGAGTACCTACCCGGGCCAATCGGCTCCGCCTCGAACGACTTTACGACGATCCCGTAGTCAACCGCGGAGCCGAACGCGCTCCCGATCGCCGAGCGATACATCTCGAGACCATCGGTCGAGATCTGGACCCGGTTCTTGAGGCGGCTCGCCAGGTCATCGATGAAGGCATGGGTGTTGGAGCGCGTCCGCTTGCCGACAAGGTGCGACGCGACGAGCTTGCTGTCCGGGTCGAAGCTGACGAACGTCCAGCAGTCGCCGACCTCGGCCGCGTTGTCGTCGTCAGTCACGCGACGCTGCTTCTTCTGGACGAAGGCCCAGATTTCGTCGCATTCGATGCGCTCACACGGGAGGCCCCGCATCATCCCGTCCAGGAGCTTCGAGCAGCCCTCGCCGACCCGGACCAGGAGCGAGAGCACCGTCTCGCGCGAAACGTCCACCAGGCGCTCGGTGGACCGGATGCTCATGCCTTCGACGAGGCACTTGAGGACCAGAATCTGCTTGTCGCGGGGGAGTTGGTTTGCCATCGAGTCGGTAAGGTTGTTGTATTACGAAACCTACCGATGGTCAAGCGGGAGCTGACAAATACCTCAAAAAAAGAGGTTTTCCTTTCGTACTGAACCCGCACTCAGGATGAGTTGGTCAGTATTCCGGCCGGTCGGTCAGGGCTTTGTGCGTTGCCCGCCGGGTAGATTCGGTATACCGTTCCTCAATGACCTCGTCGGATACTCAATCGACCAAGCGTGAGAGGGCCCTAGCGGCGGCTCGCCGCATGATCGAGATCGAGGCGGCCAGGGCTCAGCTCGATCGCGAATTGGCTGAAATCAAGGCCGAATTCGATGCGCTCATCCCCGATGAGTCGACCCGATCTACGAGCACACCCAAGGCGCAGAGCAAGGCGCCCACCAACGGCCGCTCGGCTGCTGTTGCGGCTACGGACGCCGTGCCCCTCATGGCCGACGTGCTGGAAGACTACCTAGCGGCCAACCCGGGCATCCACGAGGCCAAGAACATTGCGACCGCGGTCGCGGCCAACCCGGACACGGTTCGCTCGACCCTCTCGAAACTCTTTACCGACGAGCGCATCAATCGTCCCGACCGCGGGAAGTATTGCGCCATCCCCGGCGTGACCGGAAAGCGCCCCCCGTCCGGAGGCCGCCACTAGATTTCGTGGGAAAACGTGGCCCCTAAAGTGACCTGCTGGCACGAGCCTCCAGACATGAGGACCCGGGGCGATTCAGCGACCGTTCACCGTGGCTGCGGCGGGCGGGTCGAGCCGAATCAGGTTGGATTCCTCGCGTAGTCCGGTTTTTTCTGTGGAGACCGCCCGATTTGGCGTAAAAATGGGTTCCGTACAGTCCCAGGTGAGCGCTCGTAACGCTCAGCGGTTCGACACCGCCGGTCTCCGTTTCTTTCGTGCTCCTGTACGAATAGCACGTGATTTCTCGACAAACCAGCCTAAATGGCCGTTAACGCTAAGTTAAAGTAACTAAAGCGTTTTCGGGCCGCCCTTGGCTACCTGTTCTGCCCCGACGCGATCGACGCCCGGAGCGCGTCCAGCGCCGAGTTGATGGGCGGTACCCCGAGCACGGCGAAGAACTTCCGCCGGCCGGAGTCGCCTACCGAGTGCGACCAGGCATAGGCGCGCGTCGCCGTGGGGTGCTCGACCGCGAACGCCTGGATCTCGCCCTCCCACACCAACTCCCCCTTGAACGTCTCGCGAATGGGCACGGTTTCGACCCACTCCGATCGGAGCCCGTACATGTGTTGGATCGCGTCTTGGAGTGCAGGGAGGCCGGCTTCGTCCACGACGGTCACCGTAACCCTTCGTCAGAGCGCCCACAATGCGGGCAGGCCCCGGGCTTGGGGAAGCGGCCCTGGAGGATGTCGTCGATCGGTACGCCGGCAATCTTCGATAGCTCGTAGGCCATGTCGGGGCCGATCGGGTTCCGTTCCCGGGCGGCGAAGTTGAGCGTCCCGAGGGAGACGTTCATTGCCTCTGCCAGCCTCCGTAGCGAGCCGCATCGCACCTGGAGGACCCGGAGGGCAACGCGAGTGCAGGCGGACTCCTCGGGGCTCAGGCGGCCCGCTGGGTGCGTCGTGCGTTCTTTGAGCAGCGTCCGCTGTTTCTTCCAGCGCTTGGTTCCGCGAAGGACCGTCATGCCTGGAAGGTACGCGCGGCCGATCGTTCAGTGACGCCAGAAATCAAAACCGACCAGTGCCAGGCCGTGCCGGTGAGCGGCGAAATCCACGTGCGGGACTACGTGCCGCGCGACGAGAGCCGTTCACCGACTCTGCTGGGCCGCAAGGCGGAGAACGGGCAGACCGAGGATGGCTTCGCGGAGTCCGCGTGAGCGGACCACGGTGCGAAGATGCCTTTGTTCGAGCTCGAATCCGGTCCGCGCGAGCGCCCCGGTCGGCCGAAGGGAGACTCTTCGCGCGCGCCCCGCGGCGGGAGCCGGGTACCGGCTCCCGTCGTTCGGGGCACCGTCGTCGGCGCGATCACCCGGTTGAAGGAGAGCGTGTGGGCGCCGGTGATGCTGAAGGTCGCCGGTGTCGTCCTCGGCATGCTCGCGCTGGCGGCGATCGGTGCGTCCTCGATGGCCCACGGCGCCTTCACGAACGCCGCCGATCCGGCCGAAAAGTCCGGCTCTCGCGTGGCCGCGGGGCTCGGTCCCGTCCACCCGTCGCCCCGGGTGGTGGCCGATCATCCTCCGCTCCGAGCCTCGAGCACGCCGCCACGCACGGAGCGAGCGCCCGCGCCCGTCGCACCACCACCCGACGCGGGCCCGCCGACGGAGAGCGCCATCACCGCGGACGGCAAGGTGATCCTCAACCGCGCTGGCCTCGACGACCTCACGAAGCTCCCCGGCATCGGTCAGAAACGTGCGCAAGCCATCCTGGACCTCAGGCACAAGCTCGGCGGTCGCTTCAAGCGCATCTCCGATCTGCTGCGGCTCAAGGGCATCGGACCCAAGGGCCTGAAAAAAATCGAAGCGAAGGCCGTGCTCGACTGAACGCCCGACGGCGTGCCGCTAGCCGCCTTGAGCGGCCGCCTCGCGGAGCGCGGCGATCAACGGTGCGATCTCGGCGTGTCGGAGCTTGTAGAGGCTCGGGTTGGCGACCAGCACGCTCGAGATGGTCTGGATGGTTTCGAGCTCGACGAGTCCGTTGTCGCGGAGCGTCGTGCCCGATTCGACCAGATCGACGATCAAATCCGAGAGCCCGACCAGCGGCGCGAGCTCGACCGAGCCCTGAACGTAGATGACCTCGGCCTGCACGCCCTTGGCGGCGAAATGCTGGAGTGCCGTGCGCGGGTATTTCGTCGCCACGCGGGGCACTGGCGGCACCACCCGGTCCGGTGCCCCGGCGACCACGAGCCGGCAGCGACCGATACCGAGATCGACCGGCTGGTAGAGATCGTAGCCACGCTCGTTCAAGACGTCGCGCCCACTGATGCCGAGCTCCGCCGTGCCGAACTCGACGTACGTCGGCACGTCGTCGGGCTTGAGGAGGAGAAAGCGCACGCGGCCGTCAGCGCTCTCGCGGATCAAGCGCCGGTCGTCGGCGAGGATCGGCGCCGGATCGATCCCAGCACGAGCGAAGAGCGGCGCGAGCGCGCGCGTGACGCGCCCCTTCGGAATCGCAATCGTGAGAGGACTTCTTTCACTCATGACAGAACAGGTCTTCGAACTAAGGGGCAAAAGACGACAACGGGCGGGAGCCTAGCCGCGGAGCTTGAACCGGGGTAGACTGGTGAATCGTGGGCTCGCAGATCTGGCCATTTGTCGTGGCGGGTTGCGTCGTGGCCGCCGGCTGCGGCGGACCCGGCAACGAGGATCTGTTCCAGCAGCCCGGCGCCGGCGGCAGCGGCAAGGGCTCGGCAGGGGCCGGCGCGATGGCGAACGGCGGTTCATCGGCGAGCGGCGGGTCGGGCGGGTCCTCGACCGGCGGCTCGTCGATGGGCGGCTCGTCGAACGGTGGAAGCTCCGGATCCGGCACCGGTGGCAACGGCACCGGCGGCATGAACACCGGTGGCAGCACCGGCGGCATGAACACCGGTGGCAGCACCGGCGGCATGAACACCGGGGGTAGCACCGGTGGGATGAGCACCGGCGGCTCGCCCGCGTCGGGCGGTACCGGTGGGATGAGCACCGGCGGCTCACCCGCGTCGGGCGGCACCGGTGGGATGAGCACCGGCGGCTCACCCGCGTCGGGCGGCACCGGCGGGGGCCTCGCGGGACTCGGCGGCTCGGGCGGCGAACCGAACTGCGACGCGCTCGCCGAGCAGTATCAGAAGGCGCTCCAAGCCGCACAAGTCTGCAGCCCTGAAATCGATCGCCCTCAGTGCACCGTTCAGGTTCAGAGCTCGGTCCCTTGCGGGTGCCCGGTCTGGGCGAACGTCGACAACGAGGAAGAGCTCGCGGCGCTCGAGAGGCTCGCGCAGCAGGCCGAGCGCTGCATCATGATCTGCCCTGCCGTTCTCTGCGTCGAGCCGGGCTCGGGCATCTGCAGCTCGAGCGGCAGCGGCGACGCCGGCCACTGCGAGAGCGCCATCAACAGCACCGAGAAGTAGCGAACGGCGGCTACGGCAAATCGCTGTCGTCCTGGACGCGCGTGACATCGGCGCCGACACCAGCGAGCTTCTTTTCGATGGCCTCGTAGCCGCGGTCGAGGTGGTAGACCCGCCGCACGATGGTTTCGCCCTCGGCGGCGAGCCCGGCGACGACGAGCGAAGCGCTCGCCCGGAGATCGGTGGCCATCACCGACGCGCCCGACAGGCGCGGCACGCCCTCGACGATGGCGGTGTTCGTGCGGGTCTCGATGCGGGCGCCCATGCGGCCGAGCTCCGGCACGTGCATGAAGCGATTCTCGAACACGGTCTCGGTGACGACGCTGTTGCCCGAAGCGACACACATCAAGGCCATGAACTGGGCCTGCATGTCGGTGGGGAAACCCGGATGCGGGGAGGTCGTCACGTCGGTCGCGCGGAGCGGGCCGAGACGCTGGATGCGCGCGTGGTCACCTTCGCGCTCGATGCCGAGGCCGGCGCGGCGCAGCTTGACGATGACGGGCTCGAGGTCGTCGAGCGGCGCGTGCTCGAGCAACACGTCCCCTCCCGCCACACCGACCGCAGCCATGAACGTCCCCGCTTCGATGCGGTCGGCGATGATGGCGTGGTCGAACGGCTCGAGCTCATCGGCGCCGTGGATGTGAATGGTCGAAGTACCGGCACCCTCCACGCGTGCGCCCATCTTGTTCAGGACGCGCCCGAGCTCCTCCACCTCGGGCTCGCGGGCCGCGTTCACCAGCGTGGTTCGCCCCTTGGCGAGCGCGCCGGCCATCATCAGGTTCTCGGTGCCGGTCACGGTCGGGACGTCGAAGACGATCTCGGCACCCTTCAGCCGACCCGAGCACTCGGCGACGATGAACCCGTGCTCGACTTCGATGCGCGCACCGAGCGCCTCGAGGCCGAGCAGGTGCTGGTCGACCGGGCGCGCGCCGATCGCACAGCCGCCCGGCAACGACACCTTCGCCCGGCCGTAGCGAGCGACGAGCGGACCCAAGACGAGCACGCTGGCCCGCATCTGGCGCACGAGCTCGTACGGCGCTTCGGGCACGACGGGGCGCGAGGCGGCATGCACCCTCACCTCGGGGATTTGCGTGGTGACATCGCGCCCGAGCACGCGGAGCAGCTCGCTCGTGGTGTCGATGTCGCGCAATCCTGGCACGTTGCGCAGCAGGCTCTCGCCGTCGGAGAGCAACGTGGCGCACAGGATCGGGAGCGCGGCGTTCTTCGCGCCGCCGACGCGGATCGTGCCGTGGAGCGGGCGGGCACCGCGGACGCGGATGGCATCCATACGAGCAGAGAAGCGCACGGACGCGGCGTCGGGGCAAGGGTGTTCCGTGGACCGGTGATAGGCTCGTCCGGTGCTCGGAGTGACGCGGTCCGACGCCCTTCTTCCCGCGCTTGCCGCGTTGCTCTCCCTAGCGCTCGCCCTCGCGCCGCGGCGGGCGGGCGCCGATCCGGTCCCTTCCGTCGACCTCCGGGCGGTCGAGCGTCCGACCCACCCCGAAGGCGTCATCTATCTCGAGCCGACCGACCCCCGAGCTGCCGGTGAGTGGAACGCGGGGGCCTGGCTCTCGTACGCCCGGAGGCCGGTCGTCGTGCCCGACGCGCTCACCGGGGAAGAACGCGCGGTCGTCCGCGACCAGCTCGCCCTCGATCTCACCGGCGGTATCGGGGTCGGCGGGCGCCTGTCGCTCGGGCTCTGGGTGCCCGCTGCCCTCTACCAACGCGGGGAAGCGCCACCACCCGCGCTCGGAGCGGGTCCGCTGCCGCCGACGGCGCTCGGCAACATCGCGGTCGACGCGCGCACGACCCTCGTTCGCCGTGACCGCGGCACGAGCTTCGGGCTCGGGGTGCTCGCTCGTATTTCCCTGCCCACCGGCAACCTGAGCTCGTACATGGGTGAGCGGCGCCTGCGGACGGAGGTCCGTCTGCTCGCGGATCTCGGGTTGCTCGGCGCCATGCTGCGAGCGACCGCAGGGGCCCGCCTGCGCGAGGACGAGCTTCCGTTTTCGGGTGAGACGTTCGGGCACGATCTTCCGTTCGGGCTCGGGCTCCACGTGAAGCCTCAGACGCTCGGCCTCGATCGCTCGGGCGCCTGGCTGTTCGCGCTCGAAGGGCACGGGGCACTCGCGCTGACGCCGAGCTTTGCCGCCGGTCGGGAGTCGACGGCGGCGATCGGTCTCGCGGTGCGGCGCGCCTTCGGCAACGCGTTCGGCGCCCTCGGTGCCGAGCTCCCGGTTGCCGGAATGTCGGCGCCCCCTGCCCCGCGCGCGTTCGTCAGCGTGGGCTACTCGCCGCACGCCAACGACGCCGACCACGACGGGATCCTCGACGACAGCGACCTTTGCGCCGAGCGCCCCGAGGATCGCGACGGCTTCGAAGACAAGGACGGCTGTCCCGAGATCGACGACGACGGCGACGGCGTCGAGGACAAGGTCGATCGCTGCCCGGGCAGCGTCGAGGATCTCGACGGCTTCGAGGATTCCGACGGTTGCCTCGATGCGGACGACGACCGGGACGGCACCCCCGACGTGCGTGACGCGTGCCGCGCCGAACCGGGCGCGACCAACCCGGATCCGGCCAAGAACGGCTGCCCGGTGCGCGACCGCGACATGGATGGCGTCCCCGATCCACGGGATCGCTGCCCGAACCGCGCCGAGGATCGCGACGGTTTCGAAGACGACGACGGCTGCGTCGACTCCGACGACGATCGTGACGGCTTGCCGGACGCGCGCGATCGCTGCCGGCTCGAGCCTGGACCCGCTGCGACCCACGCCGCGCTCGAAGGGTGCCCGAGCCCGGATCGCGACGGCGACGCGCTGGAGGGCGACGCCGACCGCTGCCCCGACCAGGCGGAGGACTACGACGGAACCGCGGACGACGACGGCTGTCCGGAGGCGTTGGCCGGTGAGAAAAGCACGCTCGTCGCCGTGCTCGAGCCCGGAAAGCCGAAATCCGGGATCGCGTGGGAGCTTCGCCTGAACGGCCCGATCACCTTCGAGACCAACGCCGGCGGCGAAGCCGTGAGCCCGAGCTCGGAGCCCACGGTGCGCGCCATCGCCACCCTCTTGAACAGGAACCCGGACCTGGTGCTGATGGTCGCGGTGCGGCCGCAAAACGTGATGCCCGGCGCCGAACAACAGGCGCTCACCCGCTCGTTCGCCCTCGTCAACACGCTTCGTGGGCTCACCTATCGGGACGACGTCGCGGAAACCATCGGCTGGACCGCGATCAAGACCGCGCGCGGGACGCTCCCGCCGAGCGGAATAGGCTTCCTCGTGCTTGGATCGCCGGCGGCACCATGAAGCGTGTTTCAAGCGCCGCTTTGCTCGCGCTGGCGATCGTCGCCGCCGGCGACCGCGGCTTCGCGCAGAGCGAACCGCCGAAGCGTTCGCTTCGCGCGCGTCTCGGCGTCGAGGCGGCCCGACCGCTGCTTCGTGCCGAACCGACCGAGCTCCGGCAGCGCGCCTTCGAGCGGTTGGGAAGCACGCCGTCGAGCGCCGGGCTCGGTCTGCTCGCCCACGCTCTCGAGCCGGGCGGCGAGGCCAGGAGCGCGCGCGAGCGCCTCGTCGTGGTCCGCGCGCTCGCCGGCACGGCGGCCGAAGAAGTGGCGCGCGGTGCGCTGCTCCGCGCGATGGCGGGCGGCGAGGCACTCGACGAACCGAAGGACGCCCTCGTGCGCGAGACCGCGGCGATCGCCCTCGCTCGCTCTCGGGATCCGCGGGCGACGGAGCTCCTCGCTCAAGCGCTCCGGCAGACGGGCCGCACCGGAGAGACCGCGCGCATCGCTTTTCTCGCGCACCCACCCCGAAAACTTCAGGCCCTCCTCGCCGCACGCGGCACGCCGACCGAAGCGCTCGTGGACCTCGTCGGCGAGCTCGGGGACCCCGCGGGAGCGCCCTTGCTCGAGACCGCCGCCCGCGGCGCGATGCCGGTCCTCCGCGCGCGGGCGCTCGCAGCGCTCTTTCGTCTCGACGTGGGGCGAGCCGTTTCGGTGGCTCGCGATCTCGGGGGCGACCGGGACGCGCGCGTCCGCACCGAAAGCGTGAGGGTGCTCGCGCTCGCTCGCGCCGAAGAGGCCGGCGAAAAATTCGCCCTTTTGGTGTCGGACCCGACGACGGCCGGCGCGGCGCTCGATATCGCGATCGAGGCGAGGAACGCGAGCCTCGGGCCGGCGCTCGCTCGCGCCCGCGTCGCGAGCGAGGATCGCGAGGCGTGGCTCACCGCGCTCGCGCGCTCCGGCGGCCCGGAACCGCTCGCGCGCCTCGAAGCCGCCCTGGCGACCGCGGACACGCGCTGGGCCGCCGCGTACGCGCTCGCCCTTTCCGACGACGATGACGCCGAATCCATCCTCGTTCGTGCGCTCCGCACACCCGATCGCCGGCGCGACGCGGTGCGGGCCCTCGCGCTCCGGGTCGCCGCAGGCAGCGCGGACCCCGATCTCGACGACGCGCTCGACGCCCTCGCGCGCTCCCCGGATCCCGCGGACCGCGCCGCGGGGGCGTTTGCGCTCGGGGTCGTCGCGCCGGAACGCGGCGCGGCGCTGGTGAAGAGCACCGATCCCGTCGTGGTCCGCGCCGTGGCC
>Ga0315910_10002682_pt1 | contig 15439 bp, 15 predicted proteins | sample EdamamesoilMG_FD_204470 | JGI IMG/M metagenome (GOLD analysis project Ga0315910, IMG submission 204470) | Garden soil microbial communities collected in Santa Monica, California, United States - Edamame soil | ecosystem: Environmental > Terrestrial > Soil > Garden | place: USA: California... | reverse complement strand
CGCCCAATTCGATGGGCCCCATCGGCATTCCGAACTCGAGCGCGGCCGCGTCTATCGTCTCGATCCAGTAACCGTCCTCGTAAGCCGTCAACGCCTCGAGCATGTAGGGCATCAGGATGCGATTGACGAGAAACCCCGGAGCGCTGGCGCAAGGTAACGGCAGCTTGCCGATCTGCGTAACAAACGAGAGCGAACGCTCGAAAGCCCCGGCATCGGTGTTCTTCGTGCGAATGACCTCCACGAGCGGCATGCTGGCCACGGGATTGAAAAAGTGAAGGCCCACCAGCCGGCGGGGCTGCTTCAGTCCCTCGGCAATTTCCTCGATCCGGATGCTCGACGTGTTGGTCGCGAGAATCGTATCGGCGTTGGCGTCGCGCTCGACCGCGGTAAAGAGATCCCTCTTCGCATCGAGATTTTCGATGATGGCCTCGATGACGACATCGGCCCTGGCGACACCGGCTCCCGGAACGTCGGCCACGAGACGTTTGCGCGCTGCCGCCGCCGCGCCCGGCGCCTTGAGTCGCTTGCCGAAGAGGACCCGGGCGCGTTCGAGCGCCGCCGTCACGAAGCGTTCCTCGCGATCCTGTACCGTCACGCCGAGACCGTTGACGGCACACCAGGCAGCGATATCGCCGCCCATGGTACCGGCGCCGATCACGTGGACGTGGCGCACGGCGTTGCCGCGCGGCGTGAGGTTGCGCAGGCGCTCGCGCAACCGGAAGACACGCACGAGGTTCTTCGAGGTGGTCGACACGAGCAGCCTGCCGATCGATTCGGCCTCTGCCGCGTAAGCTGCCTTGCCGGCACCGCCGTATCGCTCCCACAAATCGATCAATGCGTAGGGCGCGGGATAGTGCGCTGGATGCGCCTTGCGGCGCGTTGCACGCCGCAGTTGCCGCGCGAACAGCGGTCGGAGCCGCGGGCTTGTCAGCAGCCGCAGATACCAGGCGGGACGACGCCGCGCGGGTCGCCGCGCAAGCAGTCGAAGCGCCGCGGCCTCGCCTTCGCCGGGCGCGGCCAACCCGTCGACGAGCCCGAAGTTTCTGGCCTCGATTGGCGACAGCGATCGCCCGGTCAGCATGAGATCCATGGCGCGAGGCGCGCCCAGCAGGGCGACAGTGCGGACCGTGCCACCGAAGCCCGGGTGAATTCCGAGCTGCACTTCGGGCAAGCCGATGCAGCGCTCGTACCCCTCGATGGCGATGCGGTAACGGCAAGCCAGCGCGAGCTCGAGTCCGCCACCGAGTGTGTAGCCATTGAGGAGAGCCACGGTCGCGCAGGGCAGGTCCTCGATCCGCTGGAAGAGCGCCTGGCCGCGCGCCGCCAGGCTCGTTGCGGTCGCCGCATCCTCGAGCAACTCGAATTCCCCGACGTCGGCGCCGAGAACGAAGCCGGAAGGCTTGGCCGATCGAAAAACGACGCCTGGCAGATCCGGCAATTGCTCGAGATGGGAGATCAGGATCTCGAGCTCGTCCAGGACCCCGCGCGACAGCGTGTTGCTGCCGCTGTCGGCCTTGTCGAGCGTCACCCAGCAGTGGCCCGTCGAGCCGTAGGAGAGTTTCCAGTGCGTCAGTGCGGGCGCGGGAGTGGGGGCCATGATTCAGGCTGCGGCAACTGCGTGTCGATTGACGGAAAAATCACAGACCAGGGGCAGATGATCGGAGTAGGGCACGGCCGGAATGAAGAAATTCTGGATATCGATCCCGTCGCCGTAGAGGACGAAATCGAGCTCCTTGCGAGGCGACGAACTCGGATAGGAGGGCAGGCCAAGGCGATTGGCGCTCTGCAATCCCGCTGCCTTCATGAACAGGTAAATCTCGTGCTGCCCCCAGAACGTGTTGAAGTCGCCGGCAATCAGCACGGGCTTCTGTGAGCCGACGATGAGGTCATGCAGGGAATGCAGCTGCTCCTGGCGGTGGCGGTACTTGAGCGACAGGTGCACCAGGAAGATCAGGCACTCCTCGAGCTCGAGCTCGATGGTGAGGCGCTTGATCCCCTTGTCGAAATAGTGGAAGCGTTCGCCGTGAACACGAGGCGCGGCGAGAAAGGCATTTCCCTGCTTGCGGACGATCGGCAGCAGGTGGTTGAGCGACGTCTCGCCGTACTTGCATTGATACACCGAGTAATGGCCGAGCGCATGCCCGATCGTCTCGGCCTGGTTGACGCGCTGCGCGCGAATCGACCCCGTGTCGACTTCGACGAGCCCGACGATGTCGGGATCCTGGCTCTTGATGAACTCGGTAATGCGCTTGAGATTGGCGCGATTCCCCAGCACGTAGCCCATGCCGGGAAGATTCCACCTCGCCGACGTACCGGGTCCCATCGCGTAGCGGATGTTATAGAGCAGGAGTCGCACTGGGTTTATTCTAGCCGGGCTCTTCAGCCGAATGCGTCGGATTTGCAGGCACTGTCGCACAGTTTCGTGCCATGGCGCAGTTCATTGCAAAAAAGGCAGGCACAGGGTAGGGTCGATCGATCATTCGGAGCGATCCGGAATCCGAGCATGTCAGCAGGCAACCCGATCCGCGTATTCGTGACGCACCTATTCTCGTCGCACCCGGACTATCATCGGGTATTCGAGTATCTCGAAAGCGCCAGCAATTTCTTCTACGTCAACTGCAGCAAACCCGACGACATCCCGACAGGCGGGGGCCAGGAGGCCATCAAGGAGAGCCTGCTGCAGCAGATCCGGAGCGCCGAAGTCGTCATTGTCGTCAGTAGCATGTTTTCCGAGAACCGCAGCCTCATCACCTATCAGATGGACGCAGCGCAGGCTGCGGAAATCCCCCTGATCGCCCTCGAGCCTTTTGGCGGCCGAGGCAAGGTGCCGGCCGAGGTGCAGGGGCGGGCGGCGGAGGTCGTCGGCTGGAACGAGCGGCTCATCGTCGATGCCGTGCGTCGCGAGGCGCGACACGAAGACACCAAGCGCTGGGACGTCATTGAGTTTGACATGTCCTGAGCCCGCATCGCGGGCGCGCCGAACCTTGATCGTTGCGCACCGCGGGGCCTCGGGGTACCTGCCGGAGCATACGGCAGCCGCAAAAATCCTCGGTTACGCCCAGGGCGCCGATCTGCTGGAACAGGACGTCGTGGCGACAAGGGACGGCGAGCTGGTCGTCCTTCACGATATCTGGCTCGACGACGTCAGCGATGTCGCCGCACGCTTTCCGGGGCGGCAACGTGCGGACGGTCATTACTATGTCATCGACTTCACGCGCGCCGAGCTCGATCTGCTCTGTCTCGTGGAGCGTCGCCGGCCGGGAGAGCAGGCTCTGCTCTATCCCGGACGCTACTCGTTGTCCTCGCCAGCATTCAGTATCAGCGGTCTCGACGACGAGATCCGCCTGATCGCGGGCTTGAACCGATCGACGGGTAGACGGGTCGGCATCTATCCCGAGATCAAGGCGCCCGGCTGGCACCAGCAAGGCGGGATCGACCTCACGCGTCTCGTGCATGGCTCGCTCGTCGGAGCCCGCGAGTTTCTCACGGGACCCGTGTTTCTGCAGTCGTTCGACAGCCTTGCGCTCAAACGCCTGCGCGAGGAGTTCGCGACACCGTGGCCGCTGGTGCAACTGCTCGACGGCGAGCGAGCCCGTTCGCTCGAGACGGACCGGGATTCATTGCGCGAGGTCGCGGCGCTTGCGGGCGCCGTCGGCCTGCCATACCCGACCTTGCTCACGGTTGACCGGGGACGCGTCGGCGCATCGCCGCTCGCACGCATCCTCACCGATAACGGGCTGGCGCTGCATCCGTACACGCTGCGGCGCGACGTGCCGCCGCCCATGGGCATTTCTTATCGCGACGCCCTCAGCTTCCTGATCGGGGAGCTGGCGGTCGAAGCTGTGTTCTGCGATTTTCCCGACGACGCGGTCGCGATCAGAGATTGCAGCGCGGCCTGACGCCGGAATCGAGCGCGTCGTTGTAGATCCGGAGCGCAGGAGCGAGATTGCCTGCCATCTCCTGCCGCCGCAGCTCGGGATCGGGATGCGTGGATAGAAACTCGGGCTGTCGTTCGCCACCGTCGGTGCCGCCCGCCATATCGAGCCAGAGCGGGAGCACGGCTGCCGGGTTGTAGCCCGCCCGGGCCATGAACGTCATGCCGGTGATATCCGCCTCGCTTTCCTGGTTGCGCTGATAGGGCAACTGCAGCACGACCTCGGCGGCGGTCATGGACTCCGAGCCGAAACCGGTCACGGTTCCCGCGATCATGCCGGCGATTCCGGTCATCGCCATGCGACGGACTCGCTCGGACACATGGCCCTGAGTCAGATGCGCGACTTCATGCCCGAGCACCGCGGCGAGCTTGTCCGGAGTGTCCGCCACCTCGAGCAAGCCGGAGAAGATGGCGATCTTGCCCTCGGGAGTGACCGAGGCATTGAGCGCACCGGTGTCGAAGACAATGACTTCCCAGTTAAGTTGCTGGTACTGCTCCGGCACCTGCTCGATGATGTCCCAGGCCACGCACTGTGCATAACGCTGGACCGCGTCGCTCGGGTGCTTCGGCAGTTCGCGTTTCATTTGCAGCCACGCCAGCCGGAGCTCCGATTCGGCGTCGGTGACGATCTGGCCACTGCCGGCCAAGGGCAGGCACAGCAGCGCTCCGAGCGTGAGGCTGGTCGCGAATCCGGCGAGCTTTCTGGTCGTCATCCGTCCCACCTTGAGACGACAGCGGTTTCCGACGCCACAACGATAGCACAGCAGCCTTAACGGCCACTGAAGCCATCGCGCGGAAGCGCCGTCGAGTGGGTAGCCAGGCCCGAGGCCGGGCCAGACGGCCGGGTTCAGTCGCCGGAATTGGCCGCGTAGCTGTCGCGCCCGCTCAAGCTGCCGAGGCCAAACAGCCGGGAATTGAACTTGAACTGCATGAACACGATGCCGTCGAGGTTCGGATCGGCCGTTCGTGCATTGGCGATACGCTCGGCGAATTGACCCGGCAGATAGGTCAGATTGACCGCGAATTGCCGGGTGCCAATGCTGAAAGCCGGCAGTACGCCCGGAAAGGGCTCGTTATTGTCGACATCCTGACGGGTCATCATGAAACCGATGGCGCCCAGGTCGACGTGGACGCGCCGCTGGCCCACGGGCAGCCGGAAACGGCGTTTGATGCCGCCACCACCCATATAGGACAGCTCGTCCTCGCTGTCGCGAAATCCGCTCCCCAGGGCCAGCTTGACCCAGCGGGACTCCGGGTTGAATTCATGCTCGAACCCGAGTCCCCAATTGGACTCGTTCCATTCACGATCGCCGTCGACATGGAAGGATTTGCCGTTGACGACAACGTCCCACTGACCGGCCATCGCGGTACCGAATGCGCCGAAGGCCAGCCATCCCACAACGGCCAGACGAACGAAGCTTGAGTGCGCCATGGCAATGGGAATGCAAGGCGGATGCCATGAGCCTTAGCCGTGTAATTACAAAGGCTTAGCCCGGACTCCTTTCCAAGGCTGTAAATAATTTCGACGTCGGCAAACCGGCCGCATTGGGGGTTCGAGGGGAAGGGTTCCTGGGACCCATTTGAGTGGTTACTCGCCGGGCGCCTCGAATCGCCTGAACACGCATAATGTGTATTATGTAAGAAAGAGCCCGGGGTCCGACCGCAGCCAGCTAAAGACTCGAATGCGTATCCACCCCCGACTCCCTGCCCAACGACTCCAGAATGTCACGAGCGAATCCCACACCGGCCTCGGTGAAATAGTTGTAGGTCTCGTTGAACCCGGCGTCCAGGATCCGTGCTTCTTCCTCGGGAAATACGTGCGTGGCGGTCAATAGACCCGCGTAGCCACGGCGCCGGAGCTCCCGGCCCGCGACCCTCTTGGCATTGAACTCCGGCACGGCAAGCATCACCGCCTTGATCCTGTCGAGATTCAGGCGCTGCCAGAAGCTCGCATCCTCCGCATCCGCGTAAACGACTCGCCGGCCCTCCTGGCGGTGGCGCTCGAGCTTGCCCGGGTCGCTGTCCATTCCGGTTACGAGCTGCCCCTTGGCATGCAGAAAATCGTAGGCGCCCGTACCCAGGCGCCCCATGCCCACGACCAGGATTTCAGCCCTGCCGAGCGTGATGGGTTCGTCGTCCGGGTGGGGTCGATTGCGCTCCAGGGCTTCGAGCCATCGCCGATTGATCTCGAATAGGCGATGTCCCAGCGCATTGAGCAAAGCCGCACAGGCAAAGGATGCCGCTACGGCAAGCGCCGCCATCACCAGCCAGTCGTTGCCGAGCCAGCCGGCGTCGACTCCAGCCGCGATGAGAATCAATCCAAACTCGCTGAACGTGGCGAGGCTCAGGCTTGTCAACAGGCTCGTCCGGGCCCGCAAGCCGAATGCCAGCAGCAGACCAAACAGCGCGACGGCCTTGAGCGGCAGCAGCAACAGCGCGACAGCGGTCAGCCCCAGGGTCTCGAAGGTCGGCAAGCCGCGCAGCCCGATATCGAGAAAGAAGCCGATGAGGAACAGCTCCTTCAGTCCCCAGATGGCATTGCTCAATTCCTGCGAGCGGCGATGCTCGGCCATGAGCACACCGATCAACAAGGCCCCGAGCTCGGGGCTCAAGCCCACGACCGCGAACCCTTCCCCGCCGATCGCGAGCGCCGCGACCGCGCCAAACAGCACGAGCAACTCGCCGTGCCCGACGAGATCGAGCACCCGATAAAGCACGGGCTTCAGCAGCGGCAGCAGCAACCACAAGGCTGCGTACGGTGAAGGCACGTCGCTGCTCAACGCGGCGAGTGCCGCGACGGCAACGAGATCCTGCACGATCAGCACGCCGATCGCGACGCGGCCATGCACCGCACGCAATTCCCGCGACGATTCGAGCACCTTGGCGGCAAGCACCGTGCTCGAAAAACCGAAGGCGAGCGACAGAATGACCGCGCCCTGCCAGGACATGCCGAGGAATCCCGCGAGCGCGCCGCCGAGCAGCGCGGTCACGAGCACGAGATGCGTGACGGCACTGCCCCAGACCTCCGGCCGGAACAGCGTCTTGAGTCGCAATTTGAGACCGACGGCAAAGAGGAGCAGCAGGATGCCGGCATCGGCTACGCTATGAAGCGACTCCGGCGCCTCGAAACCGAGCGCACTGAAGATGAACCCCGTCAGCAGGAATCCAACCAGCGGAGGAAGACCGAAGCGCCAGACGATGATGCCGAGCACGAGTGCCGCGGCGATGACAGCAATCAGCACAGTGTTGGCATTGACTCCCCTGACATCGTCTAATTATGCCCGATGCAAACTCTCGTTCGCTTCGACAACGTTGCCGTCAGTTTCGGCGACCAGGTGATTCTTGCGGGGGCCGATTTCCGGATCGATGAATCCGAGAGGCTTTGCCTGATCGGGCGCAATGGCGCCGGCAAATCGACCTGCCTCAAGCTCATCACGGGCGCCATCGAGCCCGACGAGGGCAAGGTCGAGAAGAGCCCGACCTTGCGGCTCGCTGTGCTCGAACAGACACTCGCGGAGTCCTCGTCGCAAGCCGTGCGTGATTTCATCTCCGGGGGCTTCCGCGAGCAGCTCGACCGTATCGCGCGTTATCGAGAGCTCACGGCGGCGGCCGGCGCGAGCCGCGAAGCGTTGCGGGCAGTCGAGGCGCTCGAGCGCGAGATCGTGGCCGGCGGCGGCTGGTCGGTCGACGCGCAGGTCGATTCGATCATGAGCCAGCTCGGGTTTGCATCCGGAAAGACCATGAGCGAGCTGTCGGGCGGCTGGCGGCGGCGCGCGGCGCTGGCGCGGGCCCTCGTGTCGAATCCCGAGCTGCTGTTGCTTGACGAGCCGACGAATCACCTCGATATCAGCACGATCGAATGGCTCGAGAACGAGATCCGGAGCTACGCGGGCGCGGTGCTGTTCGTCACCCACGACCGCAGTTTCGTCGAGCGCGTCGCGACGAGGATCGTCGACATCGACCGCGGCCACCTGCGCAGCTGGCCCGGAGGGTATGGCGACTACCTCGAGCACAAGGCCAAGTCGGAAGTGGACGAGGATTCCGCGAATCGCGAATTCGACAAGAAGCTCGCCGAGGAGGAAGCCTGGATCCGGCGGGGAGTCAAGGCGCGGACAACGCGCAACGAGGGGCGCGTCCGCGCGCTCGAAGGCTTGCGTGAGGAACGGGCCCGGCGCATCAGGCGTCCGCGGACGGCGCGCATTCACATCAATGAGTCAGGCGAGACCTCGGGGCGCAAGGTCATCGAAGTGCGCCATGTGACGCATGGCTTCGGTGGCACTCCCCTGCTCCGGGATTTCTCCTTGCGCGTGATGCGCGGCGAGCGCATCGGCATCATCGGCAACAACGGCGTCGGCAAGAGCACGCTGCTGCGCATCCTGCTCGGCGAAATCGCACCGGAGCAGGGATCGGACAAGCTCGGGACGAATCTCGAGATCGGGTATTTCGACCAGCTGCGGCGCGATCTCGATACCAGCCGCACCGTTGCCGAGCTTGTCGGCGAGGGGCGCGAGTACATCAATCTCAACGGCCACAAGAAGCATGTCGTCGCCTATCTCACGGATTTTCTGTTTTCGGCGAAGCGCGCGCGAACCCGGATTTCCGCGCTCTCCGGTGGCGAGCGCAATCGCGTGATACTGGCCAAGCTCTTCACCACGGGCTCGAACCTGCTCGTGCTGGACGAGCCGACCAACGACCTCGACGTCGAAACGCTCGAAGCGCTGGAGAGCAAGCTCGAGGACTATGCCGGCACGCTGATTGTCGTCAGCCACGATCGCCACTTTCTCGATGCCGTCGTCACGCGAACCCTGGTCTTCGAGGAAGACGGCCAGGTTCGTGCCTACGCCGGCGGCTACAGCGACTGGGCGCGGCGCGAGCATGCGCTCGCGACTGAAGAAGACCACGGCAATGCCTCACCGATGAAACAGGCCGGGCAGCGCGCAAAGCTCGCTGGCTCGCGCAAGCTCTCGTACAAGCTCAAACTGGAGCTCGAACGCTTGCCCGCGAAAATCGAGGAGATCGAGTCGTCGATCGGGGCGCTCAACGCCGAGATCGCGTCGCCGGGCTTCTACAAACAGGATCACGCCTCGAGCAAGGCCAGGCTCGATACGCTCGCTGCGCTCGAAAAGGAACTCGCGTCCGCGATGGATCGCTGGTCCGAGCTGGAGCAGCAATCCGCCGAGTTTCAGGGCGCCTAGGCCGAAGGCACGATGCTGTCGATCGTGATGCTGACGGGTGCGCCGCTCGAAACCTCGACTTCGACCTGGCCATAGAGATCGCCGGGTTGCTCAGTCGCGACTCCGGTCAGCGAGATTCGCGCTATGACGGTCACGCGTTCATGGCCGGCAATCGTGCGGCCGGGCAGCATCGCGTCGGCGACGCCGAGCTCGAAACGGCCGGGTAGCGCCGACAAGGGAATTTGTTTCGCCGCGAGCGGCGGGCCACCGCCCGGCGCGCGTGCGAGCAGGTAGACGATCGCATTCGGGCCGAGCGCGCTGACGGGCAGGTCCGGCCCGACCGCGATATCGAATGCGAGCACCGGGCCCGTCGCGGCATCCGCCCCGGCTATCGTGTTCGGGCTACGGGTTGCCGGAATCGGCACAGCCGGGTTCCCGGTAGCCGCCTCGAGCTGTCCGATCATTCCGCGCAAGTCCGCCGCCATGGCGGGCGACGGATCGGTCGCGAGCAGTGCGTTCCAGTGCGCGATGGCCACAGCCGGCCGGCCGCGCTCGACGGCCACGAGACCGCCGAGCCAAAGCGCCTGCTGATTGCCCGGCTCGGCCGCGACGACTTGCTCGAGCAGCTCGCCCGCAAGCTCGATTCCGGTACCGGGATCTGTCAGCAGCAGTGCCTCGGCGTAGCTCAGCTTGAGCGCCGCGTCCGGCGCTTCGGTGCGATCCCAGGCTTCCTGCAGGGCCGCCCTGCCGCGCACATAGTCCCCGAGCTCCAGGTAGCTCCGGCCGAGCAGTGTCCAGCCGGCGGGATCGTCGGGATTTGCGCCGAGGCGCGCGGCCATTTGCTCGAGCAGCGCGATGTCGGCGGGATTTCGACCCCTGAGATAATCGAGCTCGGCATCGTAGCTGGTCTTGGCGAAATAGAGGCCGACCGATAACGGAGCGATGGCCAGCGGCCAAAGCATCGCGGCTGAAAAGCCCCTGCGGGGCTCTCCTCGTCGTCCGAGTTGCGGCACCAGCAGGATGGCAACGGCGGCGGCGATCAGGCCGGCGACGCAGGTCCAGAAAAGCAACGGCGTCACTCGAGATCCTCCATCGGTTGCCGCATCCGGGCGCGCAGCACTCGGGCAAACACGAGACCGCCGCCCAGCATGAGCAACGCTGGCGCGATCCAGAGCAGCCAGGTCGACGGCCTCCAGGGAGGCAGGAAATTGATGAAGTCGCCGTAGCGCGAGGCGAGATAGTCGCGAATCTCGCCGTTGGTGCGGCCCTCGGCCATCATGGAGCGCACTTCGCGGCGCAGGCCCGCAGCGATGACCGACGGCGACTCCGCAATCGACTGGTTCTGGCACTGCATACAGCGGATGGTATGAATGAGATCCCGATAGCGCGCGTTGAGCTCGGGGTCCTCGAATCCCTCGATGCTGTCAACCTGCGCGAGGGCTCCGCTCACGGCCAGCAGCGTCAGGACCGGGAACCAGCGCGTCAGTCGACCGCGCACTCGGCCTCCATTGCGGGTAGCATTTTTCCGGACCAGTCCTCGGGCGTCAGCGGGCCGAAGTGTTTCACGAGAATCGTGCCGTCCCCGTCGATCAGGAATGTCTCGGGGTAGCCGTAGACGCCGTAGGCGACCGCGACTTCCCCGACTTCGTCGACGGCCGATGCGACAAAGGGATTGCCGGCCGTATGGAGCCAGGCCAGTGCCTTGTCGCGCTCGTCGTCCCAATTGATGCCATAGATCGGCACACCGCTTGCCGCGAGCTCCAGCAGGAAGGGGTGCTCCTCGCGGCAGGGCGCACACCAGCTGTTCCAGACGTTGAGCAGCACCGTGCGGCCAGCGAAGTCCGCGGTGCCGACCCGGCGCGACGCATCGGCCAGGTCGGGCAGGCTGAACTCGGGCGCGGCCTGACAGACGAGCGGCGACTCGTAATAGGCAGGATCGAGCATCAGCCCGCGCAAGAAGAACGCCGCAAGCACACCGAGGACGATCGCCGGAATCGCAAACCGCCAGGCATTTGCGCGATTCGAGCTCATCGCCCGCCTTCCTCCGCAGGCACGCCGACGGCCGGCTTCGCTCCTTCGGTCGGTTTCACGCCCGCACGTAATTCCTTGGGGCGACGGTAGCGCGAGTCGGTCGCTGCGAGCAGGCCGCCGAGCGCCATGATTACGCAACCGATCCACACAAAGCGGATGAGCGGTTTGTAGCGGGCATGGACGGCCCAGGCACCATCGCCGACGGAGTCGCTGAGCGCGATCAGAACGTCGCGAAAGGGATTTGCATCGATGGCTGACTCCGTCATTACTACTTCCCTTACGGGATAGTCGCGGCGCTGCGGCCGGAGGGTCGCCACGTACCGGCCGTCGCGCCTGACTTCGATCTCCGCCTCGTCGGCGGTGAAATTCTGCCCCTCGATCCGGCGCAGCTCGCGAAAATCGAGCTCGTAGCCCGCGAGTTGCCACTGTTGCCCTTCGCGGGCGGCAACGTCCTGCTCGACGCTATAGCCGGACGTCACGGTCGCGGCAATGATGAACACGCCGACGCCGAAATGCGCAATGCACATGCCCCATTGCGCGCGCGAGAGGCGAACGGCTTCTGCATTGAATAGCCGGCCGAGCGGCATGAGAAAGGAGCTGAAGCCCACCCAGATGCCGGTCGCAAGCCCCACGACGGTCATGAAGCTGTTCGTCCCGAAGAAGATGAACGGCAATACCAGAGCCAATGCGATCGACACGGCGAGCGGCCAGAACAGCTGCCGCAGGAGCTTCCGGCCGCTCATCTTCTGCCAGGCTGCGTGCATGCCGAAGCCGAGCAGCACGCCAAGTGGCAGCATCGGCAGCAGGAAGACAAAATTGAAGTACGGCTCGCCGATCGACACTTCGGGCAAATTGAGCGCGTCGACGAAGAGCGGATACAGCGTGCCGAGCAGGATCAGCGCCGTCGCTACGACGAGCAGGACGTTGTTCGCGAGCAGAAAGCTCTCGCGCGACACGGGATGGAATCCGCCCTCGGATTCCAGGCTTGCGGCGCGCAAGGCGTACAGAACGAAAGCACCGCCGGAAATCAGCAGCAACAGACCGAGAATGAACAAGCCCCGCGCCGGGTCATTCGCAAAGGAATGAACCGACTGGATTACGCCGGAGCGAACGAGAAAGGTGCCGAGCAGGCTCAGCGTGAACGCCGAGATCGCGAGCAGCACCGTCCAGCTCTTGAAGATGCCGCGGCGCTCTGTCACCGCGAGCGAGTGCACCAGGGCCGTCGCCATGAGCCAGGGCAGGAACGAGGCGTTCTCGACCGGATCCCAGAACCACCAGCCGCCCCAGCCGACCTCGTAGTACGCCCACCAGCTGCCGAGCGCGATGCCACAGGTCAGGAACAGCCAGGCGCCGATGGTCCAGGGCCGTGTCCAGCGCGCCCAGTTGCGGTCGAGCCGGCCGGCCAGCAGCGCCGCGACGGCGAAGGCGAACGGCACGGACATGCCGACGTAGCCGAGATACAGCATCGGCGGATGCACGACCATGCCGGGATCCTGGAGCAGCGGATTCAGATCCCTGCCTTCGGGAAAGTACGGCAGCAGCCGCTGGAACGGATTCGACGTCAACAGCGTGAACAGCAGGATGCCCGAGCTAACGATGCCGAGCACGCCGAGCACGCGACTCGAGAATTCGAGCGGCTGGCTGCGGCTGGCAAAAGCCACCGCCAGTGTCCAACCCGCCAGCATCAGCGACCACAGCAGGAGCGAACCCTCGTGGCCGCCCCAGACCGCCGTGAATTTGTACGCCGACGGCAAATCCGAATTGGAATTCAGGAAGACGAACTCGACGCTGAAGTCATCGGTGAGAAACAGGTAGGCCAGAACCGCGAAGGCGAGACCGACGAACACGAACTGGCCGGCAGCGGCCGGCCGCGCGAGCTGCATGAGATCGTTCCGGCCGGTGAAGCTGCCAGCCAGCGGCAACGCGGCCTGGCACAACGAAAGGCAGACGGCCAGTACGAGCGCGAATTGTCCGAGCTCGGGAATCACTCTGCCGCCCGGGCCTCGGCTTCGGCGAGTGACTCGGCAAGCTCCGGGGCCATGTAATTCTCGTCGTGCTTGGCCAGGATCGTGTCGGCGATGAATCGGCCATCATCCGCCAGCGTGCCGTGCGCGACCATGCCCTGCCCTTCCTGGAAGAGATCCGGATAGACCTTGTGGTACTCGACCTCGACCTCGCTCTCGAGGTCGGTGACACGAAAGCGCGACGTCAGTGTGCCGGTCACGCGCTCGAAACTGCCTTCGACGACAAGGCCGCCCAGCCGGAACCGCCGGTCTGCCGGCACCTCGCCGGCCCGCACCTGCGTGGGGCTGTAGTAATAAAGGAGATTGGAACTGAAGGCCTTGTAGGCCAGGGCAGCCGCCGCGAGCATCGCAACGGCCACGCCGCCGATGAAGATCATCCGTTGATGTCGTGACTTCATATCCTAGTCGTCCTCCATCCGACTGACCTTCGGCCGGCGCGCCGGTTCCTCGGCAGCAGTCTCGCCCGCCACGCGGCGCAGATTGCGCCTGAGCAGGCTGAGCGCCGACCAGACGTTCCATATCAGTATGGCCAGTGTAATGCCGTAGGCCGTCCAGACGTAGGGACCGTGGCCCCCCATTGCGAAAAACTCCTTCACGGCGTGGCCCCCGGGGCGAGGTCCCTGAGCCAGCGCGCTCCGCTCTCGCGATCGACGATGCCGGCCTGCAGACGCCGCAGCAACAGCCCGTAGAACAGCAGGGTGAACCCGGCAACCATGATCAGGAACGGGACCAGCATCGAAGCAGGCATCGCCGGCTTGTCGAGCTGCATGATCGACGCCGTCTGATGCAGTGAGTTCCACCACTCGACGGAGAAGTGAATGATCGGCACGTTGACCACGCCGACCACCGCGAGGATGGCGCTCACGCGATCCGCCTTGTCGCGATCGTCGAACGCGGCCCTGAGCGCCAGATAGCCGAGGAACATCAAGAGCAGCAGCAGCTCGGACATGATGCGCGGGTCGCCCCACTCCCAGTACGTGCCCCAGGTCGGACGGCCCCAGATCGCTCCCGTGATCAGCGCGCCGAAGGTGAACGTCGCGCCAATCGGCGCTGCGCTCACGGCAACGGCGTGCGCGAGCTTGATGCGCCAGATGAAGCCGATGGCAGCGGCGATCGCCATCAGCGTATACGCCATCATCCCGACGTAGGCCGTTTGCGGGTGGATATAGATGATGCGGTAGACCTCGCCCTGCCGGGCGTCGGGGGGCGCGATGACGAGGCCCCAGTACGCCCCGACCGCGATCGCGAGCAGGCCCGCGGCGAGCAGCCATGGCGCGCAGGCTCCGGCAAATCCGTAGACCCATGGCGGGGATCCGAATCGGTGGAACCAGACCGGCAGTTTCATTGGACCCTCGGGCTACTCCAGACCGGCCCGCAGCGCCGCGGCGATCGCGACGGGCCCAAGGCTCACGGCCATGATGGCCAGCGAAGCATTGAAGTATAACGGGGCAGCCGCGGACTCGGCGTCGAGCGCCAGCACGGCGGCGCGTGCGCCGAAGATGAGCGCAGGGCTGACAAGCGGCAGCACGAGCAGGCCGATGATCGCCGTGGCACCACGCAGATTCACCGTCAACGCGGCGCCGATGGCGACGAGTACTGTCAGCACGGGCGTCGCGATCAGGAGGCTCAATGCCAGAACCGCCGTGGCGCCCGGCGTCAGCCGATAGCTCAGGCCCACGAGCGGCACGAGGATGACCAGCGGCAACACGCTTACCAGCCAGTGCGCGGCGAGCTTGCCGTAGACGACACTGATCAGTGGCGCCGGGCTCAGCATGAGCTGCTCGAGGCTGCCGTCCTCGCTGTCATTCAGGAAGAGGCGGTCGAGGCCCATGAGCGAGGCCAGGAGCGCACCCATCCAGATGACGGCGATGCCGAGGCTCTGCATTCCGTAGACCTCCGACTCGCCGGGCGCCATCGCAAGGCGGTCAGGCGACAGAGCCAGCGGAAACAAGGCACTCACGGCGATGAAGAACAACAACGGCAGCGACCATTCGCTGACACGCCGGAATGCGACCTTGAGATCTCGCCGCAGGATCAGCAGGAAGGCCCTGAACGGCATGCGCTAGATCTCCAACAGCAGGCAGCCGGGCCGCCGGAGCTCGTCCGCCCGGTGCGTCGCGACGATGGCCATTCCACCGGCGGCCAGGTGCCGATCGAGCCAACGCCCGAGAAGCTCGCGACCCGGCCGATCGAGGTTGGTCAACGGCTCGTCGAGGAGCCAGAGCCGCGCTTCACCGGACACGAGATGCGCGAGCGCGACGCGGCGCCTCTGGCCA
>Ga0315910_10002681_pt1 | contig 15439 bp, 10 predicted proteins | sample EdamamesoilMG_FD_204470 | JGI IMG/M metagenome (GOLD analysis project Ga0315910, IMG submission 204470) | Garden soil microbial communities collected in Santa Monica, California, United States - Edamame soil | ecosystem: Environmental > Terrestrial > Soil > Garden | place: USA: California... | reverse complement strand
GAACTCGAACGGGAGTCACTTTCGAGATGCTCCCGTAGCAACTTCCACGAGGAGCCGTTCATGGTAGTCCACCAGTCTCACTGGTTCGAACCTCTCAAGAAACTTTGCACGCGAAACCGTACGCGAATGAGGCACATAGAGTTGACGAACGATCGCTTCCGCCAACGCGACGTGATCTTCCGCTGGAACGCTCTCGCCACAACCACCGATCATCCGAGCAGTATCCCCCACGGCCGTACCAACGACGCGAAGACCACTTGCAAGGTACTCGGCGACGGCGTTGGGGAATCCTTCTGACAACGAAGCGCTGACGGCGAGATCACTCATCATCAACAAATCGGCAACCTCGTGTGATCTAGGCATGTCGCCATACCACTTTACCCGCGCTTCAACATCATGGGCCCGTGCCAGAGCCCTCAGACTTGCCGAGTATTGCGGTGAGCCACCTCCGATGATCCAGAACTCGACGTCTGCGTTGCTTCGTGCAACGAGAGCAGCCGCCTTCAAGAATGTCGAATGTCCCTTGATGGCATCGAGGCGCGCCACAATCGTGACGACGCGCGCAGTTTCTGCGAGCCCCTGGTTCGCGCGCAGAAGCGCGCGCCGCTCCGCCTCGAATCTGTAGATAGCTGTATCAACGCAATTCTCGACGACTCGCATCTTGGACCTAAGAAATCCATTCGCCACGTAATCGCGCGATCCTCTCTCCGAATTTGCAATGTAAAGAGCGGGCAACCGCGCACAGATGCTCTCCGCTCGCAAGGCCGCTCTCGCGAATGTAGTCAACTTCACGTCTCGCATTCCGGAGGACCGTATTCCCCATACGAGGCGTCGGCGAAATTTTGCGGGCAGGAAAGCCGCGCACAGTACATTCGACACGGGAAGAAACGAATAGATGATGTCGGGAGCGCCTGTCATGACGAGTCGACGCAGCCGAAGTCCGGAGCGAACAAAACTTGACGGGCCTTCATGGCCCAGATTCCAAACCCTCACCTTGGGAGTCAATCGCTCACTCTCTTCCATTGACAATGCGGCCAGCGTGCACAGCGTCACGACGTGGCCGCGCGCTGCCATTTCGATCGCAAGGGAGCGGCACTGCCTTTCGGCCCCGCCTGTATCGAGTGATCTGATTACGAAAAGTATTTGCATGGCTTCCATGGGCGCGCCAAAACCTGACGAGTCTATTCGTGTTGTCCCGAACGAGCGACGCTCGTCACGAGCAAATGCCGACGTTCCCGGATGAACAGGAGCGCAAGAGTCGCGCAAATCGTATAGGTCGCAGCCAGCATTGCCGCAATGGCAAGTCCTCTCGCACCGTAGATCGGACAAAGAATGTGAGCCGACACTACCAGCGTGACGTCGCGCGGAATCGTGAAGAGAAGGAATGGCAGCCACAACCGACCAGTCGCCTGAAAGAATGAATACAGGGTGATGCACAGTCCTTCGACGACACCAGTTGTGAGTACCAGGATGAAAACCCCTGACCCGCTTGAAAAGTCACTGCCAAAAACAGCCAGTATCCACTCCGTTCCGAATATCGAGACGGATGCCGCGGCCGCCAAAACCGCAAAGGATGTCGCCACCGCCACGAAGTAGGTCTTGCGGACGTGCGCGTCATCATTCGCTGCGAGATAGAAGCTCAGTCGAGGTACCGTCACTGTTGCGACGACCGAAGGAACAAATAGGATCAAGGTCTTGATATTGTATGCAGCCGCATACAATGCGTACTCCACCACGCCTCCCGGCCGGCTTGTGAGCGCTGCGGCAGCCAGCCAAATCGCCGGCATTCCGGTGAGTCCGGCGAACGCGGCCGGAACCGCGTAATTCTTGATCTGCCGCAGAGTCTCGATGGGCAGCCCAACTACTGCCGGATCACCGACTCGCCGAACTTCTCTTAGTAATACGACGGTTCCCAACAGCCAGCGGAACCCAATTCCGATTCCAACACCTATGATCGCACCAAGAATTCCCGCGTACGTAGCCAAAGCCGCGCAACACGCCACGGTGATCGCAGCGCTGCCCCACGAGGCGACCGCCTGTGCTCGATACGCTTCAAACCCAGAAACCGCGCTACTTTGTACAGCGACAACAACTTGCATCGAGACAATTGCCGCAAGCGCAATCATTTCTGCAAGTGAAGCACTGCTTGCAAAGGCGCGGGCATTGATTTGGTCGTGGAACAGGATGAGCAGACATCCGATACCAACTCCCATTGCAAGCGCGCTACGACGCACGAGTCGAACCAGTGTTGCAACGTAGTGCGGAGAGCTAGCGCGAAACTCGGAAACGAATTTTGTCGCCGTTATGCCCAGTGATAGTTGCCCCACGCTGGCGAAAGCCATTGTGGTCACCATGAGCATGCTGAATTTTCCGAATGCTTCGCGGCCGAGAATCTGCGCGACGATAATGCCGGCAATGAGAAGAGCGGCCTGATTGGCTCCGACGGCAAGCGCGTTGGCGCCGGCCGATGAAAGCAACCGCTTGATTACTGCCTTCCCGCTAACCATCAGACCGATAAAGCGACGCGCTCTCCTCCGCAACTGCCCGCCTCGGGTGCTTCAACGCTAGGACCCAGACTGCGCTCGCCAGCGCGCAAACCAAGGCTGTCAGGAATACCCGTCTCATCAGTGTGAGCTGAAATAAGAGATCGTTTCGATGGATATAGAACGCGGCGTATACCAAGATGACCGAAATGATTGCGGTCCATTCCAAAGACATTCTCGCCGCCACAATCCGCCCGAATGCCAGAAGTTGTGTGTAGCCAACCGAGAATGCGAGCAGTAACGGCCAACTGCCGCTCGCAATCATCTCGGCCCAAATGTTGCTCCCGATGCCGTAAGTGGTGACCGACGAGAAAAGCTTGGGTTGATAAAGCTTGTCGAAGCCGATGAATTGCGCCCCAAGTTCGTTTGCGAAGGGCAGCAATAGATAGAGGCAGCCGTCAAGATGCGACAGACCTACCTGCAGATCCTGGCGAATCGTTTCATTGAGGATCCCGAGGATTATGAAGGGCTCCGAATGAAAAAAGATCAGGCGGAATGCGTCGGGATTTCGCATCTGTTCCGCCATCAGGTTCCAGTCGTTGAGCTTCAACGCGAACAGCAGATACTTGTATACGAACAGTCCAATACCAAGCGTCACAACGGCGATGCCGAGCTTCCAATGTCGGAACAATCTTTGCGGCCCCTGTTCCGCCATCCGCATCGTTGCGACCGCGAGCAAAGCAACCGTGATCTCCACACGAAATCCAATGTAGAGAACGAACAAGAGCAGGCACAGGTTTGTCGCGGCAAGGATGTATTGACGTCGCGAAGCGGCGAGAACGAGCCCCAAAGTCGCCGATGTCGTCCATAGCAGAAACCAGCGATTGAGTTTTGAAAGGAGCGAAACCTTGTCCGTCGAGAACAACTCAGAACCAATGGTGATCATCGAGAGCATGCAGCCGAAAATGGCCAAGGACGTCATCATCGGGGTCAGGAAGCGCCAGTATTCGCCGCCGGCTCGCGTCGCAGTCGACGGTTTCGCGAAGATGTCGGTTACGATCGCCGTTGCCAATAGCAAGGAAAGCACCAGCACCAGCACGACGTATGTCTGGGGGTGTATGGGTACCGGATCGAAGGCGCCTGCGGATGGATAACCTGCAAATCCCACGAAGCCTGGAATGAAGTAGAAGCATGACGAGAAGTACGCCACTGCGAGAAAGTCGAATTGCCGCTTGCGGAATAGGAAGTATCCGCCTCCTGCGATTGCGACCACCAGAAACAAGATGCTCATGAAGGATTGATTGCTCGCGGAACGCTCGAATCTCCGACGGCGGACCGTGAGGTGAAGACCATGGAATCAGCCGCGCAACGCTTCTCTGGCTCTATACACCGCGACGCCCATGACACCAAAGAGGAAGCCAAGGATCGCGCCCATCGCGAGCAGCAGAATTTTCTTGGGGCTCTCGTACTTATCTTTGTCCGGAATGATCGGTGGATCGATAATGCGAAAAGAATACTCTTCCCTAACGTTCGCCAGCATCTTGCGACGGGTCTGTGTTTCGACGAGTCGATATATTGCCTGCTGAATGTCGACGACCGTCGTCTGCTTGAGTTCGTTGTCAAGGAAGTCGAGAATCTCGGTTGCTTCCGTGATGTCCGCAATGCGCATCTTCCGATTGACGTCGGCTACCAACTTGGATGCCCAGCGCTGCGCGAGCACCGGATCTTTCCAGCGAATCGTCAGCGTCACGAGACCGGACTTCTGGTCGACGGATACCTCACGAATCTTCGTATTGAACACTCGATAGGCATCCTGGATGGTCGGGACACGGCCGGAGTCGGAAACTTTCCACGCCTTTGCATTTGCATCCCACTTGTCGGCGTAAATGACCTCCAGCAAACCTTCTGCACGGATGAATTCCTCGCCGAGCGCACGCGACCGAAGCATGAAGATCGCTTCGTCACTTTGTTTACCAGGCTGAAATGCTCCCGCCAGTGCCGCTAGCCCGCCGACTTTGTCGAGCATCTGCGAAAGCCCCCCACCCTTTTCGTCATCTTTAACCGGCGACAGCACGGTTTCAGCCTTGTAAATCTTTGGAGTAAGGAACGCGTATGTGCCGAATCCCAAGACGAACAGCGCAGTCACTGCCACGATAAAGAATCGTGATCGCCAAATAAGGCGCAAGACCGGAAGGAGCACGGGTTCATTTGAAATCATGCGGGCACATCAGAACGAATTCACTGCTGCTGCAGCAATGGCGAGGTTGTACAGGATGCCGGTTACCGCTTGCCACATGGGCAGCGCGGGCAGGCGCTCGGTATCTAGCGGAACAACGATCGTGTCTCCTGGTCGCATTGCCGCCTGACCGCTTCGGCCGAACCATCCTCCGCCTTCGCTCGCTACTACACTTCCATCAGCCCGAACAATATAGGTGCGCTTACGATCCGCCTTCCGCGTGGCGCCGCCGGAAAGCCCGATGTAGTCGTCACGAGACAGACCGGCCTTGAAGAAATGTGAAGTCGGACTTTGAACCTCGCCAATGACCGTCACCTCCTGCTTTTGTTTCGGAATCAGCAGACGATCACCCTGACGCAGCACAACATCGCTAGCGGACCCGAGCGGGGAAGAGATCACAGTATTGACGTCGATTACGAGCCGGCCAACCGCTTCCGTCGCCTTGAGTTGACTGAGTAATGACTGGCCCACGCTGAGCGTTTGGCCCGCACCTTGCTGGTTAGCGGCCGCTGCCTGAAGCGCCGTGATCGCAAGATCACTCTGCAATCGCTCCGCAAGTCGATCGAGTTGCAACTGCTCTCGTTCCTTGAGTTCACGTCGCAGGAATACTGAACCCTCGGGAAACGCCAGCTTCGTGAGGCCGCCAGCGCGCTCGAGTACGGAGCGGAGGGTCTCTCCACGCTGGATCGGGTAGGTACCCGGAAAGCGCACCTCTCCGAGCAGCGTCACCTCTTCCTGCTCGCTCCATTCAGGCACTTCCATGATGTTAAGAAAATCGAAGGGCTGCAGGAGCAAGTCTGCAGTGGCGTCGCCCTTGAGCACTGCAGCCAGGTCGATATTGAGAAGCTGAGTCTGGCGTACATCGTCGCCGACCCTATAACGAGTGAGTTCAGCGCGTGCACCGTACGCTGCATCCTGCAATCCACCGCCAGCCCGCAGCAAGTCACTCACGTGCATGCCCGGCTCTAGTGGATAGTCGCCGCGCACCTTTACTCGGCCGTCAACACGCACGATTTCGCTGGGTCGACTTATGCTCGCTTGCCGCCGCAACTCTTCGAGCACCGGCTGCATCAACTGTCCACGTCCTGACTCAAAGTCGAAGACGACGATGCGGTCGCGCGGCTTGAGCTCCACGTTTTCCTGCGACGACGGCGCACGAAGCGCCGCAGCCAGATCAGCGGACAACACGCTGATTCGCCTGTCAGGCGGCAGTTCCCGCCGGATGAGTACATAGTTGAGATCGGCGTTTGGCTTGAGCTCGTCGACTGAGCCCAGCACATCTGTGAGCCGCATTCCTTCACGCCAGGCCACCGGACCAGGTCGAAACACATGTCCTTCGACGGTTACGCCTCGATCGAGCGTGGGGCGCAGTCGCAGGATGCGCAAACTGTCACCGTTGTGGAGCAATTCGGAGCGGCCCGAAGCGGCATCTAACGGGACATCCACTACGATACGCTCGCGATTCGCATTGACGCGGACCAACGCAACCCGGCTCGAGTCGGCCTCGGTCGTCAATCCTCCAGCGAGCCGGATGATATCGTCGACGCTGGTATTCCCCTTGATCTCGTAGATAGCCGGACGCTGTACCTCTCCATCGACGGCCACTGTCGAGGAGACTGGCGGGATAAAGATGACGTCGCCCGGAAGCAGCTTGGTGTCGTCACTGGTGTCGCCGCGCAAGAGCAGATCGTACAAGTCGAATCGGCGCACCACGGCGCCCTGGCGCTTGAGCTGGATGTCGCGCAGCGATCCGATCGTCTTTATTCCTCCCGCCGAATACAGCGCCGAACTCAATGTGGACAAGCCGCTCACGGTATAGCTGCCGGGTCGATTGGCCTCGCCCATGACGAATACCCGGATCGAGCGGGTATCTCCCATGCTGACGCTGGCACGCACACCGATCATCTCGCGTGCGATGCGCGCCTCGAGTTCTTCGGCGATTCGCGCAAACGACTGACCGCCGACAGAGATAGGACCCAACTCCGGTAGATTGATATGCCCGTCACGACCCACGGTCAGGCGCAGGTTCCGATTCTGACTACCAAAGAGCTGCACGTTGATCTTGTCGCCCGCTCCGACAATGTAAGTGGACGGGACCGGGACATCCGTCACCGGCGCGAATGTCGACGTGCTGTCCTTGAAGAGGTCATAGCCAAATGGCTTCAGCCCTGCGACGCCGATCTTGCGCACCGGCAACTTTGTGACGTTGATGTCGAGTTTGAAAAAGTCTCCGATCGAACGAAGCCGGTGACTGGCTTCCCGTTCGTCGAGACCGGCGATCATGACGGGAGCAAATCCCGGCAGCTGCAGAGCTCCCGAGCTGTCGAGCAAGTAGGGGTTGCGCGAGCGGACGAGATCTATGCTTTGCTGTAACTTTATTCTCTCTGAGGGCTCGAGCACTGGTGCAGGCTCGGCAGGAATCGTCACAGGCGGCAGCCCTGCGCCCTGACTCTCAATTCTCGCTGGTTTGTCCTTCTTGAAGTCGATGTCGATCAGCACCGAATCTTCAGGCTTCAATCGCTTGTCACGAAGGAAGCGATCTTCTGTGACCGCACGACCTCGCTCGGCGCGCGCGTCCGTCGCGGCATCTCCGCGCATGCCGGAGCGCGCGTCTGTCGTACCCGCCGAAGAACTGTCGCCGAGGATCGAGCTGGAGATGCCCAATTGCTCCATCAACGCCTCTCGATCCTCCGTGCTCATGCTGCGCAGGAGCTCGAGTTGTTCTGGCGTCGGGACCTGCGCCATCGATGGCGCTGAAGCTGCCAATGCCAGGATTGCCGCCAGTAACAAAACTACCTTTCGCATCAGAATCCCTGTTGCCAAGTCACGAAACCATGAATGCCGGTGGAGGAATCCGCCGAATGAGCGGGATCGCCGTAGCCCAGGCCTGCGCTGATCTTTCCGCCGCCTAGGCCTTGCGAGTAGCGCAATTCTACATTGTCGACGTCGAGAGGCACCTCGCTGATTGAGTGCGTGCCCGTACCATCCCTGTTGATGTTCGCCCGCCGGAATTCGACGCTCAGCACGTCACCGTTGTTGCGGGTCAGGAGTCCGGCGATGGAGAACATGCGGCTGTCATTGTCGAGAGAATGGCCGATGATCCGGCCGCGATAGGTGTACCCCTGCGGGTAGATCCCGTGGCGATACGCACAGTTGAATTCGGGGTCCCCGTTGAACACGCAGGTGGTATCCGCGTACTCGGCGCGGATGCGGTACCCACCCAACGGGCTCGACCCCCAGTATTCCAGGCCAAATTGCCCCAGAAACTTGCTCGGAAATCCGCCCGCCTCGTCCTCTCCCACCCACTGGGTATAGAAAGCCATGGGCAGGCGTTTCCACGGCGATCGGATCCGCATGTCGTAACCCGCCATCTGATTGCCAGGCTCCTGAAGCGGGTCGTCCCCTGCCTCCACGTTGTCCCGACCAAACAGCATGTCGGCGAACGTGTCCCAGTCGCAGGGTCGATCCCCCCCGCAAAACTGCGCCGTGCGTGTCAGCCCGATCTCAAGCCAGGGACGCGGCTTGAAGTTCACTCGCGCTTCCAGAATGCGCACGTCCGGGACCGGCACATCGTGGCCTTCTGCCCGTCCCAACGCGACACTCGCACGCCACGGTCCGATCCACGAGAGCCACTTGGTCTTGAACGCATCCGTGTAGTTGCGCTCAATGGTAAAGGTAGGGATCGGCCTTGCATTCGTGGAAAGCGCCAGACTGCCGTCCCACCCGGGACCCCACCACCGTTCCATCAAGCCGGCGGAAATCATGAAATTGCCGACGTTGACGCCTAGATAGGAGCCGTCGGCGCGCCATTGCTTGCCGTCCTCGGGGCTGGTGACCACAGAGCCCTGCAAATTGAGGGAAAAGTGATCACTGAGCCAGCTGGCACGCAACGCCAGTTCCCCTTCTTCGCGAGGTGTATCGGCAAATCCGCGCAGCTGCGCGGGTTCGTGAGCCCCGCGCACGCGTATGCCGCTGCCGCCGTACCCACGACTCGATGCCACGCGCGACAACCGTTGCACGCGCAACAGTGCTGCGGCGGTCGCGTCATCGAGCCTGTCGCCTTTCGCCGCCAGCGCATCCCTCGCGACGTCCGGCCACGAGATCGGCCATGTCGTCACGGGCCCGCGAAGAATGCCGGCATCAGCCAGGAGCTGGATGTCGCTGCGAACCGATTCGTCGCCAGGGGCCAGCCAGGGGTCGGCTTGCGCGAGCCCGGGAACTCCCGAAGCCAGAAGGCAAACGAGCCATGCGCGGCGTTGGCGCGCGATCACGGCGCGAATTCGTGAGTCCAGCGGATGAAGCCGAAGGGCTCCACCTCGCGGTCACCACCCCGAACAGGCTGCGTGGATTCGATGCCCAGATCGAGGGCGACGGGCTCACCTAACAAAGTGCCGTGCCATCCCACCTCGACTGCGTTGTAGTCGGTGGGAAACGAAGCGACCGTGTTGCGGACGTCGTTGTCGTCGTCACGATTGAGCCGCGAGGAACGCAAGGTCGCCGACCAGAAATCACCGCCGGCGGTCGTGAGCGTGGCGCCAAGGGAATAATTCTCGGAGTCCCGATCGGACGTGTAGCCGATCACGCGGCCCTTGTATCGGTATCCCTCGGCATTGAAGAGGCCCTGGTTGTACGCGCAGTTGTAATAAGGGCCTCGGCCGGTGTTCGCGGAACAGGTCGTGCTGCTGTATTCCAGAAACATTTGCAATATGCCGCCGTCCGCCAGTGGCTTCCAGGTCTCGAGCCCGAGCTGCGCCAGATATTTAGCAGGCACGTAACTCGATTCGTCTTCGCCGATGTACTGGGAATAGACTGCGTACGGCCAGTTGCCGATCGGCGAATTCCACCGGATGTCGAACCCTGCCATCTGATTGCCCGGCTCTGTCTCCTTGGTCGTATCGAACCCGATGTTGTCGTTGCCGATGAGCATGTTCTTGAAGGATTCGAGCGTGCAGACTTGGCCTTCGCCACAAAACTGCGCCGTGCGGGAAAACCCGACTTCGATGTCCTTGAATGGCATGACCACGAAACGCCACGCCATGAAGAGCGGCGAGTCGATGTCCTGGCGATCACTCTCCATCTGGCTGAGGCCGAACGACATGCGCCAAGGTCCCAACCAGTTGAGCCACCGGGTCTCGAAAGCCTGGGCGGTCGCCCGTTCGATCATCAGGGTGGGCATGGGTCGCGCATTGCTCGAGAGAATGAGACTTCCTTCATGGCCCGGACCCCACCAGCGATCGAGCGCGTGAGCGCTCAAGAGCCAGTTTCCCCACTGCGCCGTCGCGTGTGACCCATCGAGACGGAATTTGTCGCCGTCCGCAGGGTCAGCGACCGCGGTCGCGGACAAGGCGAACTCCGCGCGCCTGCCCGTGGAATACGCGATGCGACCTGTCAACTCGCCGTCGTCACGGCCCAGCGTGTCGAAATCGCGCAATTTGCCAGGCTGACCCGCGTTAATAGTGGAGTCGAAGGTGAAGCCATGAATGCGATTGGAATCCGCCGGCGCGATTCGTGCTCGCACTCGCGCAAGCGCTTCCTGGACCGCATGGTTCTTCGCCAGGTGCTCGCTGCCATTCTCGACGGCGTAACGCACCGCGGCTCGCGGCAGCGGCCACTGGGTGACTGGCAGCCTTATGACGCCCGCGTCATTGAGCAGCAGGAGATCATTGCGCAAAACCGTATCCCCGGATTCGAACCATCCCGCGTCGGCAATGGCGCGAGAGGCTGTGACGCCGAGCAACAGCGCCGCCAGCAAAACGGCACGCGTCATCGCTTCCACTGCGCCAGGCGATCGATGAGTGGCTTCAGCATTCCCCGGGTACCCACGGCGTTCGCGGCATCACGAACCAGCGGCAACACTTCTTCACACATTTTCTTGCCAAGCTCCACGCCCCACTGATCGAACGCATTGATTCCCCAGACCACGCTCTGCGTGAACACCTTGTGTTCATACAATGCCACCAAACTACCCAGGGTTCGTGCATCCAGTCGTTCAAACGCGACGATGCTGACCGGACGGTTCCCGACATGGACCTTGTGGCGTGCCAGAAGTTCGACGCGTTCGGGCGGAAGCTTACGGGCTTGGAGTTCCGCGGTGGCCTGCTCCATCGAGTAACCGAAGGCAAAGGCTTCGGCCTGCGCCAGGCAGTTGCCGATCGCGAGCTCCGCCTGGCCCGGATTTCCGCACGAAGACCGGGCCGGCAGCAGCAGATCGAGCGCCGCGCGCGGCGTGCCCTGGTGCAGCATCTGGAAGAAGGAATGCTGGGCGTTGTTGCCCGGCTCGCCCCAGATGACGGGCGCGGTGGAATGATGCAGCGGCTGCCCCGCCAGGTTGACCGACTTGCCGTTGCTCTCCATGTCGAGCTGCTGCAGGTAGGCGGGAAAGCGGCCGAGCCGGCCGTCATAGGGCAGCACGGCCAGTGTGGGAAGTTCCAGGCAGTTGATGTTCCAGACACCTAACAAACCCATGAGCACCGGCAGGTTGCGCTCCCAGGGTGTGCTCCTGAAGTGTTCGTCCATCGCGTGCGCGCCGGCCAGCAGGTCGAGGAAGCCCGTTCGCCCGATGGCGATGGCGAGCGAGACCCCGATCGACGACCACAGGGAATAGCGACCGCCCACCCAGTCCCACATCATGAAGCGGTAGTTAGGATTGATGCCGAACGCATCCATGGCCTGCGCGTTGGTCGACACCGCGGCGAAGTGCGCCGGCACGGCAGCCTCGCCCAATTCCGCGGCCACCCACTGACGAGCGGTGCGCGCATTGGCCAGCGTCTCCTGCGTACTGAACGTCTTCGACGCCACGATGAACAGAGTGCGTGCGGCTTCGGCGCCCTCGAGCGCGTTGGCGAGATCGGTTCCGTCCACGTTCGAGACGAACCTCACGCGCGGAGCGCCGACGGTGAGCGGATGCAACGCCTGCACCGCCATGGCGGGCCCCAGATCCGAACCGCCGATCCCGATGTTGACGACGGTCGTGAAGCGCCCACCCGTTGAACCGCGGACGACGCCATTCCGGACGTCATCGGCAAAAGCGAGCATGCGCTCGCGTTCTTCCAGAACCTGGCGCGCGATGTCTTCGCCGCCGGGGCCGTTCGCCGAGACCGATGGCACTCGCAAGGCGGTGTGCAGGACCGCGCGTCCCTCGGTGCTGTTGATGGCCTCTCCGCGCCACATCGCATCGATCCGCGACCGAAGCCCCGCCGCGTCGGCAAGGCTCGCGAGCAGATGCAGGGCGTCGTCGTCGACGCGCTGGCGAGAGAAGTCCAGGTACAGGCCGACGGCCTCGCGCGCGAAACGGTTGGCGCGCTCCGGATCTCCATCGCGAAGTGCGCGCAGGGAGACAGCACGGGTTTCGGTGGCGCGTGCCTTCAAGGCACGCCACGCGGAAGCAAGATTGTCGTGGTTCATCGGGCCGCGATGGTATCGACAACCCATTGAATTAGCGACTTCAAATGCGTTTTTCGCGGCCCTCTACGTTGCCCCACCATGAGCCGTTCCCGAGATACCACGCCACCGTTTCCCGAAGCCCGGCGTCCAGGTCGTACCGGGCCTCGAACCCGAGTTCCTCGCGCGCTTTCCGGCCGTCGATGGCGTATCGGAAATCGTGCCCGGGGCGATCGGCGACGAAGTTCACCAGTGACCGAGAAGGCGTGCCGCGTGCAGCCGGCGCGGCGGGGAAGCGTCTGGCGAGCGAAGGCTCTCGTCTAAATTCGTCATCCACGATGCCGCACAGCCGTGTGACGAGATCGAGGTTGGCCAGCTGCGATCCCCCACCGAGGTTGTAGACCTGCCCCACACGGCCGCGGGCGATGACCAGGTCGATACCGCGGCAATGATCGTCCACGTGCAGCCACTCACGAACGTGGCGGCCGTCGCCGAAGATCGGCAATGGCAATCCCCGCAGCATGTTGACGATGCAAAGGGGTATGAGCTTTTCCGGAAACTGCCGCGGCCCATAGTTGTTGGAGCAGCAGCTGGTCGTGACCTGCAGACCATACGAGTGGTGGTATGCGCGAACGAGATGATCCGAGGCCGCCTTGCTCGCCGAGTACGGCGATTTCGGCGCGTAGGGGGTGGTTTCCCGGAAAGGCGGGTCGTCGATTCCCAGCGAGCCGAATACTTCGTCGGTGGATACGTGATGAAAACGATGCGTGGATACACGCCCCTCTTCCAGCCAGGCGCGCCGCGCCGCCTTGAGCAGCGAATGGGTGCCGACGACGTTTGACCCGATGAAGGCATCCGGACCTTCGATGGACCGGTCGACGTGGGTTTCCGCCGCGAAATGGACCAGCGTGTCTATCTTCTCGCCTCGCAGCAGGTCGAGGACGAGTGCGTGGTCGTTGATGTCGCCATGCACGAAGCGAAACGCCGGGTCCTCGCGAAGCGTGGACAGATTTTCGAGGTTGCCCGCGTAGGTCAACGCGTCGAGCACCACCACGCGATCTTCGGGATACGCGCGCCGCCAGTAGTGCACGAAATTGGAACCGATGAATCCAGCGCCACCGGTGACCAGTACCCTTCGCAACCGAACTCCTCGCGCGGACTAACTGCGGAAAAACTCCGCGATCGTATCCACGACGTACTGGAGCTGCGCCTGCTCCAACTCCGGGTAGATCGGCAGCGCGAGCGACTCTTTCGTCGCTTTCAGGCTCTCCGGAAAATCCTCGGGCTTGTGCCCCAGGTACGCGAAACACTCCTGCATGTGCAGCGCCAGCGGATAGTAGATTTCCGCCCCCACGTCGTGTTTGCCAAGCCAGGCACGCAGCTCGTCGCGGCGCTCCACACGGATGCAGTACTGGTTATAGATGTGTCGCGAACCCTTGGGTGCCGGAGGCGGCGTACGCACCTTGCCGGCGAGACCGGCGCGCGCGAACGCGGCGTCGTAGAACGCCGCGTTGCGCTGGCGTGCTTCGCTCCACGAGTCGAGATGCGGCAGCTTCACGTTGAGCACCGCGGCCTGTATCTCGTCGAGCCGGAAATTGCCGCCGATGAGTTGGTGGTAGTACTTGGGCTCCATGCCGTGCACGCGCAGCTTCATGAGCTTCGCGGCCAGCACCGGATCATTCGTGACGCAGGCGCCGGCATCGCCGAACGCGCCCAGGTTCTTCGTGGGGAAGAACGAGAGACAACCGATATCACCGATCGAGCAGGCTCGCCTGCCCTCGGCGTCTTCGGATCCGATGGCCTGCGCCGCATCTTCGATGACGCGCAGTTTGTGGCGCCGCGCGATGGCCATGATGCTCGTCATGTCGGCCATCTGGCCGTAAAGGTGCACGGGCATGATGGCTTTCGTGCGCGGCGTGATGGCGCGTTCGATGGCCGCAGGCGAGATGTTGAAACTGCCGGGCTCGATGTCGACGAATACAGGCTTCGCGCCAACCCTCGCGATGGTCCCACCCGTTGCGAAAAATGTGTAAGGGCTGGTGATCACTTCATCGCCCGCGCCGATGTCCAGCGCCATGAGCGCGACCAGCAGCGCGTCCGTTCCGGAGGAAATGCCGATACCGAACTTGCAGCCCGAGTAGGCAGCCGTGGCGGCCTCGAGCGCTTTCACTTCGGGCCCCAGGATGAAGTACTGGGATTCGGCGACGCGCAGCAGCGCGGCGTCGAGCGCCGGCTTCAGTGACTGGTACTGCGGCTTGAGGTCGAGAAGTGGGACTTTCATGGCCCCACTTTACCTTACAAAAAGGCTACCTCACGCCAGGGGAAGCTTCTTAACCCAGATTGGTCACGCGCGTCGGTTGCGGTGCGCCGGTCTTGTAGTACTCGAGGTACCAGTCGACGAAGCGTCGGATGCCCACTTCGACCGACGTGGCCGGCTTGTAGCCCACGTCGCGGACCAGGTCGTCGACGTCGGCGAACGTGTCGGGCACGTCGCCCGGCTGCAGCGGCAGCATGTTCTTGATGGCCTTCTTGCCCAGGCAGTCTTCGAGCGTCGAGATGTACTTCGACAGGTCCACGGGCGCGTTGTTGCCGATGTTGTAGATGCGGAACGGCGCGCTGCTCGTGGCCGGATCCGGGTTGTCGCCGGACCATTGCGGATTCGGGGTCGCGGGACGGTCGAGCGCCCTAACTACGCCCTCGGCGATGTCGTCGACGAACGTGAAGTCGCGCTTGTGGTTGCCGTGGTTGAACACGTCGATGGGCTTGCCCTCGAGGATGTTCTTCGTGAACAGGAACAGCGCCATGTCCGGCCGCCCCCAGGGTCCATAGACCGTGAAGAAACGCAGACCCGTCACGGGTAGTTTGAACAGCGCGGCGTAGTTGTGCGCCATGAGTTCATTCGCGCGCTTGGTCGACGCATACAGCGACAGCGGATGGTCGACGCCGCGGTGCGGCGTGAACGGCATGTTGGTGTTGAGTCCGTACACCGAACTGGTCGAAGCGAACACCAGGTGCTCGGCGTTGTTATGGCGGCAGCCTTCGAGCACGTTGAGCGTACCCGTCACGTTGCTGTCGATGTACGCCTGCGGATTCTCGAGCGAGTAACGCACGCCGGCCTGCGCGGCCAGGTGGACCACGCGCGGAAACTTCTCGCGCGCGAACAGCGCCTTCATGCCGCCCTTGTCGGCGAGATCCATCTTCACGAAGCGGAACTTCTGCTGCCGCTCGAGGATGGCGAGCCGTGCCCGCTTCAGGTTCGGGTCGTAGTAATCGTTGAGGTTGTCCAGCCCCACCACTTCGTCGCCGCGCGCGAGCAGCTTCTGGGCAACGTGCGAACCAA
>Ga0315910_10002680_pt1 | contig 15445 bp, 11 predicted proteins | sample EdamamesoilMG_FD_204470 | JGI IMG/M metagenome (GOLD analysis project Ga0315910, IMG submission 204470) | Garden soil microbial communities collected in Santa Monica, California, United States - Edamame soil | ecosystem: Environmental > Terrestrial > Soil > Garden | place: USA: California... | reverse complement strand
CGCCTGATCGAGGCGATCGGCCTGGGCGAGCGCATCGACGATCCCGTCGGCGAGTTTTCGCGCGGAATGCGCCAGAAAACCGCGCTGGCCTGCGCGATCCTGCCGCGGCCCAAGCTGTTGGTGCTCGACGAGCCGCTGGAGGGCCTGGACGCGCCGACGACCGCGATGGTCAAGGAACTGCTGCGCGAGTGGGCGAAAGCCGGCGGCAGCGTGCTCTACACCTCGCACCAATTGGACGTGGTCGAGCGCGTGTGTGATCGCATGGCGATCGTGCACCAGGGAGAGCTGGTCGCTGAAGGCTCGCTGGACGAATTGCGCGCGCAGTCGCACACCTCAGGCTCGAACCAGACCCTCGACCAGGTCTTCCGCGCCGTCACCCACGCCGAGGACCCGCTGGTGCAAGCGCGCAGGGTGCTCGGCATCGCCCCCTGAGCCGAGCAGACACGATGGCCTCGCACTACGACACGAAGCAGAAGTGCCGCGTCGGGACGATGGACGAGGCGCAGTTCTTCGCCGAGGCGGAGAAGCTGAGCGCCGCGTACTTCCGCGGCCTGCTGGCGGCATGGACGAAGGCCGGCGGCACACTCAAGTGGGGCGCTGGCGGCGTCAGCCTGCGCGGCGAAGTCGGCGGCAAGGACGTCAGCATCGGTTTCCTCGCGCCGCAGTTCGCCGGCAAGCAGGACCGCATCGAGTTGGGCTGCACGACGCTGGTCAAGCAGCTCGGCGCCGAACGCGCCAACAAGCTGGAGGCTGGGCTGCGAGCCGCCGCGGGTGAACAATTGCTGGGCAAGACGATGATCAGCATCGTGCAGCCTGGCACTCTGCCCGCCGCGAAGCAGAAGGCGCTGAGCGCGGCATTCCTCGCCCTGCTCTGAGCTCGCCGCGAGCCTCAGTGCCGGACCACGTCCGCCGCGATCTGCGTCTGCTTCCACTTGCCGCGGCGAAAGATCCACATCGCGGCGATCGCCAGCACGGATTCCGACAGGCACACCGACCAGAACACGCCGTCGGGTCCGAAGCCCAGCGGACGCGCCAGGGTCCAGGCCAGCGGGATCTGCAGGCACCAGAAGCAGAAGAAATTGAGCCGCGTCGGCGTCAGCGTGTCGCCCGCGCCGTTGAAGGCCTGCGCGATCACCATGCCCCAGGAATAGAACACGTAGCCGTAGGCCAGCGTGCGCAGCGCGCGCACGCCGATCTCGTGCGTCGGCGGATTCTGCGTGAACTGCGCGATGATCTGCGGCGCGAAGAGCAGGAAGAGCAGCATCACGCCGACCATGAACGCCATGTTGTACAAGCCGGTCAGCCACACGGATTTTTCCGCGCGCTCGGGCTCTTGCGCGCCGAGGTTCTGGCCGACCAGGGTCGCCGCGGCGTTCGCCAGGCCCCAGGCGGGCATCAGCGCGAAGACCACGACGCGGATTGCGATCGTGTAGCCGGCGAGCGCCTCCTTGCCGAAGGGCGCGACGACGCGCATCAGCGCGACCCAGCTCGCGGTCGCGATCAGGAACTGGCCCACGCCGCCGACGGACAGGCGCACGAGCTCCTTGAGGATCGGGAACTCGACGCGCGCCGCCGGCCCGCGCAACGCGATCACGCCCGCGCCGCGGCGCAGCATCCAGAACTGGTAGCAGACGCCCGTGCCGCGGCCGATCAGCGTGGCGATGCCTGCTCCGGTCACGCCGAGTTCAGGGAAGGGCCCCAGGCCGAAGATCAGGCACGGGTCGAGCACGATGTTGATGCCGTTGGCGAGCATCAACGCGCGCATCGCGAGCGCCGGATTGCCCGCTCCGCGGAAGATCGCGTTGTTCAGGTACAGGAGCAGCACCACGCCGCTGGAGCCGAGCACGGCGCGCGTGTAGCCCGAGCCCGTTTCGATCACGCCCGCGGGCGCGTGCATCAGGCCGAGCAGCTCCTCCGCGAAAAACAGGCAGGGCAGTCCCAGCGCGAGCCCGAGCCCGATGCCCAGCGCGACCGCCGCGCTGGATCCGCGCACCGCGCCGTCGACGTTCTTCTCGCCGATGCGCCGCGCCACCAGGGCCGTGGTCGCCATCGCCAGGCCGATGCCGAAGGCGTAGACGATCGTGAGCATGGCTTCGGTCACGCCGACGGCGGCCACCGCGTCGTCGCCGAGCTGGGCGACGAAGAACACGTCGACCAGGGCGAAGGTCGACTCCATCGCCATCTCGAGCACCATCGGGATCGCGAGCAGCCAGATCGCTCGCGGCAGCGGCCCGCGGGTGTAGTCGTGCGCGTCACCGCGCAGCGCGGCGCGCACCAGCTGCCACCACGTGCGCGTGTCTGCGGAAGGCTCGGGAGCGCTCATCGGGGCGCAGAGACTACGGTCCGGGCGCCCGGATGCCAGCCCGCGTGCTTCCCGCGCTCAGCGCCCGAGCAGGCGGCGGAGGAAATCGGTCGAGTGCTGTTGCAGCTTGCGCCGCTCGTGTCCCACGCCCTCGACCAGCAGGAATTCCGCGCTCGCATGCACCTGCGCGTAGCTTTCGCGCGCCTCGTCCCATCGATCCAGCGGCGTGCTGCCCACGGCGTCCTGCAGTGCGGCGGCTTGGGCCTCGTCCCAGCCGTCGCCGAAGTCCAGCGAGTCGTTGTCGTCGAGCGAGCCCATCACGAACAGTTGCGGCACTGCGCAGAAGCGGCCGACGTCGAAGGCCGTGCCGGTCAGGGCTTCCAGGTCGGCGATGCCCGCCGGATAGTCGAGCCGCAGGCCATCGATTTCCGCCAGCGGCGCGATCGGCCAGCCGCCCGGGGACCCGATCGCCGCACCCTTCACCAGTCCCGGGTGCAGGGCGGTGAAGCGGTTGGCGAACATGCCGCTGGCCGAGAAACCTTGGATCAGGATGCGCTCGTCGCAGGCCAGCCCCTCGGCGGCGAGCTCGGCGCGCGCGCGCGCGAGCATGGCGATCAACTGCAGATCCGGCCGTGCCAAGTCGACGCGCGGAGTGATCAACGTGTCGCGATCGAGCGCGTGCGTGTAGATCTTCCAGTCGACCTCGGGTCGCACGAAGCACGGCACCAGCAGCACGACCTCCAGCTCGTCCGCGAGGCCGTGGCGGCCGAAACCGGTCCACCACGCATCCTTCCGATGCACGTCGGGATCGTCGGAGTTCGTGCCCGAGTTGTTGGGCTGCACGAGGACCGTCGCCAGCTCGCCGTCCTGCGCGCGACGCCGCGCGGCGCTGGAAACGTACAGGTAGAAGTCGGCGCTGTAGCCCGCGCGCGGATCGGCGGCGATGTGCTGAACCCTCAGGCTGTAGGGAGCGAAGATCCATGCCGCCGCGATCGCGAGCAGCACCAGCAGCAGCAGCAGCAGCTTCAGGACGAGCTTCATGGCGCGGCCCTCACGCGCGCCGCGGCGCCAGGGACGCCATCGACCTCTGGGCCTCGTCGCATGGCGAGCAGGCCTACCACACCAGGGCCCGCTGCACGCGCGGGCGCATCACCGCTGCGTCGTCGGCGAATCCGAAGGCTTCCTGGAAGCTCTCGAGGTTCGACAAGGGCCCGATCGCGCGGAAATTGCCCGGCGAGTGCGGGTTGGTGTTGACCTGCAGCTTCAGCCGCGCGGGCGTGTAGTTCGTGCGCCAGGCGCGCGCCCAGGCGATGAAAAAACGCTGCGCCGGCGTGAATCCGTCGATCGGAGCGAGACGCTGCTTCTGCTGCGCGCGCTGCAGCGCGGCATACGCGATCGTCAAGCCGCCCAGGTCGGCGAGGTTCTCGCCCAGCGTCAATTTGCCGTTGACGTGCAGGTCGTCGATCGCGACATAGCCCGAGAACTGCTCGACCACGATCTGCGCGCGTCGCTCGAATTCCTTGCGGTCCGCGTCGGTCCACCAGTTGGCCAGATTGCCCTTGGCGTCGAACTGGCTGCCCGAGTCGTCGAAGCCGTGCGTGAGCTCGTGGCCGATCACCGCGCCCATCGCTCCGTAGTTCAAGGCGTCGTCGTAGCTCTCGCTGAAGAACGGCGGCTGCAGGATGCCGGCGGGAAAACTGATGTCGTTGTTGCTCGGGCTGTAGCTGGCGTTGACCAGGTAGGCGGGCATGCGGAACTCGTCCTTGTCGACGGGCTGGCCGAGCTTGCCGAGGTTCCAGGCACGGTTGAACTTCGCGGCGCGGCGCTGGTTCAGGAAATAGGAATCGCGCTCGATCTCCAGGCCCGACCAGTCGCGCCAGCGATCGGGATAGCCGATCTTCGTGCGGATGGCGGCGAGCTTCTCCAGCGCTCGCGCGCGCGTCTGCGGCCCCATCCATTCGAGGGCCTGGATGCGCTGCTCGAAGGCGGCGATCAAGTCGTCGACCATCTTCTGGCAGCGCTCCTTCGCCTGCGGGCTGAAGGCGCGAGCGACGAAACCCTGGGAGAGCAGCTCGCCCATGGCGCCGCCGCTGGCTTCCATGACACGCTTCCAGCGCGGGCGCTGCTCGGCGGTGCCGCTCAACGTGCGCCCGAAGAAGTCGAAGTGCTCGGCCTCGATCTCCCGGCTCAGGAATTCGGCGCTGCCGTGGATCAGCTGCCAGCTCAGGTAGCTGCGCACCTGGGCGATGTCGCGGGCGGCGATCAGGGCGTCGAAGGCCTTGAAGTATTCGGGCGCGATCAGGTTGACTTGCGCCTGCGGCGCGAGGCGCGTGGCGCTCCAATATTTTTCCCAGTCGAAGTGCGGCGTCAACTCCTGGACTTGCGCCAGCGTGATCTTGTTGAGCCGCTTCTTCGGATCGCGCATCTCGACGGCGCCGAAGCTCGCGCGCGCCAGCTCGGTCTCGATTTCCAGCACCGATTCCGCTCGCGACTTGGCCGTCGACTCGTTGGCGCCGAACAGGACGAACATGCGCTCGACGTGCTTGGCGTACTTCGCGCGCAGCTCGATCGAAGCGGCATCGTCGCGCAGGTAGTAGTCCTTCTCCGGCAGGCCGCCGACGTCCTGGCGCAGGAACAGGATGTTCATCGTCGCGTCGGTCATGTCCGCGCCCGCGCTGATCGAGAAGAAGCCGTCCGCGCCCACGCCGTGCAGGTTCGCGAGCAGCTGCGGGAGCGCGCTCGCATCGGCGCAAGCTTCGATCTCGGCGAGGTCCCAGGCCAGCGGCGCGGTGCCCTGCGCCGCGATCGATGCCTCGTCCATGCCCGTGAAGTAGAAGTCGCCGAGCTTGCGCTGCAGATCGTCGCTGGGCCGTGTCGCCGCGGCTTCGAGCACCTCGTGCAGCACGGCTTCGTTGCGCGCGCGCACCTCGTTGAACACGTTCCACAGCGACTCGTCCGCCGGCACGGGATTGCGCTCGAGCCAGCCGCCGTTGACGTAACGGTAGAAGTCCCTCGAGGGATCGACCGAGAGGTCCATGTCCGTCAGGTCGAGCCCCGAGCCCGAGCTCGCGATACGCGGGACAGCCTCGCGCGTGGAGCTGCAGGCGGACCCGGCCAGAGCCAGGGCGAGCGCGACGAACGCGGTGATTCTCATGCCGGGAGTCTAGCTTCCGGCGCGACGCGTCCCACGTCGGGCCCCGGACTGCCGGCGCGCGCGAGACGGCGTGCGGAAACGGATCGTTCCACGGGATGGGGCCGCGCGAGCTTCACCGGATCCGCGGCGCGTGGGACAATCCGGCCTCGGGCACGCGATCTCCGCGACCGTTCCGCAGCCACCAGGACGACCTCACCATGATCCAGCCGCTCGCCGCACTGCAAGGCCTCGCTCCGTTCCTCGTGCTCGCACTCGCCAGCGCACCGGCGGTCGCGCTGGGTGACTGGAGCAACGCCGGCGGCAATCCAGGCCGCAATGGCTCGACGGCGGAGATCGGGCCGAACAGCGCCGAGCTGTTGTGGTCAGGCGGTCGCTACTCCAGCATCGCCTGGCAGCCGGTGACCGAGGGCAACCGCGCCTTCATGGTGCGCCAGACCGGCTTCCCTCCGGAGCCGAACTCGGACGAGTCCCCGGTGGTCGCAATGGACCTGACGACGGGCGCCGAACTGTGGGCCGTCAACGTGCCCGCCTCGCCCAGCGACTGGACCACGTGGGTCGCCGGGGCGAACAACGGTCGTGTGTTCGTGTCGCGCGCCGGCAACGGCGCCTCGGTCTCCTCGCCGCTGCGGGCGCTGGACTCCGCGAGCGGCGCGCCGCTGTGGACCTCGGTCGCGTCGATCGACGCCGGCGCCTACGACGGCGTGGTCTTCGCGCCCAACGGCGATCCGATCGTGGCCAGCTTCCGCAAGATCTGGCGCATCCGCGCCGTCGACGGGACCACCGACTGGGTCGCCGACCGCGTCGGCTCGGTCAGCGGCAACTGCGGCGCGGCGCTGTTCGGCAACGCGGTGTACGTCGTCGACGCGGTGTTCGGCGGCCACGTGATCAAGCGCTTCGACCTGACGACCGGGCTGTTCCAGTACCAGAGCCCGGTGCTGCCCGGCTTCACGATCCAGAACTCGCCCTTCGTCGGCCCGGACGGGACGATCTACGTCTCGCGCACGCAGAACAACGCCGCGGTCGACTTCTTCTACGCGCTGAACGACGACGGCGTGATGATCAGCGTGCGCTGGAGCCAGCCCGCCGGCTGGTCCACCTCGTCGGAACTCGCCGCGGGCCCGGACGGCACGGTGTACATGCTCGGGCCGGGCAACGTGCTGGAGCGGCGCGATTCGCAGACGGGCGCGCTGCTGGGCAGCTCGGTGCAGCTCACGCAGGGCAATGCCGCGCCGCGTCTGGCCATCGACGGCCAGGGACGCGTGTTCGCCTCGAACGGCGACTTCGCCAACGGACGTCTGTACGCCTTCGAGGCCGACCTGACGACGCGCTGGTCGGTCGCGGTGCAGAACATCAACATCGGCGCGCCGGCGCTCGGCGAGCACGGCACGCTGGTCGTCTGCGGCGTGGGCACCAACGTCAAGGCCTACCGCACGCCGTACCTGTACTGCAGCGCGAAGCTGAATTCGCTGGGCTGCACGCCGGCGATCGGCTCGGTCGGCGCGCACCCCAGCGCCAGCCTGGGCTCGGGCTTCACGCTGACCTGCGCCAACGTGCGCAACCAGAAGAACGGGCTGTTGTTCTACGGCGTCAACGGCGGCGCGAGTTCGCCGTTCCAGGGCGGGACCCTGTGCGTCGCGACGCCGATCAAGCGCACGCCCGGGACGAACTCCGGCGGCACGCCCGTGCCGGCGAACGACTGCTCGGGGCTCTACAGCATCGACTTCAACGCCTACATCGCGGGCGGCACGGGGCCGGCGGTGCCAGGCACCGAGGTCGTCGCGCAATGGTGGGGCCGCGACCCTGGCTTCGCCGCGCCGAACAACACGACGCTGAGCGACGGCATCGGTTTCGTGATCCAGCCCTGAGCACGAATGCGGGCGCCGGTCGCCTACGGGGCCAAGGTGAACATGAGTCCTCCGCTCAGCATCACGTTGTGGGCTGCGCCCGGGATCGGATCGCTGCCCATCCATTGCGCGTGCACCAGCGTCCCCGGAATCCGCAGCGCGGGGTCGGGAGTTCCGCCGAGCGAACCCGCGGCGAAAGCCGTGAAGTCGAGCGACATCAAGCCGTCGCAGAGGTTCCACGGCGGCGGGTGGCCGCCGGAATCGACGATCACGGTGCTGCTGAGCGGCGACTGCACGCACAGCGTCCCGTTCTGGAACGGCACGCTGGCCGCGCCCGTCAGGCCGTAGACGATCCAACCGCGCTGCGCGTTTCGCACGTCCGCGCACTTCAGCGTGAAGCCGCTGAGCAGCGAGGCGCTGGGGCAGCCGTCGAAGCCCATGCGCGGCACGCAGCCGAGCGAATTGGGAGTGGAAACGCAGTACTCCGCGGGCGGCGGGATCCCTGCCGCGGTGGCGAAGACGTCGAAGCGCACGTTGTTGTCGCCCGGCACGAGGTTGGGAGCGGGGCTGGAGAAGACCGCCGTCCTGCCGTCGGCGGAGATCACCAGGCTGATCGACATGCCCTGCGCCTCCTCGCCCGAGTTGGAGACGCTGGCGCGCGTCAGGCGCCCGAATTGGCGATCGAGCACGAAGGTGTCGGGCAGGCCGTTCTGGTCGCCGGCGACCAGATTGTCGGCCTCGCTGATGAAGCCGACGAAGCGCCCGTCGGCGGACACGTTCGATTGGTACGACGCGCCATTGGCCTGCGCGCCGCCTGGAACTTCGCTGAGGCGCGTGATCGCGCCGGTCGCGAGCTCGTACAGGAACACGTCGCTGACGCCGTTGCTGTCGCCGGCCACCAGATCGGGCGCCGTGCTCGTGAACGTGATCCACTGCCCGAAGGGCGAAACCATCGGCCACAGGCTCGAGCCCTGCGGCAGCCCGCCTTGCGGAGTGCTGCTGACCCGGATCGTGGTGCTGCTCACCCGATCGCGCAGGAACACGTCGCTCTCCAGGTTCGTGTCGGGCGTCACCAGGTTGGTCGCATAGCTCTCGAAGACCACGGACCGGCCGTCGTCGGAGATCGAGCAACCCGGGAAGGAGTGGTCTCCGCCGCAGGCATTGTTGGCCTGGATGCCCGCGGTGTTGACCGAAACGCGCGACAGGACGCCGGTGGTGCGATCCTTGACGAAAATGTCCTGCTTGCCGTTGGTGTCGCCGCCGACGAGGTTGCTGGCCTGGCTCGAGAACACGATCAGCGAGCCGTTGCTGGAGATCCGCGGCAGGGAGCTGGAGCCGTTGCCCTCCACGCCTGAGCTGTTGATGTTCACGCGCCCCGTCGTGCCCAGCAGCGTGTCGCGCACGAAGATGTCCGATTTGAAATTGTCGTCGTTCGCCACCAGGTTGGTCGCGCTGCTCTCGAAGGCGATGTAGCGCCCGTCCGCGCTGGTCGAGGACCAGCGCGAGATCCGGTTGCCCAGCTCTCCGCTCGAACTGCGACTCTCCAGGCTGACGATTCCGGTGTCACGGTCGATGCGGAAGATGTCCCACTGGTTGTTGTTGTCGCCGGCGACGAGCGTGTACGAGCGCGAGGAGAAGGTCACGAAGCGGCCGTAGGCGGACACCGACGGAGTCAGCGAGTCCTCGTTGCCTTCGGAGATCCCGACGCTGAGGCGCGTGATGCCGCAGGGCGTCTGGGCCAGAACCTGATCGGCCAGGAACAGACAGGCCGCGGCGTTGGCCACGGCGGTCCAACGCCGTCGCGGGCTCGAGGAACTCGTCGGAGGTGTGTGGGCGATGTTTGGCGATGCCGGATGGGAGTGCATGATCGGAACCCGGGAATGGGGCCTGAGGGCTGCCGGCGCCGCGCCGGGGACGCTGCGAGCATGACAGGAACTCGCGAATCTGGGCTGGCCATCCCGCGGATCCCCAGCCCAGGCCCGCTCGGCACGCCCAGCGCCGCGAGCTGACGTTGCCCGAAGGGGCGGGCGTCGTATTCGCTTCGAGCGCGGCAGGTCCAGCCCGGCGTGCACGCGGCGCGCGAGCCGCATGTTCTAATTGCCCTACCCGGCATCGACCGATCCGCCACCACGCGGCGCGTCCGGGTCAGGCTTCGATATTCCGCAATCTCCGAGAGGAAACGCCATGAGTCGCCTTCAGCAAGTCACCTCCTTTTCATGTCTGGCCTTCGTGGCCTTGAGCAGCGCGGGCATGGCCCAGACCCCGTCGGCCGCCGACAGGCAGCCCGCCGTCGCCAAACGGCTGGTGGTCACGCCCGAGGGTGCCTCCTTCCAGGAACACAGCGGTGCGGCCGCGAACTTGCCGGGCGGCTTCGCGAACACTTCGCCGGGCACGAAGTGGACCCTGAGCTCCGGCGGCCTGGCCTGGATCGGCTCGACCGTCGCGATCGGCAACCGCGGCACGCAGGTGTTCTCCGAGGTCGACCTCAACAACGAGCGCGCGATGCTGCTCTCGGCCTTCGACTCCAATCCGCCGACCCCGGTGTGGGAGGACCTGAGCCCGCTGGCCAGTGAATTCCGCGTCGTCGCCTCGGCCGATGCGACCGACACGCACGTCGCCATCCACCAGATCGTGCTCGGCGGCAGCATGCTCACGCGCCAGGCCGTGCTGAGCAAGTACAGCTCCAGCTCGGCCAGCGCCGACTGGAGCTACACCTTCGCCCCGATCATCAACGCCGGCAGCAACGTCGGCATCTCGCGCGACGGCTCGGTGATCGTCGCCGCGATCTACAACGATTCGCTGGCCCAAGTCGAGATCGCGGTCTTCAGCCCGGCCTCCAACGTCCCGCTGTCCTACACGATCGTTCCCGCGGGCCCGAACGGCTACATGCGCGGCTTCGATCTCTCGGCCGACGGATCGACGCTGTACTACTCCGCGGGCGTGACGGCGAACATCTTCGACATCGCGACCACGACGGTCGTGCATTCGACGAACATCGGCGCGAGCTTCGACAGCCACGCGATCTCCGGTGACGGCTCGGTGTTCGCGTACGGGAATTTCGGTTCGATCAGCGTCTGGGAGCGCGCGGGCGGCATCTACACGAACACGTACACGCGCTTCGTCGGCGGCTCGTGCTACGGCGCGATCGTCGACATCTCCGACGACAGCTCGACGATCGCCTACGGCTTCACGTTCTACGACCAGTACCTGCAGACGCAGGTCGAGGCGCTGGACGTCGCCACCAAGACCGTGACGATGACGCACATCGCGAGCGGTGCCGGCTCGTTCCAGAACATCATCGCCGACGTCGCGATCTCCGCGGACGGCAGTCGCTTCGCGGTCGGCCGCTGGGGAGACGCCTTGGGACTGGTGAACGAAGTCGACGTCTACGACCGCAACTCGAACACGCCGATCCTGAGCTCGAACCTGCCCGGCTCCGTGTTCTCCATCGACATCTCGGCCGACGGCCAGCGCGTCGTCGCCGGCAGCAAGGCCGTGCACGCCAACACTTTCGGCAACGGCGGGCGCATCGATCTGCTGGACAACGGCAACGAGGACTTCGAGCTGCGCACGGTGCCGCACGTCGGTTCGCTGCTCAGCTTCGACCTCTACGGCCTGCCCAACAAGCAGAGCGTGCTGCTGATGGCCAACGCCGAATCGACCCCGCCCAAGTTCTTCCCCGGGGTCGGCACGCTCTACATCCAGCGCAGCAGCATGCAGTTGTTGCCGCACGGCGTGACCGACGGCACGGGCTTCGCGACCGGAACGCACCAGCTCGGCGCCAGCCCGGCGCTGATCGGCACGTCCCTGTACTTCCAGGGCCTGACGCTGCACCCGCGCCTGCTGACCGGCGACTGGGTCAAGGTCACGATCCTGCCCTAGCGCCCGTTGGAAAGGGCCCTACTGCCGCCGAGCTGCGGGCCTTTCTCAACGGACTGCAGCGGACGTCTTGAACGCGCCGCGTCCCACCGGGGGCGCGGCGCGTTTTCGTACGAGCCGCGCTACCCTGGTGCACGTTCGCCCGGGAGCCGCTCGAGCCCGTTGGCGAGCACACCACGATGAGTCCGCGTTCCTTTTTGCTGCTGCTGCTGTGCGCGTGCGCCTGTGCCGCACCGCGCAGCACGCCCGCTCCCGCCGCGCCGAGCGTCAAGCCGGGCATCAACGCCGATTACCTGGATCCGGCGCTGGACCTCGAGCGTTTCGTGCAGCGCTTCGAGACCGAGACGCGCGAGGTCTATGCCGAGCGCGCGGCGATCGTCGACATGCTCGGCCTGCGGCCAGGCTCGCGCGTCGCGGACATCGGCGCGGGCACCGGGCTTTTCAGCTTCGCGTTCGCCGAGAAAGTCGGCGCCCAAGGCAAGGTTTATGCCGTCGACCTCGCGCCGCGCTTCCTCGAGCACCTGCGCGCCGGCGTCGCCGAACGCCGCGCGGACAACGTCGAGGTCATCGAATGCGCCGAGGACGACGCGAGGCTGCCGGCGAAATCGATCGACCTCGCCTTCGTCTGCGACACCTACCACCACTTCGAGTATCCCGCCGCGACGCTGGCCTCGATCCATCGCGCCCTGGTGCCCGGCGGCGGACTGATCGTGATCGACTTCCACCGCATCCCAGGCCGCTCGAGCGACTGGATCTTCGAGCACGTGCGCGCCGGCGAAGAAGTGTTCACGCGCGAGATCGAGTCCGCGGGCTTCGAGCGCGTGCCGCAAGCCGCGCCCGCGGGCCTGCGCGAGAACTACGTGCTGCGCTTCCGCAAGCGGCGCTGAGCAGCGCGGCCGGCCTCAGCGCGTCGGTTGCCGCAGGCGCAGCGTCCAGTCGCCGAGCACGCTCCAGAAGTAGGCGCGCTTGCGGCCGATGTCGCCGCCCACCTCGGACCACGAGGCTGCGGCGGACTCCAGCTCGAAGTAGCGTCTCCAGGCTTCGCCGAAGCTCTCGCCCTTGCCCAGCGCCTCGCAGAAGCCGCGCGGCTCGTCGTAGAAAACCTTGGCGCGGCCTACCAGCGCCAGGCCATCGGCCAGGAACAGGAGCGACTCCGCGCCATTGCGCATGCCGTAGCCGGGATCGCTGAACGGCAGGCCCGGCGAGCCCGCCGGCGAGATCGCCTCGCAGCCCGTGTGCAGGTAGAAGCTCGCGCCGCGGCCGGTGCGCCCGTTCGCGTGCAGCGTCTGCAGCAGGAAGTAGTCGAGCTTGCCGCCGGCACAGGCCGGCTCGAGCGAGGGCACGAACTCTGCTTCCCGGACCGCGAACGACCATGGCGTGCCGGCGATCTGCGTGAGCTTCGCGACGTCGGTGGCCGCGAACACGCTGCCCCAGGGATCGGAGTGCGCGCGGATGGTGCGCAGGATCGCGGGCGTCTGCAGCCAGGTCGCGACGGCGCACAGATCGACCTCGCGCTGGTCGAGGCCCGCGGCGTCAGCGTCCTTCCACGTCGCCGAGGCCGCGCGCAGCTCGTCGAAGCCCGAAGGAAGTCCGTGCGAGATCGACGCGGGCCGGAAACTCGCGTCCAACGCAGCGCTGCGGTACGCATGGTTGCGATCGAGGTACTCCAGCAAGAGGTCCAGTTCGACCTCGGCGTCGGCCACCCACGGATCCGTGTGCCAATTCCTCGGCGCCTTGTCGTCAATCGTGCCCGCCTTGGGCCGGCCCTGCTCGTCGCGCAGCTGTGGCCGCAGCGAAAACGCCACGCCGCGCGAATCGATGCGCGAAACCTGGATGTCGGGCACCGCCATCGCGTTCTTGCGTGCTCGATCGGTAGCGGAACACTCCCCGTCAGCGGATTCGTCGAGCGGATCGAGGAACAGGCGCGGCCTCGCGCCGCCGTCCGCGGCGAGCGGCTCCTCGTGCTTGCGCACGATCGCGCCGTCGTCGACGTGGAAGAAGTCCTGGTACTCGACCGCGCCGGTCTCGAAGTCCTCGGTCCAGCCGCCCTGCGCGGGAACGCCCTCGGGAAACACGCCGATCGACCAGGGCAGCGAAGTCTGCGCCTGGACATAGCGCGACTCCCAGTCGCCGTCGAGGTCCGCGAGCACCGTCTCGCAGCGGTGCGCGACGAGTTCCGCCATCGTGCGCAGGTAGTGCACGGGCTGCTCGAACTTCTTGCTCTCGCCGCTGGCGAGCCGCAGCGTGATCGGCCCGTGGATGCGCCAGTTGCACGAGCGCACGAGCATCGCCTCGGGGAAGTGGCCGACGAACACGACGCCGGCGAAGTGCTGCTCCTGCGACGCATACGCGCGCAGCAAGCGGCGCAGCGCGAGCACGTAGAGTCCGTCCTGGTGGCGCGGCGCGGGCGGGCACTCCAGCTCGATGCACTGCGCCTCGCCGCAGTCGGCGGCGATGTCGGCGGTCAATCGTTCCAAGGCCGCTCGCAAGGGATCGTTCTCGCGACGCGCGGAAATCGACAGCAGCCGCGGCTCGACGACCACGAGCACGGGCCGCCGTGTTGCCGCCGCATTCGTTCGACTCACCATCACGCGCGCGCTGGCCAGTTCGGCGAATCCGTCAGCGTCGACATCCAGTGGCACGTGCTTGGCGAGCAGCGCCTCGAGGCTCGGCGCCGGCGCGCCTTGCTGCGCCAGCGCCGCGCCGCTCGCTGCCGTCGACACACAAAGCAACAGTGCGAGCGTCTTGGGTCGTGACATGAGGCGTGCAGTTCTGCGCGAGAACCGTGCGGCCGTCAAGCGCCGCCCTGCGCGCGCTTGTAGAAATCCGGCTTGGTGATCTCCATCAGCGCCGCCGGATTGCGCGGCGGCGCGAAACCGAATTGCGCGTACAGACCGTGGGCATCGCGGGTGGCCAGCAGGAAGCGGCGCAATCCCCGCAGGCTGGGATGAGTCAGCATTTCGCCGATCAACCACTTGCTCAAGCCCTGACCGCGAAACTCCTCCAGCACGTAGACGTCGCACAAGTAGGCGAAGGTAGCGCTGTCGGTGACCACGCGTGCGAATCCGATCTGACTCGCGCCCTGCAGCAGCGCGAAGTTCAGCGAGCCTTCGATCGAGCGCGCGACGATCTCGCGCGGAATCTGTTCGGCCCAGTAGGAGCGGCTCAGGTACGCGTGCACCGCGTCGACGTCGATGCGGCGCGGGTCGGTCGTGATCGTGAAGGCTCCGCGCGTGCGTTCGAAGTCGCTCATGGCTCCGCGCAGGATATCCGGACCGGGGCCGATCTCGCGGCAGCTCGCCTGGCGTGACCGCGATGCGCCGGCGTGCAAGGATCTCCCCGCTCGCACCGGGCGCTGTCCCGAGGTCGTGCTGTTCAAGGGCCGAATCGAGTACCGCGACGACACGGACGACGACCTCCGTGAAGCTGCTCTTCAGGTGAACGAGGGCTTCAGCCGCGCCGCAGCCATTCGTCGACGGCCCAGCGCTGGCTCTCGTGGGCCAGGATCTCGCGCGCTCTTGCATGCGAGACCCAGATCAGCTCGTGATCGCGTTCGCTCGGCGTGCCGTCGGAGCGGACGATCTGCGCGTCCATGAACGTGCAGCGCTTCTCGTAGTGCGCGCAGCCGACGACGGAGTAGACGAACTGCACGGCGCGCGTGCTCCAAGCGCCGATGCGCACGACGAAGCCGCATTCTTCCATCAGTTCGCGCTGCAGCGCGGCGAGCTGCGTCTCGCCCGGGTCGATGCCGCCGCCTGGGAGGAAGACGCCCTGCGGCGTGCTCACCAGGGCGATCTCGTCGAGCGCGCGCGAGAGGAAGGCGTAGGCGCCCGGCCGCGGCGTGTAGACCACGCCTGGCGTGCGCTCGCCGAAGACCGGCACGTGCTCCCAGGACTCCATCGGCGGCCGGCAGCGCTCAGACGAGCTCGGGTTCGCAGCGCACCTCGGTGCGCACCGAGGAGGCGATGAAACAGCGCTCGTGCGCCGCGTGGTGCAGGGCCTCGAACTCGTCGCGGCTGGGCTCGCGCTCGCCCGAGAACACGCAGCGCGGCCGCAGCGTCACGACGGTGATCGCCAGCCTGCCGCGCTCGTCCTTGGCCAGTTCGCCGAGCGCCTGATCCTCGTAGCCATCGACGACGAAACCTGCCTGCGCCGCCAGCGAAAGGAACCACAACATGTGGCAGCTCGCCAGCGAAGCGATGAAAGCCTCCTCCGGATCGACCGCGGCCGCATCCGACATCGGCGCGGGCACCACATGCGGCGAAC
>Ga0315910_10002679_pt1 | contig 15446 bp, 16 predicted proteins | sample EdamamesoilMG_FD_204470 | JGI IMG/M metagenome (GOLD analysis project Ga0315910, IMG submission 204470) | Garden soil microbial communities collected in Santa Monica, California, United States - Edamame soil | ecosystem: Environmental > Terrestrial > Soil > Garden | place: USA: California... | reverse complement strand
ACACGCGGCCTGCGCACCATCGAAAAGAACGGCATCGACTCCGTGGTCGCGGACCTGCGTGCCAAGGGCAAGAAGGTTTAAGCCATGCGCGAAAAAGTGAAACTCCTCTCGTCCGCCGGGACCGGCCATTTCTACGTGGCCACGAAGAACAAGCGCCTGCACCCCGACAAGATGAACGTGAAGAAGTACGACCCGGTCGTGCGCAAGCACGTCGAGTACAAGGAATCGAAGATCAAGTGATCAGTACTTGCTCTCGCATCGCGCCGGGAGCGTAGAAAAACGAGTCACGTAAAAAAGGCCCCGCCAGGAAACCGGCGGGGCCTTTTTCTTTGCCTAACGGACTTTCTTGCAAACGCAGCAAGCTCGACTCGACGATCCAAGGGGCGGCGACAGGACGTGATAGCGCGGGTTGGGGCGTTACCACCAGGTTCTCTTGCAGGAGGATCCAGCCGCCGCCCACAATCGTTCGTACACCTATGACGCACGAGTCGAGGGAATGGTTGCAAGCCGAAGCGACCAATCGACAGAAAACCGCGTTGAGCTGACCGAGAGCACGTGCCCGAACTACCTGAAGTCGAAACCACCCGCCGCGGCATCGAACCGCACGTGGCGGGCAGGCGTATCGATCGCCTGCTGATCCATGACCACCGGCTGCGCTGGCCGGTGGATCTCGCCATGGTCGCGGCGGTGGCGGGCACCGCGATCCGTCGAGCCGGGCGGCGCGCCAAATACCTTCTGCTCGAAACGGATGCCGGCACGCTGATTCTCCACCTGGGCATGTCGGGCAGCCTGCGGGTCATGCCGGCGACGACCCCGCGCATCGCGCACGACCACGTCGACATCGAATTGAATTCGGGACAGACGTTGAGATTCAACGATCCGCGTCGGTTCGGCAGCCTGATGTTCACGACGAACGATCCCGCACAGCATCCTTTGCTGAAGCATCTGGCGCCCGAACCGCTCGAGGACGATTTCAACGGCGACTACCTCTGGAAGATCACGCGGCGCCGCGCAGTGGCCATCAAGCAACTCATCATGAATTCGCGGCTCGTGGTGGGCGTTGGAAACATTTACGCCAGTGAGGCGCTGTTTCGCGCGCGTGTGCGGCCGCGCCGGCAGGCCCGCAGCCTGAGCCGCGCCGAGTGCGCGAAACTGGCGCGAGCCATCAAGGCGACGCTGGCCATGGCGGTGAAAGTGGGCGGGACTACGCTGCGTGACTACGTGGGCGCCGATGGCAACCCCGGCTACTTCCGCCAGAAGCTGTATGTGTACGAGCGCGCAGGGAAAGCGTGCCGGGTTTGCGGCAAGCCCGTCAAACAATTCACGCAAGGCGCCCGTTCCACCTACTGGTGTTCGAACTGCCAGAAGTAATTCCGGCGCGGGTAATATCGCGCACGTGAATACACCTTCCTCCATGTGCTCTCCGGCCGGCCTCGCCGCGTTCAAACGCCGTCTCGCCAAGGTCGACCCGATTCTTGCGAACGTGATTCGCACTGCCGGCAAGTTCACGCACACGACGAGCAGCCAGCACACGCCATTCCATGCGTTGGCGCGGGCGATCGCGCACCAGCAGCTCAACGGCACGGCGGCGGAGAGCATCTTCGGCCGCTTCGTCGGTCTCTACGCGGAGAATGGCGCGGCAGCGGCCCTGCTCGAAGCGGAGCTCGTGCTCGCGACACCGGATGAAAAGCTGCGCGCCGTGGGGCTCTCGTTCGCCAAGATCGCCAGCATCAAGGATCTCGCCCGGAAAACGCTCGACGGCGTCGTGCCAACATCGGATATCCTGCACACGCTGGCCGACGAGGAAATCGTCGAACGCCTCACGCAGGTGCGCGGCATCGGGCGCTGGACGGTCGAGATGATGCTGATGTCGCGGCTCGGCCGCCCCGATGTGCTGCCCATCGACGATTTCGGCGTGCGTAATGGATTCCGACTGGCCTATGGACTACGCGGGATGCCGACGCCGCGCGCGCTCGCGGAATTCGGCGCGCGCTGGGCGCCCTACCGCTCGGTGGCCGCGTGGTACCTGTGGCGCGCCGTCGATCTGCACCGCGACGGCAAACTACCCGCGCCGGCCACGCCGACGCGCATCAAGATCGTGAAGAAGAAGGTCGCGAAGAAGACCGCTGCGAAAAAGCCCGGCTCGACGAAGACGAAACACGTCGTGCGCAAGCGCAAGGCCCCGGCGCGCCGCAAGTAGTGACGGCGCCCGGCAGCGTCTAGTAAACGAGTCCCACGCCCGCGCCGCGCGGATCCGACGCCGCTTCGACCTTGCCGGTCTTGTAGTCCCAGGTGACCACCTGCAGGTTGCCCCACTTGCGGGAGCCTTCCCTCAGCGTGTGTCCGCGCGCCTCGAGCGCCTTGCGATCGTCGGCCGACAGCGCATCGGTTTCGAACTGGAGCACGTCGGGCGAGAACTGGTGATGGAATCGCGGCGTCGCCACGATCTGCTGCGCGGTCTTTCCATCCATGAAGTCGAGCGTGCCCAGAATGACCATGCCGGGAATGTAGCTGCCGCCCGGCGAGCCCAGGATCATGAGGCCGTTCGGACCTTGCACGAACGTCGGCGTCGACGATGACAGCGGACGCTTCTTCGCCACGATGGCGTTGGCGTCCGCGCCGATGAGCTGGAACCCGTTGGGCACGCCGGGCTTCACCGAGAAATCATCCATCTGGTTGTTCAGCAGAATGCCGGTGCCTGGGACCATGAGCCCCGATCCGAAGAAGAAATTGAGCGTGATGGTGGCGGCCACCATGTTGCCCTTCGCGTCGATGACCGAAAAATGCGTGGTCGACGGACCCGGCGATGGGGCATCGACGCCCGGCAGCATGGCGCTGGGCGTGGCGCGATCCATGCGAATCGAAGCACGCTGGCCGGCGGCGTAATACTCATTGATGAGCCGAGCCACGGGCACGTCGACGAAATCCGGATCGCCGAGATACACGGCGCGATCGCGATGCACGCGACGCATCGCTTCGACGATCAGGTGCGTTCTCGTGACCTTGTCGAGTTTCGCGAGGTCGAACCCGTCGAGGATGTTGAGCGCATCGATCAATGCGATGCCGCCGGACGCAGGCGGCGAAGCCGACACGATGCGTGCGCCGCGGTAGTGGCCCACGACCGGTGCGCGCTCGACCACCTTGTAGTTAGCCAGGTCGGCCTCGGTCCAGTTGCCACCGAGCTGCTTCACGCCGTCGACGAGCTTCTTCGCGAACGCGCCCTTGTAAAAACCGTCGGCGCCCTGGTTGGCGAGGATCTCGAGGCTCGCGGCAAGATCGGGCTGCCGGATGACGTAGCCGAGCTCGGGCACCTCGCCATTCACGAGGAATACCCGCGTGGCGTCCGGTGTCTTGAGGAAGGTGTCCTTCTTGAACTGCATGCCGCCGCGCAGCCGCGTATAAAGCGGGAAGCCGTCGCGCGCCAGCCTGATGGCCGGCGCCATGCTCGCCGACAGCGGCAACTTGCCGTATTTCTTCGCAAGGTGCGCGAGACCGGCCGGCTCACCGGGAATGCCCGCCGCCAGCGCCGAATCGCGCGAGAGGCCCGCGATCACGTTGCCATCCTTGTCGAGATACATGTCGCGCGAGGCGGCGCCCGGCGCCATCTCCCGCAGGTCGATCATGGTTTCGAGGCCATCCTTCGCACGGCGCAGCAGGAAGAATCCGCCACCGCCGAGTCCGGAGCTGGAAGGCTCGACCACCGCCAGCGCGGCCGCCACGGCCACCGCCGCATCGAACGCATTGCCGCCTTTGGCCAGGATTTCCTTGCCGGCATCACTGGCCAGTGGATAGGCGCTCGCGATGGCTGCGTGACCAGGACCCGCCGCGGGTATTCTTGTTTCCGAACGAGGGGTTTCTGGAGGCGCCGCCTGCAGCGGCAGCGCAATCAGGAGTGCGAGACAGGCGAAAACGCGCAAGTCAGACCCGCTTCATCTTCTTCAGTTCGGCCGCGACCAGCGGGTGCACGAACTCCTTCACGTCGCCACCGAGGACAGCGATCTCGCGCACCAGCGTGGAGGAAATGAACGTGAACTGTTCCTGCGGCGTAAGAAACACGGTCTCGAGTTCGCGATGAAGGTGCCGGCTCATGTTCGCGAGCTGGAACTCGAACTCGAAATCCGAAACCGCGCGCAGGCCGCGCACCACGACCTGCACACCGTGTTCACGCGCGAAATCGACGGTGAGGCCCTTGTAGCCCATGACCTCGACGCCAGGAATGTCGCCGAGCACGGCGCGCGCGAGTTCGACGCGCTTCTCGAGCGGGAACATGGGCGCCTTGTTAGGGTTCGACGCGATCGCGACGATGACGCGTTCGAACACACCGGCGGCACGGCGCACCAGGTCCTGGTGTCCGTTGGTGATGGGGTCGAAGGTCCCGGGGTAGACGGCGCTGCGTTTCATGTGGCGAAGAGATGATACCCGACCTCGCCCGCACGGCCCGCGCGAAGCTCTTTCCAGCCCGGCGGCAGCGCCGGAAGCGGATCCCGGGCCCGCCTTTCGACATAGATGCGCGCGTCGGGGGCCAGTTTGCCGACCAGCGCCGCGGCAGCCGCGGCCAGCAGGTCCGAATCGTATGGCGGGTCGAGGAACACGATGTCGAACGGCGGCTCCGCGGGCCGTGCCGCAAGCCACGCGATAGCGCTCTCACAAACCACTCGCGCATTCGGCTCCTGCCATTCACTCGCGATGGCTTCGATGGCCGCCGCGGCGCGCCGATCCTTCTCGATGAAAGTAACCTGCGCAGCGCCGCGCGACAGCGCCTCGAGTCCGAGTGCGCCACTGCCTGCGAACAGATCGAGCACTCGTGATTGGTCCACGCGCGGTTGCAGCCAGTTGAACAGGGTTTCCCGCACCCTGTCGGGCGTGGGACGAATCTCGACGCCGGCAGGAAAACGCAGGCGACGACCTCGATGCCTGCCCGCGATGATGCGAAGGATGCGAGTGCCGGAACCACCCGATCGTGCACCACCAGCTGCGTCATTGACGCGCGCGGGCTTCGTGCTTTTTCCGCGTTTTTCTACTTTCGCCAATGCTCGAGACCCACGCGCCCGCTGCTTGCCACCTTTTGGGGCCCAAGCGTACGCTACCGCCCCAATACGACAAGTTCGGCGCATCGTTCTGCACGACGAGGGAAGGCGACCGGACTGATTCTCCGCACACAGAATTCCGAGGAGCACCGCATGAAGAGGCTTATTGCAGCCGCAGCCTTGACCATCATCGTCACGGCCGGTTGTTCGAGCTCGGTGGACAATCCACCCGACGTCACCCCGACCAATCCGACGACCGGCAATGGCAATCCCTCCGGCGGCAGCACCGCGCCGCTGCCCGCCGCCACCGCTGCGTTGTACGCACCGGCGCAGGGCGTGTTCCCGTTTCCCAACGATCTCTATTTCTCCGGCACCACCGACGGCACCATCAACATTCCGGCGAACGGCCTGATTCCGAACCAGGTGGGCCTGAATGCGCTCGACGGGTGGTCGACGACCGCGCCGATCCGCATCAACTTCGGTGGCCCGCTCGATCCCACGTCGTTCAGCGCCGCGACCGTGCGCGTCTACCAGATCACCGTCAGCAACACGACCAAGGCCGTCTCCGGCTTCACGCGCCCGCTCACCTACGGCAGTGAATTCACGGTAGGCGTCGCCACCGACACCGGCGTCGGTCCGATGATCATGGAGATCCGCCCGGTGGTCCCGCTACAGCCCTCGGCCGGTCCCGCAACTCCGACCAGCCCGCTTCCGGAAGGTACGGGTTACCTCGTGCTGCTCACCAACGGCATCCGCATGGTCGGCGGCGCCGCGGCCACCGCCGACGCCGACTACGCCACGATCAAGACCACGCTGGGCGCCACGATCAATCCGGCGAACTGCGCCTCACTGTCGACCGCCACGATGCGCGGCGCTTGCGGATTCGCGGCTTCGGAACTGCTGGTCGCGGCAAACCCGGCGCTCGGACCGCTGGCGCTGAGCCCCTCCAACGTCATCGTGTCAGCGCACTTCACCACGGTGGCGACGCGCGACACGTTGCGCGCGCTCGGCCAGGTCATTTTCAATCCCGCAGCACCGGTTCCGGCGATCGGCGTCTCGCCACTGTCAGTTCCGCTCAACCCCGACATCAGCACGTCGCTGCCGACGTACGCCAGCGCGCGCTTCGGCACAGTCACCGTGCCTTACTACTCGTATATCCCGACGGCGCAGGCGCCTGGTGGCATCAGCACTGATACGGCCGTGCTGCGCACGGCCTGGCGTGCGGCCGCGGCGCCGCCGGCGCCACTTGCAGATCCCGCAAACGAGCGGAATCTCACGCGCTTCAACCCGATTCCCGAAGTACGCGGCAGCAAGCAGATCCCGCTGCTGGTCGTCATGCCGAACGGCATTCTTCCCGCCCCGGCAGGCAATCCGAACTGGAGCGTCAAACCGACCGCAGGCTGGCCCGTGGTCATTTTCCAGCACGGCATCACGCGCGATCGCAGCGATGCCCTCGCACTGGCGCAGGGGTTTGTCGCGCAGGGCTACGTGATCGTGGCGGTGGACCTGCCGCTCCACGGCATCACGGCCACGACCAGTCCTCTCTACCAGGCGACCAACGAGCAGACCTTCAATCTCGATCTGGTCGTGAATGCCAGCGGCGCGTCGGGCCCGGACGGAGTCATTGACTCCACCGGCACTCATTTCATCAACCTGCCCTACCCCCTGGCGAGCCGCGACAACCTCCGCCAGGGCGTGGTCAACCTTCTCGCGTTGACTCGCGCGCTGCCCAACCTCGACCTGGATGGCGACACGGTCGGTGACATCGACCCCGCGCGCATTGCATTCGTTGGACAGTCGCTGGGTTCCATCGTTGGCATCAGCTTCGGCGCGGCATTGCCGACACCGACGAATTTTCCGGTTCCCACCGCGACCCCGCTGCGCGTGCCCACCATGGTGTTCTCTGTGCCCGGCGGCGGCGTGGCTTCGCTCTTGCGTGACTCGCCCACCTTTGGTCCGCGCATCAACGCAGGTCTGGCACAGCAGGGCCTGCTGCCCGGCACCACGCTGTACGCGCAGTATTTCCGCGACGTGCAGGCCATCGTCGATGCCGGCGACCCGCTCAATTTCGTGACACAGACGGCGACCAACCGGTCTATCTACTTCCAGCAGATGGTGGGCGGTGGCACTCCGCCGGGAGGCACGACGATCGCGCTGCCCGACCAGGTGATCCCGAATTCCGCCACGCAGCGTTTGATCACCGCGATCACGAACAATGGCCTGGCCGGCGGACTTGCGTTCCCGCGCGTCGTCCCGGGGCAGCAGACGCCCGGCGACGGCTACGTCAACTTCGTCTACGGCGACCACGGTTCGCTGCTTAGCCCCACGGCTGCTCCGACGGCCACGGCCGAAATGCAGACCGAGACGGTCCTGTACACGGCTGGAAATCCCCTGGTCCCGATTCCTCCGGGGGTCATCATTCCGGGCGCTGCCACGCCGCTGCCCGTTCAGCCTTAGACTGCACGTCCTTCGACACAAGGGCGGTCCGGTGTCCGGACCGCCCTTTTTCATTTTCAGGTGCCCGTGAATCAATGGCTGAGCAGAAGCAATCCTTCCTCGCGCGGATGCGCGCCAAGATCAATCGGCCGGGCTCGTGGCTCTCCTATGACCTCGCCAATCTCGTCCCCGGCCGCCAGATCGATGCCGAAGTGCTCGATGAGCTCGAGACCCGCCTGCTCACCGCGGACGTGGGCGTCGATGCCACGCAGCACATCCTCGAGGAACTGCGCAAGAAGGTGGCGCGCAAGGAACTCGATGACGTCGATGCGCTCATCGCCGCGCTGACCGACGCGATCACCGCGATCCTGCTGCCCTCGCAGAAGCCGCTCGAGCTCAACGCCAAACCTTTCGTGCTGCTCGTGGTAGGCGTGAACGGCTCGGGCAAGACCACCACCATCGGCAAGCTCGCGCGCCGGTTCGCCGACGCGCGCAAGCACGTCGTCCTCGCCGCCGGCGACACGTTTCGCGCCGCGGCCATCGAACAGCTGGGCGTCTGGGCGGATCGCGCGGGCGCCGACATCGTCCAGCAGCAGGCGGGTGCCGATCCCGGCGCCGTGGTGTTCGACGCCGTGCAGGCGGCGCGCTCGCGCCGCGCCGATGTCGTCATCATCGACACCGCAGGCCGCCTGCACAGCCAGTCGCATCTCATGGATGAACTGAAAAAGGTGAAGCGCGTGATCCAGCGCGTCGAACCTTCGGCGCCGCACGAGGTCTTGTTGGTTCTCGACGCCAACCAGGGTCAGAATGCGCTCACGCAGGCCACGCAGTTCCACGAAGCCGTCGGCGTCACGGGTCTCGTGCTCACCAAGCTCGATGGCACGGCCAAGGGCGGCATCGTGATCGCCATCGCGCGCAAGCTGGGTCTGCCCATCCGCTACATCGGCGTCGGTGAACAGGCCGAGGACTTCGGCGAATTCGACGCGCGCGCCTTCGCAAGTGCGCTGGTGTCGGGCAACAGCGTGGCCGCGGGCTAAGATCGACGCATGATCACTTTCGAAAACGTCGCGAAGCGTTATCCGAACGGCCGCGAGGCGCTCGCGGGCGTGACGTTCACCATCCAGCCCGGCGAATTCGTGTTTCTCACCGGCCGTTCCGGCGCCGGCAAGAGCAGCGTGCTGAAGCTCATCGCGCTGCTCGAACGTCCGAGTCGCGGCACCGTCACCGTCAGCGGCCAGAACACGGGCAAGCTCAAGGCCGGCAAGATTCCGGCGTTCCGTCGCAACATCGGCGTGGTGTTCCAGGACCACAAGCTGCTGGTCGATCGCCCCATCTACGACAACGTGGCGCTGCCGCTGATCGTCGCCGGGACGCCGCTCAAGGAAGTGGACCGGCGTGTACGCGCGGCGCTGGACCAGGTCGGGTTGTTAGGCCGCGAACGCTCGTCGCCGCTCGAACTGTCCGTGGGCGAGCAGCAGCGCGTGGGCATCGCGCGCGCGGTCATCAGCAAGCCGCAACTGCTCATCGCCGATGAGCCCACCGGCAACCTCGACCCGACGCTCGCCGTCGAAGTCATGCGCGTGTTCAAGCGCTTCCAGGAAGTCGGCGTCACCGTGGTCATCGCATCGCACGACCCGCACCTCGTGGAGCAGTTCGGCCAGCGGGAAATCGTGCTCGATGCCGGCCGCATCGCCTCGGACACCGTCCGTGCCAGTCACGCCGCGCGCATGACCGCGCAGGCGCCCCAGTTGTCCGACCTTCCCGATATCCACACATGAGCACTCAAAAGGTCTTGGGCCCGTGAGCGGCGCTGTCTCCTCCTACGCCACCCGGCATCTGCAGGCGCTGTTTGGCGCGCTCGGCCGGCTCGCGCGTGCGCCGCTCGCCACCATGCTCACGCTCATGGTCATCGGTGTGGCGCTGGCTTTGCCTGCCGGGCTCGCGCTGATGGTCGACAACCTGCGCAGCGCCACCGGCGACCTGAGCAGCGCCGTCGACTTCACGGTCCACTTCAAGATCGGCACGCCCATCGAGCGCGTGGAGCAGATCGCCAAGGGCGCGCGTGACCACGCCGGCATTGCTTCGATCACCGTCACCAACGCTGCGCAGGCCCTCGAGGAGTTCAAGCAGGCCTCGGGATTCGGCGATGCGCTTTCAGCGCTCGAGGACAATCCGCTTCCGCACCATCTCGTGGTCCGGCCCGAGAAAAGCGCCAGCGGCCCCACCGAAGTGGAAACACTTCGGCGCTATTTCGCGGCGTTTCCCGAAGTCGACATCGTCCAGCTCGACCTCGACTGGGTGCGCCGCCTGCATTCACTGCTCGACGTACTGAGACGCGTCATGTGGCTGATCGTGGCCGTACTCGGGCTCGGCGTGCTTGCCGTCATCGGCAATACGATTCGCCTCGAGATCCAGCAGCGCCGGCCGGAAATCGAAGTCACCAAGCTGGTCGGTGGCTCGAACGCCTTTGTCCGGCGGCCATTCCTGTACACGGGCCTCTTCTACGGCCTGTTCGGCGCCCTCCTGGCGGCGCTCATCGTGACCGGGGGCCTCGTCTACCTCGATCAGGCGGTGGGTGAGTTGTCGGCGCAATACGGCAGCCGCTTCTACCTGGCCGGTCTCGGCGGCCGGGGGCTGGGGATCCTGGCTGGGGTCGGGGCAGCGCTCGGCTGGTTGGGCGCCCTCATCTCGACCGGCCGGCATCTCCGCGCGATCGAGCCCCGGGCATGAGCAAGGCCTGAGTGACCTGCTTCTAAAACAATAACTTATGGTTATGGTCCCTCCTTGGAGGGATGGAACTGATGGGCGCTTTAGCACTCTAATTGCCCGACTGCTAATATCCCGGCCCACGAGATACGCAGATCGCCCAGGAGGTTCGTCCAGATGACTGCCACCGCCCTTGTCGCCCGCAAGAACGATTTTGTCCTTTCCGGTCCCGTCGGAAGCTTCGACGCGTACATGGACAAGGTCAGCCGTATCCCCGTGCTCTCGCGCGAGGACGAGGCCGATCTCGCAAATCGATTCCGCAACGATGGTGATCTCGAAGCTGCCCGCCAGCTCGTGTTGTCGCACCTGCGTTTCGTGGTGCACATCGCGCGCGGCTACTCGGGTTATGGGCTGCCGCTCGGCGACGTGGTCCAGGAAGGCAACGTCGGCCTCATGAAGGCCGTGAAGCGCTTCGACCCCACGGTCGGCGTGCGCCTCGTGTCGTTCGCGGTCCACTGGATCCGCGCGGAAATTCACGAATACGTGCTGCGCAACTGGCGGCTCGTGAAGGTCGCCACCACCAAGGCGCAGCGCAAGCTGTTCTTCAATCTGCGCAAGATGAAGAAGAACCTGGCGTGGCTGTCGCACGAGGAAACCCAGGCCGTGGCGCACGATCTCAAGGTCACGCCCGCCGAAGTCACCGAGATGGAAAAGCGCCTCGCGGCGCGCGACCTCTCGTTCGACCCGGTCCCGGATTCGGGCAGTGAAGACGGCGACGAGACCTACTCGCCCGCCGCCTATCTACCGGCGCCGGATGCCGATCCCGCGGTGCAGATCGAAAATGCCGAGTGGGATGACACCACGGGTGATCGCCTGGCGCAGGCCATGAAAACCCTCGATCCGCGTGCACAGGACATCGTCGTGAGCCGCTGGACCGGTGAAGGCAAAGTCACCCTGCACGACCTCGCCGAGAAGTACGGCGTGTCGGCCGAACGCGTACGCCAGATCGAGGCGAACGCGATCAAGAAACTGCGAGGCCTGATGACGGCCTGAAGCGCCAGATCAGACTCAACCTTGAAGCCCCGGCAACAACCGGGGCTTTTTCTTTTTCGATGCCTGGTTTTCAGGTTGTCGGACCCTTCGGGTCCGTGGATTAATGACTGCCCATGACGAAATCAGCACTCAATCCCCAGGGCGAGCAGATGGCGGACGAGTCCATGGTCCGCACCCTGGCCGCGCAGATCGAAGCGATCTGGCCGCAGGAAAAGGCGCTCATCGATTTCTACCGCCTGCCGCGCAATGCGCGCGTGCTCGATGTGGGCGCGGGCACCGGCGAGTTCAGCGCGAAGATTGCCGAGCTGCTGCCGGAAGCGCAGGTGCAGGGCGTGGAGCTTCTCGCGGCGTCGGTTGAACATGCGCGGGTACGACATGCCGCTTTCGCGCCGCGCCTGCAGTTCGAGACGGGCGACGCGTTTCATCTCGCGCAGGCCGACGACACCTTCGACCTCGTGGTGAACCGCCACATGGTCCAGTCGGTGCCGCATGTCGATCAGATTTTCTCGGAGCTGGTGCGCGTCGCCAAACCCGGCGGTCGCGTGCACGTGCTGGCCGAGGACTACTCGATGCTGCACATGATGTCGGGGCCACTCGACCCCGACGTTTTCTGGCGCAAGGGGCCCATCGAATTCTCTGAACGGACGAACACGGATTCGCGTATCGGCCGCAAGGCCTGGACGCTGCTGCGCGCCGCCGGCCTCGTCGACGTGCGCGTCGATTACGTCATCGTCGACACGGTCCGCGTCCCGCGGCGAGTGTTCGCGGACATCATCACGGCCTGGCGCGATGGGTACGTGGACGCGCTTTCGACCCCGGAATTTCCAGCGGCGCTGGTCCGCCAGCATTTCGATGAAATCATCGCGAGCATCCAGAATCCGGATCACTACGCGGTCTGGCACGTCCCGATTGTTTCAGGACTGAAAATATCCAGGGGAAAGTCAGGCGCAAGCTCCACATAGGAAAACGCCGGCCTGAAGGGCCGGCGTCCATCAAACGTTGTGAAGAAAGACTAGCCCCGGGTAATCGGCTGAAGCTTCAGCTCGACGCGGCGGTTCTGCTGGCGGCCTTCGGCGGTGTCATTCGACGCAACGGGACGGCTCTCGCCGGCGCCTACGGTGACGATGCGCTGGCTGTTCACGCCATGCGACTGCAGATACGTGCCCACCGAAGTAGCGCGCTGCACGGAAAGGTTCTGGTTGTAGGCGTCGTCACCCACGTTGTCCGTATGGCCCTCGACGTCGATGAGTGTCTTGTCGAACTCCTTGAGGACCAGCGACACCGAATCGAGCACCTTGTAGAAGCCCGCATTCAGGTCCGAGCTCGCGGTCTTGAAAGTGATGTTGCCGGGCATGTTGAGGATGAGGTTGTCGCCACTGCGCGTGACGGACACTCCCGTGCCCTGGAGCTGCGCGCGCAATTTCGCTTCCTGCTTGTCCATGTACGCGCCGACACCCGCGCCCGTGAGCGCGCCGACACCCGCGCCGATCAGCGCGCGCTCGCGGCGTTCCTTGGAGTTGTCACCCGTGAGCGCGCCGATGACGGCGCCCGCGGCCGCGCCGATGCCGGCGCCCTTCGAAGCATTGTTGACCTTCTTCTCGCCCGTGTAGGCGTCGGTGGTCGTGCAACCCGCGAACGTGAACGCCGCGGTGATGGCTAACAAAGTGGTGCGTACGAAAATCTTGTTCATGCAGTACTCCTGACGTCGGGCAAACAATAGCGGCGTGCATCTGAACGCCGAATGAACCGGCGTTCCGTGAGCTGGTTCTCAGTCGTCAGCTCTATTCGACATTTTCCGGCGATGCCGGCGGCGTGGTTGCACGCTTGTAGCCACGCGGCCGGATTGCGACCGTGTTGCGAATTACCGTGCACTGCACACCATCCTCGCGGAAATAGCCGTATTCGAACGTCGGTGTGGCGCGGCCCTCGGTTTCGAGCCGCATCCTAATCTCTTCTTCCTGCGCGGGTGTAAGCGTAAACCGCATCTCGAGGTCGGAGTTTCCGCCGTGGTCGAAGGAAATCTCCATGGCGCGCGTCCACACGGAATAGCCCGGGAAAACCCGGGCGCACGCGAGCGCAGCAATGGGATCGGCGAGCGCGGCCTGGTAACCGCCAAACATGACGCCGCCGGGATTGCGCGACCTCGCATTGAGCGGCAGGAGGATGCGCACGGTGCGCCAGTTCGCGGTGATCTCGACCACCTTGATTCGCATGGGGATGAACGGCGGATACAGCTCCAACAGCCGCGCGTCGGACAGAATCCCGCTGCCTGCCACGAATTTCATCAAGCGCTGCATCAGCGGCATGTCGGCGTCCTTGTTTGACAGGTTGTCATTCTTGCAGAGGCCTGGGCGCAGGCGTAGCGTTTCGCCGCATGCGAACCGTCGAAGAATGGTTTGGGGAATATGGCGCAAGCCACACCCATCCGAGCAACGAGTTGCTCCATTTCATCTGTGTGCCTGCCATCGTGCTCACGGTCATCGGGTTCCTGTGGTCGATCCCGACTCCCGCCGTGTTCGCCGACCTCTCGCCCTGGCTCAACTGGGCGACGATCTGCATCGTTCTTTCGATCATCTATTACTTCTCGCTGTCGGCCGCCATCGGCGTGGGCGCGGCGATTGCGCTGGGCATCCTCGCGTACATCGTGAGCTGGCTCGACACCCTCGCGTGGCCGTTGTGGGCCACCTGCCTGGCCGTTTTCGTCGTCGCGTGGATCGGCCAGTTCATCGGTCACCACATCGAAGGAAAGCGGCCGTCCTTCTTCAAGGACGTGCAGTTCCTGCTGATCGGCCCGATCTGGCTGCTCGGCAACCTGTACCGCAGGCTCGGAATCTCGTACTGAAGAGGAAAAAGGGGACAGATCTATTTAATGGGGACACTCCCCGATTCCCCGCTTCGCGGGCAAAAGGGGTCAGACCGCGAAGAGAGGTCTGACCCCTTTTGCTGGGAATCGGGGAGTGTCCCCATTAAATAGATCTGTCCCCTTTTTCCTCCGCGTATCATCGCGCCATGCTGAATCCACTCGATCTTTATGACGTCCGCGGCCTGCTGACCGAAGACGAACGCGCCGTGCAGGACTCCGTCGGCCGCTTCGTCGACGAACGCGTGCTGCCCATCATCCAGGACTGCTTCGAGAAGCATCATTTTCCGAAAGAACTCGTGCAGGAGATTGCGGAACTCGGGTTGTTAGGCTCGTCCATCCAGGGCTACGACTGCGCGGGCCTCAATGCCGTGAGCTACGGGCTCATCTGCCAGGAACTCGAGCGCGGCGATTCCGGAATCCGCAGCTTCGTGTCGGTGCAGAGCTCGCTGTGCATGTATCCGATCTACGCATTCGGCAGCGAGGAACAGAAGCAGCGATGGCTGCCCGACATGGCCAAGGGCAGGAAGATCGGCTGCTTCGGCCTCACCGAACCGCACGGCGGATCAGACCCCTCCAACATGAAGACGCGCGCCGTGAAGAAGGGCGGCGACTGGGTCATCAACGGCTCGAAGATGTGGATCACCAACGGCGCCATCGCCGACCTGTGCATCTGCTGGGCGATGACGGACGACGGCATCCGCGGGTTCATCATCGAGAAAGGCATGAAGGGTTTCGCGGCGCCGGAGATCGAGCGCAAGTTCTCGCTTCGCGCATCGGTGACGTCGTCGCTGTTCTTCGACAACGTGGTGGTGCCCGAAGCGAACATGCTGCCCGGCGTGAAAGGGCTGAAGGGACCGCTGTCGTGTCTCACCCAGGCGCGTTACGGCATCACGTGGGGCGTTATCGGCGCTGCACAGGCCTGTCTCGCGCAGCTGCTCGAATACACGAAGACGCGCGAATTGTTTGGCCGTCCGCTGGCGGCCACCCAGGCCATCCAGCTGAGGCTCGCGGAAATGGCGCGGAAAATTACCACCGCGCAGCTGCTCAGCCACCAGCTCGGCCGGCTCAAGGACCAGGGCCTGATGCAGCCCGCGCAGGTGTCGCTCGCAAAATGGAACAACTGCCGCATCGCGCTCGACATCGCGCGCGATTGTCGCGACATGCTCGGCGGCTCGGGCATCAGCGCGGAATTCGTGCCGATCCGGCACGCGCTGAATCTCGAGAGCGTCATCACGTACGAAGGCACGGAGACCATCCACCAGCTCACCATCGGCCGTGAGCTGACCGGCATCAACGCTTTCTAGAGAGCGGTGGGGGGGGGGGGGGGGGGGGGGGGGGGGGGGGGGGGGGGGGGCAGCAGT
>Ga0315910_10002678_pt1 | contig 15452 bp, 9 predicted proteins | sample EdamamesoilMG_FD_204470 | JGI IMG/M metagenome (GOLD analysis project Ga0315910, IMG submission 204470) | Garden soil microbial communities collected in Santa Monica, California, United States - Edamame soil | ecosystem: Environmental > Terrestrial > Soil > Garden | place: USA: California... | reverse complement strand
CATTCTGCTGGAAGGCGCGCCTGAATGGCTGGATGTAAACGAACTGCGTTCGCGACTGGAGGCGCATCTTCCGGCCGTGCGCGACGTGCATCATGTGCATTGCTGGTCGCTCTCGCCGCGCGAGACATTGCTGACGCTGCATGCGGCAGTGACACCCGAGGCCAACTATCCGCAGGTGTTGCAAGCAATTCACGAGTTTCTTGAAAAGCATTACGGCATCACGCACGCCACCGTGCAGCTGGAAGCAGCGGCGTGCCCGGACGTGGAATGCCTGCACCGTTAGCGCTTATCGTCGAGCGCTTGCTTGGCCGTTTCGAATAGCGTCTTGAGATTGGCCGCCATCCTATCCTGCATCGCCTGCATTTCAGCCGGATCGAGCGCGCGCGGTGTTTTAATCGGCTCGCCGATCGCAATCACGATACGCGCGAACGGCAGCGGGAGTATGAAACGATCCCAAGTGCGAAACTTGAACACGCGGCTGGCCGCGAACGCTATCGGCAGCATCGGCTTATTGGCCAATTGCGAAATCAGCAGCGCGCCGCTTTTGAACTCATAGCGCGGCCCGCGCGGCCCGTCGGGTGTAATAACGGGAGAGATCTTTTCTTTTTGCACAGCCAAGTAAAAATCGCGCAACGCGCGAGCGCCGGTGTAAGTCGCCGAGCCGCGGATGACGTGCACGCCCAGCCGTTTTGCCACCATCGCGCCGGCCTCACCGTCTACGGAAGGGCTGACCAATACACCCAAATTTACGCCCAGCTGGCGCTTGCCGAGCAAATAATCCAGCGCAATCAGCATGTGCTGATGCCACAGAACGGGAATGACAACGCCCGACTCACGTACAGCGCTGTTAAAGTGCTCTTCGCCGATTACGCTCTGAATACGATAACTCGACCAAAACCAACGCAGCAATAGCATCGCCAGCGGCAAGCTCACGCGATATAAAAATTGTCGCAGCGCCGTGAGCCGGCGACTGGAACGAGTGATCTGCAGATACGCCTCGTTGTGCTGATCGTTTTTCTTTTGCGATTCCAAGACGCCTACAGCTCCAACACGTTGTTAACGATGACCTGTGCATCCGATGCGTTGACCGCAACGTGTGCGGCGTAAGTCACACCGCATTCGATGGGATAACACCACCACCGTTCGCCCTGCAGCGTGGCATCACGCAGGGTCCACACGATTTCATGGCCATGCATGATGCCTAACCCCGTTGCTTTCGTTACCGCCTCCAATTCCGTCCAGCACGGCAATCGGGGTGCGTCCTCCGGCGTGAGGCGGCGCGTAAGCCGCGGCTGGATACGAACTCGCTCCTCAACATCGCAGCCAATCACAGATCCTTCCGCTATGGCACACATTGCAATACCCCGAGCATGCGAAACGCTGAAATCTACCCGCCGCTCGGCCCGCAACGATGCCGCCAAAGTCCAAGACGGTTTGCCGTCCTCCGGGTGGTGGACGTCGGTCAACCTGAACTTGTCGTGGCCACAACGTTGCATGCCCATTTCCAGCAAGCGCCAAGCGGCCAGACTCACGGATCGTGAGGGCGTATCGCGCTGTTTGTCGTCGCGTGCACGGCGCGCCGGGGCCATGCGCTCGCGTAAAGCACCCGCGCCCGGAAACACCGTGCTTGTATACGCGCCGGTGTAATAAAATACCTGGATAAGTTTCGACACGCGGCGCATGGTGCAGGATTTTGCGACGCTTGGCGAGCCGAGCCGCACTTTGGATACCCCATGACCGCCACCCATCTGATCGACGTTTTCCACCGCAACCGCGAACTCAAGCGCGAGATTGTCCACCTCGCCGGTGAACACGAACAAAGTCGCGTCAGTTTCGCCGACCTTCAGCGGCGGGCGTTGGCCATGCTGCATGGATTGCAACACGCCGGCGGACAACCCGGCGATCACTTGATTATTTTCGTCAACGACAACGAACACTTCTTTCAAGGTTTTTGGGCCGGTGTCTTCGGCGGCATTATCCCGGTACCGGTGGCGCCCGGCATCAGTGACGAACATCGTCATAAATTGCTGCGCATCGCCCGCAAGCTTGGCAATCCCTTCCTTTACACCGACGGCAAGACGCTGGTTCGGCTGCGCGAATTTGCCGCGCAAGTCGGCGAAACGGCACTATTCGCGCAACTTGAAAAACGCATCGTGCAAACCGACTCGACCGTGGATTTCACGCGTGCGGGCCAGCCACATATACCCAAAGCCGACGACCCGCTGTTTATTCAATTCTCCAGCGGCTCAACCAGCGAACCCAAAGGTGTAGTACTCACGCACCGTAACGTACTCGCCAATTGCGAAGGCGCAACGCGCGTTGCCAAGTTCAACGAAAACGACATCGGCCTCTCGTGGATGCCGCTGACGCATGACATGGGTCTGGTGGGCATGCACCTCATAATGATGTACGCCGGCGTGCAGCAGCATTTTATGCCGACGGATTTGTTCATCCGACGACCGCGGCTCTGGATGGAATTCGCGGCACGCTTCCGCGCCACCATCACCACATCGCCTAACTTCGGTCTGAGCCACTTTCTCAAAGCGCTGGGCGATCGCCCGGTCAGTGAGTGGGATTTGTCCGCGCTGCGTCTTATCTTCAACGGCGCGGAGCCGATCTCGCGCCCGCTTTGCGATGAATTCATGGCCCGGCTCGCACCCGCCAAACTCAAGCGCACGTCGATGTATCCGGTCTATGGCTTAGCGGAAGCGTCGTTGGCGGTAAGCTTTCCGCCGCTCGGGTCGAGTTATCATTCGGTTGTGCTGGATCGGCACCGCCTGAACGTCGGCGAGGCCGTCGTTGCCGTCGATGCCGACTCTCGCGACGCCGCCGAATTCGTTGCAGTCGGCAATGCGATTCCCTTATGCGAAGTTCGTCTCACCGACGATCACGATGTCCCGGTGTTGCCAGGCCATGTCGGTCATTTGCACATCCGCGGCGATAACGTCACTCGCGGATACTTCGACGATGCCGAAGTGAACGCACGCAGCTTTGCGACGGATGGCTGGCTGCGCACCGGTGACTTGGGTCTATACCGCGATGGCGAGCTGTACATAACCGGTCGCGCCAAAGACATCGTATTTATCAACGGACAGAATTATTACCCGCACGATCTGGAAGCGATCGCCATCAATGCGCCGGGGCTGGAATTGAATAAAGTTGTCGTCGCCGGCGTACGCTCAGCCAGCTCCGTGACCGACGAACTCACTGTCTTTATCTTGCATCGCGGCTCAACCGCGGACTTTCTGCCCACCGCTCAAGCCGTGTCGCATCTCATCAACGAACAAACCGGACTGGAAGTCACGCATGTGGTGCCGGTTAAACGCATCCCGAAAACCACCAGCGGCAAATTACAACGGCACTTGCTGGCGCAGAACTTCATGGACGGCGAATTCGAGGCCGAAATGCGCGAACTCGCGGCACTCAAGGCCCCCACTGCCACGCCTGCGGCGGCGACCGGCACTTCGATCGTCGATCGCATCAAAGCCATTTGCGACTCCGAACTCACCGACCGCAACATTGGCATCAACGACAACTTGTTCGACATCGGCGTCAGCTCGCTCAAGCTGGTCGCGATTCACGAGAAGATCGATCAGGAGTTCCCCGGCAAGGTCGACCTTACCGAATTGTTCGAACATCCCACGATTGCGGAGTTGGCGGCGAGGTTGGAGAAGAGATAGAACCCTGGGCTACGGGCGATGGGCTATGGGCGCTGGTAAGAATTATTTAGATCCGAGATTTTCTAACCAGAGCCCAGCGCCCGTAGCCCAGCAACCAAGCGCGCGCAACGCGCTGCGCTATTTAAAAACCACGGTACGTCGCCCATTGAGCAATATCCGATGCTCGGTATGCCACTTGACTGCGCGCGCCAACACCGCGCACTCCACGTCGCGGCCGGCGGCCGCGCAGTCTTCGACCGTCATCGAGTGATCCACGCGGCTCACGTCTTGTTCGATGATCGGTCCTTCGTCGAGCTCCGCAGTGACGTAATGCGCGGTTGCACCGATAAGTTTGACGCCGCGATCGTGTGCCTGCTGGTAGGGCTTGGCGCCCTGAAAACTAGGCAGGAAAGAGTGATGGATGTTGATGATCCGCGCCGGCAATTGCTCGCAAAGCGACGGCGACAGCACTTGCATGTAGCGAGCGAGCACCGCCAAGTCGATGCGCTCGCTTGCCAATATTTCCATCAGACGCGCCTCTTGCTTAACTTTGTTGTGTGCGTCGATCGGCAAGTGATGGAAAGGGATATTGAGCGAAGCGGCGAGTTGATAGAAGTCCCGATGATTGGAAACGATTACCGGTATTTCGATATTGAGCGCACCGACGCGATAGCGATAAAGCAGATCGTTCAAGCAATGGCCAAATTTGGACACCAATATGCAAACGCGCGACTTCTCCGCCAAGTCGTGCAGTTGCCATTGCATCTCGAAGCGCTGCGCAATGGGCTCGAATCCTGCCGCAATCGTCGCGTGTTCGCCGTCGTTAAGCGGCGTAAAACTGGTTCGCAAAAAGAACAACCGATTGTCGGTATCGTGAAACTGCGCGCTGTCGTCGATGTTGCAGCGCCGCTCCAATAGAAAGTTGGCCACGGCGGCTACGATCCCCATGCGGTCGGGGCAAGAAAGCGTAAGTACAAAGCGTTGCATGCTAACCGTCAATTGTTGCTAACTACTCTCACCGCTCTCGCGTTGCACGCCAAGCTTGAGTTCGCGCAAGGTGATGTACAGCGTGGCTGCTATCACGATCGCGGCACCCAGCATCGTTATGCCGTTTGGGACGTCGCCGAACAACATATATCCCAATAAGACCGCAAACACCAAGCGCGTGTAGTCGATGGGTGCCATCGCCGCGGCATCGCCTTCGGCCATCCCGCGTATGTAGCACACCTGCGTGACTGTGCCGAGCACACCCATCAGCGCAAGCAAAAACAAATCGAATGGCTCGGGCCAGCGCCAGACGAATAACGCCGGCGGTATGGACGCAACAAAGCCCAGCGCGCCCGCCCACACCATCAATGTGGTGGTGGTGTGATCGCGCGTAAGCACTTTCATCCCCGTTACCGTCATTGCGAACAACAACGACGATGCAAGGGCCGCCATTGCAGGCCAGCCTAAATTACCGGCGGACGCCGGTTGCAACATCACCAACACGCCCATGAATCCGACGACTGTCGCGGCAATGCGCCGAGGACCGACTTGCTCTTTAAGTACGACCATCGCCAACAACACGAGCCACAACGAACGCGTAAACGACAAAGCGTTGGCCTCGGCCAGCGGCATTTTTTGATACGCGTAGAAACCGAGAATCATGGCGGCAACGCCGGCCACAGAGCGAAACAACAAGATACCGGGACGATTGGTGCGAAACGCGCCAACCGGGTCGCGAGCGATGACGGGCACCATCACCAACAATGTCGCAGCGGATCGATAAAAGGTTTGTAGAGCGGCGGGATAGTCTTCGCCTAGGTATTTAATGAGCGTGGTCATCAGCGTAAACCCAACCGCCGAGGCCAGCATCCACATGGCACCGCGGAGATTTCGCGGCCAGAGCGCCATGGTATTTAGAATTTTTTGCACCTCGACATTGTGCTGGGCGTGCGGTCGATTGGCAATGTACCGATCCGCCGTTGCGCTAAACTCGTGGTATGACTTATCTGCTCATCGGCTTGGTGTTGTTCTTCGGTCTGCACTCAATCTCTGTTGTCGCACCGGGGTGGCGTGACTCGATGGCGGAACGCTTGGGGCTGTGGCCATGGCGAATATTGCATTCCCTTTTTGCTGTCGCGAGCCTGGCGTTGCTGATCTGGGGCTACGGGCAGGCGCGCCAAGACCCCTTTATTCTTTATCAAGCGCCGGTTTGGCTGCGACATGTCGTCGCCGTGCTCATGCTGCCGGTCTTCCCGCTACTGCTCGCCTCAGTGCTGCCGGGCCGCATCAAGATCGCGATGAAATTCCCGGCCTTGGTTGCGATAAAGGCGTGGGCGCTAGCGCACTTGTTGGTAAATGGCGGAGTGCACGATTTACTGTTATTTGGCGGCTTCTTGGTGTGGAGTGTCGCGGTACGAATATCGCTTAAACGACGCGCGCCGCTTCCGATACCAAGTGCGCCCCCGAGCAAGCGCAACGACATTCTTGCCGTTGCTCTCGGTCTGCTTGTGTACGTGGCATTTGTAAAATGGCTTCACGTCGCGTTGATCGGTGTCGTGCCGTTGCCGTAACTTTACGAACAATTCTTTACGCACAGCGCTAGGCAGAGCTGCATCCGCCTTTTACGATGGCCGCATAGTTTTCAACAGCAGGTCGCGTATGTTCTTTCGAATGTTTCTTTGGGTTGTGATGCTTGTCGCCCCAGTAACGGCGCAGGTTCACGCAGGCGAAGTCGTCACCCGCGAAATCAACTCGTCGGCGCTCAACCGCACATGGAAATACAACGTATACCTGCCTGGCGGCTACGAAAGCAGCGATAAAAAATATCCCGTTCTGTATCTGTTGCATGGCAACGGTCATAGCTATGCCGATTGGGCGGCGCGTGGAAACATCCAAGCGACGGCGGATGCCTTAATCGCCAATGGAGAGATTCCGGCAGTGGTAATAGTCATGCCCGATGCCGGCACGACGTGGTATGTGGATCGCAAAGAGAAAATGGAAACGGCGATCCTGAAAGAACTGATGCCGGACGTGGAAAAGAATCTGCGGACGCTGACAACGCGCGAAGGACGTTTTATAGCCGGCTTATCGATGGGCGGCTTCGGCGCCATGCGCTTCGCCATGCAATATCCGGAAATGTTTGCGGCAGCGGCGCTGCTCTCCCCCGCCATCTATGAACGCGCGGTGCCGGAGAACTCCTCGTTACGACGCGTTGGCGTATTCGGTGACAAGAGCTTCGACGAAGCGATTTGGAAAACCTACAACTATCCTGCGTTGTGGGACGCGTATGTCGCGAAAAAGATGCCTGTACCGATGTACATCAACTCCGGCGACGACGACGAATTCATGATCGAGTACGACGCAACGGTCTTCTATTCGTTCTTGCGCAAAAACAAGCAGCCCGCTGAACTGCGCATCGTCAACGGCGCACATACGTGGCCGGTGTGGGGCGGCACCGTGGGCGATGCGATGAAGTACATACTTAATTACAAGGAGAAACCTGCGACCGCGCCCGGGGCAAAATAAAAGACTGCTACCCCACGTCCAATTCAAATGGCTTACCCTATACTTCGCTCCATGAACGCCATTGAAGTTGCCGAACACGCGGGGATCGACCTCAGTCTCGTCGAGGAAAGCTTGCGCCTCACTCCTGAGCAGCGCGCATTGCAGCATCAATCCGCGCTTGAAATGGCGTTACAACTCGAAGCGGCGTATCGCGCAAGCATAAACAAGCACGAAAATGACGGAACTCAATCAGCTGCTGCAAAGACTGTGTGACGCAGATGTCGATTTCGTGATCGTCGGCGGCTTTGCCGCGATGCTGCATGGCTCGTCGATGCTAACCAGGGATCTGGATGTATGCGCAGTGCTCACCGACACGTCGGTTGCAAATTTGCGCAAAGCATTTCGAGATTTGCATCCGATTCACCGCTTAACCCCGCAACGACTCTCCTTTATCGACAACCCCGATCCCGGCGTTCCACTTCACAACGCTTACTTACAGACCGATTTGGGTCCCCTTGATGTATTGAGCTCGATCACGGGTATCGGAAACTTCGAAACACTGCGCAAAAATGCGGCGCCCTTCGATTTGTTTGGCCGCAAGGTCTACGTCATCTCGATCGAGGATCTCATCAAAGCGAAAGAGGCGCTTGGCCGTCACAAAGATCTGCTGGTAGCTCAGGAGCTACGAGCGATTCTCGACAAGAAAAGCGGCGCGTAATCCGGAAGTGGCTATTTTGGAACTGCATCGCCCAACTAAAAAGGCGACCGCAACGGCCGCGAAGTAGGACGCCGGCCGCTACGGCGTCTTTTTCGGTTAGCACAAGCAATAACGCGGACAGCCGAAGTCACTGGACCTTCTGCAATTCCGGCCGCTTCCACGTGCCGTCGCGCACTTCGGATTTCGGCGCGTAAAGGCGCAACACCGCCTGCATAGGACCCGCGGGCGCGGGCAGCCAATTGGATTCCTTCGCCTTGCCCGGCGACTCGTGCTGGATATACAACGTTACGCCGCCGTCCGGATCTTTCTTCAGTTTCGGCAGCATCGGTGAATTGATCAAGTAGCGCTGCAATGTATTCGCATACAACAAGCTCGCCGGCATCTCGTACATGGTAACCGACCAGAACGCTTCTACCGGCGGCAACTGTCCCGCCGCAAAACGCAGTACATAGCGGTCTTCCGCCGTATCGGCCCTATACGGCGTGTAGAAGGCTTCCTCGATCGAATTGCCGTAGATGCCAGCGACGGCGGCTGCCATCCGATAGGCGTAATTGTTGCGCAGATGCTCGCGAGTGCCGAAGAAATCCGCACTCGTAACCTTGCCTGCCTGCGCCTGTTCATTCACTTCTTTAAACGCCTGCCACGAATCAGCGATACCAGCTTCAACCGCGGCACGCAGTTCCGGCGAGAGAGACTGCACATCGAACTTCTTGCCCGCGCCGATCCCAAGCTTGGCGAAGCGCTCCATCAACTCGACTTCGGCCGGCACCGTCGACCGATATTGCAACAAGAAATTGAGCACATTGAAGAACTCGAGCGACGTGCGCTGGTCGGCGACGGTCAAGGGCTTGATGAAGTCGACGGCAGGCGCGGCAGCCGGCGGCGCTTGCCCCAGGAACGACGATAGCGTTTGCACTTTGTAGCCGGACTGAATCTTCTTTACGTTATCGATGTCCTTTGACTCGAACAGCTGAGTCCGATACAGAACAAAGACGAAGTCGGTTTCCGACCTGATGACTTGCTTGATGCCCGCAGGCGCTTCGCCTTGCCAGCTCGGCCCGGCGAGTAGAAACACGCCCGCGTCGTTGCCCGTCGTACGCGTTCCAACATAAGCAAAGTTGTGCGTGTACGCATCGATGAACTGCAGGTGATAAAAGCGACTCTTTTCCATCGCCGGCACGGTAAGCACTACCGGCTCCGCGCGCAGATCGGCGCCGACATACGAGTAGGGAGTATCCGAGTTCGGCGTCTGGATCGCTTTATCGTCCGGCGTGTAGACGCGCGCGTTGTTGTAGATTTGATTCCAGCTCGTTTTGTATTCGGGACTGGTTGTATCGACAAAGTACGAGTATTGAATGCGGTAACTATCCACCATGGGATAGCCGTAGGTATAGGCTTCCTTGGCGATGGCACGCGCCTCGTCAAGCGCGATGCTCGCCTGCGATGCAGGCGGATCGGCGGATTTTTCTCCGCATCCCCCAACGCCTGCCAGCAAGACCGCCGCCACTAAAGCGCCGAATACACGATCAAATGAGTACATCGCTTGTTCTCCGCGACCCCGAGAGTGTTGTCGGCGGAGTATAGCGCCGAGACTCGCATCAAGTAGCGGGGCGATGATTGGGTTCGATTATTGATAAGTGCGCAGCCCCATAAAGAGTCGAGGCCAATTGTCCGCAGCAGTCGAAAATATAAAAGCCAGAGTGGAGTCCACTCTGGCTTTAATCCTGCCGTGGCAGCAGGAATTACTTGCCGAACGTCTTCCGCACGCCGACGGTCAGCATCAGCTCATCCTTGTCGTAGCTCGACAATTCAACTTGTGCGCGCCATTTCTTGGCGAACTGCCATACACCTGCCGCGCCGAAGTAGAAACTCACATCGTTTTCGACTTCATAGTGAATGCGTGGGTCGCTGGTGCTGTTCTCGGTGTGCACCAAGCCCGCCTTGACCAGCGGATACAGCGTGTTTCCACGGCCGTCGAAGAATGGCGTCCACTCCGTGCCGATGCCCATCAACTTGTAGGACACCGTTCCGAGACTACCGATATTGGGATTTTCGGAGCTGATTCCCGCATCACCGGTGTCGATGTAGAACGCCTCGATAGACCAGTGCCGAAAGGTTTGATGACCGATCAGCGCGCGGTAACCGAAACTGCTCTTGTCGTCGATTTTGTAACCCGCTTCGATGTTGCGCGGCTCAAGCACTGACGGCCCGACATCGACGCCGACATACCATTCGCCCTTGTGCGCCGCTGCCGTATCGGCTGCCTCGGCACGCGTAACCGGCTGAACGAATGCCGCAACCGCGATTACCGACATCATCAAGCCGCGCACGCGGACGAAACGTATCGCCAACATCAAGCCCAGCAATGCGGCAAACAGCGTATCGAACGAACCCGCACCACGCACCGCAGTACCGAGCTTGCCGGACGACGAGTCGCGGTAGTCCGGAATGCCATCCTTATCCGTATCCATCGTGCGCTCTTGCGCGTCGGTGAAACCGTCGCCATCGCTGTCGAGATCGCGCATATCCGGCGTGCCGTCGGTATCCGAGTCGGGCGCACTCAGCGGATGACTACCGGTGACGTTGCCGTCGACAATGTCCGCCAAGCCGTCGTTGTCGCTGTCGGTCGAACTATCCACATGACCGTCATTGTTGGCATCGGTGCCGCCCGCTTCGACGGTATCGCCGATCGCATCGCCGTCGCTGTCGGTGTCGCGGTGATCGGTCACGCCATCGTGATCCGTATCCGGTACCGGCAGCGCATGACCGCCCATACCTGTCTCGACGGAATCCGCGATACCGTTACCGTTCGTGTCGGTGAAGTTATCGATGACACCGTCGCCATTGCCGTCCGTGCCGCCCGCTTCACGCGTGTCGGTGACACCGTCGTTGTCGCTGTCCAAATCCATGTAGTTCACCAGACCGTCGCTATCGGTATCGTCGCTGCCATCGGCGCTATTCGGAATACCGTCGTTGTCGATGTCCTGATCGATCGCGTCCGGAACACCATCGTGATCCGTATCGACAAAGCTGCCGAACAACTGCGGCGCCGTATCGCGCGGCGACAGAATGCCGTCGCCGTCCGTGTCGGCCGCGCCATCGATGCGGCCGTCGTTGTTCGCATCGAGCGCGCTATAGCCAGCGGTCACGATGTCGCGCGTACCGTTGTTGTCGGAATCCAATTCGCGGAAGTTGCCGATGTTGTCGTTATCCGAATCGGTCGGCGCATAGGTAACCGACTGACCCGCATCGAGCAATGCGTCTTGATCCGAATCGGCCAAGCCGGCTTCGACCACATCGAACACGCCGTCGTTGTCGGAGTCGAGGTCACGGAAGTCGGCCACGCCGTCGCCATCCGTATCGGGGAACACGTACGCGTCGTCGATACCGTCGTTATTTGCGTCGGCCCCGCCGGTGCTGTCGACGTCCATCGCGTTATCAATGCCGTCGTTGTCGCTGTCGACGCCAGTTGCATTGCCTTCGATGCGATCGGCAATGCCGTCGCGGTCGCTGTCGATTTCGCGTACGTCGGCAATGCTGTCGCCATCGGTGTCCGGCAATACAGCGGCGTCGCTTACGCCGTCGTTATTGGTGTCGCCACCGCCGACGACGTCCACGTCGAAGCTATCGCTAATGCCATCCGCATCGGTATCGACACCGGAAGCGTCGCTTTCCAACTGATCCGGCAAGCCGTCGCCGTCGCTGTCGCGATCCAAGTAGTCGGCGCGGCCGTCGTTGTCAGTGTCCACGGGCGTTGAAGGATTGCCGCCCACTTCCATTGCATCCGGGATGCGATCGTTGTCGCTGTCGCGATCCTGGAAGTCGGGAATGCCGTCGCCGTCGGTATCGCGCGGCGTGCCGCTCGAGCCGCGCTCGATCGAATCGGCAATACCGTCGTTGTCGCTGTCGGTATCCGCCGCATCCGGCGTGCCGTCGTTGTCGGTATCGCCGTTGCCGGATTCGAGCGCATCGATGATGCCGTCGCCGTCGCTGTCGACCGGGCTGTTCGAATTGCCGCCCACTTCCGCGCCGTCGTTAACGCCGTCGCCATCGGTATCTGCGGAATTAGGATCGGTGTTCAACGCTTGTTCTTGGCCATTGGTCAAGCCATCGCCGTCACTGTCGTACGCCAAGCAAGTCGCGGCAATGCCATTCGGCAAGCAGGGGTTGGTGTTGGCAATGTCGGCTTCGTTGCTAACGCCGTCGCTGTCGGTATCGATGGCCGACGATTCCAGCGCATCGATAATGCCGTCGCCATCGCTATTCAGCGGCGCATTGACATTGCCGCCCACTTCGGCCGCATCGTTCTCGCCGTCACCGTCCGTATCGACGGCATTGCGATTCGTGCCGAGCGTATTCTCTTGGCCATTGGTCAAGCCGTCAGCGTCGCTGTCGTAGGCCAAGCAAGCTGAGTTGCTGGCATCCGGCACACAGGGATTGGCGTTGTTGGCATCGTTTTGATTCATCGTGCCGTCGCCGTCAGTATCGACGATCGACGATTCCAGCGCATTGATGATGCCGTCGCCGTCGCCGTCCGTCGGGCTGAGAACGTTACCGACTTCGGCGCCGTCATTTAGACCGTCGCCGTCCGTGTCGGCGTTATTGCGGCCGGTGCCCAACGTATCTTCCTGACCGTTCGTCAAGCCGTCGCTATCGCTGTCGAGCGCCAAACAGGCCGCGTGATTCGCGTTCGGAATACAAGGATTGCCGTTGGCGGAATCGCTTTGATTCATTACGCCGTCGCCGTCCGTGTCGACGATCGACGATTCCAGCGCATTGATGATGCCGTCGCCGTCGGTGTCGGTTGGACTCGCAACGCTGCCGACTTCGGCCGCATCCAGCGCACCATCGCCGTCGCTGTCTTCGTTGTTCGGGTTGGTGCCAAGCGCCGCTTCCTGCGTATTGGTCAAGCCGTCGATATCGTTATCGGTCGGTCCGACATTCACGGTGTGCACAAATTGCGCCGTGTCGATGTTCTGCTGCAGCGGGAATCCGCCGGTGATGTAGAACAGCTGCGCCTGGATGGTGTACGTGCCGGAAACATTGTTCAGCGCGTAAGTAGGCGCCTGGCTTACGGTTACCGTTTGACCCGGTGTGGCGCTGAAATTGGTTTGCAATACCGACGTTGCATTGCCGTTCGGATCAATGATGGATGTTTCAAGCCGGTAGTTGCCGCCGGTGACGGATTGCACTGTCGTTTGAGTATTGATCGTCACCGTACCGGAATTGACCGTGTAACTAACGATGCGCACATTGCTGGCGTTGCCGTTGTCGGTGGAGCCGCCGTCGAGGAGCAACTGGCCCCAGTCGACCGTCGTCATCCAGCCGTCATTGCCCGTATCGACATTGATACGAACCAGATTGTTGCCGGTCGCAAGCCAATCTTTGTCGAACGTGAACGCAGTCGAACTCCACACGTTGTTGGCGCCGGTCAGCTTGCCCAACAAGTGGCCGTTGATGTAGACCTCATCGATTTCGCCGTCTTCTTCATCCACGTCGTAGGCATACACCGTAAGCACGGCCGACGTGGTCGGCAGCGTCGCGACGTTGATATTGAATTCGATGGGATGTATGCCGCTGTTACGACCTAGATAGGCATCCATGTCGTTGTCGGGCACGCCGGTGTTGGCATTGTTGGTATTGTCGCTATTGGTATAGGCAGTGGAACCGCTCCAGGCTGCTTGCGAAACACCGATCAATAACAGACAGGCAATAGAATAGATCGCAGACGACGTCTTGCTCATCACACACTCCGCTCGTTTGGGTGCAGCGATCGTTTATTCGCTACACCGGTGCCCGCAACATTTGCGGGTAGCGGCATGTTGCTCAATTGCGTCGCTAGAGATTGAGAACTGGTTTGCTCAACGGCCTTGTCTGACAAAGCCTCTGCTGAATTTTGTGCAGCGCTTCGCTCGGGATAACTCGCAGTAAAATCAATCACCTCCTCGTTATGCAATGCCGGTAAAAACACTGGCGGCGTCGACATTTCCAAGCGCGCGAGCAGTTGCCGATGTATTCTGTCGCATTAAAACCTCGATCTTTTTTCGGCGCACCGCTGTAGCGGGGCGCAACACCGACGCGACACTCGACAATACATGACGCTGCTCACACTTCGCGACGCCGAACTCGCATACGGCCTGCACCCCCTGCTTGATCGCGCCGCCTTTTCCATTCAAGACGGTGAACGCGTCGGACTGATCGGGCGCAATGGCACAGGCAAGTCCTCTCTATTAAAGGTAATCGCCGGCTTGCTTCCATTGGATGACGGCGAAGTTGTGCGGCAGGATGGATTGCGCATCGTATTTGTCGAGCAGGAACCCGACTTACCCGATGCGGCGTTGCGCGAGAGCCTAAGCATTCGCGGCAAGCTGGAGGATATTCATGACGAGCGCGAGCGCTGGCGAATCGAAGCGCGCCTCAACGAATTCCTCCAGCGCTTCGAACTCGATGCCAACAAATCCGTCGCGAATAGTTCCGGCGGCGAACGCAAGCGCGCAGCGCTGGCTTTGGCGCTGGCACTGCAGCCCGACCTGCTGTTACTGGACGAACCGACAAACCATCTCGACATCGGCGGCATTGCCATGCTTGAGGATCTGTTGATCAAGGGACAGTCGTTGATCGTTATCACTCACGATCGCGCGTTCTTGGACCGCGTGGTGACACGTATCGCTGAACTCGACCGCGGCTTGCTGCGTACCTTTCCCGGGAATTTTTCCACGTATGAGACGCGGAAGGCCGACCAACTTGCCGCAGAGAATGTCGCCAAGCGCAAGTTCGACAAGTTTTGGGCGCAAGAGGAAGTATGGATACGCAAAGGCGTCGAAGCGCGCCGCACTCGCAACGAAGGACGCGTTAAACGCCTGGAACAACTTCGTCGCGATCGCACTGCCCGCCGCGAACGCCTCGGCGACATAAAGCTATCGCTGGACATGGGCGAGCGATCCGGGAAGCTGGTCGCGGAATTGCTCGACGTAAGCAAGCGCTTCGGCGACCGCGACATCGTGCAAGGTTTGTCGTTGCGCATACAACGCGGCGATCGCATCGGCATTATCGGCCCGAATGGCGCGGGTAAATCGACACTGATCAAGTTGATGTTGGGGAGACTGCCGCCCGATGGCGGACAGGTAAAACTCGGCAGCAACGTGCAAGTGGCTTACTTCGATCAAATGCGCGAGCAGCTGGACTTGGAAAAATCGGTCGCCGAAACCATCAGCCCCGGTTCGGATTGGATCGAGATCGGCACCGAGCGCAAGCACGTGACCTCGTATCTCGGCGACTTCCTCTTTCCCGCGCAACGCGCCGGTTCGCCGGTCAAGGCGCTCTCGGGCGGCGAACGCAATCGACTGCTGCTCGCGCGTCTGTTCGCGCGTCCCGCAAATGTGCTGGTCATGGACGAACCGACCAACGACTTGGACATTGAATCTTTGGAGCTATTGGAGTCGACACTGCAGACCTACAACGGCACGGTGCTGCTTGTCAGTCATGACCGCGTCTTCTTGGATAACGTCGTCACGCAAACATTGGCGCCGCTCGGCAACGGAAAGTGGAAAGAGTACGTCGGCGGCTATAGCGATTGGCTGCTG
>Ga0315910_10002677_pt1 | contig 15455 bp, 9 predicted proteins | sample EdamamesoilMG_FD_204470 | JGI IMG/M metagenome (GOLD analysis project Ga0315910, IMG submission 204470) | Garden soil microbial communities collected in Santa Monica, California, United States - Edamame soil | ecosystem: Environmental > Terrestrial > Soil > Garden | place: USA: California... | reverse complement strand
GTGAGCTCGATGTAGCGGCGTGAGGCAGGCCTCCCCAACCAAATGTCGAAGCCGATGCAGAACGCGAGCGTCAGGAACGCGGGCATGAAGGGCGAGCCGGTGAGCAGATTGCGCAGGAGGAAGAAGCTCTCGAGCACGACCGCCATGCGCAGCCAGATGCGCATGGCGCGCGCGCGGATGTTCGGTTCGGGGTGGTCGTAGGCGATCGCTTCTGCCGCGTCGCGGCTGCCGAGCACCTTCGCCCGACTCAGGGTGTCGAGCAGCTGATCGAGGAGCGGGGCCGGGGCTTCACGCTCTCCGGAATGTGAAGCGCGCGTGTCCAAGGCCAGCACCAACCTCGCCGATAGCGGTTCGAGATCGTCGTAGATGGCGACGGTCAGCGCCTCGCGCTGGTCGCGGAGCGTGAGCAAGAGCCGCTGGCGCGCTTCGAACGCGGTTTTGTTCGCGATGAAGCTTCGATGCAGCGCGTGCGCCAAGCCCGCCGCGAACACGGTCATGGCGACCTCGTCGATGAAGCGAAGCAGATCGTCGCGCCGCGGAAGCTCAGTCGTGCCGTAAAGCCAGGCAAAACAAGCCAGCATCACGACAGCTACGCTGTAGCCGAGGGCGGGGCCCAAGCTCAAGATCGCGAGGAACCCGGGTAGGAAGGCGAAGCTCAGCGCCGAGCCGGCGGCCCCTCCCATGTCCAATGCGGCGCGCGTGATCAAGGCCGCGAGCGTGCAGTAGAACACGAGCCCTACCACCTGCAGCGGTGTTCGCGTGCTGTGCGACCAGGCCAGTACCACCACCCCGAGCACGACGCCCAGCAGTGCTGGTAGCGCGGAACCACCCACGATGAGCTCGCGCACCACGAGCGCCAGCGCGCCAGCGGTGACGACAGCCACGGAGCGCCGCAGCAATCCGACACGCATCGCACGTTGCGCAGCATCGAGCGCGTCCTGTTCGCTGGAATGCGCTGCAGCTCCTGCTTTGTCTCCCGCCGTGTCGCTCGTCGTGCCCATGCTGGATGCCGTCATCCACATCCTGCCGGTCATCGGGTCGAAGGGCTAGTGGCGATCGATCTCACGTTACTAGAATGCGCGCGCTCGCTTCAAGACCGCGAGCAGCGAGCCGGCGATCAGCACCACGGCTGTCCAGAACATGGCGTACCCGTGGTGCCAGCCGAGCTCGGGCAGGTGCTCGAAGTTCATCCCGTACACCCCAGCCAGAAACGACAGGGGTAGGAAGATCACGCTCACTACGGTGAGCCGCTTCGTGACCTCGTTGGTGCGATGCCCCACCATGGACATGTACAGGTTCAGCGACTCGGACAACACGTCGCGATCGACCAAGAGATCTTGGAGTACGTGTTCGAGGGTCCCCATCAGGTTCGAGAGGAAACCCTGCGTCACCTCGCTGAGAAACGCGGATCGCCGCTGGGTCAGGTCGGAAAGCACGGTGCGAGCTGGGCGCACGATCTTGCGAAAATGCAGCAGGTCGGCGCCAAGCTCGGAGAATCGCATGAACACCCCAGGATCGACGGGCTCGGCGCGTAGCTCGTTCTGCACCGCTTCGACGCGTTCCTCCATGATCTTCTGTACCTGGAGGTAGCTGTCGACGAGGCGTGCCCACACCTCGTAAACGAGAAAGCTCGGGCTGCGTGCGAAACGCACGAAGTCGGTTTTGTAGTCTTTCCAGACCTCCGCGAGGAAGTCCACGGGTGTGCGGTGAACGGTCACGAAGACCCGCTCCGAAATCAGCAGGTCGACGCGTTCGAGCTCGAAGCCGCTGCCTAGCGGCTTACAACCGGAGACGACGATATGAAGGTAGCTCTCGTAGCGACCGCAAAGCGTCGACGGCTCTCCGGTCAACGCCGCCTCGACCACCTCTTGGTCGAAGAGACCGAGCTTGCAGAGCGCGATGCGGGCTTCGTCGACGTCGCTCGCCAAAATATCGATCCAAACGAAGCGCCCCGTGTCCGTCGCACGCAGTGCGTCGGTGAAGCTGAGTCGCTCTTCGGAGCGCTGCTCGAAGTCGAAGGCTATCGCCGCTGTCACGCAGCGTGGATCGGGCGTGTCATCGTGGGGAGGGGTGTGCATCGAACGACACTGCCACCGCGGGGGATCGGAAAGGTTTCGCCAAGCCTGAGCCAAACCAAGGCCGGCGCGACACTTGCTATTCAGAGCACCGACATGAGATGGGTCACCCGCATAGCCGCCACTTCTGCTTTGGTCGCGAGCGTCAGCGCTTGCGGTAGCGCCAAGTCCGATTTCATCAACGATGACCCGCACGTAAGCAGCACGAACAGCGGAGGATCCACGACCCAGGGCACGTCGACTACCGGCGACGATGGTTCGGGCGGCACCGCTCAGGGTAGCACGACCGCGGGGGCCTCGAGCACCACATCGGGGGCAGGAGGCACCGGCGGCTCGAGCGGTGCAGGTGCGACCAGCGGCGACACCGGTACCACCGGGTCGAGCGGCGGGGCCCCCACGAGCACCACGAGCACCAGCGCTGGTGGGGGCACGGGAGGCGCACCGGATCGCGCCTGTCGCAAAGACGCCGACTGCGGACTCGCCACGAACGCCGCCGAGTGTTGCGCGGTCTGCGCCGCAGCGTATCCCACGGCAGTCATCGCCAGCGACCCCTGCCTCGTAGCGAAGGGCGAGACCGACACCAAGAGTTGCGAAGCGCCGGCCTGCACGGACGTGTTGTGTCCCGCGATTGTCTGTGAAGAGCCCGTGGCGGCAGCCTGCAAGAATGGGCAATGCGTGGCCAGCTACGAGTGTCCCGAGGGGATGCTGCTGGACCGCGGCAGCTGCGTTCCGTCTTGTGCGACGCACGACGATTGTGTCGTCGCCACGCCCACCGGTGACTGTTGCGGGGGGTGCCCGTCCGCCTACCATCGACAGGTAGTCGAAGCCGATCCTTGTCTGGTGCCGTCGGGCAAACCCGCCCCCAAGGAATGTTTGCCCGATCAAGAGGAGTGCGCGTTGGTGCTGTGTCCCGAAGTCCTATGCGTCGAACCGGGCTCCGCGGTCTGCGATGAACAGGGCTTTTGCGCGATGACCACGGGCTTCAGAGAGTAAAGCTCGCGAAGCGGCCTGGCGCCCTATCAAAGACGCGACGGTGGTCCGTAGAGGGTAGGTCTCCAGGTCGAGTAGCCGATGCGCAACGCGAAGGTCTGCACCTCGTTCCAGTCCGAGTCGAGCTCGACGACCCTTCCGTCGCTGGAGTATGTCACGAGCGTGTTGCCGTTCGGCAGACGCTGAACGTCGCCGAGAATCGGGCTCTTGGCGGTGCCCGCATACTCTTTGACGAGCGTGGCAGTGAATGAGTTCGCGCTGTCGTCCAACTGGAACTCGAACACGTGAGGCGCTTCCATCGGGAGGTTGTTGTTGAACGCCACGAACGTGCCGTCTTCGAGCAGATGGTGACCGTGGGTGACCAGCCAATCCTGCGCCACGCAACGCGCACCTGCCGGAGCGTCCTCGCAGGAGCCGCCGAGTTGCCACTGTGGCTTGCCGGTCGCGTTCACTTTTACGAACACGTTGGGGGTGCGATCCGAAATCGTGAAGCTGTCATCGACAGGGTGGTAATGAATCGCGTTTGCGTGATAGCCGCTCGAACGGTAAACATTGCTCCCGATTCGGAACGGAGTGCTCGAGCTGCCGTCCGGAGAGCGAATCACCAGATCGCTTTCGACATCGACGCCGGCCTCACTCCAAACGAGAGCTGCCACGCGGCCGCCAGGCATTACCGTGAAGTCGTGGTGCGCAGATTCGAGCCCCTCGACGTCATGTTCTTCTTCGTCCCCGTCCATGGAAACATAGCGCATTTCGCCGCCCAAGTTGTTCACGTTCAGGGCCAGCATCCACAGTCGGTTGCCCTCGTAGTCCATATGCGCGCGGGTGGGACTCTCGGGGCCCTCCACGAACCAAACGACTTCACCATCGGCGTCGATGATGAAGGCGTTGTTCGGTAGCCCGGTCCCGGAACTCGCGACGATGAACCCCGGCTCACGTCGCTCGGCCTGAGCGACAGTCACTCTGACGCTTCCCGCGTCGGCGAAGCTGCCCGTCTCGGGGAGCTCGTAGTCTGGGCTGATGCAGGTGTCCCCCTCGTACGAAGCCTCGATGTGGAACGTGTAGTGGCTGGCCTGCTTGAGGCCGAGCAGCAGTGTTCGATAGTCCGTTCGGTCGAGATCGACGGGAGCTTCGCCGCCGCGGTTCAGGAGCGAGGCATCTGCAGCTTCGAGTTCGTACACGATCTTGGCGCTCGATGGGGTGCCGGCCGCGAGCGTCCATTCGACGATGCCGACCGTCGGGATCTTCGAACTCACTTCGTTCTTGCTCACGACGAACTCGCAATCCGTCGCTTCGCCGGGGTCAGCGGGCGCGGGCTCGCCGCACGCGGGTAGCCTGGCCAGAACCAGCGCGACGACGAGGAGGGCCGTGGGGCGCATGTCCAAAAGCTCATAGCGCGGCAGCGCTCATTCGACGACTTCGAAGACCTGGACGTTCTCGTCGACCACCCAAAAGCGGCCCTGTTCGTCGATGGTTCCGTTGGTCCACAGATCGGAAGGGAACCGGAGCGCTTCCGGGGATAGCAGGGTCCGCGCCACATCGTCGCTCGGGTCGCGCGGTGTCCCGCCGATGTCGAGGATGCCAGCGCCTCCAGGCATCCTGAACCAACCATCACCGTTCGGTCCGATTTCCATGGCAGACCCCAGCTCCGGGTAGGTTTGCCAGTAGTCGTCGCTCAGGTCGGTCGGGGTGCCGTTATCGTAGAAATGAAAGACATCACCGTTGAAGCCACCGACGGTGCCCCAAAGGCCACCCGTAGGGTCGCGCACCAATTTCCAGACCCGGGCGTCATCCGGACGCACCGGCGTCCAGATGTCGTCCTCGTCCTCAGTGGGTGTTCCGGCGCGGTCCCAATGGAACAGGTTACCCGAGTAGCCTTCGTCGTCGGTCCCCAGCCAAATTTCCCCGGCGCTGTCGATCGCCATGCTGCGACCCGTTCCCGGCAAGCCCGAGGCGATCGTCGTCACGCTGTCGTCCGAGTCGTCCGTGGGTGTTCCGCCGGGGTCGAAGACGACGACGCGAGGCGTGCTCTCCGCGGCCATGAAGTTACGGGCGACGACCATCATTACGCCTTCGGAGTCGACGACTCCAGAAACCCAGAGGGGCTGGTCCGTGTCGTGTCCGACCCATGCGTCATCGCTTTTGTCGAGCGGACTCCCGCCGTCGTCGAGGGCGAACACTCGGCTGTCGCCCCAGAAGTACTTGATGCCGTCCGACCCGATGACGACGCCCTGCAGTCCCTCGAGCCCCGCGGCATCGCCAGCATCGAAATGAGCCCAGCGGTCGTCGTCGGGATCGAAGGGCGTGCCGCGTGCGTCTACGTAGTCGACACCCAAGTCCGTTGCCAGCCAGATGCCGTCCCCTTCGATCGCGGCGTCGCGCGCCGGCGAGCGCAGGTTCTGTTCGAAGCTGAGTTCTTGGATGCGGTCCGGATCCGCCGTGCACGAGCCGTCGTGATCGACGTAGAAGATACTCTCTGCGCCGAACCAGAGGTCGCGCTTCGATCGCGTCAGAATGCTTTGGACCGCCGTGTTGGTGGGCCACTCGGACCAAGAGGCGTCAGCGAGATCGAGGCACGAGAGGCCGGTCGTGGGTGCGCTTACCCAGACGCGGTCGGAGTCCACGTCGAAGGTCTCGACAGCGTGCGGTACAGAGTAGAGCACCCAGTCTTCGGGCGACACATCGAACACGCTGTCAGCGACCGGCAGCGCCGCCAGCTGCCCAGGTTCGGCGCCTGCCGCGTCACTGACCGAAGCCCACAAGGTGTTGCCTTCCCAGGCGAGGTGGCGCACGAGAGGCAAGGGCGGCGTCAGGTCTGCAAAACGCTCGCTATCCGAAGCGTAGGCAAACAGCCGACCACCCGATGATCCGAGCCACACCGTTCCCAGCGGTTCACTCGCGATCGTGTCGATGTTGGCGAGGTCGATTCCCGGCTCGCTCCTGGCGCGCCACACGTCATCGCTGCGGTCTTCGGCCGTTTCCGCATCCCAGAAGCTGAGCGTCTCGTCGCCAACGCGCCCCAACCAGATCGTGCCGCTAGCGTCGATGCCAAGTGCCCGCGGCGAGAAATCGAGGCCGGTACTTCCGTAGAAGTACCAAGTGTCATCGCTCCGATCGAGCGGTGTGCCGGCGTCGTCGAGCCGAGCGAGCGGTCGATCGCCTTTGCCGGCGAGCCATTTGTTGCCCTCAGGGTCGATCAGGATACTGCCGGTAGCCGTGTCACCGCTGAGTTCGTCGAAACGGACCCAGCTGTCGTCTGCGGGGTCGCCCGGTGTCTTGGCGAAATCGAGGGCCCACAAGCCGTTGGTCGTCGTCACCCACAGCACGCTGCTCTCTTCAGCGAGGCCGCGCACTTGTCCGAAGTAAGCGAACAACGCCGTCTTGATGCTGCAATCCGGGCCCAAGAACGGAGGCTCACAAGTGCACTGACCGGTGTTCTCATTGCAGGAGGCGCCCGGGGCCTCACAGACGATGGGAGTGCCACCGATGCAGCCGTCGGCTGGATCGCAAGCTTCGATGCCGTTGCACGCGAGCCCGTCGTCGCACGCCGGCGTCTCGGCGTGGATACACAGGTTGGTGTCGGGATCGCAGAGCTCGATGCCGTTGCAGGCATCTCCGTCGTCCGGGCACATGCCGTCTTGGCACGGGAGTGGCGGCTCGATGACTCCGGTGGTGGAGCTGGTCGAACTGGTGCTGGCAGTAGCGCTGCTCGACGCGGTCGACACTGTAGTCGTTGGCGTAGTCGTTGCGGTTGACGAACCGCCGGTGCCTTCCGGAAGGCCGAGCAAACTGCTGCGTCCGCACGCCATCGCACCAAGGCCCAGCAGCAATGGCGCGTACGAAGCTTTCAGCCCTAGGATCACGCCCGAGCCAACCACGTCCCGCCGACGAAGTCCCGTCATCTTTGGGCTAACCGGCCGCGCAGCAAGGCCTTGATTCAGTTGTATTCAAGACATTCACTCAGCCGGCAGCGGCGGCGCGCCGTGGTGCCCATTCGGTCGCCGGCGAAGCGCTTGCCCCGGCGCGTCCGGGCACGGATGCAGTTCGCATCGAACGGCGCGATCTCGCTGAGCGATGCGAACGGGCGCGCTGGCTACCCGTTAACGGAGTCTTCGTGAAACCTCCGTCTCCGCGCTTGGAATCGATTGGCGGGCCTGAACGGCTTTGGTACAGCCGAGCGATGGGCACGATCTTCCGCGGCAGGGTCAGCGCTGCTCTGCTCCCGCTTTCACTTGCGCTTGCCGTAGGTTGCCACGAAACCAATCGCTACGAAACCGGCGGCAGTGGCGGCAGTGGCGGCACGGGTGACGCGGGCAGCATGGGCGATCCGGGCGGCGATGCTGGGACGGGCGGCGATGCTGCGACGGCCGGAGGTGGTGGCACGGCTGGCAGTGGTGGCACAGACACGTCGACGACGGAGACTCGTGCGGACCCGTGCTTGCAGATCGAGTGCGAGGCCGGAACCTGCGTGGCCAACGGTGAGGCGAGCTACTGCGAGTGCGACGCTGGTTTCTTTGGCGAGACCTGTGACCAAGTCTTCGAGACGTGTGAGCCCGACCTCTGCGTGTTCGGCGTCTGCAGCGACGCTAGCGGCGCGCCGGCATGTGCTTGCGAAGCAGGGTATGGCGGACCGACCTGCGAGGTCGAGATCGACGAGTGTGCGCAAACGCCGTGCTTGAACGGGGGCTCGTGCGTCGACGGCGTCGCATCGTTCACGTGCCAGTGTCCGAGCGGTTTCGAAGGAGACACGTGCGAGGTCGACATCGACGACTGCGCGTCGAATCCGTGCATTCACGGCGAACCGTGCATCGACCTGGTCGATGACTTCGTTTGTGACTGCGACGTAGGCTTCAGCGGCAAGAAGTGTGAGACCAGTATCGACGATTGCTCGCCCAATCCCTGCCAGAACGGCGGTAGCTGTGTCGATGATTCAGGCGTCGTCGCCTGCACGTGTGCGGCGGGCTACACGGGCACCACCTGTCAAATCGACACGGATGACTGCGCCCAGAGCCCGTGCCAAAACGGCAACTGCCTCGACGGCATCGATGGGTTCACCTGTCAGTGCGACGCGGGGTTCTCGGGCGATCTGTGTGAGACGAACGACGACGAGTGTAGCCCCAATCCGTGCCAGAACGGCGGCAGCTGTGTGGATGGTGCTGGGTCCTTCGTCTGTGAGTGTCCGGACGGATATACGGGCAGCACGTGTCAGACCAACGTCAATGATTGCAGCCCGAACCCATGCCAGAACGGGGGCGATTGTAGCGACGGCATCGACGAGTTTCGCTGCGAATGCGCCGAGGGTTTCACTGGGAACACGTGCCAAACCAACGTGAATGACTGCAGTCCGAACCCCTGCAAGAACGCTGGCGAATGCATCGATGCCATCGCGGCGTTCGTGTGCGAGTGCGCGGAGGGCTTTAGTGGGGACACGTGCGAGACCAACGTGGACGACTGCAGTCCGAACCCCTGCGAGCATGGTGGCGCGTGCCAGGATGGCGTCAATGAATACGCGTGTGACTGCCCGACTGGCTTCACCGGGCCTCGCTGCGAGGTCATCGTCGCCGACTGCACCTCGAGCTACTGCACGGTGTTTACTACGAGCACGAGCTACGTCGGCGACCTAGGTGGCCTCGCTGGCGCCGATGCCAAGTGCCAGGCCCGCGCCGACGCCGCTGGGTTGGATGGCACCTACAAGGCCTGGTTGTCGGATAGCTCGACCAGCGCAGCGCTACGCCTCTCGCACGCGACGATCCCCTATCGACTCGTCGACGGCACAACGATCGCCACCAGCTGGGCTGACCTCACGGACGGGACCCTGCTGGCACCGATCGACCTCACCGAACTCGGCGGCGTACCCCCGAGCGCCACCACCTCCGACGACGTCTGGACGGGGACGACGACCATCGGTGATGTCAATACCGACTGGCCCACATGCGAAGACTGGACGTCCGAGGATGGAGCCACGGCTCCTGGTAGCTGGAGCGAGAGCAACTTCGAGTGGACGACGCGGGAGTCGGGGGCATCGTGCGACTTCGAATTTCCGTTGTACTGCTTCGAGCAGTAGCAGCCACACTCACAATGTCACCAACGTCGCGTTTTGGGGCGGCTGGTGCCGCGCGGAAGCGTCGGGTATGCTTGCGTGATGCGAGGATTTTCGGCCATTAGCTTATTGGTTGGGGCGACGCTGACGATCGCCTGCTCCAACACCACGCGGCAGGTGGGTAATGGTTCGGGGGGTGGCGCAGGGGAGGCCGGAACGGGTGGCAACCCTCCGAACACCGCCGGTGGGTCCAGCGGCGAGGGAGGCTCCACCACGACGAGCTCCGATCCGTCCACGACCTCGAGTGGTGGCATGGCAAGCAGCACAGAGGCAGGGGGAAGCGGCGGGTCGTCGAATGACGTCGGCGGGTCGTCGAACGCTGGTGGCTCGAGCATGGGTGGCTCCACGACCACGGGCGGCTCGAGCGGCGCGGGCGGCTCGACCGATGCAGGCGGTTCGGGCGGCACGGCGGGTTCCGGCGGCACTGGGGGAGGAGCTACGACAGGGGGGACCGGGGGCGGCTCGAGCTGCCCGGCCGTCGTGGTCGAGGACAACGTGGCGAGCGGGCAAACGGCGACAGCCGACGACGACCTAACTCCGAGCTGCGGCAGCGGCGAGAGCCCAGAATTGATCTTCGAGTGGACGGCGCCCTATTCGGAGTACTTCATGTTCGACAGCGCTGGTTCCGACTTCGACACGGTCGTAACGGTGCTGAATGACTGCGACGGGACCGAGCTCGCATGCAACAACACCGCCGCGGGTTCCGTGCCCCAAGGCTTGGCGGTGGCGGAGGTCGTCGCTGGAGAAACCTACTGGGTGGCTGTCGAGGGGGCCAACGGCGAAACAGGCGAGGTGAACCTGACGATCGCTCCCGTGGTCTGTCCGAGCGCGGATCTGACGGGACAGCCGCTGCCTGCGACATTCTCGACGGTCGGGGGCACTACGAACCACGAGGCTCGTTGCAGCGGCCAAGACATCAGCTCGCAGCCCGAAAAGACCATTCGCTACGTGCCCGAAATGGCGGGCCTGTATCGATTCTCAGCCGCCTCGAGCGACGTGCGTGTGCTGCTGTCGCTCTACGAGGGCGCGATGTGCGGTGGTGAGTATCTGCAGTGCAGCTACGGGCAGGTGAGCTCAGGTGCCTACCCGGCAGAAGTAACGCGCTACCTGGAAGCTGACCAAGCGGTTACGCTCGTGATCGAAGGTGAAAACGGCACCGGCGAGTTCGACGTCGATATCGAGCTCATCGAGAGCAATGCAGGCAGCTGTGACGACATCCCCGAGTTGGGTGCCGGACAATCGGGTACGATCGATCCGGACGTTGACGCGCACGTCGTCTCGACCTCTTGCGACTGGGCAGGCAACTCGTACGGTTCGTATTCCGAGCACTTGTACCGGTTCACCGTGAATCAACCAGCAGGGGGCTCGAGCTGCTACGTCAGTCTAGAGGAGAGCACCGGCATGATAGAAACCTACGTGCTTCAAGGCGATCACTGCGAGGGCTCCGAGTGGGAGTGCGAGGCGACCAGCGACTATCACGCGTTCTCGCGCAGCGACAACGGCGTCTACACCTTGGTGATCGAGAACCGCGACCCGTTTCAAGGCGCTGGCACCTATACGATCAGCAGCACTTGCGAGTGAGCCGGACGGCAGTCCTTTTGGAAAAATCGGTGGCTACGCGAAGGCTCGTGGCCGAATCCGCGCGCGCCGCGTGAAAACCCAGATCGTGAGAAGCCTGGTCGCGTTCGCCATGGGTTACGATCGCAGTCGAAAGGCCTCCCATGAAACCTCTGGCACCCCGGCGACGACGGCACCTGTTTCCTTGGGCCTTGGGCGCGCTGGTCGTGGCGGCCGCGTGCAGCAGCAACGACAGCACTGAATCGTCCAACTCCGCTAGCGGGACGACCGACTCTGCCGCGAGCAACGGTACGACGAGCGCGGGCGCCACGACGAGCGCGGGCACGACCGCCGCGGTCGACGGACCGAGCTCGAGCACCACGAGCAGCGGCACGACCCAAGGCACCACTTCGGCGACCGGCACCACCACCATATCCTCGGGCGGCAGCGGCGGCACGACGTCGACGGACGGTCCGACGACCGGCGGCGCGGGCGATGACGGCGAGACGAACTCGACGACGGACGGCACCACTACCTCCACCACTGGTGGCGGCAGCGGCGGCGATGCGGTCCCGAGCGCGGGCTGCACCGCCGCGACACCCCCGACCAGCGGCCCCTCGAGCATCGACGTCGAAGGAACCGAGCGCGAGTACATCCTCAGGGTGCCCGACGACTACGACCCAGCGCGGCCCTATCCGCTCATCCTCGCCTGGCATGGTGCCCAGTACTCCGCCGAATGGGTGGACACCGGTGGCGAGCCGCAAACAGGGCCCTACTTCGGGGTGCTAGAAGAAGCCGACGGCAACGCCATCTTCGTGGCTCCGCAAGCCTTGACGGGGAGCTGGACCAACCAGAATGGTCGCGACCTCGCGTTCGCCGACGCGATGGTCGAGCGCTTCGAGGAGGAGCTCTGTCTCGACGAAAGCCGCCTGTTCTCGATTGGGTTCAGCATGGGTGCCATCATGACGGAGCGGCTCGGGTGCGCGCGCGCAGACAAGTTCCGAGCCATCGCACCACTGTCGGGCAAATGGCCCGACGACTGCCCCGAGGGTGACCTGCCCATCGCCTACTTTTCTGCCCACGGAGACGTCGACATGACCATCACCGACGACGAGGGTATGGCGGCGCGCGATGAGTTTGCCAGTCGCAACGGTTGCAGCGACGAAACGCTCGATTTGGAGCGCGAACGGTGCGTCGCCTTCCAGGGCTGTGACGCCGGCTATCCCGTCGAGTGGTGCTCGTTCAGCGGCGATCACACACCCGCGCCTTTTGCTGGCGAGGCCATCTGGGAGTTTCTGTCGCAGTTCTGAGCGGGGCCCGTAGTTCGGCGCCACGTAGCAGCACCCAAGCGGGCTACGGCTCCGGCAAGCGCCGCAGTTCTTCGAGCATGTCGAGACCCTTCTGGCGGTCGACCATGGCCAGGTAGGCGAGCTTGCCCTCGAGGTGAGCACGAAAGTTAGGGTGATTCTCGCGGTTCTGCGCTGCGAGACCCGTGTTCTTGGCTCGATGCAAGATGGCCCGCAGCCGCCGAACTTCGCTGCGCGGCAGGCCGGGCTTGTCGTTGACCACGATACCCGTCACGTCTTGGCGACCGCCGCGGCGCTGGATGCGCCCCTTCTTGGCGTTGACGCGAAACCCCTCGTCTTCGACCACGCGGCGCACCGTTCCCAAGAGCTTGGCGTAGTTACGCGCTGCGAGCTCCCCGGCGGAGAAGGTGAGGTCGTCCGCGTAACGCGTATAGACGAAGCCCATGCTCCGGCACAGCCCCATGAGCCGGCGATCGAGCCGCCGGGCGGCGCGGTTGGCGAGCGCGGGGCTCGTGCACGCGCCTTGAGGCAGCGCGCGGGGTCCAACCGCGGTGTGGTAGCGCACTCCGTCGTAAGCCAGCGTACGTCGCGGGCACTCCGTACACAGAAGCGCGAGCACCGTGGCCACCGCCGGCGAATACCCGAGCCCTTGGAAGATGCCGCGCACGCGCGGAAAGGAGATGGTGGGAAAGAACTCCTCGAGGTCGAGGTTCACGACCAGCGCCTTGCCGACGTGGGGAGTGGCATTCGATAGCGTGGAGCGGCCGCGCACGAAGCCGTGAGCAGCGGGGGTCACCTCGAGCTTCTGTAGGATCTGTTCGAAGACCCAACGCTGGGCCGCGGCGAGTTCGGGCATGGGCGCGGCGAGGGTGCGGAGGCCGCCACTGCGTTTGGGCACCTGGAACTGGTGGTAGTGGCTCAGGGTCGGGGCCACCTCGTGAAAACACAGCCAGCGCAGACGCGAGACCTCGATGCCCAGCGCTCGAGCCACGTCTTTCGGTTCCGCTAGAAATGGGATGCCGAGCTGCTCGAGCTTTTCGGGCTGGCTCCGCTTGTCGTGCAAGCGCCCGCTCACCCCGCGCCCCAAATAGTCGAGCTCTTCGGCCTGCCGGCGTTCTCGCTCGCGGGCGCGTGCTGCTTTGCGCTCAGCGGCCTCCGCTCGGCGCGCTTGCTTCAGCGCCGCGCGCTCAGCGTGAAGCGCCTCGACCGCTTCTTTTCCGGAACGCAGCCCCTGCACCCGGGCGTGCTCGAGGCGCTGGCCGTGTTTGCGCCACTGGTCGCCGACCTCGTGGATCTGGCCGAGATCTGCCTCGGTGAGGTAACCACCGAGCACCATCGCGCGATCGACGAGCGCGGTGAACTCGTCGTCAGGCGCCGGAATCGCGTCGGGACTGCGAAACGGCGAAATGCGCCCGCCCCGCAGTTCGAAGAAGCGCTGCCGCACCTGCTGCTGGTCGAAATTGAGGATCGCGCTGTGGGCGTAGGGGTTTCTGGGCGGTTCGCTCGCGGCGCGTGCGCGCCCAGGCGGGGCAGGCGCTGCCTCTGCCGCCGGTGCTCGAGGTTCGTCGGCAGGAGCTGGTTCTGGAGTCGGGTCACCCGAGAGCCAGCGCCGCAGTGTGTCCCAGAAGCCCATGCTCAAGCCCTCGGGTCGCGGAGCTGCGCTCGCGTGCTGGCTGCCGTTACGTATCTCGAGCCCTCGAAGGAGACCCGTTCACTCGACTTCGTCGCTGTGGACCACGTGCGATCACCCAAGGCGCCCTGCCACCACCGGCGTGACAGGCCCTTGGGCCCGGGTTTCTGGTGAAACGCTGGTGGTGGCGTGGGCGCCAACCGAGCATCGCGCGCGGGGAAGCATGGAAGAGCAAGTGCCACCGCGGCGGAGCGCCGCGGCATAGTGGGCTCGTGTGAACGGGTCTCCCTCCAGGGCTCGAGAATCATGGAACCACCCGTACGGGTGAGTTGCCCCCCAGGGTAGGGGGGCTCGCTTTGAGTTTTAGGGCAAGCAAGTGTCGACAGGGACCGCGACGCAGGCGGTTCTTGAAGAAGAAGCTGCAGGTGCACTGACCTTTCTTGAAAATGCCATCGCCATCGACCAGCGCTTCGCAGTGCGTGTCGCCCACCGTGCCGGCGAGCAACAAGCGTGACTCGCCGATGCTTTCGGAGCGTTCGAGCACGACTTTGCCCTCACGCACCGCGCCGCGCGCCGCATCGAGCTCGGGATTGATGCGCGCGAGATCGACCGCGATCGCTTCCGGCAGTACCTCGCGGAAACGATAGACGTGATGCGCATGATCGTAGATGGCTTGTCCGCGGAGCGCAAGCTGGAACAGCGCGGAGGTGAGCAGGTGCCGTGGCACGTGTGCACCGACTCGCTGGCTCAACTGGGAGAGGTTCATGAGTCGTGATTCGCGCAGCTCACGCGCCACGCTGGCTTCGACCTCGGCCACGCTCTCGAGCTGCCCTGCCAATAGCTCCAGATTGGCTCCGCTAGTGAAGTCGTTGCTGGTCCAGCCCGAAAGCGCCAGCGTGAAGCTCATTTCTCCTAGGCGCGCCACCCAAACGCTCGGCAGGCCGCTGCCGAGCAGGTGGAGCTCGACGCTTTCGATGAGGGGTAGCAAGCGCGCGAGCACTTCGAGCCTGCGCCGGCCCCAGATCCGCACGGTTTGGTCGGCGTTCGCCTCGTGCACGCGCCCCGGACACCTGACCTCGATTTCCCAGGGTTCGAGCACGACGCGGCAGCCGCCGCCCGCGCTGAGCTCGAAACGAATCGACCGCGGTCCGGCCTTCTCGCGGCGTCGTTCGAGCACCGCCAAGAGCCCGTACAGTGTCTCACGTGGCAGGCGCAACGTGGTCGCGGGCAACATCTGCACCGCCTGAATCTGTCCGAAGCCTCGCAGCCAAGATTCGGGCAGATCGATCTTCTCTTCGCGGTAGCCGGGTGACCCCGAAACGTCTACTTCGAAACCGGTGGGGTCGACCGTGAGCTGCGTGGGCCGATAGCTGCGCAGCTTCTGGAATTGATCGTAGAGCGCCCACGAGTAGTCCACGTTGGTCGTGCCGAGCCCGCGGCTGTCGTGGTCTTGATGCGAGAAGGCTCCGCGCTCGACGGTGAGGCAGGCGTAGCTCGATTCGTCGCGCGAGAAGCATTCGAAGAGCACCACATCCGGCGCCGCCGTCACTACCGGGTCGAGCAACCACCAGAGCTTGCTGTCTTTCTGATAAAGCTCGCGAATCCAGCGCGCGCGGGCGCTGAAGTACTTATCGTGAGCTGCTTTGAAGCGCCGCTTCAGGTCCTTCTGAGGCGGATCGCTGGTTTCGTGCAGGGCTTGCACTTCTGCCTGGTTCGAAGCCGCTTGGAAGATGCGAGCCTCGCGCTCTTTGAGTTCGTTTTTGTAAGCTTCCCAGGCAGAGCGATCGCGCGGCTTG
>Ga0315910_10002676_pt1 | contig 15456 bp, 9 predicted proteins | sample EdamamesoilMG_FD_204470 | JGI IMG/M metagenome (GOLD analysis project Ga0315910, IMG submission 204470) | Garden soil microbial communities collected in Santa Monica, California, United States - Edamame soil | ecosystem: Environmental > Terrestrial > Soil > Garden | place: USA: California... | reverse complement strand
GCAACCACGACGCGGACCGCCCCACACGCTACCCCACCTCGACCGAGTGCCAGGTGGCCCCGCCGGGGAGCGGGAACTGCGGGCTGGAAGCGAACGACGTGATCGACCTGCAGCCGCAGAGCATCGCGCTCGAGCTACACGCCAACGGCCCGGGCGATCGCGTGCGGGTGATCGCCCAGTGCGATCCGTGAGGGAGTAGCGCGCCGCGTTCGCCTGTTCAATCCCAGGTCACGCTCGGCTCCCGTGGCGCGCTCCAGTATTGGGCGAAATGCTTAGCCCTCGCCGTCGTTTTCGTCGATTCGATAGTAGAAGATCGTGCTCGGGCCGTCCATGACACATTGGAAGGCGTAGGCGCTCGGGGTGAAAACGGGGATGTTCGGATCGCCGAGGGCCCATTGTAACAGGGTCTTGTCACCTACGAGGGTAGTGCCCGTGCTCTCTTCTCTATCGAACTCGCCCGTCGTGGAGATGATGAAGAGCCCACAGCTGACGCGGCCCGAGGTCAAGATCTCGGCGTACTCGAGGCTCTCCGAATCTGCGACGGCGCGTGCGATCGGGCAGGTGACGTGGATGATGCCAGCGCCCGTGTTCTGGATTGTTCCACCGAATGACTGCGTCGCTGTGTCGACGCCTTGCGCGCTTGCGAGCTTGCACGCACTGCCAGGCATGATCGTCGTGTCCTCGGAGGCGTTGGCCGCGGCGGGCAACAGGAGCGCCGCGAACGACGCGGCAATCAACCCCGAGCTGGCATTGTTGTGATGCTTGTTGAATTTGGTGAATGGATTGGCGAACATTTGTTTTCTCCTGAGCCCGGAGCGCCACCGGTATGGTTTCGCGCACGGGAGGCTCTGAGAGAACAATCGCATTCGGGTCACGGAACCCGACACGCCACGACGAACTTTCCTGTGCACCGCGCCTTTCCGGCGTTTCCGTTAAAGAGATCGTGGGGCACGCAACGAGCCTGGCGTGACGGGGACCCCCAAGTGCCTCGTCGTGCGTCCGGGCCAGCTGCCCTGCGCGCGGGCAGCTGGGCCGCGCGAACGGCCGCCACCGCGAGCGCGATGGGGGCGCGCGCACGAGCGCCTCGACGAGCCGGTGCGGATGAGTCGTCGCCGCGGATTGTAGCCCGCCGGCCGCGCCCGGGTGAGTCTCTTGTGGCGCGTCTGCCGGGGTTACGATATCGCGTCGGACGACGTGCTCCACGCCCATAGCTTTCGGTCGGTTCTCCGCAACGTTGGCTCCGCAGCGAGCTCCGCCTCGGCGGGTTGCTCAGGTCTCTTGGCGTCGCTGCTGTTGCTGCTGGCGGCGGGCTGCGCGCCGGCCGCGCAGGGTGCAGCGCAGGCACCGGCTGAGCGAGCCGACGGGACGAGCGCCGCTTCAGCTGGCGCGGCAACACCAGCGCTCGCGCTCGACGCTCGCGAGGTGTTGAGCACTCGCGGGCTCGAGGTGCTGGTGTTCAGCAACAGCTACGACGGCAACTTCAGCGACTCGAAGATCGCGGGTGTCGAGCTGGTGCAGCACGGGGTGCGGACGGCGACGAACGGCGACGTGCGGCTGAGCCCCACGCCAGAGCAGTGGGATCCGGTGGCGACGTTGAAGAGCCGGAAGGTCGACGCCGCGAGCGGGCGTATCGAGGTCCGGCTCGCGTATGCGTCGCCGGCGTTCGAGTACACGGTGGTGGCGGAGCCGCGCGGGGACGCCGTGGCGCTGTCGGTGGTGCTCGATCAGCCGTTGCCGAAGGAGCTGGAGGGCAAGGCGGGTTTCAACCTGGAGTTCTTGCCGTCTGCGTATTTTGGCAAGAGCTATGCGATCGACGCTGCCGCCGGCAGCTTTCCGCTCTATCCGAGCGGGCCGACGGGGCGCGCCGCAGATGGCGCGCCGGTGCGCTTGCCGTTCGCGCAGGGAGGGCGGCTGGTGCTCGCACCCGAGGACGCGGAGCGGCGCGTGAGCATCGACGGGCAGGGGGCGACGCTTTCTCTGCTGGATGGGCGCAACCAGGCACAGAATGGCTGGTACGTGGTGCGCAGCGTGTTGCCCGCCGCGGCGACGGGCAAGGTGCTGGAGTGGGTGGTGCGTGCGAACGTGATCCCGGGCTGGACGCGCCCCACGGTGATCGCTCACTCGCAGCTGGGCTACCACCCGGAGCGCGAGAAGGTGGCGCTGCTGGAGTGTGACCCGAACGCGGGGGCGCCGGGCACGGCGCGGCTCTTGCGCGTGGGGCTCGACGGGCAGATCGGCGAGGCGCTGGCCGCCGAGGCCACGCCGCGCGGGCGCTACCTGCGCTACGAGTACTACGCTTTCGACTTCAGCAGCGTGCGCGAGCCGGGGACGTATCTGCTGGAGGCGGCCGGTGTGCGCACGAAGCCGTTCCGCATCGCGAGCGACGTGCTGGCGTCCGCCTGGCACCCGACGCTGGACGTGTTCTTCCCGGTGCAGATGGATCACGTGTTCGTCAACGAGGCGTACCGGGTCTGGCACGGCGCCTCGCACCTCGACGACGCGCGCCAGGCGCCGCCGGGCCACGAGCATTTCGACCTGTACGCGCAGGGGCCGACGACGGACTCGCGCTTCCGCCCCGGTGAGCACATCCCAGGCCTGAACATCGGCGGCTGGTTCGACGCCGGCGACTTCGATCTGCGCACGCAGACGCACTACGTCACGGTGCTGAGCCTGGTGCGCGCGTGGGAAGCGTTCGGGGCCAAGCGGGACGAGACCAGCGTCGATCAGGCGCGGCGACACGTGGAGCTGCACCGCCCCGACGGCGTGCCGGACATCTTGCAGCAGATCGAGCACGGCACGCTGATGCTGATCGCGCAGCACCGGGTGTTCGGGCACGCCATCCCGGGCATCGTCGAGCCGGACCTGGGGCAATACACGCACCTGGGCGACGCGGTGACGAAGACGGACGGCAAGGTCGACCCGGCGCCGGGGGGTGACGATCGCTGGGCGTTCACCAGCGCGACCACGGCGCTCAACTATGGCTCGGCGGCCGCGCTCGCGGCGGCGAGCCGCGCCTTGCGGGGTTATCGCGACGCACTCGCCGACGAGTGTCTGGCGGCGGCGCGCCGCGCCTGGGACATGGAGAAGGGGCGGCAGCCGAACCTGTTCCGCTTCGGCAACACGACCGGGGGCGACCCTGGCAGCGAGGAGCTGCGCGCTGCCGTCGAGCTGCTCGCCACGACGCGGGAGCCGCGCTACGCGCAGGCCGTGGAGGCGCTGTGGCCGCTGATCGACCAGCGCTTCGAGAACCACGCGGTGGACGCCGCGCGCGCCTTGCCGTTCTCGAGCGCGGCGTACGCGAGCAAGCTGCGCGAGCGGGCGGCGGCGTTTCAGAAGCAGCGCGAGGCCCTCGACAACCCGTTTGGCGTGCCGATCACGCGCGGCGGCTGGGCGGGCAACGGCGCGGTCGTGTGGTTTTCGATCATCGCGTACCACTTGCACGTCGCGTTCCCCGATCTGTTCCCCGAGCGAGACGTGCTGCTCGGTCTCGAGTACTTGCACGGCCGCCACCCGGGCTCGGACATCTCGTTCGTGTCGGGCGTGGGAGCGGAGTCGAAGCAGGTCGCTTACGGCAACAACCGAGCAGATTTCAGCTTCATCGCGGGCGGGGTCGTGCCCGGCGCGTTGATCGTCAAGCCCGACCTGCCCGAGAACAAGGAAGACTGGCCGTTCCTCTGGGGCGAGAACGAGTACGTGATCGCGCTCGGCGCGAGCTACATGTTCCTGGCTCAGGCGGCGGACGCGCTGCTCGCGCGGCCCGCGCAGCCGTAGCCCGCGGGCGCTGGCGCCAGCGGAGAAGAACGGTCGCGGCCCGAGCGCTGCGCGCCGACGCCCAGCGCTGGGCGGCGTCGCGCATTTTCTGGGCGGGCGCGATCTCGTAAACCCCGTGGGACACCGATGAGATTGCACGCGCGGTCGCGTCCAATCGTCATTTGAACGAGAACGCGGCGTGTAGCCACACCTCGAACGCGAGGCCGGTTCCACGCCGCACCCGGCGGGACGACGAAAAAAGGGATCGCGGGATGTCGAATTTCCGAGCCCCCATTCGTCGTCTCAATGAGGCCGAGCAGAGCTCGACCGAGCCCTTCTTCAGACTTCTTCATCGCGCCCCCGGGTAACGCTTAAAACTGCCTGTTTACATGGCTTTAGGCGGCTCTCGAGACGACATGAAAATAACTGACACTAGGCTGACAGTCCGCTGCCTCAGAATGAAATCATCGACTCGGTTGCAACGGCCCTCAGACCTTCAGGACGCACCATGGCACTCTTCGCTGACCCCTCTCTGCACGGCTCGCTGGCCCTCGCCGGCCTGGCTCTTTGCCTGGCGCTCGTCGGATGGGTCTGGGCTCACAAGGCTGGCGCGCGCCCCGCCGTCGTGGCGGCCGGGGCACTGGCGCTGCGCCAGGTCGGCCCCTACACGCTCGTCGACAAGATCGGCGAGGGCGCGATGGGCGAGGTGTATCGCGCGTGGAACGCGGCGATCGGGAGCTGGCGTGCGGTCAAGCTGCTGCCGCGCAGCGCCACCGAGCGTGAGCGCGAGCGCTTCGCCAAGGAGGCGCGCCTGGGCGCGGAGCTGCGCCACGAGAACACGGTCTCGATCTACGACAGCGGCGAGGCGCGCGACGGCACCTGCTACTACGCGATGGAGCTGCTCGACGGCGTCACGCTGCACGAGCTGGTCCAGCGCGAGGGGCCGCAGGCGCCCGAGCGTGTGGTGCAGATCCTGCTGCAGCTGTGCGCGGCGCTCGGCGAGGCGCACGACAAGGGCCTCGTGCATCGCGACATCAAGCCGGAGAACGTGCTCGTCGGGAGCGACGGCCAGTGCAAGCTCATCGACTTCGGTCTGGTCGAGCGGGTGGGCGAGCTCGGCGGCGCCGAGGGCGAGGACGCCGTGGTGGGCACGCCGCTGTACATTTCGCCGGAGGCGATCGTGGCGCCGCAGACGGTCGGCGCGCGCAGCGACCTCTACGGCCTGGGCGCGGTGGCGTATTTCCTGCTGCGCGGCGCGCCCGTGTTCCAGGGCAGCAGCGTGGTCGAGGTGTGCAGCCACCACCTGCACACGGCGCCGGCGCCGCTCTCGGCGGTGCTGGGTGATGCCATCCCGGCCGAGCTCGAGCGGATCGTGATGGATTGCCTGGCCAAGGACGCGACGTTGCGCCCGTCCAGCGCGGCCGAGCTGGCGCGGCGCCTCGAGTCGTGCGAGCTCGCCCTCTCGGGCGCGGCGCCGTGCCTGGAGCAGGCGTCGGCCGCGAGCGCTCCGCGCTGCCTGGTTTACCTGCGCGCCCAGCGGGCGTTCGAGCGGCTCGACGCGGTGCTGGCGGCGGAGGCGCGCGCCGAGGCGCTGGCCGCTACCTGTCCGATCGCCGCCTGAGAGCCTGACGGCTGGGAGGTCGCTGGCGCGGCGCTAGTCGAGCGGCGCGAGCGCGTCGAGCACGGCCTGCGTGGTCGCATAACGCTCGTCGGGCGCCTTGGCCATGCAGCGGGCGACGACGCGCTCCAGCTCCGCCGGCAGCGGCTGGCCGCCGCGCGCCACCAGCGGAGGGAGCGGGCTGTTGAGGTGCGCCGCGAGCAGCCCTGCCGAGGTCGACTCGCGGAACGGCAGCTGGCCAGCGGCCGCGAAGTAGAGCATCGCGCCGAAGCAGTAGATGTCGGAACGGATGTCCGCCGGCGCGCCCAGGATGATCTCCGGGGGCATGTAAGCCGGCGTGCCCGTGAGCCAGCCGGTGTGCGTGAGCGCTGCGTCTTCGCCGGCGAGGGCCTTGGCGATGCCGAAATCGAGCAGCTTGACCACGTCGCGTTCGCCGCCGAGCTCGGCCACGAACACGTTCTCGGGCTTGATGTCGCGGTGGATGATGCCCTTCTGGTGCGCTTCGCCCAGGGCGCGCAGCACTTGCCGCGCGATGTGCAGCAGGCGGCCTTGCGGCAGCGGGCCCGTGCGCGTGACCAGGTCGCGCAGGCTGTCGCCCTCGAGCAGCTCCATCGCGTAGTACCAGAGGCCGTCCTCGGTCACTCCGTAGTCGAAGACGCGCACCGTGTTGGGGTGCGTGAGGCCCGCCAGCGCGCGCGCCTCGCGCTCGAGCCGGGCCAGGGCGGACGAGCCCGGGCGATGCCCCGTGACGATCTTGAGCGCCACGCGGTGGCCGAGGGCCACGTCGTACGCCGCCCAGACGTCCGCCATGCCGCCGCGCCCGAGCTGGCGCTCCAGGCGGTAGCGCCCGATGTTGCGCGCTTCGAGGGCCTGGCGGCGCAGGCGCCACGCGAAATCGGCGCTCGACGTCAGGTGCAGCCAGGTCATCGCCACGAAGCACAGGAACACGCCGAAGGTGTAGAGCTGAACGGGGTCGCGAAACTGCGCGGCGACGCGCTCGCTGACGAGCGCGGCCGAGAGCAACACGACGGGGTAGGCGAGCGCCGGGATTCCGAGCATCCAGGCGCCCCGACGCCGCGGCTCGGGCGTCGTCGAGCCGCGCGCGACCAGGATGACCAGGAGCCCCGCGGAGTATGGGCTCACGATGCCGCCGAAGAGGACCGCGAGCCAGGCATTGGCCGCCGAGACCAGCGTGAACATGCCGAGATCCAGCATCGCGAGCGCTCGCGGCGACGGCTCGACGGGGCGTCGCAGGCGCCAGATGACGCAGCCTCCGGCGACGGCGCCGATCACCCGCGCGAGCACGTAGTGCCAGAACGGCCCGGCGTCGGTGAGCAGCACGGCGCCGCCGTCGAGCACCAGCGAGCCGAGCCAGATCGGCATGCCGAGCGTGAGCGCCTGACGCAGGCGATGCACCGATGCCGAGTGCTCGTTGCGCGACAACGCCCGCTCGCGCTGCAGAGCGAAGCTCTCCGCGGCGCCTTCCGCGCTCGTGGGCTCATCTGTGCAGGCCGCCGCGGCCCCGTCGAGCGGGAGCGTCGAGAGCGCCAGGTGCTCGGTGTCTACCCGCGCAGGCCTGGCGAACGTGGCGCTCTCGATCGCGGTGTGCGTGACGCTCTCCGGCTGACGTCTTGGCTGTCCCATCCCACCGCATACGTAAATGAGAGCGTGGGCAGCATTCAAGATGCCTCACCGGGGCGGCCAGGCGAACGCATGCGCTTCGCCGCGATGCGCAAGGGTCAAGGCGCGAAGACGGTGTGCGTATCTTCCGCGCCGAAACCCTGCTGGCTGGCGCCGCCCGGCAGGTAGATGCGGCCCGCGTCTGCTGCGGCGCCGAGCCCGTGGCGTGGCGACAGCATGTCGGGGAAAGCCTCCCACGTATCGGTCGCCGGGTCGTAGGCCTCGACCTGAGGGAACACGCCGCTCGGGTCGCTGGCGTTGCCTTCGCCGCCGAAGATGAAGAGGCGATCGCCCAGAACGGCGCCGGCGACGCCGCCGCGAGCCGTCAGCAGCGGCGCGCCCGGCGCGTAGGTCTCCGTCGCGGGATCGAAGATCCAGGTGTTGGGCTGGAAGCCGCCGATGCCGTCGGCACGTCCGCCGGCGATGACGATGCGGCCCCCGATGGCGCCTGCGGCGCAGTGTTCGCGGGGCTCGCGCAGGGCAGGCAGCTCACGCCAGCTGTCGCTCGCCGGGTCGTACACCGAGGCTTCGGCGACGCTGCCGTTGCGCGCGCCGCCGAAGAGGTACACGGCCCCGTCGAGCGCTGCGACACACGCCGAGGCGCGCTCGGTGCCAGCCGGCAGCGGCGCTCGCTCCGTCCAGGTGTCGCCGGCCGCGTCGTACTCGAAGACGCTGCCGCTCGCGTCCGTGAACGAGCTGCCCACATAAAAGCCGGCGACGAACAGCCGCTCGCCGACGACGGCGACGTTGGCGTGATGCAATACGCTGGGGAACGGGGCGATGTCGCGCCAGGTGTTGCTGGCGGGATCGTAGGCCTCGACGCTGTTGGTCGCGCTGGGCGTGAAGCCGCCGACCACGAACACCTCGCCCCCGAGCACGGCGACCGCGTGCTCCTGGCGCACGCTGAGCAGCGGCGCGAGCGGCTCCTGACCCGGCGCGCCTGGAGGCGAGGCCTCGGGGTCTTCGCCGGCGGGCTCTGGCCCGACCGGATCCTCCGCCGCGTTGCCTGCGAGCGGCGCATCCGTCGGGTTGCCCTCGGAGCTGGCGCTCGGGGTGCCTTCGCTCGTCGCTTCGGCGCCGTCCGTCGGTGCCGCCGGGGCCGTCGCGGGCGCTGGGCCCGCCGCCGGCGCGGGCTCGCCGCTCGCCGGTTCGGCGTCGTCGCTCGAGCAGGCCTGCAGCAGCAGCCCGAGCGCGATCGGTAGCAACGACGACGAGGGTTGGGTCATGGACGATCGGGTCATGTCGGCTCCCAGCTGTCGGCGTAACGCCGCGCCGACGAGCCTAGACCGAGCGCACGCGCCGGCGCCATGTGTCTCCGACGGGTGTGGGCGCCCGCCACGGGTCCCGCATCGACGACGTGCCGCGCGCTTGCCAAACATGACGGCGGGCTGCGTTTTCGGGCGCCGCTTTCGGGCCCGGGCCGGGCGCACGGGCTCCCAAGGCGCCGATTATCGAGGGGATCGGGGCCGAGCTCGGGCGCTGGAGATATCGCCCTGCGGGCTCCGGGTCCGGTCGACGCTGGCGGGGGCTCGTGGGAAGATTGGAGGGTGCTCCCGCTCGTTCGAGCCGAAACGGGGCGCAGTTTCGCTGAGCCAGAAATCTCGCTTTTGCCAGAAGGAGGCCGGTATGGCGCTGATGAGCGATCGGAGCATGGAAGACTGGGTGGCGCAGTACGAGCTGAGCCATCGGCATCCGGTCAACCGCGCGTGCCACACCGTCGGCATCCCGCTGATCGCGAGCTCGGTGCTCGGCGCCATCCCTGCGCTGTTCGTGCCCGCGCTGTGGTGGCCCGTGGGGGCAGCGTTCGGTGTCGGCTGGGTGCTTCAGTTCATCGGCCACGCCTTCGAGGGCAAGCCGCCGGAGTTCTTCCGCGATTGGCGCTTCCTGTTCGTGGGCTTGCGCTGGTGGCTGCGCAAAGTCGGCGGTCGCCCCATCCACGCGGTCGAGCCCTGAGTCTCGCCGAGACGACGCCCGTCAACGGCCTGACGCCAGCGACGTGACGCCCGCGCGGAGGGCCACGCGACGAGGACGAGCCTCGGCGCGTGGCCTCGCGCTGCCGCTTCAGCTGGCTGCTCGCTTCAGGGCTGCTCGGGTCGAATCGGATCGGTCGGCTCGATCGGCTGATCGGGATCGATGCAGTCGGGATCCTGGAACTGGCACGGGTCGAGCGGGAAGCGCGAGCAGACGCCGTCGGGCGCCTCCAGGAACTCGGCGCACGCCACCGGCGCGCACAACGCCAGGGTGCAGATCACGCTGCCCTCGTTGCAGGCGCAGCTGTTGCAGCTGTCACCCGACGGCACCTCGCTGCCGTTCGGGAAGAGCTCGCCCGCCACCTCACACGAGCCGGCGTCCGGGCTCGGCGTGCAGTCTGGATCTTGCGAGATGCAGGGGTCGAGCGGGAAGCGCGAGCAGACGCCGTCGGGCGCCTCGATGAACAGGGCGCAGATGACGGGGCCGCAGAACGCGCGCGTGCAGCCGACGTTGCCGTCCGAGCAGGTGCAGGTGTTGCAGCTGTCGCCGGAAGGAACCTCGCTGCCGTCCGGGAAGCTTTCCCCCGCGACCTCGCACGAGCCGCCCGTGGGGATGCAGTCTGGATCTTGCGAGATGCAGGGGTCGAGCGGGAAGCGCGAGCAGACGCCGTCGGGATTCTCGACGAACGCGGCGCAGAACACCGGCTCGCACAGCGCCAGCGTACAGTTGACGCTGCCGTCGCTACAGCTACAGGTGTTGCAGCTGTCACCGGAAGGAACCGCGCTGCCGTCGGGGAATGTCTGCCCCGCGACCTCGCAGGACTCTGCCGGCGGCTCGGGCGGGGGCGGCGGCTCGGGCGGGTGGTGATGCCACCAGCGGCGGTGATGACGGCGAGCGCGGTGGCGCCATTCGCCATGACCGCGTCGTCCTTTGTCCACGACGCCATCCTCGGACTCGAGCGCGAGCGTGACCTCGCCTTCGACGGATGGGTCGGTGCCGGCCGGGGCGGCAGGGTCGGGCTCGACCGGGTCGGTGTCGACCCCACCCGAGCAGGCGATGAAGAGGCCCGCGAGCAGCGGCAGCGGGGCGAGCTTGAAGACGGATTGCATGGCAGTTCTCCAGACGATCGTTTCGATGAAACGCTCGTTGCCAGGCAAGCTTGGTGCCGCGCCGATCCCGGCGGAAACATGCGGGATGACGCGGGCGCTCGTGTGCCACTGTGAGCCAGGCGCGAAGGCGGCGCGACACGCGCTGCGCGCCTTCCGGCGTGGCCTTTACATGCGCTAACTCAGTTCTGGACGCGCGAGCGCCGCCCGTTCTTCGTCGGGATCTGCCGGGGCTGCTGGGGAAGCGGCTGCTGGGCGAGGGGCTGCGCGGCAGGTGCCTGCGCGACGACCGCAGGCGGAGCCGCTGGCGCCGCAGGTTGCTGCGCACCCGGTTTCGCTCTCCCGGGCTTGGGGATGAGCGAAGCCGAGACACTCTTGCAGGGGATCGAGCCCGCGCGGGGCCAGCTCGATGCTTGGCTAAAGAAGTCGGCGGCACGCTCGCGACCGAGCTGGAGCAGGCCCTCGATGACGTCGGCGCGGCGATCGTACTTGGAGGCGAGATCGAGGCTCTCGTCCGGCAGGGTGACGACGCGGATGGCGATCCGCTTGTAGCGGCTCCCGAGCTGATCCGGATACTGGTCGATCAAGCGGTTGATCTTGTCCAGAAAGAACAGCTCCTGGCCGAGCGAGAGGTTGCCGCTGAGCTCGTTCATGCGATCGATGATCGCGCCGGTGGTGCGCGGCTCCTCCTTGCGGTGCTGCGGGTTGACCTGGATCACCCAGACCTCGTCGGGCAGCTGGTCCCGCGGCAAGTCGGTGAACTCGCGAACGGGCGGGTTGGCCGTGAACAGGCCGTCCCAGTACACGTGATCGTCGGCGTGTATGGCTCGGAACAGGGGAGGCACCGCCGCCGAGGCGAGCAGCGCGTCGTAGGTCAGTGACTCGCCACGGAACACGATCCGTTCACCGTCCAGGACGTCGGTTGCCCCGACGAGCAACAGGGGTTCCTTGGTCTGGCCGGGCGCGGCCCTCAGCTCGTCGAGCTGGAGGTGGGTTCCGAGCAGCGCCCGGAGCCTGTTCTCGGCGACGGGCTCGTACAGGTAGGGACTGACCTCGAGCTTGACGGGGGCGCGTGCGGACCACACGTGCCAGTAGTTCGCGATCGCGTCGAACGGATCGTGGACCATGAGGTCTTTCCAGAAGCTGAGCAGGCGCCTGCGTCCGTCTGCAGGATCGTCGTTGACGAGCCCGCGCCACGCCAGCGCTGCGCACAGCGCGCCGCCCGAGGTGCCGCTCAGGGCGATGGGGTGAAAGCGAGGGAAGTGCTGGTCACCGAGCAGCGCGTCGAGCACTCCCGCTGCAAACGCGGCGTGGCTGCCGCCCCCCTGACACGCGATGGCAACCGTCGGAACATTGGACATGAGCGCCCCCTTTCTGCCCGCAGCGCGGGCCACGCCGCGATGTTACGAGACCCCGCGCTGAGGTAGCAATCGATTGCCTCGAGAGGCTGCGAGGCCGTGCGCAATTCGCACGCAAGCAGGACAGGGCCGCGCAGCCAGGAGGCGGCATGCCACGGGGCGAGATGCGGCGTTCGCTCGCAGGCGCCCCTCGTGCTCTCACAGCTCGCAGTTCAGCACGGCAGCGCCCGGGCCTGTTCCTTCTGCGAAGGCGATGTCGTCGCCGTCGCCGCACTCGAGCCGGTTCGACTCGGTGTTGGCAGGCGGCCCACCCTCGAGGATGTCGTCGCCGGCGCCGCCGATCAGCGTGTCGTTCCCGGCGCCACCGCTCAGCTCATTGGCTGCACGATTGCCCGTCAATCGGTCGTCGTGCGCGCTGCCCGTGAGGTTCTCGATCGAGGGGTCGATGCGGTCGTTCTCGCCCGCGGCGCCGTTGCCGGTCGAGGGCGCTCCCAGCGCTGGATCGGGCAGCGCCGCCGTCACGCCGCTGGCGGAGCTGGCGTACGAGAGCATGTCGTTCCCGGCGCCGCCCGCGATGGCATCGTCCCCGGCGCCGCCGCTGATCATGTTGTTGCTCGTGTTGCCCGTGAGCGTGTCGTTGCCCGAGCCGCCGAGCAGGTTCTCGACGTCCGCCGACACGTTGTCGCCTTCGCCGAGCGAGTCCCCGTCGTTGGCGCTCGCGCCATCCATGGTCACCGCGATCGACGCGACGCGCCCCGAGTAGTCGACGGTGTCGATGCCAGCGCCGCCGCTGAACACGTCGGAGCCGTTTGGCGCGCTGCCCTCCGCGAACCAATCCAGGCCGTTGCCGCCGATGAGGCTGTCGTTGCCGAGGCCGCCGGCGAGCGTATCGTCGCCGTTGCCGCCGACCAGCATGTCCGCGTTGTCGGCGCCGGTGAGCACGTCGTCGCCCGCTCCTCCCACCACGACCTCGACGTCGTCGCGGATGTCGTCGCCCTCGCTGGGCGCGCCATCGTCGCCCGCGACGGCGCGCGGGGCGCCGGCGTCCGCGGGGGAGGCATCCGCCGCGCCGCCATCGACGCTGGAGGTGCTGGAGGTGCTGGGCGCGCCGCCGTCGCTCGGCTCGACGTCGGGAAGGCCAGCGTCCAGACGTCCGTTCTCCACGTCGTTCTCCGCGTCGGGGCGCGCCGCGAGGCTCACCGACACCGGCGAGAGGCGCGCCGTATAAGCGACGACGTCGCGTCCGTCGCCGCCCGAAATCGACTCGGCGGGCGTCTCGAGCGGGCTCTGCAGGAACGTGTCATCGCCGCCGCCGCCGTCGATGCGCAGGCTGACGGCGGGGATGAAAGCGCCACCCAGATCGGGGCTGACACCGCCGCCGCCGCTGTACGTGTCGTTGCCGTCGCCGAGCCGGAGCGAGAGCCGCTCGACGTTGCTGGGCGTCACGTCCTTGAAGGCATCGGACAGCGGCGCCGCGGGTGTGACGATGGAGAGCCCCAGCGCGCCCAGCGTCACGCGATCGTCGCTCGCTCCGAGCACGATCTCGAGGGTGTCTTCACCGCCGCCGAGGTCCACGTCGATGCCGAGCCCGGCCGTCGCCTGCACAGGGAAGGCGAAAGGACCGCCCGTGAAGTCGAGCCGGACCGTCTCGTCCCCGGCGCCGCCGCTGACGCGCACGCTCGCGACCTCCGCGGCGGGCACCGGCGTCGCGCAGGACTCGTCGTTGACCAGCACGAACCCGCCGACGCTGGACAGCACGGCCACCTCACCCGGCGCGAGCCTCACCGTCAGCCGGCGGCTCGTGGGGTCGGCGTCATATTCGCACGGCGTCGTGAGCGCCTGGGCGCGGCGACCGAGGGCCGTCAACGCGTTGTCGTCAGGCTGGTCGCCCACGTGCGTCACGTCCTTGTCGGTCGCGCACGCGAGCAAGCTCGGGCCGAGGGTTCCACTTAGCAGCCAAGCCCAGCGATTCTTCATGTTTACTCTCCCTGGGGCTGGCCGCGCGCCGAGCGGGTCGTCGGGAGCAGGGTGTCCCACCGATCGTCGTGGCCCGTTTCACGCTGAAGTCCCCGCCGTCAAACGGCAGGCTACGCGGACGGTATTAGCGTCGCAGACCTGCGCGCGGACCCCTCGAGAGACGATGTGCGTCAGGCTCGAGCGCGCGGCTCGAGGCGCACTCGCACGCCACGCGGCATCATCGTGAAGCCGCTGCGTTCCGACACCGACTCGCTCGCCCCGACGCGGTGTACGTGGAAGTTCCTGTACAACATGGATAGCAGCAGGCGGATCTCGATCAGCGCCAGGTTGCGCGCGGGACACATGCGCGGCCCCGACCCGAACGGCACGTGGAGCCCGCTGCGCTGCAAGCTAGCCGCGTTCGCCCCGTCGATCCAGCGCGCCGGCTCGAAGCGCTGCGCGCCGTCGACCAGCGCCGGATCGACGCCCGGCAGGCGCGTCAGCACCATGACGGTGCTGCCCGCGGGAAAACGCACGCCGCCGAGGTGCTGCTCCGTGTTCGCCTGGAACAGCAACATCGGCGCCACCGGCCGCAGGCGCGAGGTCTCGTGCGCGACCGCGAGGGTGTAGGGGAGCTGGTCCAAGTGCTCGAGCGTGTCGGCCAGCTGAAGCTCGCCCAAGACGGCGTCCACCTCGGCCTGCAACGTGGCCGCCGCGCTGGGCGCGTCACACAGCTGGTGCACGGCCCAGGTCGTCGTGCTGGCGGTGGTGTCTTCGCCTCCGATCAACATCACCAGCGCGTTGGCGAACAGCACCGCGTTCGAGAACGCGCTCCCGTCCTCCTGCCGCGCCGCGACCATCGCTTCCAGCAGATTGCGGGGGGCATCGCGCCGCTCGGGGTCGCGCTCCTGCAGCGCACGGATCTCCTCGATCTGCGGATCCACCCAGGCGTGCAACGCGGCCAGCGCGTGCCGCACGCGCCGCGCCCCTCGGGTGGGAAACCAGCGCCACACGGGCGCCAGCGCATACAAGCGGGCGGGGAAGGCCTCCAGCACCGTCTCGAGGTGGCCTTGCAGGGCGTCACCGCCGCGGCGAATGGCGTCCAGGTCGCGTCCGAACGCGAGCCAGGTCGTCACGTCCACGGTGAAGCGCATCATCTCCTGCTGCATGTCGAGCACGTCGCCTCGCGCGGCAGCGCCGCGCCAGCGCTCGAGCAGGCGACCGGCGAGCTCCAGCAGACGTGGATAGAACGCGCGCACGTTGCGCGCCGCGAGCGCCTCCATCACCAGCTTGCGCTGCGAACGCCAGCTGTCGCCCTCCGCCGAGAACACGCCGTGTGTCTCGAGCTCGCGCAGCACGGCCTCTAGCCGCGTGCCCCGGCGAAAACCCTGCGGGCGCTGCCGGAAGACCTGATCGGTGATCGCAGGGTCATTGACGATCACCATTTGCTTGCCGGCGATCTGCACGCGCGTGAGCGGACCAAAAGCGCGCGCCCAGCGCTCGAAGGTCTGATGCCGACAGCGGGTGTCGACCTGCAGGGTGTTGCCGACCAGGGGCCAGCCGCGGGGGCCGGGCAGCTCGTCGATCTCGCGCAGCGAGGATGGGGCGGGCACGTCCTGCGCGGGTGGCGGCGTCTGCGCGCCCGCGGCGGACGTGCTCGGCAGTCGTACCCAGACGCCGTCGGCGCGCTCGTCGACCTCGAAGCGCCGCAGGCATATGGGTGAGCTACTGTTGGGCGAGCTACTGTTGGGCGAGCTGTGCGGACCACCGCGTCGCTCGCCCGTCTCCACATCGAACGCCCAGCCGTGATTCTGGCAGACGAGCTCGCCCCGGCGAACGTCCCCGCCGGCGAGCAGGCCGCCCTGGTGCGGGCAGACCCCGCTAAAGGCTTTGCAGCCGCTCGGCGCGCGCACGAGCACCAGCTCTCGACCGGCGAGCTTCACGCCGAACGGACGGGTCGAGGTGACCTCGCCGCTGCTGGCCGCCCGCTGCCATTCACCGCTTTCGGGGGGCTCAT
>Ga0315910_10002674_pt1 | contig 15460 bp, 12 predicted proteins | sample EdamamesoilMG_FD_204470 | JGI IMG/M metagenome (GOLD analysis project Ga0315910, IMG submission 204470) | Garden soil microbial communities collected in Santa Monica, California, United States - Edamame soil | ecosystem: Environmental > Terrestrial > Soil > Garden | place: USA: California... | reverse complement strand
TTCATGGGGGAGCCGCCGTTTGCCAGCGGCCGCTGCATCGACCTCAAGGTCACCAGCACGCCGGCGAAGCGCACCGGGCTCGATCCGGCCACGCCGTTCCAGATCGAGGCCAAGCCGCGTGTGAAGGCTGACGGTTCGCCCGCCCAGGGCACCGTCAAGGCGACGTTGAGCGGCGGCAGCAAGCTGACGCTGGATGGCATCCCGATCAAGGCTGACTCCACGCATGCGTACGTGGGTCCCGAAGAAAAAGAACAGGTCGCAAGCATCGCGTTCGAATCACGCTCGAAGCGCGGCGTGGGCAAGGCCGAGCTCATCTTCGACACCAAGAACCGCAAGCGCGCCTACTCGATTACCGGCGGAGCGGACGAGTTCAACGGCACGGGAGAGGCCTGCGACCTCGAGGAATTGTTCGTGGTCACGGGTTCGGGCGTCACCGTCCGGTTCGTGCCGGCGTCGGCAGAAGGCGGCCGCTACAGCTACTCGGGAAACATGAGCGGATTCGCGGTGTGGGGCAACGGCACCTACACCGTGGACTACCAGGGCGATGTGGCCGTGAGTATTTCCGCAACGGGCCCGGGAAGCGTGAAGACGCCGAAAGGCACATTCACTCGCAACGGCATCGAAAAATATTCGTTGACGCCCCTGGGCGACAAAACCTGCGTCCCCCCAACGGAACCGAACTGAGGAGTGACACCATGAACAGATCGTTGGTTGCAATCGGAGTGATGACGTCCTTGTTGTCAGCGGGCACCGCGCACGCGGAGTTGCTCGTCGGCAAGGGCACCAGGGCCACGGTGACCGTGGAGATGACTTACTCAGCGGTGGGCATGAAGAAGGACAAGTACGACCCGCGCGAGTGGAAGGTGAACCGGTCGGCCACGATTACCGCGGTTTACGAGGCGCAGAAACCCCAGGCGATGGCGCAGCTGCGGGCACCGGAAGCCGCACAGATGGCGGACCTCAGGGACAAGCAGGCCACCGCGGTGAGCGCGCATAAAAAGATGCAGCCGATGATGGCCGACATGATGAAGATCGTGGAGAAATGCGGTGAGAACGAAGCCTGTATCGAAAAGGAAGTCGAGGCCTACGGCAACAGCATGGAGATGACGCCGGATCTCAATTCGGCCGGGAAAGACATCGAGAAGTTAGGCAAGGTGGATGGGCCGCGTTACCAGCTCTGGAACCAGGTATCGCAGCAGGCCAGCTATTTCATCGACGAATATTACAAGGGCCAGACCGCGGACCCGGCCTGCATGGAAAAGCCGGGCGCGCGCTGCCACCGCGAGGAAACGCGCATTGGCAAGGGAAACCTGCCTCCGCCTCCCGGGAAGACGGGGATCGGAAAGTTCGAGGTCGATGCGCAGAAGAAGGACCTGGTGATCATTCTGCCCAGCCTCATGGCGCCGGTGACCTACAACCGTGTCGTCAAATCGGACTTCCCGGATGAGGCCGCGGGCAACTCGCAGGGACTCGTCACGGGCGGCCTCGCGGCATCCAAGCCGCTCACGGTCGCGATTCCGCTGGATCTCAAGAAACTCTCCGGTACGGAACAAATCAAGCAGGACGGCGCCGAAGGCGAGGGTGGTATCACCACCGTTCGCTGGACGATCACGGTGCCGTGAAGCACCGCAGCGGCATGCGAAGGATTTCAGCTGATGAAGCTCTCGCCTTGCGCCGACTGGCCGGAAAGCTGGCGGTCGCGATTCTCGAGCGGCGCAAGCGGGAACTTGAAGTAGCGCCGAGATGCCGCAAGCTCCCAGCCTCAGGCGTGACAGCTGCAATCTCAACGAGCCCAAGCAGCGGTAGCTCGAGGTGCTTGCCATCCCGATACTGAATCCTGGGACGCAATCAGACGTTCCACTTCGTTGGCGTCGATGTCGACGATCCTGGTCAGTCAGTTCGCGAAGGATCTCTGCATGAAGACACCTGTTTGCAGGTCGCTATAGTCCGACTCCGCGGCGAGATGGACGTTGTTGCGGCCACCGACTTTTGCGGTGTACAGCGCCTCGTCCGCCAGCTGCAGCGCGCCGAGCGGGCCACGCTCGCCCAACGGTTGAACTGCGGCGACACCGATACTGACGGTGACCATGCGGGCCACACGCGAGCCGCGGTGCTCGATGGACAGGGCGCTCACGGCAAGTCGCATCCGCTCGGCGATTTCGCGTGACTGAGGCCCATCCATGTCGTAAAGCAGTGCCGCGAATTCTTCGCCTCCGTAGCGGGAAAGCAGATCGAGCGGCCTGTGGATCTGCGCTTGCACAGCATTGGCAACCTGCTGCAGGGCGACGTCTCCGGCCTGGTGCCCGTAGCGGTCGTTGTAGTCCTTGAAGTGATCCACGTCGATCAACAGGATCGCGAGCGGACGCCGGTCATCGACCGCCTGCTGCCACAGGCGCGTGAGTTGTTCGTCGAACACGCGACGGTTCTTCGCCCCGGTGAGCGCATCGTGCTCGGCGAGCTGCGCGATGAGGCGACTCTCGAGGAAGCTGCGGCGCGACTGTCTTTCGATCTGCCACGCGGCCATCGCACTGATCACGGCGGTGATGACGAGGAATCCGCACGAGCGCAGCAGCACGGTTGCCGGCAGCTCGAAGACGAGCGCTGAGTCGGCAAATGCGACGATGGTGAGCGCCACGCAGGTCAGCGCCGGCCGGAAGTGCAGCCCGAGGAAGAAGAACGGGCTGAGCACCATGGCGGGCATCACGATCAGCAGCTCGACCTGGCCGCGTGCCGCCAGCGCCGCGACGGCGATGGCCACGACGACGTTGCGCGTTGGCACGGCGAAGTTTGCGAACGGCAGGTAGCGCCGCAGGAACGAAGGGCGCCACGCGAACCATGCCAGCAGCGTGGATGTCGAGAGTACGACCAACGGGAAGACGATCAAGTACCTGCGAGCATCACCCGGCAATCCGCCACCGGTCACGGCGAGCTCGGCGACACGCAGGCATACGACGAGCAGTCCGAGCAGGCAAGCCATGCGGATGAGCGTGCGATTGTTGAGCAGCCGCGTGCGGACGTATTCGGCTTCCAGCTCCGGTTCAAAACGCATGGGAGGTTCCGCACCCGTCACCTGCGTGCTGCGGGCAGGCTCCGCATACGAGCGCGAAGAGGGGCGGGAGGTCATTGTCATCTGCGGACCATAGATGCAACCGGGCGCAAACGATGTGACCGGGCGCAAGGAACCCTGGTCATGCCGGATACGCGGCAAAGGTTTGCCGCGAAGCCGCTGTAGATCTACCGGCCGGATTTTGAAGTGACAGGGAGGACAACCTCGCGGCGGCCTACGTCTCCGTCCCGGTGCGCGCCCATCTGCGATTGCTTACTCCGTTGCCAAAGGACCCCCGCAACTAACTATCAGGTGTTCACCATGAGAAATTGTCCGTTTCTTGCGGGAGTCTTGCGGAACCGGGTCGTGCCTTCCCGCGTGAGCCAGCACGCGTAGCGTGTTGGGCCCGGTTTCTCGTCGGCCCGTTCACTGATCAGGGTCCGGAGCAAGGCACGTCCTTACGTCGAAGTGGGAAGGGAAAGTCGTGACGTGCCTGTCATGTGACGCAAGCCCCCTCAAGCACCTGCAACCAGCGCCGAAGCCTATAGGGCAATTTGCACCACCGTTGCCGGCCCATGATTTCCATGGTCCGAACAGAAAGACGTAAGAGAAGGTCCATTCATATGAAGTTGAAGAATTCCCTCGTGGCGGCCGCGGTCGTCGCGATCTGCGGCGGATTGCCCGCCCAGTCCTGGGCGGAAAGTTTCGAAGAAAAGTTCACGTTCAGCGGCTTTGGCACGCTGGGTGGCGTCGTCACGGACGAAGACGACTTCGACTTCCGTCGCGACCAGCAACCCGATGGTGCGAGCACGTCGGCCGATGCCGGCGTGGACTCGAACATTGGCGTCCAGGTGAATTTCCAGGCCAACAGCTGGCTCTCTGCCACCGTGCAGGGACTTGCGATGCGCCGCGACGAGCACGACATGAACATGGAGATCGAGTGGGCTTTCGTGAAGGCCACGCCGCTGCCGGGTCTGACGCTGCGCGCCGGACGCATGGCCATGCCGACCTTCCTGGTTTCGGATTCACGCAACGTGGGCTACGCCAACACCTGGTTACGCGCGCCCAATGAAGTTTACGGACTGGCCGTGGTGCCGCGTATCGATGGCGGCGACGTGACCTACACGCGCGAGGTCGGTTCGGTGCGACTCACGGGCACCATGATGGCCGGCAGCAGCGAAGCGCTCGCGGTTGGCCAGCACTTCAACATGCGGAACATCCTCGGCGGAAACCTGCAGTTGCAGAAGGACGCGTTCACGGTTCGCGCGGGCACGGTCTCGGGCGATGTCACCGTCTCGCCGGTGCAGCAGGACAAGTACTCGTTCCACGGTGTGGGCGTCAGCTACGACAAGGGCAACGTGCTTGCCCAGGCCGAATACGTCCAGCGCCGCAGCTCGAACTTCTACAACACGGTCAGCGCGGACGGCTGGTACACCATGGGCGGCTACCGCTTCGGCGCATTCACGCCTTACGCGATCGTGGCGCAGACGAAGCCGCACACATCCACCAGCGAGCCGCCTTCACCGTTCGGCACGCTCTCGGGCAAGCAGCAGACGTTCTCGGCCGGCCTGCGTTGGGATGCGATGTCGTTTGCGGCGATCAAGCTGCAATACGACCACGTCGACGCGGACGGCACGAATGGCATCAGCTTCGAGCAGCCCGGCGCGCCGATCGTGCCCGGCTTCCCGAACTCGATGTTCATCTCGGTCGACACCGTGAACGTCATCAGCGCCACGATCGACTTCGTGTTCTGAGGTAACCAATCATGAAAACTATCTATCGATTGGTGCTCGCGGCGACCCTGGCTCTTTCGTTCGGTGTGGCTCACGCCGACGTGGTGGTCGTGGTCAGCGCGAAGTCCCCGGCGTCCAAGCTCACCAAGGAACAGGTGGCGGACATTTTCCTGGGTCGCTCCACGAACATGGTTCCGCTGGACCAGGCGGCCGGCTCGCCGGTGCGCGACGAGTTTTACTCAAAGGTCGCGGGCCAGACCGCGGCGCAGGTGAAGACCACCTGGGCGAAGCTGTCGTTCTCGGGCAAGGGCACGCCGCCCAAGGCCCTGGGCAGCGACGATGAGGTGAAGGCGCAGCTCGCCGCGAATCCGAATGCCATCGCCTACATGGACAAGTCCAAGGTCGATGCGTCGGTGAAGACGGTGTTGGAGCCCTGATCCCACCGTTGATCCGTTGAGTCCAGAAAGTCCCAGTTCAAGGTATACAGCTCGTGGCTAACAACGTTCGGAAGACGACGCGATTGGGCGTCGTCGACAAGTTGATCGCGCTCATCGTCGGCAACGTGCGTATCAGCACACGTCTCGCGGTGTCGTTCTTCGCGGTACTTTCGTTGCTCGGGCTTGCGACGTGGATCGGGCTCCGTGGGCTCGACACGATGTACCACGCGGCGGACAACACCATCCGGCACGACGTGAGGCTGGCTCAGCATGCCTCGACGATCGGCCGCCTGGTCGCGAACGAACGCCGCTATGAAAAGGACATGATCCTCAACCTGGATGCACCGGAGAACATCGGCGAATACCGCAAGAAGTGGGACGAGTCGAACCAGCAGCTGGAAAAGGAAGTCCAGGCCGCGCGCGAGTTGGATCTGTCGGAAAAGGATCGCGAGGCGCTGGACAAGATCGAGAAGGCGCATGGCATCTATACGGCCGGCATGGCTTCGGTGGCCGGCCGTATTTTCGACACGCTCAACACCGCGCAGGAAGTCAGCGCTGCCATGGAGGAATACAAGGGCGCGGTGGAAGGGCTCGAACACGCCAGCGATGATCTGAATGCCCGCGCCATGGCCAAGGCAGGCGAAGCGGAGGCGACGCTCGCGACCACCCAGGCGAAGACCCGCGTCCGGCAAATGACGCTGGCGGGCACCAGCCTGGTGTTGGGAGTGTTGTTCTGCCTGATCATCACACGTTCCATCACCCGGCCTCTGCGAGTGGCGTTGGACGTGTCGGGCGCCATCGCCGGCGGCCGCTTCGACAACGAGATCGAAGATGGATCCCGGGACGAGACCGGGGAGCTGTTGGGTTCGCTCGGCAAGATGCAGGCGGCGTTGCTCGAATCCGAGCTCAACGCCAAGGGTCAGTTGGCGATGATCGGCCAGATGCAGGCGGTGGCCGAGTACTCGCCGGATGGCCTGCTACGTTCGGCCAACGAGAATTTCCTGACTATCTTCGGCGTGAAGCTGGATCACATCGTCGGCAAGGCGCACGAGCAGTTCGTCGATGCCCATGTGCGCAACACGGAAGCCTACAGGGAATTCTGGCGCAACCTGCAGCGTGGCAAGGTCGAGGCGGGGCAGTTCCGTCGTGTGGGCGCCGGTGGAAATGAACTCTGGCTGCAGGGAATGTACAGCCCCATCCTCGGCGTGGACGGAGTTCCGTTCAAGGTCGTCTGCTATCTGACGGACGTGACCGCCGAAAGAAAAGCCGCCGTGATGAATGCCGCGTTCCGCGGTGCCCTCGACAATCTGGACGCGAACGTCGTGGTCGCCGACAACGATATGTCGATCGTGTTCGTGAACAACGCCGCGAGCCGCATGTTGCAGGCGGCCCAGAACGATCTGCGTCGCGACTTGCCGGCGTTCGACGTGACCCGGCTTTCCGGCTCGAAGATCGAAGTGATGACGCGTGAGGGCGGCAAACTGCGCGCTCAACTCCTCCAGCTCAAGGGCACCAGTTCGCACGAGGAAGCCATCGGCGGCCGTGTGCTCAAGTCGATCATGAATCCCATGGTCGATTCGGACGGCCACCGTCTGGGTACCGTGCTCGAGATGTTCGACCGCACCCAGGAGACCGCGACGGAGCGCGAGCTGCAGGACATCATTGCCGCGGTGACCGCGGGCGATCTCGACCGGCGCATCGGGCTGGAAGGCAAGACCGGCGTCTTCGCGACTCTGTCGCGCGGCATCAATGAACTCGTGGAAAACGTCGACGTGCTGGCGCGAGAGATCCAGGCGCTGGTGACCGTTGCCAACCGCGGCGACCTGACCCGGCGCATCGTCACCGATGGAAAGGCAGGGTTGCTGTCGCGTCTCGGCTCGGGCATCAACGATCTGACCAGCAACATGGCGGGTGTCGTGTCGCAGGTGAAGGAAGCCGCCGCCGAGGTCTATCGCGGCGTGCAGACCATCAGCGCGGGCAACGCCCACCTGTCGAGCCGCACCGAATCGCAGGCCAGTAGTTTGGAAGAGACTGCGTCGTCGATGGAAGAGATGACCAACACGGTCAAGCACAATGCCGAAAACGCCGGCCTGGCCAGCAAGTTGGCGATGGAGGCCCGCGGTCACGCCGAAAAGGGTGGCGCCGTGGTCGCCAAGGCAGTGGTCGCCATGGGTGGGATCAACGAAGCCTCGAAGAAGATCGCCAACATCATCGGTGTCATCGACGAGATCGCGTTCCAGACCAATCTGCTGGCGCTCAACGCGGCCGTGGAAGCGGCGCGTGCCGGCGAACAGGGGCGCGGCTTCGCCGTCGTCGCTTCGGAGGTGCGCAGCCTGGCCGGTCGTTCGGCCGCCGCCGCCAAGGAAATCAAGGCGCTGATCCAGGACAGCGTAACCAAGGTCGAGGAAGGCTCGGGCCTCGTGACCCAGTCGGGAGCGACGCTCGATCAGATCGTGGCGTCCGTGAAGAAGGTGACCAACATCGTTTCGGAAATTGCCGCGGCCAGCCGCGAGCAGTCCATCGGCATCGAACACGTCAACAAGGCAGTGGCGCAGCTCGATGAACTCACGCAGCAGAACTCGGCGCTCGTCGAAGAAGCGGCGGCCTCGAGCGAAGCCATGACCCAGCAGGCCCAGGCTCTCGACAAAGCCATGAAGCGTTACAAGGTGGACGACAGCGCTCCGCAGGATGCGGAAGGGGAGTGCGCGGCTGCCTGAGCACTTCCCGCGACCCCGGCTTCTCGCACGCGAGGCTAGCTACCGCGTGACGTGAATCTCAATCTGCATGGACAATCGTGACCCTGATCACATCGCTCTTTTGATATAACTCGGCGATGGAATGCCCCAGGTGCAAACACCAGCAGGAAGCCACGGACAAATGTGAGTCCTGCGGCGTCTACTTCTCAAAGGTGGCCGCACGTCCGGCTGATGCAAGGCCCTCGCGCAAGGACCGCGCGCGCGGCGAGTCGCCGCCCCCCAGAATCGGAATGGGCGCTCTGGCCATCACCGCGTTGGCCACCGCGCTGCTCGTCATCGGCTTCATGCGCAAGGGCAACGATTCCAATGAGCGCAGGGGGCATCGAATTGAAAGCCAGCAGCTGGTAGTCATCGATTCGCAGAGTTCGGCGCAGCCTGACCAGGGCGCTTCCCGCGAGATGCCGGTCAATATCCAGTCGTCCGCTGGCGCGTCCGCCGCCACCGAGAAGCCCCTCGAAGCTGCGCGCAACGCCACCGTTCTCATCGAGACGGGCCTGGGTGTGGGTTCCGGCTTCATCATCGATGGCCAGTGTCACGTCGTGACCAATCGGCACGTCGTCGAGTTGAACGGCGAGCGGACCGCGGCTGAAGTCGTGCGGGATCCGGAGGCGCAAGCCGCCATCGCAGACGCGCGCGAGCGCATCGAGCGGCAGATCTACGCGGCCGAGGTACGGCTTCGTTCGATACGCAACCAGGCGGGTTCCAACCTGGAGCAGGTCGAACTGGAGCGACGCATCGCGGAGGCGCGAAAGCAGCTCGAGGATCCGTCGCTGGGCCTGAAGAACTACGTCGCCAAGACCGTCGACAAGGCGGGGCGGGCCGGATTCACGGCCACGCTCCCGGACGGCACCCGCTACGAATCCCTTTACGCCAGGTTTTCAGAGAACTACGACCTGGCCCTGTTCAAGCTGCCGGCGAAGTTCTGTACGCCCATCCGGTCGGGCCGCTCGACAGAGCTCTCGTACGGCCAGCGCCTGTACACCATCGGAAATCCTTCCGGCATGGCTTACACGCTGACCTCGGGCGTCTATTCCGGCGAGCGCTTCGATGGCGAAACGAGATATCTCCAGACTGACGCGCCTATCAACCCCGGCAACAGTGGTGGCCCGCTGATCACCGAAGACGGCAGGGTCATAGGCATCAATTCGATGGTGCTGCGAGACACGCAGGGCATCGGGTTCGCCCTGCCGATCGAAGCCGCGTACGAAGCTTTTCCAGAGTTAGGTACGCCGGACTAACTGCTCTAGTTTGGTGCCCGCGACAACGGGCGGGGATAGCGGTATGTTAGGCCCCGATGAAAACCAGACTCCGTCGGTTCCTCTACTGGTTCATTGGCGGACTCGTTGTCGCCTTTGTCCTGCTGTGCCTGCCGTTCAATCCTCCCAAGTGGACGGCGAGCGAGATCAGCCACCGGGTCGACCTCCTCAACGAGAAGGCGGCTATCGATACTCCGCATCACACCCTTGGCAAGAAGACGCGAGAAGCCAATCTCGCCCTCTTCGAGAAGGTAGAGCGCGGCGAAGCGCTGTCCGAGGTGGAGAGTGCGAAATACCGCGTCCTGTATCAGTCGATACTCAACGAGAAGCAGCATGAGCTGTCGCTGCTGGATGACCAGCTGACCGTGATGACCAACTACAAACCCGACGAGAAGAACAATGTCGGGACGATGGGCATCGAAGGCACGCACGACCATCACGACGCTTCCGCTGGCGCAAATCTCGCGGCGCTCAGGGAAGACCTGGCAAAGCTGGACCAGGCGGACGGAGCCCTGTTGTCATACACGCGGGTGCGTGCGGCGCTGGCCGCCTACAAGGATCTCGACGACATCGTGCTGCACATGGCGACTGCGCCGCAGACCAAGTCAGTGCCGCGCGAGCCGGAAACGCCGGTCGACGAACTCCAGGCGCAGTACGAGCCGATGATGCTTCACTTCAAGCGGGCGCAGTTCGAACCGGTGAACTCGCCGGGGTACGTCGCGGAAGTTCATCAGGCGCTGGACAGCTACAACGCGCTCGTGGTGTTGGTGCAGGACCGCGTGTACGGCAGGCTGGGGCCGGTCGAACGAAGTCTCGTCGGGCGATGGGGCACCTGGAAGCAGCTGGCGCCGCCGCTGGGCAGCGTCACCACGAACCGGATTCCGCGGACGAAAGCGCCTTCCTAAGACTTACTTAGTTGCGATTCTTGCGCGAGCCGTCGTTTCTGTTGTTCGACGGCGATCTCGACTCCGAAGAGGCGCGATTCTCGGAACCGCGATTCTCCGTGCGTTGAGACGGCTCGCGCGGCGCCTCCACGCGAGGCGGCGGGCTTCTCTGCTGTTCCACCCGAGGCTGTTCCGCCCGCGGCTGCTGAACCCGCGGCTGCGGCTGTTCATGTCGAGGCTGCTCACGACGCTGTTCGTAACGGGGCTGCTCGACGCGCGGTTGTTCATACCGTTGGCGCTCGACCTGCGGGCGCTGCGTGTCAGGCCGCACTTCCTGCTGACGCTGAACCTGGTTGCGTAGCTGCTGTTCAAGGTCGCGCGATCGCTGAGTCTGCTCGCGCGGCGGGCGGTCCTGCTGGACGCGATCGTTCTGCGATCGGGCCTGTTCCTGCCGAGCCTGATCCTGCCGCTGCCAGCCTTCACGAATGGCCTCGTCGCGTTGCTGCTGCACCTCGCGTATCTGCCGGTCGCGATCCTCGCGCACACGACCCGATAACGCTTCACGGTCGAACACCGACGTCCGGGCGGGCGGCGGAGATTCGCCTGCCGGCCTATCTACACGCGGCGGTCGATCCATCCGCTCGCGCATCGTGTTGGCCAAGCCGCTGCCAGTCGGCGCCTGCTGAACCTGGCTGCCTCCCGCGACGCGATCGCGTGGCGGATTGTTGCGCTCCGGCGCGTTGTTACGCTCCGGCGTGCGCGCCGCGACTTCGCGGTGTTCCACGGCTCGACGCGTAAATTGCGCCGCCGATGGCGGCGGATCGCGCCGCACCACCACCTGGCGATTCGCGACCGCCTGCGGGGGAACGCGCACGTTCGTGCGCACAGGCCCACCCAGGCGGCTCTGGCGATTGGCGGCGACGCGCGGCGCAATCGAATTCGCGGGCCCGGTCGCGAGATCCTGTTCGCTGAGACGAATGCGCTGCGGTCCCAGGCGGCCGGCGGACGTGAACTGCGACTGTGTCGCCGCCGTCACGCCATCCACCACGCGATTCCGGAATGTCGCGTTCTCGGCCCTGTTGCTGTTGATATCCCGCGCGACGGCGCGCGTGATTACCGTGTTCGAGTTGTTCACGCGCTCGATGTAGCGCCGGCCGTAGCGATAGCCCGGCGTGTACACCTCGCCAGGGCCAAGCGGGAACCACGAGACGTGGCCGCGAGGCGAGGGGCCCCATCCCACGAGCGCCGGCGCGTAGACCGGACGCACATGACGCGGACCCGGCACCCAGCACCAGCGATGACGGATATGCGCCCAGCGGCCGTAGTGAAACGGCGCGTAGCCCCAAGGCGCGTCGTCGATCCAGGTCCAGCCCCATGGCGAAATCGACACCCAGCGGCCATAGCGATACGGCGCCCAGCCCACGTTGACGTAGGTAGGCGCCCAGACGTAGCCATAACCCGGCTCGGAGCTCCAGCTGCCGTGCTGCTCGAGATCCTGGTAGCCGGTGACCTGCGGCGACACGTACTCGGTGGTGCGCGAATTGGCCGCGAGCTCGTCGCGACGATCACGCTCGAGACTCCACGAATCGAAATCGTCCTGCGCGCCCAGTGTGCCGTACTGCGCAATGACGTCGTCGGTGCCGGTGAACGTCGCCACCTGATTCGCATACACGACAGTGTCCTGCGCGCCGCCGGTGGCCTGCACCGAGCCCAGGCTGACCTTGACGACGGTGGCGTCGCCCGCGTCATTCACTTCGACGCGATAGTTGCCCGCGCGCAGCAGTGTCAGCGCGACGTTCGGCGTGGCGATCTCGATGTGTTCGCCGCCGTCGAGCGTTCGCACGCTGACATTCATGACGCCCGCCGTCACGCGCATCTGGATGGTGTCGTCATCCACGTTGAGAAAGGAGAATCCCGTGTTGTCATCCAGCCGCACGGCGGCGGGACCCACATAGATTTCGGCGCGCGCGTTCTGCTCCGTCCAGAGCTTGTCACCGGTCGTCAGCGGTCGATTGACGAGCGCCGCCGTCCAGTCGGTTTCACCGGCCGGCTGCAACGAGACATCACCCGAGATGAAGCTGAGGCGCGCCGCACGATCGGGCGGGTCATCGACATAGGGCTCGCTGTCCTGCGCGTGGGCGAGCCCACAAAGAAGGCTTACACCGAGGACTGCAAGGGATCGAAATGGAGCGCGTGCCATGGTGCCCATCATAGGCCCGGGCTCTGAACTGTCGCTGAACAAGCGGTTCAGCTTTTAGTTAAATTCAGGCGCATGCGTGTATTCGACTTCAATTCGGCGATCGTGCGGGCCCCTGGCAGGAGTGTTGTCCACGGCCTGCGGTCCGTTCCGGGCCCGGCGCCCCTGTTCGAGTCCGTTCTCGCGGAGCATTCCTCCTACGTCGCGGCGCTGCGCGAGGCGGGCGTCGAGGTCACGGTGCTGGACGCGCTCGAGCAGTTCCCCGACTCGATCTTCGTCGAGGATCCCGCGTTGGTATTCGGCGAGGCCGCGATCCTGCTGCGGCCCGGCGCGCCGAGTCGCCGTGACGAAGCACAGGAACTGGTGGCGACGCTTTCGGCACGCTTCCCGAAGGTGCTGTCGCTGGGCGAAGGCTTCGCGGACGGCGGTGACATTCTCGTCACGCCAGACCAGGTGCTCATCGGACTTTCGGCTCGCACGAATGAAACTGGCGCGGCGAATCTCCGCAAGCTGCTCGATTCGATCGGGATCGCCAGCGCAGTCGTGCAGGTGCCGCGAGGCACGCTGCATCTCAAGACGGACTGTTCACTGCTGGACGAAGAGACGGTGCTGGCGACGGAAGCGCTCGCGAAATCCGGCGTCCTCAGTGAATTCCGGATCCTCGTGGTACCGGGAGAAGAGCGTGCTGCCGCCAACGCGCTGCGCGTGAACGACGTCGTGTTCATCCGGGCGGGTTGTCCACGAACAAAGGAATTGCTCGAGAAACAGGGACTCACGGTGCTGGCCCTGCCGGTGGCTGAAATCGCGAAGATCGACGCGGGGCTTTCCTGCATGTCCCTGCGATGGTTCGATCGGGCGCTTACGTCGCGGCAGGCTTGAGCGCCCGCGCGCGCCACAACGCGTTGCCGGCGTAGATCGCGAGGCCTATCCAGATCAGCACGAAGCCTGTTGCGCGCGCGGATTCGAATGGCTCGTGGAATACGACGAGTCCGCAAACCAGTTGCAGGCTGGGCGCGATGAACTGGATGACGCCGATCGTCGAATACGGCACTCGGCGCGCGCCGTAGGCGAACAGGAACAAAGGCACGGAAGTGACGATGCCGCCCGCCAGCAGCAGCACATCCACCGACGTGCTCATGTGCCCCATCGCGCCGATGCCGTTCGCTTCGCACCAGAGCAGGTAACCGGCGGCGAACGGCGCGAGCAGGATCGTCTCGATCGCCAGGCCCGGCAGCGCATCGATGCTCACCGTCTTGCGGAGCACGCCGTAGAACGCAAATGAGCTGCCGACGATGAGCGCGATCCACGGAGCGTGCCCCGCGATGAACGTGAGATAGGCGACGCCCGCGGCGGCAAATGCCACGGCTGTCCACTGCGTGCGATTGAGGCGCTCCGAGAGCACGAAGATGCCGAGCAGGATATTCAGCAGCGGTCCCATGAAGTACGCAAGGCTCACTTCGAGCACGTGGTTCTGGTTGACCGCCCACGCGAAGCCCACCCAGTTGACGGCGATGAAAAATGCGCTGGCCATCAGCCGCGCAAGAACGCCGTCGCGCGCGACTGCAGAGCGGAGGCTCCCGAGCTCGCGCCGGATCGCGAGCCACCCGAGCACGAACACGCAAGACCAGACGATGCGGTGCGCGGTGATCTGCATCGCCGAGACCCGCAGGAGCCCTATTAGATAGAGCGGAAACAGGCCCCACATGCCGAAGGCCGCTATCGCTGCTATGTATCCGCCACCGGCCTTTTCATCGCTTGGTGCCATTCGGGGCCCATTCTGCCGCAGTCGCGGCGCGGCGCGACGATCCGAACGCCATTTGTCTTACGCGCCATGTCATCCAGGCGCGGTCTGTCCGCTGGGCCGCTCACCATCATTGCGACGCACCCTACACGCGGTGCTGTTTCCGTCTGTCCATCTCCAGGCGCGATTTGCAGGAAATTCAACTCCGGTCAACCAACACGACGGCAGGGACGATTGCCATGAAAGACTTATCCGGTTTGAAGAAAGGTATTCCAGTAGCGCTCCTGCTGAGCGCGCTCTGCGGTTGTGGAGGAGGGGGAGGCTCCGATGCTCCGCCGCCCTCATCGCCCTCGCCGCCGACTGTGCCGCCACCGCCGCCGCCTCCGCCGGCGACCACAACGCCTCCGCTGTCATCGACGGTGGTCGACCTCACCGACAATCACAGGATTGGTGTCGATCATTGGAGCGACGGGAACTCAGCGACAGGCGGAAAGGGCGACCCGGTGGACGGCATCCCGTGCGTGGCTTCGCCGCCCGAGACCTATCACGTCCACTCGCATCTCTCGATATTCCTGAATGGTGAGGCGCTCGCCGTTCCCCAGGCGGTCGGCATCACGAACGCACCGCAGGGCCGATGCCTTTACTACATCCACACCCACGATCACTCGGGGAAGATCCACGTCGAAGCTGCAGCGCCGGGAACGTACACGCTCGGGAACGTGTTCAAGATCTGGGGTCGGTCGCTGACCAACACGGACCTCGCGGGCATCACGGGACTTCCGATCGTCATTTACACCACGGACAACGGCACCGTGACCGAGGTGAAGGACAACTGGGCAGACATCGAGCTGAAATCGAAGCGCGAGATCACGATCGTCGTGGGAACACCGATCACGGAAATTCCCAACATCACCTGGAATGGGGAATGAGCAACAACAGGGGCGCTCATTAAGTAACCTTGCCCAAGGCGCGGTTTTTGTTAATGTTCGCCCCGCTTGCTCACCATTCGGAGGTCTTTGTGAAATTCGTAGTCGGCATTGTTTGTGTCGCGCTCATCAATATGGGCATGGCGGGTGCCGCATCCGCGGCCATCGTGGACACCGCAGCCCTCGTCGCGCCCGATCGTGCGGCGGACATGGGCGTGGTGCGGACCCAGCTCGATCGCGCCGATGTGCGCGCGAAGATGACGGAGATGGGGATCGATGCCACCGCAGTAGACAGTCGCCTCGCCAGCCTCAGCGATCGCGAACTGCACAAGCTCGCGGTGGATCTGCAGAACGCCCCCGCGGGCGGTGACGTGGTCTGGATCGTCGGCGCGGTGTTCATCGTGCTGATCATCCTGGAGCTCACGGGCGTCATCGATATCTTCAAGAAGACCTGAGCCAATGGAGAAGCGCGCAGCTGCTCGGG
>Ga0315910_10002673_pt1 | contig 15464 bp, 9 predicted proteins | sample EdamamesoilMG_FD_204470 | JGI IMG/M metagenome (GOLD analysis project Ga0315910, IMG submission 204470) | Garden soil microbial communities collected in Santa Monica, California, United States - Edamame soil | ecosystem: Environmental > Terrestrial > Soil > Garden | place: USA: California... | reverse complement strand
CGGCTGGAGCGCCGCGCTCGATGTCAGCGGCGAGGTGGTGATGGTTCATGTCGGCACCAAGCTCGTGCTCTCGTTGTGGGCCGAGTCTGCGGCGCAGGCCGAAGTCGGCGAGGTCGTTCGCGGCGGCACCCTCCCCTTCACGCTGGCGCACAACGTCGGCTCCCCCGCCGAGGTCGATGCCGTGCTCGAGGCGGCCCGTGCAGCTGGCGCAACCACCGCCGACGCGCTGGAGCGGGACTGGGGCGGCTACAGCGGATACTTCATCGATCCAGATGGATTCCGATGGGAAGTCGCCTTCAATCCACACCCGATCGGCGGCGTGACGATCCCCTGAGGCGGGCTCCGAACGGGCTCGCGCCCCACGCGGCCCGGTCGCGCGAGACAGCGCTCACTTCTTGGTCAGGACCACGTGCGTCGCGTGGCTCGTCGGGACGTGCTCGGTACACTCGTAGCCGAGGCCCAGCATGTCGATACCTGCGAAGAGGTGCTGGCCACGGCCCAGGATCACCGGCGATATGGCGACGTGTAGCTCGTCGATCAGCCCCGCCGTGAGGTACTGGCGAATCGTCGCGACGCCGCCGCCCAGCCGGACGTCCCTTCCCCCTGCTGCCTCCGTCGCCCGTTTCAGGGCGGCGCGAATGCCGTCGGTCACGAAGTAGAACGTCGTTCCGCCCTCCATCGTGATCGGCGCGCGGGCATGCTGCGTCAGCACGAAGACGGGCGCGTGAAAAGGCGGCGTCGGTCCCCACCATCCCGTCCACCCGTCGTCAGACCACACGCCCCGCATCGGCCCAAACATGTTACGGCCCAGGATCCAGGCGCCCAGGTTTTCGAGCGCGCGTGCCGCGAAGTCGTCGTCGACACCCGCTCGAGCAACCTCGTCTCCGATCAGCGCGCCGGCGAAATCGCCGTGGGTGCGCTGGAACGTTCGCGTGCCGAAGATCCACTCGTGCAGCGCGTAACCCCCGACGCCGAGCGGGTTGTCCAGCGATTGCTCGGGGCCCGCGCCGTAACCATCGATCGAGATTGAGAATGCGTTTACCCGAAGCCTCGGCATCGTTAACTCCTTTCGGCACGGGCAGCACCCGTGACGCTTCAAGCCACCCCTTCCGAAGAGCGACGAACGGGGCCGCGTGGGATCGACACGGCCGCTGCACTTTCCGTCGCTGAATGCAAAAGGCCCCTCGATCCGAGCCCTTGCAGGCCAGGCCAGGGCGTCGAGGGCGGAACGGGACTTGGATCCCGCGCAGGAGCACCCGCGTCGTGGTCGGCTCGAGTCACCCGCAACGCAGGGAGTCATGCCGAGACTCCCGGGGGCTCCTCGTTCCGAGGGTCCACGCGCCAGATGCCCGAAGCAAAAACCAGCGAAGAGCGGTGTCTCACCGAGTCCACCGACAAATCCGCCTACAACATCGTCCGCCTACAACATCGTCCGCCTACAACGTCGCAGAATTGACCAATATTGCTACTGCGTGACGTCGAGGGTACCGTTATCGGATCTATGCCGAATCCGGTTCGTCGCCTCGTCGTCTCGCGTGGTGCCGTGGCTGCGCTCGCTTGGGCGCTGGCGGTCTTCGCCGGGGTCTCGCTGGGCAGCTGCGCCATCGACGACCGCCCCCTGGTCGTTGGTCCGCCGGCGACCGGCGGATCTGGAGGAATCGCTGGCCAGGCGGGCGCCACCTTCACGTGCGAAGGAGCGACCTGTGTCGGGCTGGACACTCAGGGGCCCATCGGCTCGGGGTGCCTCGACGCGTGTCCGGACGACGACGTGTGCCGTAACTTCGTGGACGCCCCCCTCGCTACGGGCCCTGACGCCGGCTGTATCACGCCCAGCGACTGTCGCTTTGCCTGGAGACCGGCCGCGCGCGAAGGCGAGGCCTGTCGCTGCGATGCCAGCGGTTGTTCCCTGCTCGCCGGCGAGGCCTGTTCGGCGTCCAGCGCGTGCCAGGGCGGCAGCTGCGTGGCAACCGCGGGCGGGACCAGCGTGTGCTGCGCGCAGACGTGCGCCGAGACCGAGGTGTGTGCGCCGGACGGCAGCGGCTGCACCCCTGCCGAGCCGTGCTCGGGAGCAGGCCACCGCTGTTCGGGGCCCCTGCACCAGAGCTGCGAGGAGGGGGTGTGGCGAACGCTGAACGACTGCGGCGCCTTGGGTTGCAGCACTCAGCTCGACGGCTGTCTGCGTTCCGCCGGCCAAGCGTGCGCCTCAGACGTCGACTGCGGCGTGGGGAGCTGCCTGCCGACCGCCGCCGGGAACCGCGTTTGCTGCACGGGCCCGTGCGACACAAGCTGCCAGCGTTGCTCGGAAGAAGGCACCGAGTGCGTGAGCATCGGCGACGACGAAGCCTGCGGCACCATCGAATGTCCAACCGACTCGTGCCGCATCTACGATCCGCCTACGGTGACGACCAACCGCTGCGCCGACGGGCAGTGCGCAGCACCCGAGCGAGCCTGCGCGGTGTTTCAACCGCAGCGGGCCGATCTGGAGTGCAGCGCGACGGCGCTGTGCGACGCGGAGGGTGGCTGTAGCCGCCCCAAGCGGGAGCTGCTCACGGAGTGTAGCTCCAACGAGCAGTGCGCCGGCGGCGCTTGTGTGGCCACGGTCGGCGGCACGAGCGTGTGTTGCTCCGCGGCGTGCGGCCCGAACGAGGTGTGTGGGCCGACGGGCGCCTGTGTGCCGGCGCCCGTCTGCGAGGCTGGAACGACGCAGTGTTCTGGTCCGAATTTCCAGAACTGCGTCGCTGGCCAGTGGGTCACCGCGCTCGCGTGCGGAGCGCTGGGTTGCAGCGTGGCGCGCCAGGACTGCTTCGCGCGCGCCGGGCAAACCTGCAGCACGGACGCAGACTGCGGTGAAGGCACCTGCCAGCAGGCCGCGGGCGGCGGCAGCGTCTGCTGTACGGCCGCATGTGACGGGCCCTGTCGAGTCTGCGGCGCCTCGGGCACCACCTGCACCAACCTCCCGGACGACGCGGATTGCGGCCTCATCGACTGCCCCACGGACACGACCTGCCGGGATTTTCCGGCGAGTGTGGGCGCTCTGCGCTGCGTCGCAGGCCGCTGCGGCGACGCCACGCAGCTCTGCCGAGGCAACGCGCAAAACGTCGGACAGGCCTGCAGCCCCACCAACCTGTGCGACGACTCCGGCAACTGCTCCGAGCCCAAGAAGGGCAACGGCGCGGCGTGCAACACGGGCTCCGAGTGCACCAGCAACAACTGTGTCGATGGCGTCTGCTGCAACTTGGCGTGCAACGGCGTGTGCGAGACCTGCCAGAGCACGGGCCTCTGCCGCGCGGCCGCGACGGACGCGGCCTGTAGCCCCGTCTCGTGCAGCAGCTTCGACGCAGAGTGCGTGACCGATCGCTCGAATACGCCCAACGCCTGCAGCGGCCGCGGCCAGTGCCGGACGACCGAGGACTGTGGGTTTCGATCGACCAATACCCGCTGTGGCCAGGGTGGGTTATGCAACGGCGAGGGCGTCTGTGAGGGGCCCAGCATCGAGTGCGGCTTCGAGACCTGCAGCGGGGACGACGTGTGCTGCTCGATGCTCGACGTCAACACGGGCCAGAACACCGTGACCTGCGGCGTCGGCGACCAATGCACCTTCCCGCCGGGTGGCGTGGGCCCCATCGTCCGCATCGAATGCGACCAGAACGCCGACTGCGTCGGCGACGAGGTGTGCTGCATGCTGACGACCAACGTCAACTCGGGCGAGGTCACGTGCCGGGTCGAGTGCACGGCAGAAGCCATTGGCGAAGAGCTGGGCGCTCCACCCGAGATGCTCGTGGTCGGCCAGCTCTGCGCGTCCGAGGTAGGCCCGCTGGTGCTGCAGTGCCCGAGCGGGCAGATCTGTCGCGCCGCGGGCCCGTCGCTGCCTCCCGAGTACATGGCCTGCCGCCCGCCGTGATCGATCGCCTCCAGCGGAGCACGGTCGGGCGGTGTCACGCGGTGGGTCACCCGGGCCCCCAGCGGCACTGACCCGGAACACAGCGGCGCTGACCCGGAACACAGCGGCGCTCGCGCGGGCGCATCGAGCGGGCGATACACGCCTCTCCGTGGCGGGCGCGGACAGCGAGTTGGCGGGTGCGGCCACTGCGCTCGGCCCATCGATCCGCGAGGATGAGGCCATGAAACACACCACCCGCGCCCTCCCCCTCGTGCTGTCCCTGCTCGCCCTGCGGCCACCGGCCGCGCTGGCCTCTCCCGCCGTGGCCACGCCTGCCGCCGCGCCGAATTCGCTCGAAGCCGGCGCGACCGAGCTGGCCACCGCGCCGCTCGCGCAGCGCGAAACCGCGACGGAGAGCTACCGGATCGGCGCCCACGCCGAGGTCGACCTCGGAATCTTGCTCTTCCTCGACCAGGGAACGGCGATCGCCGGCGGCGTGACCTACGGCCCGTTCCGCGCCGGCCTGAGCTACGCGAGCTTCCTTTCGAATCCCTCCCTGGGCGGCGTCCCCGAGGGCTTTGACCTGCGCGTCAACCAGCTGATCGGCATCAACGCCGCGTATTTCATCGGGCAAGACACCGATGAAGGCCTCTATCTCCAGGCGATGCTGCACATCAAGGAGCAGGGCGTCACGAACAAGGCGACCGGGGCGCACGTGGACCTCGACTCCCTCGCCCTCGGCCTCGAGCTCGGCTATGTCTGGAAGCTCTACGAGGGCTTGTACCTGGCGCCTCGCGTCGGCGCGCTCCGTTACGTGAAGACGCCGCAGCCCGGCAACGAGCCCGTCGTCGTCGGCGATCGCGCCTACGACAACGAGCGCCATCATGACTGGGATACCTACCTCATCCCGACGCTCAGCCTCGGCTACTCGTGGTGAGTGTCACGTGTTCACCCGCAACCTGCAACGGCTAGGCGCGCTCGGCCTCCTGTTGGGCGCCGCCGGCCACATCGCGGTCTTCCTCTACCTTCACGCCGTCTTCGACTATCCGCAGATCCTCGCCCACAGCGCGGACAGCGTGTTGCCTCGCCTCGCCGCAGGTGGCGCCAGGCTGAGGACGGCATGGGTGGTGTACAGCGCGCTACCGCTGACGTTGCTCCTCGCCGGCGTTGCATCGATGCCATTGCTCGAGGACGGCGGCGGGCGCGGTCTCGCGCGGCTCGGGGCTGCGGCGTCGGCGCTGGCGGCCGCCGCCACGATGCTCGGACTCATGCGCTGGCCATCGATCCATGATCTGCTCGCCTCGCGCTGGTCAGCCGCGAGTCACGAGCTGCGCGCGGTCTACGGCGCCATGTTCGACGCCACCAATCGCTACCTCGGCAGCTTGCTCGCTGAGCTCTTCGGCGAGCTGTCGCTCGCCGCCTGGTTTGCCTGCGTCGGCGTGGCACTCCGGCGTTCCGAGCGCCCCCTCGGCGGCAACGTCCTGCTGGCCATCGCGGCGCTCGTCGGCATCGGCGCGCTGCGCCAGGTGACCCCGATGGCCAGCCCCATCGCCCTCGTTGGCAACGCCGTAGTGCCCATCGGCCTCGCCCTCGTCGCCGGGTTCATGCTCGAGGAGCGCGCGGTCGCGCCCACCTTGCCGTCGCTTCGCGGCGCTCAGCCCCGCTCCTGAAACTCGCGCGGCGTCAGCCCTGTCCAGCGCTTGAACGCCTTGAAAAACGCCGGCGGCTCGGCGAATCCGATCAGGTATCCGACCTCACTCGCGGTCAACGTCCCTCGCTCCAGGTAGCGCTTCGCGAACTCCTGGCGCACGTCGGTCAACAGGTCGTTGTAACCGGTCTGCTCCTCGGCGAGCCTGCGCTGCAGGCTGCGCGTGCTCATCCCGAGGCGCCTGGCGATGGCGTCGATGCCGCTGTCTCCGCCATCCATCACGCCGATCAGCGCCTTGCGCACCTCGGCAGCGACGCCGGTTGCCGGGCCCAGCTTCTCGAGTAGACGCTGGCACTGCCGATCGAAGTAGTCACGCAGGCGAGAATTGAACGTCGCCACGCCCACGTCGCGCAGCCCCCCTGGATACACGAGCTCGTATTGCGAACACCCGAACCGCGGCTCGACGCCGTAGAACGCGATATAGGGCGAGACGTCACGCGGCGCCGCGTGCCGCAACCGCACGGCCGTCGGGCGTGGCGGCGAGACCCCGAGCTGACGGATCGCTTGTTCCATGTTTGCGACGTGATAGTCCATCGCCGCTCGGTAACCCGGGTCCTCGACGTCGCCCGGCCAGGGCAGCCACGTGATGCGCGTCGCGTCGCCATCCACCTCCATCTGATAGCTCGCCCCGACGGTATAGAGCCGGCTGTAGGCGAGCGTCCGATCGAACGCCTCGCCGATGGTCGCGCAGCTCATCGCGAGAAAACCGAAGATCTCGTTGTCCTCGTGCCGAAAGAAGGAGGCGACCCGCAGCGGAAACCCGGCGTCGAGCAGCGCCATGGCGCGCCGCCACACCTCGAAATAGGGCTCGATCGGGATAAATTCATCGCCCCGGGGCGGCGCCCCCGCGTCGATGCCCGTGCCGCGCAGGAGAGGCTCTGGATCTGCCGAGAGCGACCGAGCGACGTGCGCGACGAGAAACGGCACCACTCTGCTGATCGTGTACATCACGGCTCGAACGATACCACGCGGCCCGCCATCGACCCGCTGGGGCGAAGGCGGGACTCGCCAAGAGAATCGCCGCGGCCACGGCTCCGTCCGCCCGAAGTGGCCCCGCTGCCAGCCGTCGATGAACCGGGGCCAAACGACCCCGTGTGGATGCAACACCCGCGAAGCGCAGCGGCAACGCGCGAGCAGCGCGCCGGGCCCTCGAGCTCCGCCGCTCCCGATCGGAGCGGCAAATCGTCGGGGCCACGGAGTTGATCGCGTCAGGAGGCCGCGGGCGTCTCGCGCACCAGCTGCAGTCGATCCGCCATCCTGCACAGCTCCGGCAGCGATGACGCCTTCACCTTGCGCATCATGTTGCTGCGGTGCACCTTGACCGTGGTTTCGGTGATGCCCATGTCGCCTGCGATCTGCTTGTTGAGGCGCCCGGCCACGACTTGCAGCAAGATCTCGCGTTCACGCGGCGTCAGCACCTCGAAGCGAGCCCGCAGGCCCCGCAGAGATTCTTCGCCAGCACGACGCGCGCGATCGCGCGCCAGCCCAATGTTGACCGCATCCAGCAGATCCTGGTCCCGAAACGGCTTGGTCAGAAATTCGATGGCGCCAGCCTTCATCGCCTGGACGGTCATCGGGATGTCACCGTGGCCGGTGATGAACACGATCGGGAGCTGAACACCGGTCGCGGCGAGGTCGCGCTGGAGATCGAGCCCGCTCTGCCCCGGCAAGCGCACGTCGAGCACGACACACGTGGGGCCATCCGGCAGCGGAGCGCTCACGAAGTCGGCGACGGACGCGAACAGACGCGAATGTAGCCCAACGGAACGCAAGAGGCGCCCGAGCGATTCCCGGAACTGGGCGTCATCGTCGATCACCATGACGCAGGCGTCGGTATCGGGCGCGGCTGTGCCTCGCGCCTGCAGGTCCACAGAGGAGCGGATCGGCTGCCGCACTGGCTCGGTTCCCGGCATGTTCGAATGCTAGCGCCTGCGTGTCCGCTTGGACAGGGTCCCTAAACCAAGGCTTAGGTTTCGAAACCGTTACAGCGCCTGGCCAATAACCCGTGCTCGGTGCGCGCCTCCGTTGGTCATGCGAGGAGACGCAGGGCCCGCGCCGACGTTTCGACTCGCCGGCGCGACTACACCGAGATTCGAGCCGCACCACCTCGCGAGCAGTCGTGGTTACACGCGGGTTGCGATCGGCGGCAAGAGACTTGGCTTCGGCGCCAGTTTACCTAGACCTCGAGCCAATGGAATCGAACCTCCACTCCCTGCTGTAGTGCCCCTCGAACGGTGCGCCTTCGTCGGCACACCCAACATTCGAAGGAGTTCGTCATGCAAAAGACGCCAGGCATCAATCGCCGTCGCTTTTGCGAGGCCACGGCAGCAACCGTCGCGACGGGCGCGCTGGGTCTTCAATTTCTCGCATCAGAGAGGAGCCTTGCAATGAGCACAGCAGCAGAACCCAAGCTCGGTGATCGTGCACCCATCCGCCCGTTTCGGGTGAATTTTCCCGACGCAGACCTGGCCGACCTGCGGCGGCGCGTCTCCGCGGCCCGTCTGCCCGAAAGGGAGACCGTCTCCAACTTCTCCCAGGGCGTGCCGCTCGCGACCGTCCAGCGGCTCGCTCGCTACTGGGCCACCGAGTACGACTGGCGCAAGGTCGAGGCGCGGCTGAATGCCGCACCCAACTTCCTCACCGAGATCGATGGGCTCGACATCCACTTCATCCACGTCCGCTCCAAACACGACAACGCCTTACCCCTGATCATCACGCACGGCTGGCCGGGATCCATCATCGAACAGCTCAAGCTCATCGAGCCGCTCACCAATCCGACGGCGTATGGAGGGAGCGCCGCCGATGCCTTCCACGTGGTGATTCCATCGATGCCGGGCTACGGCTTCTCTGGCAAGCCGAGCGCGACGGGTTGGGGGCCCGAGCGCATCGCCCGCGCATGGGACGTGCTGATGAAGCGCGTCGGCTACACGAGCTATGTGGCCCAGGGCGGGGACTGGGGCGCCATCGTCGTCGACCAGATGGGGGTCCAAGCGCCCAAGGGGCTGCTGGCCATCCACACCAACATGCCGTGTGTGGTCCCGCCTGCGATCGACGCCGCAGCGCTCGCCGGGGCGCCCGTGCCAGCTGGGCTATCGGCGGAGGAGAGACATGCCTATGAGCAGCTGGCGGCCTTCTACAAGGACGTCTACTACGCCTTCTTCATGGGCACGCGCCCGCAGACCCTGACCGCGCTAGCAGATTCGCCCGTCGGCTTGGCCACCTTCATGATCGACCACGACGCGCGAAGTCTCGAGTTGATCGCTCGATCCTTCAACGGAGTCGCCGAGGGCCTGACGCGCGACGACGTGCTCGACAACATCACGCTCTTCTGGCTCACGAACACCGGCGTCTCCGCGGCCCGGCTCTACTGGGAGAACAAGCTGGGCTTCTTCACGCCGAAGGGCGTAAAGATTCCGGTGGCCGCGAGCGCCTTCCCGGACGAGCTCTTCCAGGCCCCGAGGAGCTGGGCGGAGCAAGCGTATCCCCAGCTCATCCACTACAACAAGCTGCCCAAGGGTGGTCACTTCGCGGCCTGGGAGCAGCCCAAGTTCCTCTCGGAGGAGATTCGCGCGGGCTTCCAATCGCTGCGCCTTTGACGGGTGCACAACGACGAAGCCCTCAGATCCGCTGGTCTGTGGGCTTCTCGCTCCCGTGGAATGGCGAGGCGCGCGCCGTGGATTGTCGAGCCTGCGCCGGCACCGTGAAGCGGAACGCCGCTCCGCGAGGCTGATGCGGCTCGACCCACAGGCGCCCCGCGTGCGCGTCGATTATGGATCGGCAGATCGAGAGGCCGATCCCGACGCCGTCCTCCTTGGTCGTGTAAAACGATTCGAAGACCCGCTCACGGTCCTGCAGGGCGACACCAGGCCCTGAATCGCACACCGCCACCAGCAGGTCATCCGCCGATCTGCGCTGCGTGCTGATCGAGAGCTCGCGCTGGCCGGCGTCCATGCCGACCATGGCTTCAATCGCGTTGAGGATCAGGTTCAAGATGACCTGCTGCAGTTGCACCTTGTCCGCGTGGGCAGCTGATAGCCCGAAGCTGAGCTGCAGGTGGACGACGACGCGATGTTTTGACAGCTCGCCGCGGACGAGCGCGATGACTTCGCCGATGGCGTCGTTCAGGTCAACCCCCTCCATCCGCGGAGGCACCTTCTTCACCTGCTTGCGAATCCCTCCGATGATGTCGCCGGCTCGATACGTCTCGTTCACCACGCACTCGAGCGCCTCTCGGACCTCCGCCAGGTTCGGGGGATCTGCTGCCAGGAAGCGCAATGCCGCATGCGCGTTGTTGCGCACGGCGCCGATCGGCTGGTTGACTTCGTGCGCGATGGACGCGGCGAGCTGCCCCATCGTCGCCAGGCGGTTGGCGTGAGCCAGCTCGGTCTGCAGCGCGCGCAGAGCGTCCGTGGTGCGTTTACGCTCAGTCAGGTCGAGCACGAAAGCCACTCCCTCGTGCCCGCGCTCCTGGAACGTCGCCGCGCCGACCAACACTGGCACGCGCCCGCCGTCTTTGCGAAAAAACTCCTTCTCGAACGGCGGCAGGCGGCCGGTCCGTGCGAGCTCCGGCAACCACAGCGTCTCGTCCCGCGCCCGCCACTCGGGCGGGGTGATGTCCGTCCAGCCGAAGCCCCTCGCCATCAGGTCCTCGCGGTCGTAACCCAGCATGCTCGAGAACGCGTCGTTAGCCTCGACAATCCGCCCACCGACATCCCAGATGATGATGCCGATGATGTTCGCGTCCACGAGGCGGCGGATTCTCGCCTCGCGCTCCGCCAGCTCCCGGTACAGGCGGGCGTTCTCCATCGACATCGCCGCGTCGGACGCGAGCAGCTCGAGCGTCACCATTCGCGCGGGCGTGAACGCATGCAGCGTCAGGTTATTCTCGAGGTACAACATGCCCAGCAGCCGTGTCTGTTTGAGGAGCGGCAGGCAGAGCACCGACCGGGCGTGGCGCTCGCGAATGTACTCGTCGCCGGAAAATGCACTACCGGACGCGTCGTGCAAGACGACACTCTCCTTCGTTCTGAGCGCATAACGAAACACCGACTCCGGCAGCTCGCTGCCGGTCACGCGCGCCTGCCGCAGCGTGACTTGCAGCTGGCTGTCGCGTGTCGAGACCTCCGCCTCGATCCAAAAGTCATCGCCGCGCGGCAGAATCAGCAGGCCTCTTTGGGCTCCGGCGTGCTCGATGGCGGTGCGCATCAGCGTGTCGATCAGCTTCTCCAGGACAATTTCCCCCGACACCGCCTCCGAGACCCGGATCACCGTGGCGAGGTCCAGCTGCTCCACCGGCGTCACGATCGTCGTTGTCGAGTCTGCAGCGGGTTTGTCGGCTCGGAGCTGCGGATAGATTTGCTCGAGCTGCCGCGCCTTGCCGTTGGCTCCCCAGCGCAGGTAGCAATACCTCGCGTCCCGCAGGTAGGTCGTCGCGATCCGCTCGAAACCGCGCGCCGCATAGAAGCGCCCGGCCAGCTCGTTCGCCAAGCCCTCGTTATGGACGAAGCCGCCTTCGCGCGCCGAACGCGCCGCGTCCTCGTAGAGCTGCTGCGCGTCTAGCACGCGGCCGTCGATACGCGCGATCTCCGCGCCGACGAGCGCGGCGCGGGTCACGAACGTCGCCGGGTTGTGCTCGGCCCACACTTCCAGTTGCCGGTGGTGCGCCAGCAGCGAGGACCAGTGCTCCGCCCTCTGTTCGTGAGTCGCAGAGCCCCACGCGGCAGCGTGAGCGAGGGCGGCATACAGCCGATACTCGGCAGACTCGAACATGGCCGCCGACGTCCAGAGCAGCGGCTCGGCTCTTGTGGCCGCGTCGACGGCCGACGCGATGTCTCCTGCGAGATACCGCGCTTGCAGCTTGCGCGTCCACGAGTAGAAGTCCGCGAAGACCAGGTTGGGGTTGTTCGCCGGCCTGAATTCGCCGTTTGGCTCCCGGAAATCGTCATGATCCAGGCAACCGAAGCAGGGCGTCAAACCACGCAAGGTCCGGATCAAGCCGAGCTGCGCACCACATAGCTCGACGACCAGGCCGAACCGTACCTGTTTTGCAAAGGCGACGCCGTTTTCGCACTCCGCTTGGACCTCCGGCAACGGGTCCCCGGTCGCCAAGCGGATCGTGACGAGCTGATCCCAGCTGTAAGCCGCGAACGTGAGGTCGCCGATCTGGTACGCGGCGTCGAATGCCCGTCGCACGAGCTCGCGCCCGGTGCCGGGGTGCCTCGCCCACGGCAGCACCGTGGAACCCATGTTCATCCAGATTCGCGCGCGATACCGGGTCAATCCACGTTTTTCGACCAGCTCAAACCCCAGCTGCCCGAACCGAAAGCCATCCTGATAGTTCCCGAAGCGCGGACCAGCGAACATCGCCAGCCACACGTAGCTGAAGCAAGATGCGTCACAATTGCCGTGTTCGAGGCTGAGGGTGACCATGCGGCAGATGACGAGCGATGACAGGTTCTCGTCGAAGAGTTGCGCCGGCGTCATGATCTCGGTGAAGACATTCATCGTGTCGAGGGCGTCCGGGTCGGTGATCAGCGGCAGGTCCACGAGGTCTTCGATCTGTCGGCTCCCGAGCAGGACCCAGATGCGCTCGTATTCGCGCATCACGTCCTCGCGGCTCGGGTGATTCGACCAGACCGTGCCGTCCCGCCGGAGCCAATCCACGAAGACGTCGGCGCACAGGTCGCAGCGATCCAGCGTGGTGAACAGGGTGAGCCGCAAGCGCGTCACCAGGCAATAATCGTGGCGGCTTCGAGCTCGCCGTGCGAGCTCGAGCATGCGCCGCTCTGCCGAGACCTTGTCGGCCGTCAGCAACTCACACTCCGCCATCATGTACTGCGTGGCGAACATGAGCGGGTAGTTGCTGTCCCAGGTATCCTCCCCGAGCAGCCCCCGGCCGCCCCTGAGATACTTGAGCGCAGCGTCGTACGCGGTCGAGCTCTTCGCGCGCCGGCTCGCGATCAAGTTCAAGTCTGCGACCCGCTCGCGCTCCTCGACCGCCGCGATGAGATGTGACCCGCGGTTGAGCTGGTTGACGATCTCGAAGATGACTTCTTCGAGCTTTGCCGCAGGCGTATGTGCCGCCAGCAACAGGCCGATATGCAGGTGCGCCTGGGCGCGCTGCTCTACCGGAATCAACGAATAGGCGGCCTCCTGGACCCGGTCGTGAGCAAAGCGATACGCGTCTTCGGAGCGAAAAACCAGGCCGGCGCGGACCGCCTCCCACAAATGCTCGTGCAGCCGCTCGCTCGAGACTTGGTAGACCATCTGCAGCATCTCGAGCTCGGCGCTGTTACCCATGCAGGCGAACTGCTGCAGCGCCGTCAGTGTTTGCGCAGGCAGACGGTTCAACTTGCCCACCATCAACTCCACGACGTTGTCGGTGTAGCCCTTGGCGTGAATTCGAGGCAGCTCCCACGACCAGCGCCCGCGCGCGTAGTCGAAGGCGATCAAGCCCTCGTCTGCGAGCGTCGATATGAACTGGATCGCAAAGAAGGGGTTGCCCCTCGTTTTCTCGTGAAGCAAGTCCGCGAGCGGCAAGACGATCGACCGGTCGCGATGCAGCGAGTCGGCGAGCATGGCGCCCAGGTCATCCCGGGTCAGCGGGCAGAGCACGATGTCCCGCAGCGCTGCGCCGGCCTGGCGGATCGTCTCGAGCTTGCGAACCAGCGGATGGGTGGGATGCACCTCGTTGTCGCGGTAGGCACCGATCAGCAGCAGGTGCTCCAGGTCGCCGTTCGTCAGCAGATCCTCCAACAGGTCCAGCGTCGCGGCGTCCAGCCACTGCAGGTCGTCGAGGAACAACGCCAGCGGGTGCTCGGGTCGCGCGAACACGCTGATGAAGCGCCTGAAGACCAGCTGAAATCGGCCCTGTGCGTCCTGCGGCGGAAGCTCCGGCACCGGCGGCTGCTCGCCGATGATGTGCCTAAGCTCTGGGACGAGCTCCACGATCAAGAGCCCGTTCGGATCCAGCGCTTGTCGCAACCTCTCGCGCCAGCGGCAGAGCTCCTGTTCGCTCTTGCCGAGCAGAGGCCGTATCAAGCTCTGAAAGGCCTGCGCCAGCGTGGCGTACGGAATGTCGCGTTTGTACTGGTCGAACTTGCCAGCAGCAAACAGGCCGCGAGGCGGCACCAGCGGCTTGTGCAGCTCGTTGACGACCGCTGACTTGCCGATGCCGGAATACCCGGAGACGAGCACCAGCTCCGGTTTGCCACCTGCCACGACGCGTTCGAACGCCGCTAGCAAGGTCTCCACCTCCCGGTCCCGCCCATACAACCGTTCGGGGATCAGCAAGCGATCGGGCGTGTCCTGCTCGCCGGGGGTGAAACCGTCGATGCTGCCGCTGGCCTCCCAGTCACGCAGACAACGCCGCAGGTCGCTCTCGACACCGGCCGCCGTCTGATAGCGGTCCTCGACCGTCTTCGAGAGCAACTTCATCGTGATCGCCGACACGACGGGAGGGACTCGCGACGAGCGCTCGCTCGGGACGCTGGGCTGCCGCGCGATGTGGCAATGCACCCATTCCATCGGGTCGGACGCGGCAAACGGCAGGGCGCCGAGCAGCATCTCGTACAGGGTCACCCCCAGCGAGTAGAGGTCGCTGCGCGAATCGATCGAGCGGTTGACACGGCCCGTTTGCTCAGGCGCCATATAGGCGAGCGTCCCTGCGATGAGCTCCGGGGGTTGGGGCGCCTGCCGCTCGCGCGGCAAACGCGAGGCGACACCGAACCCAGTGAGCCAGACGCGTCCGGTCGCGGCATCCACCACGACGTTGGCGGGCTTGATGTCCTTGTGAACGAGCCCGCGCCCGTGGAGCTGACCGAGCGCCGCGGCCAGAGCCGCCGCTACTCGCAGAAACTGGCCGATTTCCATCGGCTCACGGACGAGCCGATCGAGCGGCTCGCCGCCTCGATAGTCGACGAACAGCAGCGTCCGCCCGGGCTCGCGCACGAGCTCTACCGGCCGCAGCGCCCAAGCCGCATCCAAATAGCCCTCGAGCGCGGCCTCGTGTGCCAGCCGCTCGATGCTCTCGAGCGCGGGATGCTCGGCGTCGGACCGAGCAGGAGCGAACGCATGCCTGTGCCCGGACTTGCGCGAGAGCCTGCAAAAGACGCGCGCGGCGTCGGCCCACAATACTTCCAGTGTCTCGTCGCCGGCGCTCGGCGCGACCGTTCCGTCCATCTGTCAGACTCCATCGTGAATGCGAAAGCCGTTGGATGATGAACCGTGGAGTCGAACGCCGTCGAACCCAGGCCGCACGCCACCTCCGAGTGTGACCTCGAGCCTTCACTTCCGCATGACGGCGCAACGAAGGCAGTCGACCAGCGTAGCCTCCTCCAGCGGCTTGCGAAGATAACACGCGACGCCCTCGCCGAGCATGCAACGCTCGACGCGATCGTCCGGGTAGGCGGTGATCAGGATCGTCGGGATCGGGCGTCCGGTTCCGATCAAATGTCTGTATAAGTCCACGCCGGTGATGGCAGGCATGTGAACGTCAGCGACCAGACAGTCCGTCATCGTCAGCCGCGGAGACGCCAGAAACTCCGCGCCGGACCGGAACGTCGCCACCGTGTAGCCGAGCGCTCGGAGCAGCCGGTGCATCGAATCGAGGAAGGGCGGGTCGTCGTCGACGATCGAAATCAAGGATGGTTTGGACAACATGCCCTCCGAAACGCCAACGCAGCCCTGCTCTCGAGGATGCCCCCGTAACGGTTCCGAAACCCTAAACCTTGGTTTAGGGAAGGGCCTGCAATGGGCGGAGGAGCGGTCGATGCAACGCCAGGCCGTTGGGCGGAAGCGCCCGCGCTGGAATGGCGCGAGGCCTTCGCGCGTGGACCGATTCCATGGTTTCGATCCGTGCGAAAATGATCAGGGCGC